>POVV01000008.1_pt1 | contig 370388 bp, 354 predicted proteins | sample 1560271 | NCBI WGS metagenome assembly POVV01 (sample SAMN08337232, study PRJNA429181) | Bioreactor metagenome, whole genome shotgun sequencing project. | biome: cows' rumen and soil; feature: anaerobic; isolation source: anaerobic chemostat enrichment culture, galacturonate as sole carbon... | reverse complement strand
AGCGCAGGCTAGTAAGACCCCTTGAAGACTACAAGGTAGATAGGACAGAGGTAGAAGTGCAGTAATGCATGTAGCTGACTGTTACTAATCGGTCGAGGGCATGACCAAAGAGCTTAGCAGGTGAGAGCTTGTTAAGGGAGTCGTCATACATTATTCGAATTTCATGTGCAGTTTTGAAGGTATGTTAATATAGTAATTTATATTTAATAGATAGAAGCGGACATTCTTAATAAAATAAGAATGTCTATTTTTGTTATATCATCTGTATCTCAATATAATTTTTAGATTTTTTTTATGAAATACGTTACCAGTTTTTTGGGGAATCAAATCTCATAATTAGCAGAAAGATTAAATTATATTTTATAAATTGTTTATAAAATCGGATATATCTTTTCGCTTTTTTATGCTATAATAAGACAAATATGAGTTTTTGGAAAGTTACAAAGAGAGGAAGGTAGAGATATGGATACAAATATACTACTAGAGAATGGTACAAATGAATTAGAGGTATTAGAATTTACTCTTGGAGGTAATCATTATGGAATTAATGTTGCCAAAATCAGAGAAATTTTAACGTTTCAAAAAGTAACTCCGGTTCCAAATGCGCATCCTTGTATCGAAGGTGTGTTTATGCCAAGAGATACTATGATTTCTGTTATTAATCTAAAAAAGGCAATTGGTATAAATAGTAATGCAGATGACGAAGGATTATTTATTATAACCAATTTTAATAAATTAAATATTGCATTCCATGTGGATTCAGTGCTAGGAATTCACAGAATATCATGGGCAGATATAATAAAACCAGACCAGACGATTAATACAGCTGGAAATGGTGTATCAACCGGTATTATTAAAATAGAGGATAAGCTAATTATTATATTAGACTTTGAAAAGATTGTTACAGATATAAGTCCTGAAACAGGTCTTAAGATTTCAGATATTGATGCATTAGGTGAAAGGCAAAGAAATGATTCTCCAATACTCATTTCAGAAGATTCTCCCCTTCTTTGTAAATTAATTACAGATTCATTGAAGAAATCAGGATATAATAATTTAATTGTAACAGATAATGGACAAGAGGCGTGGGATAAACTATCGCAATTTAAAAGAGAAGGAACGTTAGATAAAAAAGTAAAATGTGTTATTACAGACATTGAAATGCCAATTATGGATGGACATAGATTAACCAAATTAATTAAGACAGATGAAAAATTATCAAGACTTCCAGTCGTTATCTTCTCATCACTTGTTAATGAAGAAATGCGAAGAAAAGGCGAACAGTTAGGTGCAGATGCACAGCTTTCTAAGCCAGAAATAGGTAATTTAGTTTCAGAAATTGATAAACTGTTAGCAAAATAGAGCTAGAAAAGTTCTTATCAGAAGTGAAAACGATAAGAACTTTTTTTGGTAAGAATAGTAATAAGAAAAGGAAAAAAGTATGTCAGCATCAAAAGAAGATATAGTTAATCGGATAAAAGAATCAAAAAAGATATTAATCGGAATTGGAGAAGAGTTTTCGAATAAAGATATCTCCTATCAATCCAGTAATGTATATCAGATTTTTAAAGAAAAAAAAGAAAAAGAGTTAGAAGATGACAAAGTTGACTGGATGATAGAAACAATAAAAAATTATTATATCCATTCTGAGATTGGTATTGATCATTTACAAACAGGACAAGCCTATCGAGAGTTGTTCAATATAATTCAAGATAAAGATTACTTTATAGTAAATATGAATACAGATGGATTACTTGAGAAAGTTGGATTTAATCATGAGAAAATTGTATATCCATGTGGTAGACATAATCAATATCAATGTTGCAACAATTGCAATAATAAGGTAGTAGACGCTGATGAAATTGATAAAGAAATAATAGCTTTGATTTGTGATAAACAAGTTAAGCTAAGAGATATTAAACAACCTAGATGTATTCAATGCGGCGAAAATCTAGTATATAACAGCGTTCAAAATAGTAATTACTGTGAAGAAGGATATCTAGAACAATGGAAGAGATATACAGAATGGACTTCACTAACACTGAATCAAGAGCTATGTGTTCTTGAATTAGGAGTTAACTTTAAGTATCCAACTGTGATTCGATGGCCTTTCGAAAAGATTGCATTTATTAATAATAAAGCTCATTTTATTAGAATAAATGAAAAATTTAACCAAGTTAGTAGTGAGTTAGCAAATAAGGCTATTACAGTAAAAGAGAGTGCGAAAGCTTTTTTATTAAGATAATATAGGGTATTAACTTGTTATATTGAGCGGAGGAAGATATATGGGACAAGAAGATTACTTAAATAATCTATTAAATTCTATTGTGGATGGAAAAGAAGAGAGCAAAAAAACAGAGAAAAAAGAAGAAGAAATGTTGGCAGATGCATTAACTAGTGAGAAAGCAGATGCGTTAAAAGATGAATTTACAGATTCTGAAGAAGGAATGGAAGATGTATTTGCAGATACGAAAGAAGAAGCACTTATAGATGTATTTGCAGATACGGAAGAAGAAGGAATGGAAGATGTATTTGCAGATACGGAAGAAGAAGCACTTATAGATGTATTCGCAGATACGGAAGAAGAAGGAATGGAAGACGTATTCGCAGATGCTGAGGAAGAAGGGTTGGTAGATATATTTGCAGATACTGAGGAAGAAGAAGGGTTGGTAGATGTATTTGCAGATACGAATGAAGACGAAGTATTAGAAGATGTAATTGCAGATACGAAGGAAGAAGGATTGGTAGATGTATTTGTAAATACGGATGAAGAAGTATTAGAAGATGTAATTACAGATACCAAGGAAGAAGAAGGATTGATAGATGTATTTGCAGATAATCAAGAGGAAGAATTGTTAGAGGACATATCTGTGAATGAAGGTGAGACTGTTGAAAGTGATATTTCTATAAAAGACGAAGAGGATATTAATAATGAAACAGTTGAGCTTGAAAAGGAAAGTGATACCTTATTAAACAGTATTGATGATATATTGGGAAGCCTTGATACAGAGGTAGAAGAAGGTGCTACGGATAGAGTAGAGGAAGAGTCTAATGAATCAAATGAAGAAGACATATTTGCCGTGTTAGGTGAATCACAAGACTCAATTGAGGTTTCGAGTCAATCAGAAGATTTTGCTGAACAAAGTCTTTTTGATGACGATTTGATGAAGTTATTAGGTGAAGAGGATCTTTCAGGGGAAGAAGTCTTTTTAAGTGTTGATGAGACAGAAGCAGAGCTTGCAAAGGACAAAGATGCGAAAGCACAAGAAACAAAAAGTTTGAAGAATGACAAAAAGCCTGGTTTGTTTGCAAAACTATTTAAAAACAATGAAGAATCGTCAAATGACCAACCCCTAGAAGAGATAACGGCTAAAGAAAAAAAGAAAAAAGAAAAAAAGGTTAAGCCTCCAAAGGAAAAGAAAGCTAAGAAAGAAAAAAAACCGAAGAAGCCAAAGGTAAAAAAACCAGAAATTATTGAAGAACCTTCAGTACCTTTACATAAAGGCCAGGTAATAGCTATATTTGTTTTGTGTATTTCAATTGTCATCCTAATTATATCTGGTTCCAATCTGATTCCTTATAGTATTAGTATTTCTACTGCAAAAGGTTATTATGAAAGAGAAGAATATACAAAGGCCTATTATGAACTAGAAGGATTAGAGATTCAGAAAAAGGATTTGACCTTTTATAATAAATTACAAACGATTATGTTTTTAAAAAATCAACTGGATTCCTTTTATACCTATGAAAGAATTGGGTTAAACCAAGAGGCGCTTAGTGCGTTATTAAAAGGTGTATCAAAGTATGACGAACATTATGCTAGAGCACAGCAATATGGAGCAGATGCTTTTTATGACCGTATATTAGGCCAAATCGAGAAAGAACTAACTGAAAAGTATAATGTATCGTTAGAAATGGCAAGAACGATAAATTTAGCTGAAGATGCTACGTCATATTCTGTACAAATAAAGAACATTACAAATAACCACTAAAATCATTTATAAAACAAAGCAGATGTCCATCTGCTTTGTTTTACGTTAGTACTTAAAAAAAAGCAAGAAAAATATAGGATTTTTAGAGAGAGTGTTTTATAATAAGTATAATTAATAAAAATATTGTATAATCACTCATAGGATTGTGGAGGTTAAAATGATAGGAATAATTGACTATGATGCTGGTAACTTAAAAAGCGTAGAAAAAGCCTTAAATTTTTTAGGAGAAGAGGTAGTTGTTTCTCGCGATGCAAAAATACTACTTGGTGCGGATAAAGTAATTTTACCTGGAGTAGGTGCATTTGGCGATGCTATGAGTAATTTGAGAAAGTTTGAACTAGATAAGGTGATTTATGAAATAGTGGAAAGTAATAAACCTTTTCTTGGAATCTGCCTAGGACTTCAATTATTGTTTGAACGAAGTGATGAGAGTACGGGTGAAGAAGGATTAGGGGTGTTAAAGGGAGAAATTCTTAGAATACCAGAGCAAGCAGGTTTAAAAATTCCTCATATTGGATGGAATTCCCTAACCCTTATGAATCAAGGGAAATTGTTTAAAGGAATTGAGAACGAATCCTATGTATATTTTGTACATTCCTACTATCTAAAGGCAATGGATGACAGGATTGTAACTGCAACTACAGAATATAGCACGACGATTCATGCATCGGTAGAACAAGAAAATGTGTTTGCGTGCCAATTCCATCCAGAAAAGAGTAGTAAGATTGGTTTGAAAATACTTGAGAATTTCGCAAAACTAAATAAGGAGGAAAAATAGATGCATACAAAACGAATCATTCCTTGTTTGGATGTGTGTAATGCAAGGGTAGTTAAGGGCGTTAATTTTGTAAATTTACAGGATGCAGGTGATCCGGTTGAAATAGCAGCAGCTTATGATAAAGCAGGAGCAGATGAATTAGTATTTCTTGATATTACGGCTACATCCGATGCAAGAAATACCGTGATAGATATGGTTAGAAAGGTTGCTAAGAAGGTTTTTATTCCATTCACAGTCGGTGGAGGGATTCGAAGCGTTGAGGACTTTAAAGCGATTCTTAGAGAAGGTGCAGATAAGGTTTCCATTAATTCATCAGCAATAAACAATCCCAATTTGATTCGTGAAGCGGCGGACAAGTTTGGAAGTCAATGTGTTGTGGTTGCAATAGATGCCAGAAAAAGAGAAGATGGATCTGGATGGAATATTTATAAAAATGGTGGAAGGCTTGATGTTGGAATTGATGCAATAGAATGGGCAATGCAAGTAGATAGGCTAGGAGCTGGTGAGATATTACTGACCAGTATGGATTGCGATGGGACAAAAGCAGGATATGATATTGAACTAACTCAGTTGATCGCACAAAAGGTGTCGATACCAGTCATCGCATCAGGAGGAGCTGGAACAATGGAACATTTTCATGAAGCATTAACAACAGGGAAAGCGGATGCTGCTTTAGCGGCTTCCTTATTTCATTATAAAGAATTAGAGATTAATCAGGTAAAACAATACTTAAGGGACAAAAATGTTCCAGTAAGGCTATAATTAAAGCAAGAGAGGTGATAATATGCCACCGATTACAAATGATTGGTTGGAACCATTAAAAGAAGAATTTGGCAAGGAGTATTACAAGAATTTGCATAAAAAGGTTGTGGAGGAATATAATACAAGACTGATATTTCCACCAGCAGATGATATATTTAACGCATTTCATCTAACCCCTCTTAGTAAGGTAAAGGTTGTTATACTAGGACAAGACCCTTATCATGATAATGGACAGGCTCATGGGGTCTGCTTCTCAGTTAAGCCAGAGGTGGATATACCTCCTTCCTTAGTAAATATTTATAAGGAGCTGCAAGAGGATTTGGGCTGTTATGTACCAAACAATGGATATTTAGTGAAATGGGCAAAACAGGGTGTGTTATTGCTAAATACGGTACTTACAGTAAGGGCACATCAGGCTAATTCTCATCGTGGGATTGGATGGGAGGAATTTACAGATGCGGCAATTCGTATCCTAAATGAACAAGATCGCCCCATCGTATATTTGTTGTGGGGAAAGCCTGCACAAAGTAAAAAGGTAATGCTAAACAACCCCAATCATCTTATTTTGGAGGCGCCTCATCCAAGTCCTTTATCTTCTTATCGAGGATTTTTTGGATGTAAACATTTTAGTAAGACGAACGCATTTTTACAGGCAAGGGAATTAGAGCCAATTGATTGGCAAATTGAAAATATATAATACATAAACAAAGCTAGATTTCCATTCATTAGAAATCTAGCTTTATTTAATCTATAAAAAGATAATGGTTTGAGAATTTTAGGAACATTAATTTTTTGTGTAAAGATTTTTATTTGCAGTGGAAAGCATAAGCTTAATACGATTAAGCTGATTTACTTCACTAGCACCTGGATCATAATCAATTGCAACAATATTTGAAAGAGGATATTGATGTCTTAGTTCCTTGATTACACCCTTACCAACAACATGATTTGGAAGACAAGCAAAGGGTTGTGCACAAACGATATTATTGGTTCCACTATGTATTAGTTCTAGCATTTCAGCAGTTAAAAACCATCCTTCACCTGTCTGATTTCCGAGGGAAACGAAGTCTTTTGCCATATCAGCAAGCTTATCAATGTTTGATGGAGGTGTAAAGTTTTTGCTTTTCTTTAATGCCTGGTATGCAGAGCCACGAAGAAATTCAATTGCTTTTATTCCTAAGCGGCCTTTGATTGCGGTTGACTTTTTAAAACCTAATTCGTTTGCTTTAAACTCTGTATTTTTAAAGCAGTATAAGAAGAAATCAATTAGGTCAGGTACCACCGCTTCCGCGCCTTCTGCTTCTAGTAATTCAACTAAATAATTATTGGCTGATGGTAAGAACTTAACAAGGATTTCACCAACAATTCCAACCTTTGGTTTCACTTCATTTGTAATTGGTAGATTATCAAAATCTCTCACAATCTCTTTGCACAAACGAAAGAATTTAAAGTAAGAAGGATTTTTACCTGACACAAATTCAGAACACGTTTTCACCCATTTACGATGTAGCTCGTTTGCAGAGCCAGGAACTTTTTCATATGGACGCATATGATATAAAGTACGCATAAAGATATCGCCAAATATCAGTGCAAATACACCTTTCTTTACCATATCATATGTAATCTTAAATCCAGGATTTCCTTCTAAACCGCTTAGGTTTAGCGAAATGACAGGAATTTGAGGATAACCGGCTTTCTCTAATGCTCTTCTGATGAAACCAATGTAATTGGAAGCTCGACATCCACCACCTGTTTGGCTGATAATAACAGCGGTCTTTTCAAGGTCATACTCACCAGATAATATGGCATCCATAATCTGTCCAACAACCATTAGAGATGGATAACAGGCATCATTATTTACATATTTAAGCCCTACATCAACAGATGACTTATTGTCATTTCCAAGTACTTTAATGTTATAACCACAAGATACCAACGCAGGCTCTACTAATTCAAAGTGAATTGGTGACATCTGAGGGCAAAGTATAGTATAATTTTTTCTCATTTCCTCTGTAAAAACAACACGGTTATATGCAGAAGAGTGAACTTGTCGATTAAACTTTTTTTGCTCACGAACACGTAGCGCTGAAATAAGTGAGCGAATACGGATTCGAGCAGCCCCTAGGTTGTTTACCTCATCTATTTTAAGAACGGTATATATTTTATCTGATTTTGACAAAATATCACTTACCTCGTCTGTTGTAACGGCATCTAGGCCGCAACCAAAAGAATTTAATTGAATCATGTCCAAATTCTCTTTGGTTTTAATGTAGTTAGCAGCCCCATAGAGCCTTGAATGATACATCCATTGATCCATAACCAAAAGAGGACGTTCTACTGGCTCTAAATGGGAAATAGAGTCTTCTGTGAGAACAGCTATTCCATAGGAGTTAATCAACTCAGGAATTCCATGATTGATTTCAGGATCAATATGGTAAGGACGTCCAGCTAAAACAATACCACGTCTTCCAGTTTCTTCTAAATATTTTAAGGTTTCTTCTCCCTTTCGTTTGATATCTTCTCTAGAGCGAATTAATTCTTCCCACGCTAAATCAACCGCTTGTTTTATTTCATCATAAGAAAGATTAAAAGCATCTAATGATTTTACCAATTGAGGAATAATCGTTTCTTTGCTTTCAAAAGAAAGAAACGGATTTTTAAAATTAATGTCTCCTCTAGCAATTTCATCGATATTATTTTTAATATTTTCCGCATAAGAAGTTACAATCGGACAATTGTAATGATTGTTGGCTTCTTTAAATTCATTACGCTCATATGGAATACATGGATAAAAAATAAAGTCTACACCATGTTTAATCAACCACATGATATGACCGTGTGCTAATTTAGCTGGATAACACTCGGATTCACTTGGTATGGATTCAATGCCTAACTCGTATATCTTACGTGTGGAATCAGGAGATAAGACAACCTGAAACTTTAAAGTATGAAAGAATGTAAACCAAAATGGATAATTCTCATACATATTAAGAACTCTTGGAATACCAACAGTTCCGCGAATTGCATCTTCTTTAGGCAATGGTTCATAGGAAAACGTTCTTTCGTATTTGTATTCAAAAAGATTAGGTATATTATCTTTATTCTTAACCTTACCAATACCACGTTCACAACGGTTGCCTGTAATGTATTGGCGTCCACCTGTAAATCGATTAATCGTTAAAACACAGCTATTAGTACAAGCTCTGCAACGACTCATTTTAGTATCAAATTCCAAGGCGTTAATTTGATCAATCGAAAGCATGGTACTTTCTTTTGTATCAGTAAGTTCATAACGTTCCCTAGCAATTAAGGCAGCTCCAAAGGCCCCCATAATTCCAGCGATATCAGGACGAACTACTTCACATTTTGATATTTTTTCAAAACTTCTTAAAACAGCATCATTGTAGAAGGTTCCACCTTGTACGACTATTTTCTTTCCCAATTCTTTTGGATCTGAAACTTTTATAACTTTAAATAAAGCATTCTTAATAACAGAGTATGCAAGACCAGCAGATATATCGTCAACGCCAGCACCTTCTTTTTGTGCTTGTTTTACTTTTGAATTCATAAAAACCGTACAGCGTGTTCCTAAATCAATTGGATTCTTGGCAAATAGAGCAGTTGTTGCAAAATTTTCTACTGTGAAGTTTAATGATTTGGCAAAGGTTTCAATAAAGGAACCACAACCTGCTGAACAAGCTTCATTCAGTTGTACACTGTCAACTGTCTGGTTTTTAATTCGAATGCACTTCATATCTTGTCCGCCGATATCTAAGATGCAGTCAACTTCTGGATCAAAAAATGCAGCAGCATAATAATGAGAAACGGTTTCAACTTCACCTTCATCCAGTAATAAAGCAGCCTTTACAAGTGCTTCACCATAACCAGTAGAACAAGAATATGCGATTTGAGCCTCGTTAGGAAGTTTTGCATATATTTCTTTTATAGCTTTCATTGCCGTTGCCAAGGGACTTCCGTTATTACTACTATAAAACGAATAAAGTAAAGCTCCGTCTTCGCCAATTAAAGCAACCTTAGTTGTTGTAGAACCAGCATCAATTCCTAAGAAGCATTTGCCTTTGTAGCTTTCTAAATCACCCGTTTTTACATGGTGATGATTATGACGTGCTTCAAACTTTGCATATTCTTCTTCGGAAGAAAAAAGAGGTTCTAAACGCTCAACCTCGAACTCCATCTTGATACTTGTTTTCATTTTATTTTTTAAATCAGATAAAGAGATTACTGCATCGCCTTTAGATGTTTGAGCAGATCCTATGGCAGCAAACAAGTGGGAATGACTAGGTGCAATAATATGCTCCTCATCAAGATTTAACGTACGAATAAATGCTTCCCTTAGTTCGGATAAAAAGTGCAGTGGGCCTCCCAAAAATGCAATATGACCTCGAATTGGTTTACCACAAGCTAAACCGCTGATTGTTTGATTGACAACCGCCTGAAAGATAGAAGCAGATAAATCCTCCTTTGTAGCCCCTTCGTTGATTAAAGGTTGAATATCTGATTTGGCAAATACACCACATCTTGCAGCGATTGGATAAATTGCTTTATAATTTTTTGCATATTCATTAAGCCCCATAGCATCTGTTTGTATTAAAGAAGCCATTTGGTCTATGAAAGAACCAGTTCCGCCAGCGCATATACCGTTCATACGTTGTTCAACCGAACCACCAGAAAAATAAATAATTTTTGCATCCTCTCCACCTAGTTCAATTGCGACATCAGTCTGAGGCGCATAGTCTTGTAATGCAGTCGATACAGCGATTACTTCTTGAACAAAGGGAATATTTAAATATTTCGAAAGAGTTAAACCACCAGAACCTGTAATAACAGGTGTGAGTGTAAGCTCTCCAAATTGTTTGTAAGCTTCTTCTAGTAAGGATGCTAAAGTCTCCTGAATATTAGCAAAATGTCGTCTATAATCAGAGAATAATATATTATTCTTTTCATCTAAAATGGCTATTTTGACAGTAGTTGAACCAATGTCAATGCCCAATGGATATAGTGTTTGATTTTTCATATAATTATTACAGTTCGTTACTGTTACCTCCTAGCAAAATTAAGTGAAACTTGATTTAGATGGGGCTTGGTAGTCGTCATCAGACAAATACAAGATTCGGTACTATTATACGACATTGATTCTGCAATTACAAATACTAAATTTGTATAGCGGTTTGATCACGCATTATAATAAGAAAAAATACATATAAAATTGTGTAAAATTGCAACAAATTATGGTCAAAAGAATATTATATAGAGAAATGAAAAAGAGGAATGCTTTATGGATAATTACAATAATTTAAACACAAATAACTCCCAAGCTTATACAAGGTGTATTAATAATTGCAGATGCAGAGGGTTTTATTATGTAATAAAAGAAGGAGATACTCTTTATAAGATTAGTAGAACTTATGAAGTGAGTGTATCAGACTTAATTATGGCAAACCCTTACATCAATGTTTATAATCTCCAGATAAATGATGAAATCTGTATTCCAAAGATGATTTCTGTCGAAACATCTATGTAAATATTCGTACATCTATGTAAAATATGTGACTTACGATTGACAAAAGTGGACGCAGAAATTATAATGGTAGCGACAAGAAAGTTTGTGTAATGGAGCTTTCACTTCATGTGAAAGCTTTTTTACAGAATAATTGTAAGAAATACAAGATATATCACTTATTTAATCTATTAATTAAGAAGAAAGGAAGTGTATTCTCATGGAAGGTGTGCCGAGGAATAATTACTTAAATTTAAACAGATAATTAGGGTAAGACATTGGCACAGACTGACATTGTCTTATTCTAGTAAACTAATAAGACAATGAAAGGAGTAAATTCCATGATCAGGATTTTTAGAACAGTTGATGAAGGAATACAAGAAGTGAATGAAATTCAGGAGGGATGCTGGGTTGCATTGACAGATCCGACAGCTACGGAGATACTTGATATTTCGAATCAATATAACATTGATGTGGAGCATTTAAGAGCGTCTTTAGATGAAGAAGAACGTTCGAGAATTGAAGTAGAGGACAGGTATACCATGATTTTAGTTGATATACCTATAATTGAGGAGAGGAATAATAAGGATTGGTATGTGACGATTCCACTTGCTATAATTATTACAGATGAATTGATATTTACAATTTGTCTAGAGGATACACCAGTGTTAGGTGCATTTATGGATGGACGAGTAAGGAATTTTTACACATACAAAAAGACAAGATTCATACTACAGATGTTATATAAAAATGCAACAATGTTTTTGCACTATCTTAGAATCATTGATAAAAAAAGTGAAGTGATTGAAAGAAAGCTTCATGTGTCGACGAAAAATGAAGAATTAATAGAGCTTCTAGAATTGGAAAAGAGCCTAGTATATTTTACGACATCATTAAGATCTAACGAGGTTGTTTTGGAGAAATTACTGAAAACAGAAAGTATAAAAAAATACCCAGAAGATAGAGAATTATTAGAAGATGTAATTATTGAAAATAAGCAGGCAATTGAAATGGCAAATATTTATAGTGGTATTTTAAGCGGTACGATGGATGCATTTGCTTCAGTTATTTCCAATAATTTAAATATTGTGATGAAATTCTTAGCTACAGTAACAATTGTTATGTCAATACCAACTATGATAGCAAGCTTTTATGGTATGAATGTAAATCCAGATGGTATGCCTGGAGCATCAAGTCCGTTTGGTTTTGCATATGTAATTGTATTTTCGTTGGTGATTACAATTATGCTGGCATTGTTCTTTGCCAAAAAAGATTTGTTTTAATTAATTTGTAGAAAGGTGCTAATAACATGAATTTATTAAACAAGCTTGAAAGAAAATTTGGTAAATATGCAATACATAATCTAATGTATTATATTATCATATTATATGGTATTGGAACAGTGTTGGATATGGTTGCACCTGAGATTTATTTCAATTATTTATCTTTAAATGCTGCAGCTATACTAAGAGGACAGGTTTGGAGAATTTTTACATTCCTTATTCAAGGACCAGGTGGTAGATTATTTGCTATATTAGCGTTGTATTTGTATTACATGATAGGCACCAATCTAGAAAACCAATGGGGAGCATTTCGATTTAATATGTATTTTCTGGTTGGAATTTTAGGACATGTTTTGGCGGCGATTATTGTCTATTTAATTACAGGAAAGTCATATTTATTGGGTACATCTTATTTGAATTTTTCACTGTTATTTGCATTTGCAGCCACGTATCCCAATATGCAGTTTTTATTGTTTTTTATTATACCGGTAAAGGCCAAGTGGTTAGCATTGTTTAATGGAGCATACTTTGCTTATATGCTAATAACTGGGAATATTGCCACAAAGATTTGTGTCGTGCTATCATTTGCAAACTTTCTTATATTTTTTCTGGCTACAAGAAACTATAAAAGGATGTCTCCACATGAGATACATCGTAAGCAAGTGTATAAAAGAGCCGTTTCACAACAAAAAGGCATTACCAAACATAAATGTGCTATTTGTGGCCGTACAGAAGAAGATGGTGATGAGTTAGAGTTTCGATTTTGTTCAAAATGCGACGGCAACTATGAATATTGCCAAGATCATCTATTTACACATAAGCACATAAAAAAATGATTCATTTAGGTTTAAATTGGCCTCTTATACAATGATGTATGAATATAAGAGGCTCATATTATGCATAATGTCAACGATAAAGACACGATTTATGTGTCCGCTTTAGGAGGTAAAATTATGAAGAAAACAAAAATAATTTGTACAATGGGACCAAACACAAACGATAGAGATTTGTTAAAGGCGTTAGTCCAAGAAGGAATGGATATTGCAAGATTCAATTTTTCTCATGGTGATTATGAGGAACAAAAGGGCAGAATGGATTTGGTTAAAAGTATTAGAGATGAACTTCAGATTCCAATTGCTATATTGCTAGATACAAAAGGTCCAGAAATCAGAACAGGTCTCTTAAAAGATAATAAAAAAGTAGAATTAAAAGAAAACGATATTTATACTTTTACTAGTGAAGATATAATTGGTGATGAGACAATAGGACATATCACATATGAAGGACTTGCAGAGGATTTAGAGGTTGGAAACAAAATCCTTGTGGATGATGGTTTGTTAGAATTTGAAGTATTAGAAATCAATGGAAAACAAATCAAATGTAAGGTTATCAATGGTGGTGAGCTAGGAATGAGAAAAGGTGTAAATGTACCTAACGTAATTATTAAGCTTCCAGCACTTACACAAAAGGATAAAGAAGATATCATTTTTGGTATTGGACAAGACATTGATTTTATTGCAGCATCTTTTGTCCGTTCAGCTGAATGTATTAAGGAAATTAAGGCAATATTAAAAGAACATAATGCAGAGCATATTAATGTTATTGCCAAGATTGAAAATGCAGAAGGTATTAATAATATTGATGAAATTATACATTATTCAGATGGTATCATGGTTGCCAGAGGAGACTTAGGTGTTGAAATCGCAGCAGATGAACTTCCTTATTTACAAAAAATGATTATCAAAAAATGTAATGAAAAGTACAAACCAGTTATTACTGCAACTCAAATGTTAGATTCTATGATTCGTAATCCAAGACCTACCAGAGCAGAAGTAACAGATGTAGCCAATGCTATTTATGATGGAACAGATGCAGTTATGCTATCCGGAGAAACGGCTGCAGGTAAATACCCTGTTGAAGCTTTAAAGATGATGGTTAAGATTGCTAATTCAACAGAGCAACATTTAGATTATGAAAGATTAATTCAAAATAAAGCAATGCATAGAAAGAAAAGTATAGCAAGTGCAGTTGGATATTCAACTGTTAGTACTTCACATAACTTAGATGCTAAGCTAATTGTAACACCTACCATATCTGGTGCAACTGCAAGATTAGTATCAAGCTTTAAGCCTAGTGTTTCTATTATCGGTATCTCGCCTAATGAGAGAACTTTAAGAAAAATGCAGATTTACTGGGGAGTTACACCAATTATTTCAACAGAGAAAGAAGAATCAACAGAAGATATTATTGCAAGAGCATTAAATATTATTAAAGAGAAAAAGTATGTGGAAAGCGGAGATGTCGTTGTATTAACAGCAGGTTCACCTGCACCTAGTATTGAATGTGCAGATGCACCAATTAGTAATATGATGCGTGTAAGTGTAATAGATTAATACTCAAATTACTGCGGAATATAATAACTTTTAACAAAGTAAGATTATTGATGAAGTTAAATGAAGTATATTATAATGTTCTCAATAGCGTTAGAATGTTAATAGCTAGAAGTATTCTAACATCAAGGAGGCATTTTTATGGACTTGTCTAAAATGAACAAGGTAGGTCATTCAAAGGTTTATGATACAAATAATATCATTTTAGACGAACAGTGTACGGATACTACAATTTATATTGTATTGCAAGGTGAAGTAGAAGTAACAGAAAAAGCTAGAAATTCTATTTTTCACATAAAAACTGGAGGATATTTTGGAGGGATACCAATTATTCAAGATTCGATTCGACTCTATACCGTAAAGGCTTTGATGGATCAAACAATTGTTTATCATATACAAGCTAGCACATATGGTAGTCTGATTGATAAATGTCCAGAGATTTATGTCAAAATATTTGCAAATCTTTTAAAGCATGTAAGAGAAGGAATTGATGAGCTCAATAAAACTGACCCTGTAGCAGCAACACTATATAAATTAAATTCAATTTATGCAAGAATTAATCTTTTAAAAGAGTCTGATTTGGAAGATATGGTAAAAGATGATTTGAATTATACAGTATTTGTTATGCGTTTTTTAAGTGATTTAAGTAATAAATTAAATTTAAAAATTATTTAAAGTAAGAGAGAAGGTATACAAGGTATACTTTCTCTTTTGAAATTAGAAATAGTACTGATAAAACAACTAGTGCATATCTCTTTGAGAGTTTACCTAATGTTTTGACAACGATTGCAACAATTAAAGACAGATATATCTTATAAAGACAAAAACCATGAGTGAAACTCGATTTTTGTTGAAGAATAAGGAGTGGTTTGTCAGTAATTATCAAATTATAAAACATTGCAAAAAGCCTTGATAGCATTGGTAACGTTTGCAAAATGCAAAAAAAGTGTTGTGAATTTGTACAAAAAATAAGTGTTACATATAGTAAAATGCACAGTTGACATTATAAAACAGTAATGTTATAGTTAAAAAGTAAAAAGAAACTTGCATGAATGACTAAAGAGACGGTTAAATAACTAATTCAATAGCATTTATGCCTATTTTTTACAAAATATTGCAAACCTTTGCAAAGATAAAACAAAAGGAGAGATAATGGTATTATGAAAAAGGCTAAAAAACTAGTTGCCCTATTAATGGCATCAACAATGGCACTATCATTGGCGGCTTGTGGATCTAAAACAGATTCAAAAACGTCAGACGCAACAACTGATACATCAAAAGATGCAGCAGCTGATACATCAAAAGATGATGCAAAAGACACTGCTACAGATTCAGCAGATGGTAAAACAGTAATCACGTTCTCATGGTGGGGTGGTGATTCAAGACATGAAGCTACAATAGCAGCTGTTAATAAGTTTATGGAACTTAACAAAGATATTGAAGTAAAAGTAAACTACGGTGCATGGGACGGTTGGGAAGAAAAGATGGCAACTGGCTTTGCAACTGGTACAGGTTCCGATGTAACACAGATCAACTGGAACTGGCTTACTTCATTTAGTTCAGACGGAAATGTTTTTGCTGATTTGAACGAATATAAAGATATTATTGATTTAACACAGTTTGATCAGACAAAATTAGACTTATGTACAGTAGCAGGTAAGTTACAAGCAGTTCCTGTATCAATGACAGGTAGAATTTTCTACTGGAACAAAGCTACTTTTGAAAAAGCTGGTATTGCTGTACCTACTTCATTAGAAGAGTTGAAAAAAGCTGGTGAAACTTTTAAGACTAAATTAGGTGATGATTATTATCCACTTGCTATGGGTGAACTTGACAGAACAATTCTTATGGTTTATTACTTAGAGTCTGTATATGGAAAACCATGGGTAGAAGATAATAAATTACAGTATACAGAAGAAGAAGTTCAAAAAGGTTTAGAATTCATTAAGTCACTTGAAGATTCACATGTAATTCCTACAATCGAAACAATTACTGGTGATGGTGCAGATTCACTTGATAAGAACCCTAAATGGATGAATGGCATTTATGCAGGTATCTTTGAATGGGATTCATCAGCTTCTAAGTTTGAGTCAGCTTTAGAAGAAGGACAGGAATTTGTTGTTGGTGATTATTTTAAAGATATGGGTGAGTACCAAGGTGGATTCTCTAAAGTTTCTTTAGGATTCTCTATTGCTGAATCAGCAGCAAACAAAGAAGCATGTGCAAAATTGGTTAACTTCTTATTAAATGAAGAAGAAGGCGTTAAGATTATGGCTTCTGAAAGAGGTATCCCTCTAAGCAAAGCTGGTTTACAGATTTGTACTGATAATGATTTATTAAATAAAACAGTTGCAGAAGCAAATGGAAAAGTTCTTGCTTGGACACAATTTGCATTAGATCCTAAATTTGAAGATGCTAAATTAAAGAACAACCCAGATGGTGTTTACTATGACGTAATGCAAGGATTAAGTTATGGTGACTATGATTTAGCTACTGCTACTACAACTTTGATTGATGGAATTAACGCTGTATTAGGTAACTAATTTTAAGAATATTATATTTTGAACCAAACATGTCGCTGGATGCTACGGTTTCCTGCGACATGTTTAAAGATAAGGAGAAAATTATGAAGTTCGACCAATATGTAGAATATCATTTGGCCCATTTCGAAAATGCGAAATCTGATTGGAATTATGAAGATGGATGTGTTTTGGTGGGATGTGTTCAATTATATCAGGCAACAGGAAAGAGCATGTATAAAGAATTTGTAATTGAATACATGAAAAAATTTATTAATGATGATGGAACAATCAATCATTTTGAAAAAGAAAATTACAATATTGACAGTATACATACTGGTAAAGTATTATTCTTTTTATACGAAGAAACCAAAGAAGAGAAGTATAGACAAGCAATTGAAATTTTGATGGATCAGCTTAGAGATCATCCACGTACAAAGTGTGGTAGCTTCTGGCATAAGAAAATTTATCCAAATCAGATTTGGTTAGATGGTTTGTATATGGCACAACCATTTTATATGGAATATGAGACAAAATATGAGAACAAAGAACATTATGAAGATATTGTAAATCAGTTTAGAAATGTAAGAAAATATATTTATAATGAAGAAAAATCTTTATACTATCACGCTTATGATGAAGCGAAAATCCAAATATGGGCAGATAAGGAAACAGGAAAGTCTCCTAACTTTTGGTTAAGAGCGATGGGTTGGTATTTAATGTCTCTTGTGGATACAATGGATGTAATGTCAAAAGAGATATTTGAGCAATATAAAACATTAGAAGGTATTTTTAAAGAAGCTGTAAAGGGAATTTTACAGTATCAGGATAAGGAAAGCAAATTATTTTATCAGTTAATTGATAAAGGTGATATAGAGGGTAATTACTTAGAGACTTCAGGCTCTGCCATGGTTGCATATGCAATTATGAAGGGATGTAGAATCGGAGCATTATCAAAAGAGAAATATCAAAGTATTGGTGAAGAGATACTCAATTCGATTATCGACCGAATGTTAATAGAGGAAGATAATGTACCAAAACTGAGTCAAATTTGTTCGGTTGCAGGCCTTGGACCTAAGAATGAAAGAGACGGAAGTGTGGAATACTATTTTTCAGAACCAATTGTGTGTGATGATCATAAAGGATCAGGGGCTTTTATGATGGCATATGCGCAGATGCTTATGCTTAGAGAAGCGTAATTCGTATATTTATATAAGGAGGATTTAAAATGGCCAAACAAGCTAATGCTACACACGTTGTGCCTACTCAAAAAAAAGGATTTAAAAGATTTCTGAAAGAAAACATAGGTTTCTTTTTTATTCTTCCTTGGCTGATAGGTTTTATCATTTTTAAACTATATCCATTTGGTTCATCATTGGTATATAGCTTTACAGATTATCATTTGTTCAATGGTATTTCGAAAGTTGGACTAATGAATTATGTTGATATTTTTACCGATGCTAAGATTATGAAAGCTTTTAATGTAACATTTAAATATGCATTTATTACAGTTCCTCTTAAATTAACAGCGGCTTTATTTATCGCCTACATATTAAATTTTAAGATTAAAGGTGTTAATTTATATCGAACAGCTTATTATATTCCGTCTATTCTTGGAGGGTCTGTAGCAATCGCTGTTCTTTGGAAGGCGCTATTTAGAGATGAAGGACTTATTAATACATTTTTAGGATTCTTTGGTGTAGATGGACCTAATTGGTTATCAGATACCAAATGGGCGTTATTCATTATTTGTTTGTTAAGAGTCTGGCAATTTGGTTCTGCAATGGTAATTTTCCTTGCAGCGTTAAAGGGTGTTTCAGGAGATTTATATGAAGCAGCTGCCATTGATGGAGCCGGAAAATGGAGACAATTTTTTAGTATTACAGTTCCATTAATTACACCAGTAATTTTTTACAATCTTGTAACACAGCTATGTCAGGCGTTCCAAGAATTTAATGGACCATTTATTATTACCAAAGGTGGACCAAGAAGTTCTACAACATTAATTTCTTTACTCGTTTATAGTAATGCGTTTAAGAGTTACCAAATGGGTATGGCTAGTGCTATGGCTTGGATTATGTTTATTATTGTAATGATTCTTACTGTAGTTGCATTTGTAAGTCAGAAGCATTGGGTATATTACTCAGATGATGATGGGAGGTAGAAATTAATGGAACTAGGTAAGAAAAAAATAATTAGTACCATTTTAAGATATGTTGTCCTAACAGCTGTTGGCTTATTAATGGTTTATCCGTTAATTTGGATGTTTGGTGCAACTTTTAAAGTGAACAATGAGATTTTTAGCGGAATTGGTTTTATTCCTAAAAATCCAACTTTAGACGGATATAAAAATGCCATGAAAAGTTATGGTGGCGAAATTAATCTTATGAAATCAATGTTCAATACCTATTCGTATGTTATTCCTAAAGTAGTATTTACTGTTGTATCAGCAACCGTTACTGCATATGGATTTGGAAGATTTAAATTTAAGGGAAGAGATTTCCTATTTGCTGTTTTGATGTCCACTTTATTCCTACCACAAGTAGTATTAAATGTTCCTCAATACATTTTGTTTAATAATTTTGGATGGGTAGATTCTAGTTTGTATTTACCAATTATCGTTCCAACCATATTTGCAACAGATACTTATTTTGTATTTATGTTAATTCAGTTCCTTCGTAACGTACCGAAAGAATTGGAAGAAGCAGCTAAGATTGATGGATGTAATGTGGTACAGACTTTGTGGAAGATTATTGTACCAATGCTCAAACCAGCTATGGTTTCTTGTGCATTGTTCCAGTTTATGTGGTCATCAAATGACTTTATGGGACCATTGTTATACGTTTCCACACCAGCTAAATATCCTGCTGCAATCTTTGTTAAGTTGTCCATGGATGCTGATACAGGATTTGATTGGAACCGTGTTTTGGCAACTTCATTGATTTCAATTATTCCATCTTTAGTAGTATTTTTCTTAGCTCAGAATACTTTCGTTGAAGGTATCTCAGCTGGTGGAGTAAAGGGTTAATAACTAAGTAATAAATAATGCAATGAAAAAAGAAGATGGGATGTAGCAAAAGCTATATCCCATTTTGACTAATCAATTTTATAAATAATAGAAAAACAGTTTAGCAAAGTGTATTCTTATGGTATAATTTACTGGGAATTTAAGTTGCACTACGGTTTGGTTTGCATCACAAATGAAAAGCATGAATGAATTAATAGGTGGTAAAATTTATGAGACTTAATTTACTTATGAAAACAGCACGAAGTGTATCGTTTGAAATAGAAGATGGAAGTGTAGTATTTACAAATCAGAACTATTATATTTACATCAATGATGAGTTCTATGCAAAGACAAATAAAGTTGTAAATAGTTTATTTGAGTTAAAGCCAGATACAAATTATAAAATATCGGTATGTAATGATAATGAACAGTATGAAATTCTTGAATTTACAACTGACTATGAATTTGTAACATTAAATGTTGTAGATATGGGGGCAAAGGGAGATGGTGTTAACGATGATACTAGCTTCATCCAAGCTGCAATCATGGCTTGTCCTCCTAATAGTAGAGTACTGATTCCAAGAGGTATTTATAAAGTAACAAGTATTTTCTTAAAAAGTGATATAAATATTGAAATAGCAAAAGATGCTGTTATCTTAGCTGAAACAGATAGAAGTAAATTTGCTAAGTTAGAAGGTTTGATTGAAAGCTATGACGAACAGTCCGAATATAACTTAGGGACGTGGGAGGGCAATCCTCTTCCTATGTTTGCAGGTATTCTTACAGGAATTAATGTTAGTAATGTTACTTTATATGGTGAAGGTCTCATAGATGGTAATGCGAGTTTTGACAATTGGTGGAAGAATGCTAAAGTGATGAAGGGTGCATTTCGTCCTAGATTATTATTTTTGAACCGATGTAATGAAGTTTCGATACAAGGGATTCAATTTCAAAATAGCCCTGCTTGGAATATCCATCCATATTTTAGCGATAATCTTAAATTTATTGATTTAAGAATTGAGAATCCTCAAGATTCACCTAACACAGATGGATTAGACCCTGAATCTTGTGAAAATGTTATCATTTACGGAGTACAGTTTTCACTAGGTGACGACTGTATAGCTGTTAAATCAGGTAAGATTTATATGGGATCAAAGTATAAAAAACCTTCAAAAAACATAACGATTAAGCAATGCCTTATGCAAAATGGACATGGGGCCGTTACCGTTGGAAGTGAGATGGCAGGTGGAGTTAAGAATCTTCTCGTAAAAGATTGTAGATTTGTTCATACCGATCGAGGGCTTAGAATCAAAACAAGACGAGGTAGGGGAAAAGATGCTATCATAGATGATATAATCTTTGAAAATATCGTTATGGATCATGTTATGACCCCGTTGGTATTGAATTGCTATTATTTTTGTGATCCAGATGGTCATACAGAATATGTTTGGTCAAAAGAATATCACGAGGTGGATGAAAGAACCCCACTGATTAAAAAACTGTTTTTTAGAAATATCAAATGCGAGAATTGCCATGTAGCGGCTGCTTATTTTTATGGATTACCAGAGCAAAAAATTGAGCTGATTGAAATGGAAAATATCTCCTTTGAGTTTTCAAAAAACTGTAAGAGTGATGTACCTGCCATGTTAGATGGAATAGAACCTTGTAGTAGACTTGGCATCTATGTAAACAATGTCGAACAATTAGTCATTCAAAATGTAGACATTAAGGGGCAAATGGGGGAGCCGTATATACTTAATAATATTAACTCAATAAATAAAAAATAGGAGGTAGACTTATGCAGTTAGGTATAAGATTACACGATACGGTAGATTTACCATTAGAAGAGAGACTTGCTAATGTAAATAAACAAGGATTTCAATGTGCACATGTTGCATTAAAAAAAGTAATTTCAGAGTATTCGGCAGAAAATGCTGCATTGACACCAGGACTTGCTATGTATCTTAAAAAGTTATTTGCAAAAAATGACGTGGATATAGCAGTTTTAGGGTGCTATTTGAATCTGGCAACACCAGATGAAAGCGAATTAAAACAATCAATAGAAACGTATATGGCCAATATACGATTTGCATCTATCTTAGGTTGCGGAGTAGTTGGTACTGAAACTGGTGCGCCAAATACAGAATATAAAACGGTTCCAGAGTGTAAAAGTGAAGAAGCATTACAAACTTTTATTACGAATCTAAAACCAATTGTAAAATATGCAGAACAAATGGGTGTCATTGTTGCAATTGAGCCTGTAGTAAGACATATTGTGCATAGTCCGAAAGTAGCACGACGTGTATTAGATACGATTATGTCTCCTAATTTGCAAATTATTCTTGATCCAGTAAATCTACTTGATATCAACAATTATGAAGATAGGGATGCTATTATTAACGAAGCAATCGAATTATTAGGAAAAGATACCGCCGTAGTTCATATAAAGGATATCATAGTTGGCGAAGATGATTTGGTTTCGGTTGCTGCTGGAACAGGAATCATGAATTACGAGAATTTATTAAGATTTATGAAAAAGGATAAGCCATATATTCATGCTACCCTCGAGGATACCAACCCGAATAATGCAGTGCAAGCAAGAAAACATATTCAAGAAATATGGGATAACTTATAGAATATAAATAGCTGTCTAAATAAAAATTAAGTAGGAGAATGGAAATGGCAGTTACAATCAAGGATATAGCAAAAATAGCAGGGGTTTCTTATTCAACCGTTTCTAGAGCTTTAAACGGAGGGGAGAATGTCAAACCTGATAAAAGAGAATTGATTATGAAAATTGCGAAGGAAGAGGGCTATGTTCCAAATCAAGCCGCGATTAACCTAAAGCTTTCGAAGGCACATACTTTAGGTTTGTTTTTATCGACCATTAGTAAATCAACATCTCCTTACGTACTACATGACGTAGTATCAGGTATTTATTCAGCCGTTGGTAGTCGTTATAGCGTAATTGTCAAAGGAATTGATTTGCAGGAGCCAAACACATTAAATTCTGCTATATTTGATGGTCTAGTGATTTTAAGTCAGAGAACTGATGATTCAGCTTTTATTGAAGAGGCCATAGCCAAGAAGATTCCGTTGGTTGTAATAAATAGACCGGTTTATTACGGCGTATCTAATGTTTTGACAGATGAAGCGCAGGGAATGAAAAAGGCAATGGAGTACCTACTAGATAATGGGCATAGGAATATTGCCATTATTGAATCAACACAAAATTTAGATTCTACCAGAGCAAGGCATAGAGGATGGGTTCAAGCAGTAGAATACTGTGGCTTAGATCCAAAGAGTATGCCGATTGCAGTGGGGAATTATCGTTTCCATAGTGGTTATTTGGCTGCAAAAGAGTTATTAGTTCATAAACCGACTGCGATTTTATGTTTTAATGATGAGATGGCGCATGGTGCTAGAAAGGCAATATTAGAGGCAGGATTATCCGTTCCTGACGATGTTTCCTTAATTGGCTTTGATAATTTAGATGCGTCTAGATTTTCTGATATGCGACTTACTACAATTGAACGAAATATGCTTAAAATTGCAAAAACTGGTACCGAGGTATTGCTAAAAAAGATAGAATGTGGTGATACTTCCTGCGAAAGAATATATCTGGATACACAGCTTATTATAAGAGAGACAGTAAAGGATATTCGAACTGGAAAGGTAGCTCACTAAAAAGGATACACTCAGAATATGAGTGTATTTTTTTATAAAGAAAGTGATAGAATTCAATTAATTAGTTATCATATTGTACTAATTTATATTACAAAATGTAGTGAATATGAATCTTGACTTGGATAGGTATAAGTGTTAATATATCTTAGGTGAACACATTATATAGTATGTGCGAATATCAGATATACCAAATGTAGTATATTTAAAAAATTAATACACATGGATAAAATTATTAGAATTGAGGGATGAAGAATGGTTGTAGTCAAAAAAGACGGTACCAAGGAAGATTTTAATGTGCAAAAGGTGGTAGTTGCAGTAAATAAATCAGCATATAGAGCCTTAATTAAATTCACAGAGGAAGAATTAGATTATATTTGTAAATTTGTTGAAGAGAAAACCAAACAAATGAATGTTGAAGAAATCCATATTTCTCAAATGCATAATATTGTTGAAAGTGCGTTGGAATCAGTAAATCGTACGGTAGCACAAAGTTATCGCGATTATAGAAATTATAAACAGGATTTTGTTCATATGTTGGATGAGGTTTATAAAAAGAGTCAATCCATCATGTACATTGGAGATAAAGAAAATTCCAATACAGATAGTGCATTGGTATCCACCAAAAGAAGTTTAATTTTTAATCAGTTGAATAAAGAACTGTATCAAAAGTTTTTCATGACAACAGAAGAGATTCAGGCTTGCAGAGATGGTTATTTATACGTGCATGATATGTCTGCTAGAAGAGATACCATGAATTGTTGTTTATTTGACGTGAAATCGGTCTTAGAAGGCGGCTTTGAAATGGGAAATCTTTGGTATAATGAGCCAAAAACCCTAAATGTAGCATTTGACGTTATCGGTGATATTGTATTGAGTGCGGCAAGTCAGCAATATGGTGGTTTCACAGTCCCAAGTGCTGATACTATTTTGGAGCCTTACGCAGAAAAATCCTTTGCACAATTTACTGAGAAATACATGAGAATGGGCTTAACGAAAGAAGCAGCAGAAGAAGAAGCATGGGCGGATGTATTAAATGATTTTGAACAAGGCTTTCAAGGATGGGAATATAAGTTTAATACCGTAGCTTCTAGTCGAGGCGATTATCCATTTATCACGGTAACAATTGGAACAGGAACAGGAAGATTTGCTAAGTTGGCAAGTATTACGATGTTAAATGTTAGAAAGAATGGGCAAGGTAAGAAAAATTGTAAGAAGCCAGTTTTATTTCCAAAGATTGTATTTTTATATGATGAGAAGCTACATGGCGAAGGCGGCTTGCTAGAAGAAGTATTTGAAGCAGGAGTGGAATGTTCTTCAAAGACGATGTATCCTGATTGGCTAAGCCTTACTGGACAAGGTTATATCGCAAGTATGTATAAGCAGTACGGTGAGATTATCAGCCCTATGGGATGTAGAGCATTCTTGTCTCCATGGTTTAAGGAAGGCGGAATGGAGCCAAAGGATGAAAATGACAAACCAGTCTTTATTGGTCGATTTAATATTGGTGTAGTAAGTCTTCATTTGCCGATGATTTATGCAAAAGCAAAACAAGAGGGGAAAGATTTTTATCAGGTTCTAGATTATTATCTAGAATTAATTCGTAATTTACACCTTAGAACCTATGATTATTTAGGCGAGATGAAGGCTTCTACAAATCCTCTTGCTTATTGTGAAGGAGGTTTCTATGGCGGACATCTTGGTATTCATGATAAGATTAAACCAATTCTAAAGACGGCAACCGCTTCCTTTGGTATTACGGCATTAAATGAATTGCAACAGCTTCATAATAAAAAATCGTTGGTAGAAGATGGTCAGTTTGCGTTAGAAGTACTTGAGTATATTAATAAGAAGATTGAAGAATTTAAAAGAGAAGATGGCAAATTATATGCTATCTATGCAACACCAGCTGAAAACTTATGTGGATTACAGATACAGCAATTCCGTAAAAAATATGGCATCATTGAGAATGTATCGGATCGAGAATATGTAAGCAATGGATTCCATTGCCATGTAACAGAGGATATTACACCGATTGAAAAACAAAACAAAGAGTATCGTTTTTGGGAGCTATCAAATGGCGGTAAGATTCAGTATGTAAAATACCCAATTAATTATAACATGGAGGCAATTAAGACATTAATTCGTCGTGCAATGGATATGGGCTTTTACGAAGGCGTTAATTTGTCCTTGGCTTATTGTGATGATTGCGGACACCAAGAGCTTGAGATGGATATTTGTCCAAAGTGTGGAAGTAAAAACTTAACCAAAATTGATCGTATGAATGGCTACTTATCTTACTCCAGAGTAAAAGGTGATACCAGATTAAATGATGCAAAAATGGCTGAAATTGCTGAAAGAAAGTCAATGTAAATAGTATTTGTAGGACTAATGTGGGATTGAAAAATTATATATACCCAAATATAATATGGAAATAGAGTAAAAGCATGAATAAGAACTCTAACAGCAAGGTGTTAGAGTTCTTATTGTGACATCAAAGCCTTTAGTTTTAAATATACGGAAGAATAACATGGAGGACACAATGCGATATCATAATATTACGAAGGAAGATATGTTAAATGGAGATGGATTAAGAGTAGTGTTATGGACAGCAGGATGCAGCCATGGCTGTAAGGGATGCCATAATACGATTACCTGGGATGCCAATGGTGGACTTGCTTTTGATGACGCAGCAAAAAAAGAATTATTTGACGAATTAGACAAAGATTATATATCCGGGATCACCTTTAGTGGTGGGGATCCATTACATAATAATAATAGAGAACAAATCAAAGAACTAGCAGAAGAAATCAAACAAAAGTACCCAAAAAAGACTATATGGTTATACACGGGATACCTGTGGGAGGATATAGCGGATTGGGATATTGTAAAAAGCCTTGATGTGGTAGTAGATGGAAGATTTGAATTAGACAAAAGGAATGTGCAGCTTCATTGGAAAGGAAGCTCAAATCAAAGAGTGATTGACGTACAACAGACGCTAAAAAAGGGAACGGTAGTATTGCATGCTTAAGAGTTAAGACATGCCACCCAATGTGAGATAGAAGAATGGAGATAAGATGGAACATATAAAGATAAAGTATTTTACGGAGGAAATTAACAAGGTTGAGAAAATTGTAAAAGGAGATTGGATTGACCTTAGAGCAGCTGAGAAAGTAGAGTTAAAAGCAGGAGAATTTAAGTTAATACCACTTGGAGTAGCAATGCAGTTACCAATCGGTTATGAGGCACATATTGTTCCAAGAAGTTCAACCTATAAAAATTTTGGAATCATTCAAACTAATTCAATGGGAATTGTGGATGAAACCTATTGCGGTGATAACGATCAATGGTTTTTCCCAGCGTATGCGTTAAGAAACACAGTAATTGAAGTGAACGACCGTATTTGCCAGTTTCGTATTATGGAACATCAACCAGAGATTGAATTTTGTGTGGTTGAAACATTAGGAAATGAAGATAGAGGCGGAATTGGAAGTACTGGTAAGAATTAAGAGAATAATAAAGAGAATAATAAAGTAATAAAATAAACGCGTTATATGACACCGACTTAGGAGACTAGGGCGGTGTCGTTTTGCGTTCTTAGTTTTTCTTATTCTCTATCAATTATCATAACAATTTATTAAGAATGATGAAAAGACTTTACAACTTCATAACAAAGCCTTGATAATATAGATGAGATAGGGAGGTTGATATCGTTGGCATTTATTTTAATTATTGAGGATGAAGTTGCAATTAATGAATTGATAAAAAGAAACTTACAATTGGTGGGGCATCAATGTAATTCTGTATATGATGGTAGAGAAGCAGTAACCGAAATGAATAGGCAAACTTACGATATGTTAATTCTAGATATTATGTTGCCTGGACTAGATGGATTCGAGGTAATCAGACAATCCAATCATACCCCCACCATTTTTTTGACTGCCAAAAACAGTTTGTCGGACCGAATCAAGGGATTTTCACTTGGAGCAGACGATTATTTGACGAAACCTTTTGAGATGCTTGAGTTACTGGCTCGAGTAGAAGCCGTTTTGAGACGAACCAAAAAGACAGCAAACCGTTTTGAACAGGGAGATGTAAAAGTTGATTTTGATAGTCATCAGGTGTTTTGCAAAGACAGACTAATTGAGTGTACACCAAAAGAATATGAATTATTAGAAGTTCTTGTCAATAATAGAAACATTGCGCTATCGCGAGAAAGGCTTCTTGAATTAGTATGGGGGTACGATTTTGAAGGAGATACAAGAACCGTTGATGTCCATATCCAAAAGGTGCGCAAAAAACTAGGTTGGGAAGACAGAATCAAAACTGTGTACAAGCTAGGGTATCGATTGGAGGTGCAAGAGTGAAACAAAGGACTTTTTTAACCACACTCTTGCTTTTTCTATTCTTTTTTAATCTTGGTATTTTTATTGTTTCAGTCATTATGTTTCAAGGAGAGATTAAGCGTGCCAAAGAAAGAAGCTTAGGAGAGCACTATTTTATAACATCTGCAATTATCAAAGATTTTAGTGCAATGAAAGAAAGAGATATTGATATCGATTCTTCTATTATTGATTTGCTTAAACCTTATCAATACCTGTTAGGGAATTCGGATTGTATTGAGTTATATAAAGATAAAGAGCTTTTTTATTCCAGTCAAAATGAGATCGTACAAAAGAGTAATCTATTAGAGCCACCAGATGGTGGAGACCGTTTGGTAACCATACAAAAATCAAATGGAATGTCATACGCTATTGTTTATGGTAAGTTACCAACCCCTCATCAATCTTATATGTTGGTTTACATTCATGATATAACTGATATCATAAAAGCTTGGAGTCATCTTAAGAATATATTGTTTTTTATTGGATTTATTCTATCCATTTTTCTAGCTCTTGGGCTTATGCTAGTATTGAACCGTATTTTTAGACCACTTATGCAGATATCTCAGACCTCAAAAAGATTGCTAACGGACAATATGATACGAGACTTTTGGTATCTGGACAGGATGAGCTTTCTGAAATGGCACAAAGCTTTAACCATATGGCAGAGGAAATTCAAAGACAGATGACGAGGCTAAGAGAGGAAGCAGAAAAAAAACAGCAATTTGTTGATAATTTTGCCCATGAGCTTCGCACCCCTTTAACAGCGATTTATGGGTATGCGGAATATATGCAAAAGGCCGTGATTTCGGAAGATGATCGATTGTCAGCACTTAACTATATTATGTCGGAAAGTAGGCGTTTGCAAACGGTTGCCTTTCAACTACTCGAACTTGCGAATCTTCAAAACAATCAAATTGCGATTGAAGAGTTGAAGTTAATGAGCCTATTTGATGTGGTAAGAAAGACGATTTATGTAAAGTACAGGGAAAAAAATATAAAAATAAAATTTGTAAATGAGATAAAAACAATCAGGGGAGACACTTATTTAATGGAAAGCTTACTCATTAATCTAATTGATAATGCCGCCAAAGCATGTGAAGAGAGTGGAAGTATAGTAGTAAGTGCAGTAAATGAAGAGGGAAAGAAGGTTATTATGGTACAAGATAATGGGAAAGGCATGAGCGCTGAAACGCTTGTACAGATTACGGAACCATTCTATCGGGCAGATAAATCACGAAATCGAAATGACGGTGGGGCAGGTTTGGGACTTGCACTTTGTAAACAAATTGCATTAAGCCACAATGCAAAATTAAGTTTTGAAAGTAAACTAGGAGAAGGTACAACAGCAAAAATATGTTTTACAACTTAATAATAACTTGATGATAATTTCATAATTTGTGTTTTATATACTGGTTCTTGTAAAACAAATAAATGAAAAAGGAGATATTTACATGAGGAAAACAAAAAAACCAGTAAATAAGAAAATGAAAGGATTACTTCTAGCAGTAGGAATACTTGGAGTTAGTACAGTGTTATTTCAAGGATTCACACAAGTTGCAACAGCGGCAGAATATAACAAGACTAGTATAGTTCCAACAAGTTATGCCACTTTAGAAGAGAAATCAATTGATACAAAGAAAGAAATGGTATCGGAAGGATACAAAAAAACAAATTACACAGTAAAAGATAACGCTCTTGAAAACTACCGAAAACAGACACCAACTAGCAAGGATATGACAAAAGAAGAGGCAGCAGAAGCTGGCGCACAGGGGTTGTGGAATATTTATGGCATTAGTCTAGAAGGAGAAGTGGTTGAAATGGGATATCAACCAGCAAACGAAGATTATCCTCGTTCTTCTTGGTGTGGAGATGTTTATATTGAAGGGAAACTACTTTATGGTTTTGAAGTTGATTCTGTAACAGGGGAAATATTTAGTGTTTTTTACAATCGAACACTTGGAAAAAAGGTAGCTGTGGGTTTAGATTTAGACCTTCATAATGATAATGGGGGAGAGTATCAAACACTTGTAAAAGAAACAGCGGAAAAGTTTAATATAGTCAATGGTACTGTTGCGTCCGTAAAATATAACTGTCAAGGGACTCAAAACGACGATCCAGACATTACTTTTGACATTACAGGAGAAAACGGAGAGGTTGCTCAGCTGACATTCTCACGATATGACAAGGCATTGTTAAATATTACTTTTAACGGTAGACAGCAATATGTTCTAAAATATGTTGAAAAAATGGATAGAGAGATAGAGATGAATGAATCTAAAAGAGAAACAAGAAAAATGGATGACAATGAAATACAAGAGTTAATATTAGAAGAGAATTAAAGGTTAATGGGAATTAAAACAGATGGCAAAATTGTGCCGTCTGTTTTCGGGTCAATTATAAAAACTAAAAAATTAAACACTTAAACATATATATCTATTAATAAATAAAAGCTTTTTGCCGAAATAATAATTAGTAAATAAATGGAAAGAAGCGGATCCTAGATGAGAATATCAAATATAAAAGCATTGATACAAGGAAGTTATTATCAATCAAATAAAAGTCAGGTTAAAGAAGCGCAAAAAAGTGGAACGATTACCATTAAAAGAAGCTTTAACGCATCTAGGACCTTGGCACAGTTGGCAAGTGCACGAACAAAATCACAAGTAAGTGCAGTTGAGCGCATGGTGAGAGCCCAATTACCTGCAATGAAAAAACAAGCTGGAAGTGAAGAGGCTGTAAGGCTTATGAAATATGTAATACAGAAAGCAAATGCAAAAAGAATGGCTCTCTCAAAAGAAGAACGGTTGGATAATAATCGTAAAGTTGCAAAAAGCGCAAATAATAAAAAGCAAGAAGCAAGGTTTAAAAGTGAGCTAATTAAAAGGCGCATGGGAAGAAAAAGAAAAGAAGTCGTAGACGCTTTAAATGCACCTGATGTGTTTGACAAGAAGAAATACGACACGTTTACAATTGCCACACAGGAGGAGAAGGCAAATTCTTTTGATGTAAGGTGTGATTCCTTTGGTGCAGTTGCTCAGGCGAATAAAAGTGTTGGAGCAGCAATTGATACGTTATTGTAGTAAAAAAAGAAATTAAGAGCTTATATATTGAGTTTCATATTAAAAAGTATGCTTATTATCAGTATTTACATAACTGAAATAAGCATATTTTTTATGACAGTGTTTACGAAAGATAATTTGATTTATAATAAATTGAATAAGTAATTGTGTTATCAATTTATTCATTTTCATTACTAAATAAAAAATTGTATTAGTTAGCATACAAAATAAGTTACTTGAAGATGTTAATAGACAGGATGGAGGAGATAGGTTATACTTAATATATGAAATGCATAGTCAGATATGTTAGATTTGGATATAAGTAGAACCATAGTGGAATGTAAATATGATATTATTAGTTGTAAAAAACTAAATATGTATAAGTAGAACCATAGTGGTATGTAATAAATTTAGGCTATTAATAAAGACTTTAACCATCGCAATGAATTTGTAAGGGGGTTGATTTATGGACGAAATCAAATTGATTATACCATCATTAAAATATGGAGAAGATATTTTTAAGTTTAGGCAAGAACTGATTGAAGCAAATGATGTAGATTCTTTTGCTGGATGTGGAAGTTTGAGAAAATGCTCTAATATTAAAGAATACTTGAATGTTCTTTCCAAATTAATGAGTCAAAACACCTGCCCTGATGGTATTGTTCCATGCAATACATATATTGCTGTTCAAGTTAAGGATAGCAGAATTGTTGGTATAATTGACCTTAGACACCACATTGATCATCCTATTTTGGGACTTTGGGGTGGACATATTGGATATACAGTTCGTCCATCTGAACGTGGGAAAGGAATTGCAAAAGAAATGCTACGACTTAATCTACAAAATTGTAGGGAAAGAAATATTGAGAAAATAATGATTACTTGTAGCCGTAACAACACTGCAAGTGAAAAGGTCATTCTTTCTAATGGTGGTATTTTTGAAAAGGAAGTTATTGTGGACGGAGAACACATAAAGCGATACTGGATAACTCTTTGATAGACTTTAATGGGATAAACGTACATTGTTTAACTTCAATTCATAGTTAGTAAAGATATATGGTAAAAAGAGATAGATAAATAAAAAATATGGTGAAAAAGGGTCAGTAGAACAAAAACTACTGACCCTTTTTGATGTTATTTGTACCAATTACTTAACTGCAATACATATCGTGAAATAATATAATTTAATAAAATTAGTCTAATATATAAAGCAATTATTTTGTTGATAATTCGTTATACAATTTCCAGAACTTGGGTTAAAATGTATTATATGGTCTAAAGTAATAGAAAAAAAGGTAAATGGAACCAGATAAAGAAAGAAAAAGAGTGTATTATAAAGAGCTTAAAATAATGTTAATGAACACATAAAGACTCAAGGGGGTGCATAGATGAGATTTTTAATAACATTTCAGCTAAAAGAAAAAGAAATACCAAGTGATTATCGAAGAAAGTTTATATCCTTTTTAAAAAAATCATTTGAAAATTATGATAAGGATATTTTTAATAAATATTATAGAGACAAAGATCCGATTGAAAAGCCCTATACATTTTCGGTGTATTTAGGAAAAGCATTATTTTCAAAAGATAAGGTGATATTAGAAAAAAATAAAATTCACTTTACTTTCTCAACCATTGATATAGAAACAGGATTACATTTTTACAATGCAGTATTAGGAATGAAAGGAAAAGAATTTTATATTGAGAAGACCAACAGTATGTTGTTAGAAGAACTACGTCTAATACAGGAAAAGGCAATTATAAAGGAGAGAGTTATATTTCGTACAATTTCCCCGATTTTAATCCGAGAGCATAATAAAGAAACCAATAAGGATTGGTATTATAGTTTTGAAGATGAAGAAAGTATTTCTATTTTAAAACGAAATATGAAATATCAAGCGGTTCAGTATTTTGGGAAAGATGCAGAGTATGATGTAGAGCAAATGGATATTATTCCACTAAATGTAAAGAAATTAGTAATCAATCATTATGGAGTTTTTGTGACAGGAAATGTAGGTAGCTTTGAACTGAAAGGGAAACCGTACCTGCTGGATTATTTTTATAAGTCAGGAGTGGCAAGCAAAAAAAGTGAAGGTTTTGGGTTATGCAATTTAGTGGGGTAAGTTGGAGGTGATATTTTGGAGGATGGTATAATTCAGCTAAGACTGGGGGATTGGTTATACAATGCAGGTATTGTTGGAATAGTCAATATTTTAGAGCATGAAAGAGAGGATAGTGCAAAATACGCTGGAAGGGAAGTAAGTTTTGATATCTGTGAATTAGAAAACTTTGAGGAAAAGTTTTTTAATTATTTCATTGATACCTATGAACCAATGATTGCTTGGAAAAAGGTGATTTCATATAAAAGTCAGATCGAAGTCTTTGAAGGGGAAAAGTTTCAAAACTTTAACGAAAAATCCCTAGAAGAATTTAATAAATATATTGAAAATTTAAAACGCTATTTAAAAAGCAATAGTCATGTCGCTGCTTATGAATTAATTGAGGAAAAATATCCTGTGTTAGAAAGAGAAAAAGAACTTAAAAAAATACAGTTAAAGAAAAAGGAACTATTGCAAGATAAAATTCCAGAGATTAAGTTAGAAATAAGTAAAATAAAAGAAATAATTAGATTTTATGAGAAGCCACAAGCGAAAAAGTATATTGCAGGAAAGAATGTAATTTATAATGTGATTAGAAATGGATGGAATGGTGTATCTATTTTAAATCCGCAAACAAAAGAAAAAAATATGTATAAGGATTATAAAAAATATTTTCCGCAGGATGCCCTAAATTATATGAAAGCAGATAAAAGTAAGTTTAAATATGAGTGTTTTAACTGTCATGCTCCAATTGAAAATTTAAATATAGAGATGGGATTTTTGAATGCAAGCGGATTTGATTCAAGTCGAAAGCCATCGCATGTGTGGAATTATAATAATGATATTGCAATCTGCCCAGTCTGTAAATTAGTTTATTCTTGTGTTCCAGCAGGTTTTACGTATGTATACAATAGAGGTATTTTTGTAAATGCCAACAATTCAGCAAGCAGTATAGTTCGGATATCACAAAAAATGAGAGAACTGATGTTAAAAGATGAAGGTTTGACTCCTAATACAACTTATAAAAGTCTTATTGCAGCAATCCAAGAAAAAACAAATGATTCTTTTCGATACGAATTATCTGATATTCAAGTGGTACGATATGAAAATGAAGTTTACCGTTTCAATATTTTATCTAGACAATGTGTAAATGTAGTGAGGGATTCAAAGAAAGAATTAGATCGAATTATTAAGTCAAGCTATAAGGAAGGCGACGAGTATATACGGTTATATGAGGAAGTAGTAAAAAAGCTTTTCAATAATGAAAATCAATTTTTACTTATACATAGACTTTTGGTATATAAATTAAGTAAACCAAATAACGAGATTTTCTATAATGTCGGAAACATTATGGATGTAATTACGATTAATTTTACTTATTTGAAGGGAATTACAAGCATGAGAGATGTGGAAAAAGAAGATTTAAAGGCTTATAGTAGAGCAGGATATTATCTTAAGAAAGACTATAAGAATAAACATTCTGAAAATAAACTAAAGGGAATTACTTATCGTTTATTAAATGCCTTAAAAACAAACAATCAGGGAATGTTTATGGATACGATATTAAATTGTTATCTCTATATCAAGAAGCAGGTACCTTACTTTTTTACAGATTGTTTAAAGGACAAGGAACGATTTAAAATGATTGGCTATTCATTTGTAAGCGGTTTGATTGATGGGGAAGATTCGACCGAGAAAGTAGAGGAGAATATTAATGGAAAATAAAGGGTTAATGCTATCAATGATTTTTGAGGCAGAGAGTGCAAATTATGGAGAAGGAGTTGGAAATATTGCGTCATTAAAAAAAATGGCAAGAGGGGCAGGAGAACAGTATACCTATATTTCACGACAGGCAATTCGTTATAATATTATTCAACAATTAGGTGAAAAAAATACACCCACCAGAGTAGAGAAAGATGTGGTACAATTTGCACCAGATGCAACAATAAAAGATTATCCAGAAATAGATTTTTTTGGGTATATGAAGACGGAAAAGGGAGCGGATAGCAAAATACGCTCTGCAGTTGTACGTCTATCAAATGCTATTTCCCTAGAAACATTTAAGGGTGATTTAGATTTTCTTACCAATAAAGGTTTAGCTGAGCGTACAACTGGAATGAAAGGGATGAATATTGCACAAGCAGAAATTCACAGATCCTACTATCGTTATACGATTACGGTAGATTTAGAGCAAATTGGAATTGATGATGAAATCGAACTAGCGAAGGAGGAAAAGGCAAGAAGGGTGAATAAACTACTGGATACCATAGCACTACTTTATCGCGATATACGAGGAAGAAGAGAGGATTTAAAGCCGTTGTTTGCAATTGGAGGTGTGTATGATGTGAAAAATCCAATCTTCCAAAATATTTTAGAAGTCAAAGAGAATAAAATTGTAATTGAAGCAATTAAAGATGTTATGTTTGACTCGATTGAAAAAGACACATTATGTGGATTAATTAAAGGGAAATTTGGTAACGATGAAGAAATCATAAAAGAATTAGGGGCTGTTAGTATGCCGGAACTTTTTAAAAAGTTAAAAGTAAAGGTTAGTGAATACTATGAAAGCAATTAGGTTAAAGATAGAACAAGAACTTGTAAACTATAAGGTACCGACTAGTTTTCAATTGAAGGAGACCTATCCTCTTCCCCCTTATTCTACGGTTATTGGCATGATTCATAATCTCTGTGGATACAAGGAATATAAGCCTATGAAGATTAGTATTCAAGGATATTATCATTCCAAAGTTAACGATTTATATACAAGGTATGAATTTAAGCCAGGATTAAAATATGAAAAGGGACGACATCAACTAGATATCAATGGTTATGGAATAGGAAAAGGAGTAGCAACGGCAGAACTTCTTAGTGAAGTTGAACTCTTAATACATATTGTACCAGATAATCACAAATTATTGGATGAAATAGAGCAAAGATTAAAATTTCCAAAGGAATATCCTGCTCTTGGCAGGCGTGAAGACCTTGCGGTCATACGTGAGTTGAAAGTAGTGGAGGTTGACTGGAAAGACAAAACTATACAGATGAATTTACCAAATAGTTATGCTGCATATATTCCAATTGATTTAGAGAGTGAAAATAAAAGTGAATTAAAAGATGGTGGGACAAGGTATACACTAAATAAGAATTATGAGATTGTAAATGTAGGAACAAATAAAAAACCAAAACTTTTTCGAAAGTGGGTAAAAAAAGAAGTAATTTATAGTTCACAAGTTAGAGTAACAAGAAAATCAAAGGTTTTGGTGGATGAGGATCAAAATGTATTATTTTTAGCGTAAAAAGGGAAAATAGTGACTTTAATCTTATGTGGGAAACAGGAGTATTTCGAAAGAATACTTACATATCAATTAAAATAAATAATTAGAATAAGCGAATACATTTTGATATCAATTCATATGAAAGAATTTTCGACAAAAAACATTTTATTAAGGAAGTTTTATATACAACATGGTAGAATAATAAAGGAATATGCTGGAATGTGAAACTTAAATCTGCTAATAATATAAATATTTTTTATTAAGTAGAACCATAATGGAATGTAAACCCAGTTTTATGTTGAATAATTTATACAATTAAATCATAGTAGAACCATATTGGAATGGTCTGAGATTTCTATTCATTTCTGTGAGTCCTCAAAGCATTCCAGTTTAATTCCGCTTGACAAAATTCCTAGAAAGCAATATACTTATCACAAAATAGTTTGATTATCAAAGTAATTTATAGAAGAATCTAAAATTGGATATTTAAAGTATAAACATATGCCGAAAGGAGCATTTATGGCAGCAAGAATTATAGGAACCGGAAGCGGACTTCCTGAACATATAGTAACGAATGATTATTTATCGACAGTGGTAGATACTAGCGATGAATGGATTCGAGAACGAACTGGAATTCGAGAACGTAGGATTTCAAAGGGTGAGACAACTAGCGATTTAGCGTCAAAAGCTGCGAAGCAGGCCCTTGAAAGTGCTGGTATGTCTAGCGATCAAATAGAGCTTATTCTCGTAGCAACGTTTACCGCAGATAGTCATATGCCAAGTACTGCTTGTCTTGTACAACAAGAAATAAAAGCGACTAACGCAGTTTGTTTTGACATCAGTGCAGCATGTACGGGATTTGTATATGCACTAAGTTGTGCCTATGCTTATATACATGCAGGGATGTATAAAAATGCGTTGGTTATTGGGGCAGAAACCATTTCAAAGACAATTGACTGGACTGATCGAGGAACTTGTGTTTTATTTGGCGACGGTGCAGGTGCAGTGGTGGTGCAAGCAGATGAATCGGGTAAAATGACTTTTGTGCAAGGATCAGATGGAAGTAAGGGAAGAGCTCTTACTTATTATGGTAAAAGCATGAATAATCTTTTGACAAGTTTAAATGATAATAATTCCTATATTTCTATGGATGGGCAGGAAGTATTTAAGTTTGCAGTTAAGAAAGTACCTGAGTGTATGGAAGAGTTATTTGTCAAAACCAATGTAGATATTGATGAAGTAAAGTATTTTTGTCTACACCAAGCAAATAAAAGAATCATTCATTCGGTTGCCAAAAGACTAAAGCAACCAGAAGAGAAATTTCCAATAAACCTTGATAAATATGGCAACACCTCAGCGGCTAGCATACCGATACTGCTGGATGAATTATACAAAGACAATCGTATTCAAAAAGGAGATAAATTCGTTATTTCAGGCTTTGGAGGAGGTCTTACGTGGGGAGCAGCACTGATTGAATGTTAAAAAATAAATGCATAATTCGTCTGGAATCTGGAACAATATATACCAATTAAATGAAAAAGAGGTATGTATTGGTATGAATGAAAAAATCAGCGGTGAATTACAGCTAAACATCAATCGATTAAATCAAACCTTGTTTGTAGGAAAAAATTATGATCTAAAGTATCGTACACTCCATGTAGGTGGAAAAGATCTTTGCGTTTATTTTATAGATGGTTTTTTAGATGATCATACAATGGAGAGATTGATGGAAACCTTCTTAACCATAAAAAATGAAGATATGCCAGAGACACCTCATGAATTTTCTAAGAAATATATTCCATATGGTTCAGTTAGTTTAGCAGATGACTATGAAAAGATAATTACTGCTATTTTATCTGGAATCTCCTGCCTTTTTATAGATGGTTATGAAGAAGCAATTATGATTGATTGTAGAAACTACCCGATGAGAGGTGTGGAAGAGCCAGTAAAAGATCGAGTGCTTAGAGGTTCACGAGATGGATTTGTAGAGACCATTGCATTTAATACCGCTTTAATTAGGCGCAGAATACGATCTCCTGAACTCGTAATGGAGATGTTATATGTTGGTGAAAAGTCTCAAACAAATGTAGTTATTTCCTATTTAGATAGCCGAGTAGACCATGAATTTTTAGATAAATTAAGAAAAAGAATCAATGATATTGAGGTAGACTCTCTTACCATGAACAGCCAAAGTTTGGCAGAATGTCTTTATCAATATCCTTGGTATAATCCTTTTCCAAAATATAAGTTTTCTGAAAGACCAGATACAGCAGCAGCTTGTATTTTAGAAGGAAATGTTGTCATTTTAGTTGATAATTCGCCATCTGCAATGATAACGCCTTCTTCAGTATTTGATATTATAGAAGAGGCAGATGATTATTATTTTCCGCCTGTTACTGGGAGTTATCTTCGATTGACTAAGTTCCTTGTCAATTTTACTAGTATGGCTATAACTCCGGTATGGTTATTGCTGATGCAGAATTCGGTTTTGGTACCAGAGTGGCTTAAATTTATCATGATTAACGAAATGATTAATGTACCGTTAATCTATCAGTTTTTAATCTTAGAAGTTGCGATTGATGGACTTCACCTTGCGGCGGTAAATACTCCTAATATGCTTACCACCCCGTTAAGTATTATGGCGGCTCTGGTCTTGGGGGATTTAAGTGTTTCGTCAGGGTGGTTTAATTCAGAGGTTATGCTTTATATGGCATTTGTGGCCATTGCTAATTATTCACAGCCGAATTTCGAATTAGCCTATGCATTTAAATTTATGCGAATGATTACGCTAGTGTTAACAGCTATTTTTAATGTATGGGGGTTTGTAATTGGTTGGATTATAACAATTGCAGCGATTGTATTTAATAAAACAATTGCTGGAAGAAGTTATTTATATCCTCTGTTTCCATTTAATTTAAGGCAGTTCTTAAAACGCTTCATTAGAGTAAGATTACCACATAACGATAAAGGTCTTCGATAGGAACAAATTTTAGATGAAAGAGTGGTAATGTTTAGTAAAATATGATATAGTTTGATTGAAACCGACAGCTTTATAAGTTGTCGGTTAAAAATATTGATTAACACAGTAGATAGTTTCATTTAATAACTAAAAGAGTTAGTACTTAAGTGGGAGGATGAGCATGCGTAATTTTGTAATAACAACAGATACGACTTCAGATTTACCGAAAGATTATATTAGTAAGCATAACATAACAGTATTACCTTTAACTTATGTTCTAGAAGGTATTACATATACACAGGATAATGGTTTGGAATTTTCAAAGTTTTATGAAAAAATGAAAAATGGATCAATGCCAACCACATCCCAGGTGAACCCAAGTCAGGCCAAAGAGATATTTGAAAAGTTATATAAAGAAGGATTTGATATTTTGCATATTGCCTTTTCTTCAGCTTTAAGTGGCAGCTATAGCAGTGCTAAAATAGCAGCAGATGAGATGACTGAGGAGTACCCAGATTGTAAAATTATGGTTGTTGATTCTTTATGTGCTTCTTTGGGAGAAGGTCTTTTAATTCATAAGGCGTCCATGCTAAAAGAAAGTGGAAAAACAATTGATGAGGTAGTAGAGTGGATTGAAGCAAATAAACTTCATGTTTGCCATAACTTTACTCCTATGGACTTGTTTCATCTATACAGAGGTGGACGTGTTTCTAAAACTGCAGCTATTTTAGGGACAATGATAAATGTTAAGCCGATTTTACATGTAGATAATGAAGGAAGATTAATTCCGATTGGCAAAGTAAGAGGTAGAAAAAAATCATTGACGACATTAGTTGATAATATGGAAAAACAAATTGGTGCTTATGTAGAAGAAAATAAACGTGATGGTGTGTTTATTGGGCACGGTGATACGCCTGAAGATGCACAGTTTGTTGCTGATTTAATTAAAGAGCGATTTGGAATTGATTCGTTCTTAATTGATTATGTAGGACCTGTTATTGGTGCTCACACAGGACCAGGAATTTTAGCTTTATTTTTCATGGGAGAAGCACGCTAAAACATCATTACAGGAAAGTGTTATTGCATAAAATTGCTAAGGATATAAAAATAAGGTATAATATAAGTATAAATGATATTACATGTTTCTTTTAAAGAAAGGACGGTAGAATTTATGCGTGTTAAGGCAATTATGATTCCCTTCCACAACTTAACCTGTATTAAATTAACAGATACGTTGGAGAAGGCAATGGAAGTAATCGATGCAAATAATTTATTATCTTTGCCAGTAGTGGATGGAAAAAAATTTATCGGTGTCTTATCAAAACAGTACACGTATGAGTATTTTTTTAAAAATTGGCAGGAAGATAAAGAAAAATTCTTAAAAATGCCAGTTTCTATGTTAATGAAAGATAAAGTAGAGACAATCTCTGAAAACATCCGTATTGAAGAAGTTGCAGTTATGTTTATTCATACAAAGGTAAGATTTATTCCGATTGTAGACTCCAATGATAAATTACTTGGTATTATAACTCAACAAGCAGTCTTTAAACAATATCAAAAGATGTTTGGGCACAGGCACAATTCTTTTGTTATTTATACGTATGATTATCGAGGTGTGGTTGCTAAAATTATGGAGACAATCGCCAAAGCAGGTGGAGATGTTCGCAATATGATAGTATCTCGCACTGAAACAATGGATTTGGTGGAGATTTTCTATCGAATCGAATGTAAAGATTTCCATAAAGTACTAAAAGCATTGGAAAAACAAAAGTTTGATGTGAGAGATATCAAATATGAGATAAAAGAAGAGAAGCAATAATTATTTCTATGCGTAACAATCAAAGAGTACCTAGGTGGTGCTCTTTTTTTGCTGTTTTCTAATCCTTTTCTAGTTTTGTGACATCAAAAATAGGATACAGAATGATACATGCATATATGGTATATTTTTGTTGTAAAAGTTTATTGATTATTAATAAGATTAAGAAAGGAATTAAAACATGAAAAAGAAAGATTTAATAAAATTTGGCTTGAATGAGGTTCAAGCAGATAAAATAGTAGAAGAATATAAAAAAGCTTTAAAGGATTCAATTCCTAAAGCACGACTTGATGAGGTGATTGCGGAAAGAAATGCGTTAAGGATTTATACTGAGGAACAGAATAAAAAAATATTGAACCTAGAACAACGTATTCAGAAAAGGGAGGAAAAGAATATGACCCTATTAAGACTTTTAATGGAATAACATATTTGTACATTGCCCAATGTTAGGTATATATTTAATATCTGTATAGAATAAGAGCATTGCAAAAGCAGCAATGCTCTAAAATATTCATAATCGTTTCTCTATTTTTTGCATGTATCAAACTCAGGGTTAAAAGCATAAAAGTTTTTTGCGTCAAGATTGTCTTGAACAATTCTAAGTCCTTCACCAAAACGTTGAAAATGAACGACTTCTCTTGCACGCAAAAAGCGTATAGGATCACATACTTCAGGGTCATGTATTAATCTTAAGATATTATCGTAGGTCGTTCGCGCCTTTTGTTCAGCGGCCATATCTTCTACTAAATCAGTAATGGGATCACCTTTTGACTGGAAATATGTTGCAGTGAAAGGAGTGCCGGAAGCAGCGACTGGATAAAGAGCAAGCGTATGATCCACATAATATTTATCGAAGCCACTTGCTTTGATTTCATCAATAGTTAAATCTTTCGTCAATTGATGTACAATAGCACAAACAATTTCCATGTGAGCCATTTCTTCTGTACCAATATCTGTTAATAGTCCACTTACATTACTATATGGCATGCTATATCTTTGTGATAAATATCGTTGTGAAGCTGCTAATTCTCCATCTGGACCACCAAACTGCGTAATAATAATCTGCGCTAATTTAGCATTAGGCTGTGTAATATTTACTGGATATTGAAGTCTTTTTTCATAATTCCACATTATTTACATCCTCCTTCCCAAGGCATCGGACCAGAAGCCCATTCCCACTTTTTCGATGGCGTAGCAGTATCGATTGTTAATGGACCAAAGTATTGGGAGTATTTTTCTAAAAGACTGCGTCTTACTGGTAATAATTCATTGATGCATATAAGAGCTTCTTCGTCCATTGGGTGCGTATCCAAAAAGAGAGTACAATCATTAATTGCAAAGCTTACCATATCAATCTTATTGAGTAGACTTTTTCTATCCATCCTATTATTGTTATTCACTTTAGCAACACCTACTTCCCAAGAAAGGCTTATTTAATTCAGGAAATATAGTACCAACTTCCAAACCTTTATCTAAATCATATATTTTATTCCAATGTTGCCATGGGACATAGCACATTGCTAAAGCAAAATCATCCAAACAGTCATGACTTGGCATAACCTGTGTTGGACTCATTTTTTGTTTATATCCGCAGCCACAAGATGGATTTGCGGTTCTAGGGTTTAAATAAGATTGTTTATTGTAGTTATCCAAAAGTAAATCTCCTTAAAATGTTTTATTTCATTGTTAGTTTATGTAGGGGATTATAATTGGTTAATAAAAGTTGAGAGAAATGAAGAAATAAAATTGACTATCATAAAAAAGATGATAGAATATATTAAGAATCAATAAATCCTTTAAAGATGTGGGAATATGTGGAATGTTATTTCTTATAAAAAATACTTGGAAAATTTTAAAAGGAAACGTTACAGAATTAGTTGTTTTTTTATTATGCTATCACGCGGCTTCCATTTTAATCATATATAACTTTTATTCATCAAGCATAGATTTTGCTTTAAAGAAAGTTGGATATAGCTATATAACAGTAGAAAATGTAATCCAATTTATCAACAATCCAATCTCAGTCATGCTAATAATAGCTAACTTTTTGATTATGTTGTTATTAATTGGTTTTGAAATCATCTGCCTATTGGAAAATTATAGGGCAGTTAACCATAATGTAAAGTTAAAAGCCTATGATATATTATTGATCGGAATTTTTAAAACTGGAAAAATAATAAAAGAAGGGAATTTGGTAAATTTAATACCTGGTTTACTTATACTTCCATTTATATGCATCCACTTTATTATTCAGGAGATTGCAAATATAAAAATACTAAATTATCTAGCACAATATGTATATGATAGTTTTCGATATAAAGAGATTCTCTATCTTATTATTGCAGCAATCGTCATAGTTAGTTTACTATCTGCATTTATTATGCCTTTTGTTGTATTAGGGGAAAAGAATGCTAAAGATGCGATTATAATTAGTTTTCAGGTTACAAGAAAAAAGGCAAAAAAATCTTTTCGATACTTAATTCAATGGAATATATTGCTATCAGCCGTTATATTAATGATCTACGGAATTGCTATAGTCGTTGCTGCATTTTTTGTATCTCTTGTATATAAAGAAGATGTTGCACTTGCGAATCTATTGATTTTATGTGATTGGTTAAAATTAATAGCAGGAATACTGAGTAATATAATTGGAATAGCAGGAAACATTGCATTTATTTATAGTACTTATCATTTGTATCGTTTTCATGTAGCTGTAGAGGAAATAGATGAACTATATGATTATACCGCAATTACAAACCATTCATTAAAAAAAGTTACCATTATGATTGGTCTATTTATGGTCTGTGTCGAAGGATTTTATAGCTATCAGATGTTAGAAAAGAGCACAACCATAGCAAAAGAAGTATTGGTAACAACACAAATAACAGCACATAGGGGTGGTGCTTCTTATGCCCCTGAAAACACAATGGCAGCACTGAAAGCCGCAATTGAAGTAAAGTCTGATTATGCCGAGATTGATGTGCAAGAAACAAAAGATAATGTAGTTGTATTGCTTCATGATTCCAATCTTAAACGAACGACAGGTTATAATAAATTTATTTGGGATGTGAATTATGAAGAGGTAGAAAAATTAGATGCTGGTATAAGATTTGGAAGAAAATTTGAAGGAGAAAAAGTACCAACACTGGATGAAGTAATTAAGTATTGTAAAGGAAAAATTAACCTTAATATAGAGATTAAAAGTAATGGTCATAATAAAAATATTGTTGAAAATGTATTAAAAGTAATAGAAGAAAACAATGCGAAAGATTTTTGTGTTATAACTTCAATGGACTATTCTTTGTTAAGTGAAGTTAAAGAACAAGAACCCAGTATAATAACGGGATATATTTTGAAAATGGCATTTGGTAATTTTGAAAATAAGATCAATGCAGATTTTCTTAGCATAAAACATACCTACGCATCAAAAAAAGTAATAACGGCTGCTCATAATTCTGGTAAAGAGGTTCATGTTTGGACTGTAAATTCAAGAAGTGATATTGAGAGAATGAAGTTACTAGAAGTAGATAACATTATAACAGACAGACCTGTAACCGTACGAGAAGTATATGCAAGTGAAAAAAATGGTGCAGGTTTTATAGAACTACTAAAAATTATAACAAGATAGGAAGAAACATATGATTAGATTATTAAAACCATTTTCTTTTTTACCTGCATTCTTAATGATATATATGATTTATTCATTTTCATCAGACAATGGTGTAGAATCGTCAGGTCTGAGCTTTAAAGTAAGTGAAAAAATTGTAGTTACCGTAGATAAAGTGATGAAGCTTGATTTAAGTAGTGAACAAATTCATTATTATAAACAAAGAATACATTATCCTGTAAGAAAGGCTGCGCATATGACAGAATATGCACTTCTTGCTATTTCGATTGCTTTTCCACTCTATGTATATGGTGTAAGAGGAATTGGACTCTTAATTCTGACAGGAACGGTGTGTGTATCCTTTGCCATACTGGATGAATATCACCAATCCTTTGTCGCTGGACGAACAGGGTCAGTAAAAGATGTGGCAATTGACTCAATTGGTATAATATGCGGAGTAATTTTTGTACGTATTGTGGGTTGGACAGGCAGAATGACTATATTTAGACCAAGAAAGAAGAAACATAAGAGGAGATAGTAAAAATGACAAATGATATGACAGTGGGCAATCCAAGAAGCCTTATTTTAAAATTTGCAATACCACTCATCATTGGGAATATATTTCAACAATTTTATAATGTAGTTGATTCAGCAGTAGTAGGTCGTTTTATTGGCGTAAATGCACTTGCAGCAGTTGGAGCAACAGGTTCTGTAGTTTTTTTAATTATGGGAGTTGTAATGGGAATGACGAGTGGATTTTCCGTACTCATTGCCCAAAGTTTTGGTGCAAAAGATGAAAAAAGAGTTCGTCATTTTACCGTAATGTCAGGTTATTTATCTGTTATAATCACCATTGTACTAACGGTAGGAACGCTGTTAGGAATTGATAGCATACTACGATTAATGAAGACACCTGATGACATCTTTGCAGATTCAAGTTTGTATATAAAAATAATATTTGCAGGCATAGGAATAACTATGCTATATAATATGCTTTCGGCTATACTTAGGGCAATAGGAGATAGTAAGACACCATTGATATTCTTAGCCATTGCCTCTGTTATAAATGTAGTGTTAGATTTGCTATTTGTGGTGGTTTTTAAGATGGGAGTAGAAGGTGTTGCGTATGCAACCGTTATTGCACAAGCGGTATCAGCTATTTTATGTCTTGTATATATGATTAAAAAATATCCAATACTTAGAATTGGTAAAGAAGATTTAAAATTTTCAAGTAACAGTGCTTTTAATTTAATGAAAATAGGAATTCCAATGTCATTACAATTTTCTATAACAGCCATTGGGGTTATGATTATTCAGGCAGCATTAAATGTTCTAGGTTCTCTTTATATTGCAGCATATACAGCAGCTTCAAAGGCACAACAAATTGTTACACAGCCATTTGCTTCCTTGGGGGCAACTATGGCTACCTATGTAGGACAAAATACTGGAGCTGGTAAAATTGATCGTATCAGACAAGGAATGAAAGAAGGTATTAAGATCACATTAATCTATAGTGTCCTTGCAGCTGTGTTTTTAATATTTTTTGGGAAATTACCTGTAAAAATGTTTGTTTCAGGAGGAGAAAGAGAAGTTATTGATGCGGCACAACATTATTTTAATATTGTAGTGGGCTTCTTCCCAGCGCTTGGACTTATTTTTATTTATAGAAATACGCTGCAAGGTCTTGGAGATGGCTTTTTTCCAATGATAGGAGGAATTTTTGAACTAATAGCCAGAGGAGTAGTGGCATTTACACTTGCCCAATTTATGGGGTATGCAGGAGTATGCTTTGCAGATCCTGTCGCATGGGTAAGTGCATTGATTCCAATTATACCCGTATATTACATAAGAATCAAAAAGATGTCTACATGGAAAAATTAAGGATTATGTAATGCTTAAGTAATTGGATTGTAAAATATATCGTCTATGATAATACTAAAACTTGTCAATTTATGTCATGACAGGTATGAATTATATAAAACAAAGGAGAATGTATGAAGAATAAAAAGTACTTAGTTCTATTAGTAATGGCAGCAGCTTTGGCGACAGGCTGTGGGAATAAAGAGACAAAAACAATTGATACAATGGCAGAAACGCAAATTCAAGACAAAAACGACGTCACTACAGGTGAGAATGAAGTAGACGAAGTGGAAAACGGTGTAGAAGCTACAGAGCCTAACAATGATGAAGTACCTGATTCTACGAAGGAACAAGATAGCGAGCCAGAGGAGAAGCAAGAACAAGAAGAAACAAAAGAAATTGAACAAATTTCATTAGACGGACTTGATACGGAGACAAAAGGCTGGGGTCCAGGCGGAAATGTCAATGATAAAAATGTTCCGACAGGTGCTACTATGTATCAGAATAAATATGGGCATTTGGGAGCTGACTTTGTTCGTACGGATTCTGATGCAATCTTTTTAACCTTTGATGAAGGATATGAGTATCCAGAAGCGAATTCCCCAACTGGAAATACGGCTCAAATATTGGACATTTTAAAAGAAAAAAATGTAAAGGCTGTATTTTTTGTAACACTTCCATATGCAAAAACGAACCCAGATTTAATCAACCGAATGATTAACGAGGGACATATTATTGGTAACCACAGTGTGAATCACCCTTCCAACGGATTACCATCTTTGGCAACGGTTGAAGATCAACAAAATGAATTAACAGGCGTTCATGATTACCTGCTTGAAAATTATAATTATAAAATGAGCCTGTTTCGTTATCCAACGGGCGCCTTTAGTGAGCAGTCACTTGCTATTGTTCATAATTTAGGTTATAAGTCCATTTTTTGGAGTTTTGCATATAAAGATTGGCTAACAGATGCCCAACCTGATAAAACAGAAGCACTAAAGACTATGAAGGAAAAACTTCATCCAGGAGCAATATATTTACTTCATGCTGTTTCAACCACGAATGTTCAGGTATTAGGTGATTTCATCGATGCAGTTAAAGCGCAAGGCTATGAAATTCAGCCATATGAATAAGCCGATAGCCGTCAGATTAAATTCTGGCGGTTTTTCTATTGTATTTCGTTAATTTTTGAAAAGAGAGGCTAATACTTTATCTTGATGATTGGCAAAATAAAGTGTATAATAGCCAACATAGGTCGACAAGATGAACCAGCAAGAAGTTTCATTTGTTAAATAGTGTTATAGTTTGATTTTGGTTTTGCTATAACGTAAACGAAGCAGGAATAAATTGTGAATAGGAGATTTGTGAAATGAAAAAGGTAAGAACCAGATTTGCACCTAGTCCAACAGGAAGAATGCATGTTGGAAACTTAAGAACAGCATTGTATGCATATTTAATTGCAAAACATGAAGGTGGAGACTTTCTTTTAAGAATAGAGGATACAGATCAAGAACGATTTGTTGAAGGTGCATTAGAGATTATTTACCGTACCTTAGAAAAAACTGGGTTAGTACATGATGAAGGACCAGATAAAGATGGTGGAGTTGGTCCTTATGTGCAAAGTGAAAGGCATGAACAAGGCTTATATCTAAAGTACGCAAAAGAATTAGTTGAAAAGGGTGAGGCCTACTACTGTTTTTGCGATAAAGATCGATTAGAAAGCTTAAAGCAAGAAGTGGCGGGAAAAGAAATTGTAGTTTATGACAAGCATTGCCTCTCACTTTCTAAGCAGGAAGTGGAGGAAAAATTAGCATCTGGTGTACCTTATGTAATCAGGCAAAACAATCCAACGAGTGGAACCACAACATTTTCTGATGATATCTATGGTGACATTACGGTTGATAATTCTGAATTAGATGATATGATTTTAATCAAATCAGATGGCTATCCAACTTATAATTTTGCCAATGTGGTAGATGATCACTTAATGGGAATTACACATGTGGTTCGAGGAAATGAATACTTATCTTCTTCACCAAAATATAATCGTTTATATGAAGCGTTTGGTTGGGAAGTACCTACTTATGTACATTGTCCATTGATTACAAATGAAGAACATAAGAAGTTAAGTAAAAGAAGTGGGCACTCCTCCTATGAAGATTTAATTGAGCAAGGATTTTTAACGGAAGCGGTAGTTAATTTTGTTGCATTGTTAGGCTGGAGTCCAGAAGACAATCAAGAAATTTTTTCTTTGAAAGAATTGATTGAGAAGTTTAATTATCATCATATGAGCAAAGCACCAGCTGTATTTGACGTTGTGAAACTAAAGTGGATGAATGGTGAATACATGAAGGCAATGGATTCTGATACGTTTTTTGAAAAAGCGCAGCCTTATTTAAAAAAAGTACTTACCAAAGATTTTGATTTGAGAAAGATTGCCGATATGGTAAAGACTAGAATTGAAGTTTTTCCTGATATTTTAGAGTTGGTTGATTTTTTTGAAGAGCTGCCAGAGTATGATATCGCAATGTTTACTCATAAAAAAATGAAAACAAATACCGAAACATCATTAGAAGTGTTAACAGATCTACTACCTGTATTGGAAGCACAAGACGATTATAGCAATGATGCTCTATATGCTTTATTATTAAGATATGTGGAAGAAAAAGGCTATAAGAATGGGTATGTTATGTGGCCAATTCGAACAGCAGTATCTGGTAAACAGATGACTCCAGCAGGAGCAACTGAAATTATGGAGATTATTGGTAAAGAAGAATCAATCAAGAGAATTAAAATTGCAATTGAAAAGCTAAGTAAATAAACCCTTTTTAAAGTGTCTGCGAAGCAGACACTTTATTATATAATAGGAAAGATGCAGATAAAGATAGCAAATATTACCAACTGATTCTTTTCTCTGCACTCTTGATGGAGTATAATAAGGGTAGTTCTAGGAGATAAATAGTAAAAAAATGTAACATGTGTCTTTTGTCACAAATACGTATAATGAGGTTATTTGAATGAATATACAAGAAAAACGTAAAGTACTAAGAAAAGATATCTTTCGAATTCTATTGATCATTGTTGCTTCAGTTATAATGTCTATAAACTTAAATAGTTTTGTAGATGCGGGGGGATTACTGCCAGGAGGCTTTACAGGGCTTACAATTTTGATACAAGAAATCACGAAAGAATTCTTGGGATTTAAAGTATCGTTTGCTTTTGTTAATATATTATTAAACTCCATACCAGTTTTTGTAAGTTATAAGTGTATTGGTAAAAAATTTACGATATTCTCTTGTATTATGATAATTTTAACCAGTATATTTACAGATATCATTCCTTCGTATCCCATTACGTATGATATTCTGTTGATTAGTATTTTTGGTGGAATGGTATCTGGCACTGCCATAAGTATGTGCCTTTTTGCAGATGCTACAAGTGGAGGAACTGACTTTATTGCTATATTTTTATCCAAACGATATGGTATTGATGCATGGAACTATATTTTGATAGGAAATGCTGTTATTTTACTTGTTGCAGGATATCTATTTGGGTGGAATAAAGCGTTATATTCCATTATTTTTCAATTTACTTCTACGCAGATGCTTCATTTATGCTATAAAAGATATAAGAAAAATACTTTGTTTATCATCACGCAATACCCAGAAGAAGTGGCAAAGGCAATAAGTGAAACAACCAGACACGCTTCTACCACATTTCATGGTTTTGGAACCTATGAAAAAAAAGAAAGAACATTAATCTATTCTGTAGTTGGAAGAGAAGAAGTAAAAAAAGTGGTATCTAATATTAGGGAGGTTGATGATAAGGTATTTATTAATATTATCAAAACAGAACAACTTGAAGGTAATTTTTATATAAAACCAAATGATTAAATAATCTGTTATGATGTATTGAAACAAGGAGTCATTATGATATATATAGTAGAGACGGTACGTATTTATTATGACTTTTTAAAAATTCGAAAGAACAATTTGAATAATTAACCAAAATAAGCAGTCTACAACCTTGACAGGATCAAATGGATACTGCTTTTTTTGTACATAAATATCTAAAATAGATATTTGTTTTCTCTCATTTATCATTGACAAAAGCTTAAAAAGAAATTATACTGTGTATTAAAGACATATACAGTAATACACATAAAAGCACAGTTGGAGGTTATCTTGAATATAATAATATCAAATGTGAGTGAAACGCCTATTTATCAACAATTAAAAAATCAGATTAAAGAAGCAATTTTAACAGGTGAAATTCAAGATGGTGAATTATTGCCTTCGATTCGAAATCTTGCTAACGAAACAAGAGTAAGCGTTCTTACAACCAGAAGAGCGTATGATGAACTTGAGGAAGAAGGATTTATAAAGACCGTACATGGAAAAGGGACATTTGCAATATCGAACAATCTCGAATTACTCAAGGAAGCGAGGCTTAGGCAAGTTGAAGAGAAGTTATTAGAAGCGTACCAGATTGGAAAGGCGATTGGAGTAACAAAAGATGATATGCAGACAATGATGAATATTTTGTATGATGAAAATGGAGGTAGTTAAATGGATTATGTAATCGAAATCAACGGTTTAGAAAAAAGTTATACAAAAGGAAGTCAAATATTAAAGGGGATTGACTTTAAAATAGAAAAGGGAATTGTGGCAGGATTTATTGGGATGAATGGTGCAGGCAAGACCACTACCATTAAATTAATGCTTAATCTGATAAAGAAAGATGCAGGCGAGATTAAATTATTTGGCAAAGACTTAAATGAAAATGAAAAAGAGATAAAAAATAGAATCGGTATTGTTTTTGACCAAGGATATCTTTATGAAGATTTGAAATTATCAGATATGAAAAAAATATTTGCGGGAGCTTATAGCAATTGGGATGAGGATAATTATAAAAAATATATTACCCTGTTTCAGCTCGATGAAAAACAAAGAATAAAGCAGTTATCAAAGGGAATGAAAATGAAATTTTCTCTCGCATTGGCTTTGTCACATCATGCTGATTTACTAATTATGGATGAACCAACCTCTGGATTAGATCCAAAGGTTCGAAATGAATTTATAGATATGATTCGTACCTTCATGGAAGAAGACGGAAAAACGGTATTTTTTTCAACTCATATTACAACAGATTTGGATAAGATTGCAGATCGAATTATAATGCTTAATCAAGGAGAAGTCATTCTAAATAAAGAAAAAGATGTATTATTGGAAGAACATGCTTTGGTAAAGGGAGAAAAGCAAATGCTAAACAGTAGCAATCGAACACAGTTTATCTCGCTTTCTGAACGAGGCTTTTCCTTTGAAGGGCTTACGGGCCAAAAAGAAAAGTTAAAAAGAGAAATGGAGAACGCCTTATTTGAAAAACCAACAATTGAAGATGTCATGATTGCATATATGGAGAGGTAGGGATGTTATGTATTTATCATTAATTAGAAAAGATTATAGTATTGTGCTTCGAAACAATATAGGATTGTTAATAGCACAGATGTTATTTATTTTAATTATTGTTTCAACAAATCTTGGAATCATGGGATATGCAATTATGGCCGTATCGTTTGGATGGCAAATATTAATGACAGTAAGTGCAAAAGATAAAATGAATCACTCCATGTCGCTTTTGTTATCCATGCCTTTTCAGAAAAAGACAATTGTGAATGCAAGATATATGAGTGTCATGTTAGGATTTGCTTTTGTTAGCCTTTTTTATATTGTAATCGTTGAAATTACAAAGTTTTTTCATGTGTTTTTATTTAAGCCTTTAAGCATTGAAGTTTTCTTTTTAACACTCTGTGCATATTCGTTGTTTGCGAGTGTTACCTTGCCACTTTATCTTAAGTTTGAAGACAGCGTAGTACGTGGTATTTCTTTGTTTTCTATCTTAGGAGTCACCATTTTAGGGGTCCTGATTTGGGATAATACAAACATAAGATTTCTCATCGATTCTATGACTTGGTTAAAAGAATATTATGCAATCATTTGTGTGGCAGTGATTTTCTTAAGTATAACTATATCAAGAAGTGTATCTATGTATTTCTTTGAAAGTATGGAATTTTAGGAGGAGATAGTATGAACCTGATTCGAAAAGATTTTATGCTGGTAAAAAATAAAATGCTAGCATATGGTTTTTTATGTACATTTATTACGTTGTTGTTTAAACTGCTGATTGACCATACGGTTATTGAAAATGCGCTTGTGTGTGCAATAGGATTGCTGTTTTCTTACTTTAATACCATCATATCCTTTGAGGCAGAAGGAAAGTATAAGGCAGGAGCTACAATTATAACACTACCATATATAAGACAAAATATTATAACTGCCAAATACTTAAGCATATTGCTGATAAACACCTTGTATTATGCAACGAATCTTCTTTTGCTGGCAGGCATGTATTTATCTGGAATTGATACATGGTCAGGAAAAGGTATTCTATATGGTGTTGCAGGTGGCTTAATAGTCTTGTCAATCATGATTCCTTTTTTTATTCGTTTTGATTATATTAAGGCATCTAACGTAATGATGCTTAGTGTTATGCTAGTTGGAGTTTTGATTGCATTATTTTCTAAAAAAAGTACGAACTTGAATGAAATGTTTTTTAACATATTTTTAATAGATGCAAAATATTTATGTTTTATTTCGCTTTTAATTGTGCTACTTTCTTATCTGATTTCTTCAAATATATTTTTAAAAAAAGAATTTAACACATAACTGCTATGAGAACCAACAACTCCTCTATTCTTTTATAAAGGGTAGGGGAGTTGTTGTATACTTTTAAATTAGAAATCCAAGAGCATCCAATTGTTTTTCGATTTCATCTAAAATCGATTCATTGTCCGCCTCGACGGTATGAGAATGTATATCACCTCCAAGAGTCTTAAGAGGTACTGCTTTCGAGGTTTCAACCTTGTTGACAAATTTATCAACATCTCGTCTAGAGGCAATATTTAAATCCGCAGTAATATTACCATATACCTCATGCTTCACCATTACATTACGAATAAATCCGCCACAATCAACGATACAATATAATTCTTCTTTGATTTGACTGGTATCATGAGATACAGTAAAAACTCTCGAAACGTTCATTGGGGAATCAGGAAATAGTAAGTATCCTCTGTTAGTGGATAATATATTATAATTGCGAGCCTTAAGGACAGCAATATCTTGTACGATGATTTGTCTGCTTACCCCTAACTGCTTAGAGAGAGCATCCCCTGAAACAGGAGTTTTCAATTGTTGCAATGTAGTTAGAATTTGTTCTCTGCGCTTTTCTACGTCCATAAAATATTCCTTTCGTATGTTCATTATCTAAAGTATAGCTTACAAGTACTTATTTGTACATACATTCCTTTTAAAATCACTTTGATTTTTGTGTGATTTCATGTAGAATAATAGGGATGGTAAGTGAAACGATTTACTTACCAGGGAGAGAGTAAGAATTGGAGGCAACATGAAGTCTAGTCTAAATAAAGGACAATTACAAGCTGTTACCCACGTAAAAGGACCATGTATTGTAATTGCTCCACCAGGAAGTGGAAAGACGATGGTCATTACACAACGAACAAAATATTTGATTGAGCAATGTGCGATAAATCCAGCCAATATTTTGGTCATTACTTTTACAAAGGCTGCAGCTTTGGAAATGAAGGAGCGTTTTCAACGCTTAATGGGTAAAAGTGTACCAGTTTCTTTTGGTACATTTCACGCTATATTTTTTACCATTTTAAAACATGCTTATGGATTTCGTGCAGAGAACATTCTAAGAGATGAGCAAAGAGTTGAATTCCTAAGAGATATCATACATAAATTCGAACTAGAAATCGATGATGAAATGGAATTTATTTCAGACATCACAGGTGAAATTAGTTTAATTAAAAATGATAGAATATCACTAGAAAATTATTATTCGACCAATTGTCCAGAGGATGTGTTTCGAAAGATATTTAAAGAGTATGATAATAAGCTTAAAAGATCTCGTTTAATCGATTTTGACGATATGCTTGTTTATTGTTATGAGTTATTTTTGGCAAGAGAAGATATTTTAAAGGCATGGCAAAATAAATATCAATATATTTTAATTGATGAGTTTCAAGATATTAATAAAATCCAATATGACATTGTAAAAATGCTCGCAAAACCAAACAACAATCTTTTTATTGTTGGAGACGATGATCAGTCTATTTATCGGTTTCGAGGAGCAAAACCAGAAATTATGTTAAATTTTGAGCATGATTTTAAGAAGGTAAACAAGGTTTTACTTGATATGAATTATCGGTCTACACAGTCAATTGTCGAAGGAGCAGTAAGAGTCATAAAGAATAATAAAAGTCGATTCGATAAAAAGATAAACACCATACATGGTCAAGGTGTTCCGATTGTAATCAAGAAATTTAAAGATCAAAACCTAGAAAATATGGAAATTATAGATAAGATATTAGCTTATAAAAAGTCAGGCAAAAGCTTTTCTGATATCGCCATACTTTATCGTACCAATACACAGCCACGTACCTTAGTCGAAAAGCTTATGGAATATAATATTCCATTCAAAATGAAAGATGTATTACCAAATATCTACGAACATTGGATAACAAAGAACTTAATATCCTATATTAATTTGGCAACTGGTTCTAGAGAACGAAAAGAGTTTTTGCAAATTATTAATCGTCCAAAACGATATATTAGCAGGGAATGCATTGATAATATGCAAATATCTTTTGAAAATATAAGAGAGTTTTATAAAGACAAAGATTGGATGATAGAACGAATCAACAAGTTAGAATATGATTTAAAGATGCTAACAAATATGCCTCCCTATGCAGCAATTAACTACATACGTCAAGGAATTGGTTATGAAAATTACCTAAAGGAATATGCAGAATTTAGAAGAATTAAGCCAGATGAATTAATAGACACCTTAAATGAAGTACAAGAAAGTGCAAAGCCATACAAGACTTATGGAGAATGGTTCCTTCACATGGAGGAGTATACAAACGAGCTAAAATCACAAGTGAAAAATAGAAACCACCAAGAGGATGCAGTTTCATTAGCAACCATGCATAGTTCGAAAGGACTGGAGTATAAAGTTGTTTTTGTAATTGATGCGAACGAAGGGATTACACCTTTTCGTAAAGCAATCCAAGAAGCCGACTTAGAAGAAGAAAGACGCATGTTTTACGTTGCGCTTACAAGAGCCAAGGAAGAACTGTATGTTTACTCACTAGAGGAGCGTTTGGGTAAGAAGTTAGAGGTATCTAGATTTGTTGGTGAATTAATGATTAGCAAGCAGGAATTGATACCGAACGCAGAAATTATTCATAAAAAGTATGGAGAAGGTATTATTAAAGCAGTTGATAAAGAAAAATTGATTATTTACTTTAAAAAATCTGAAAAGGTATTAGTACTAGATAGCAGCTTTTGTATTAGCAATCAATATATAGAAATCAAACGCTCGTAAGATAAGGAGAATGAATATGCTAGAAAAAGAAAAATTTATTTCTCTAAATTTTTTAAAAAAAGAAACGTTTACGGGAAGCTTAAAAGGGATGAGATATCGGTTATGCAAAGAAGTACAAGATGAGAAATCTCTCTTAAAAGTTACAATTTGGCCAGAACCATATTGCTTTGAAGTAACAAACGAAGAACAAAAACAATCTGTTGTGTTTGAATTTAGCAACGAAGGAAAGGACATGGCAGTCGACTGGTTAAATGAGCAATACGAAACGAAAAAAGAAGTATGGGATAGCGTGAATCCTTACAAATAAAAAACACATCAACCAGAAGTTAATAATTTCTGGTTGATGTGTTTTCTAAATTCAATGAAATAGAATGTGTTAGATATTATTATTCTTCTATTTCATCAAATTCTTGAGAGTCAAGCAATTCATCAAAGGCATCGGCAACCTTTTCATATTCGTCATCATCTTCAATGTTTGATAATTGAGGCTCTTCGTTTTCATCTTCAGTGTAACGATATAAGAATACTTCGCCTTCTTCATTTTCTCCATTTTCATCCAATGGAAGAAGTGCAATATAGTCTTGTTCATCAACAGGAAAAATGGTAAGAATAGCACACTCAACAACAGTGTCATCGTCTAGTGTTAAAGTTACGGTTGAGTTTACGTCAAAGCCATATTCTTCGTTGCAGCCGCAGTCACAATTTTCATCATGTTTACTCATGTAATATTCCTCTTTTCATTCTATCAATAGTATACCTATAAATAACTATAGGTATTCTTAATGTATCAGAATTATTTATGAATTGCAACCAGAATGTGGATGATAATGAAAATAAGAAATAAAATTAGCCATTTATATGCATGTTTGGAATTTATTACAAATCGCAATATTAAATATATATAAAAAAAGAAAAAAAATTGAAAAAAATGTGTTGACATTATTCAGTTTTATAATAAAATGAGAGTGGTAGAATTTTATAAAATTTGAGAGGAGAAACTTTCGTGGTTAGCAGTAGTACAAGTGAAGAACGTACCAGTCGGGGCAGCTATACAAACACCAATAATGGACCAAGACAAGAATACAAATCCAGAGGCTATAATAAGGACTTTAAATCTGGTACAGGCGCAGACAAAAAAGATTACAGAAATAACAATGGCGAGAAAAGAGAATACAGAGGCCAAAATAACACGGAACGAAAAGATTATAAAAAAAGAGATGGAAATGATAGACCAAACTATAACAACAGATTCAATAAAGATGATGATGATTATGGTCAGTCTAAAGGTTCTAGGTCGGGGAATAACCACGGGAAAGATTTTAGATCAAGAGGTAATGATTCAAAGGGTGGAATGGCTTCGCAAAAAGATACGAAGATAAAAGAACAACAACCAGATAAGCTGGATATTGTTAAGCGCTTAGAAAAAGAAAAAAAGGCGATGCAAAAAAAGACAGAAGCAAGTAACAAAAAAGCGAAGGCTGCTAATGCCAGACCACAGGTAAAAGTAAAAAGAACAAATAATATTGATTGGACAAAAGAGTATGAAAATGATTCATTTGATGATGATGATATGTTTTATATGTTTTAGCCAGTTAATAGAATTTTAATATATTAAGCCGAATTCCGTATAAACAGTACGGTTTTTGGCTTTTTTTCGTATAATAATACAAAAGAAGCTTGCAGATATAATAAAATATGGTAAAATAATGACAAGACATTCGATTTACATAAACAAATGAAGATTACGAGGTGAAAGGATGGCAGGTATACGTATAGAACGAGGAGCAGATCCTTCTAGATGTCCTATATGTGGAGCGGATTACAAACAAATAGTTCCTGAATTAGTAAAGTGTCCTAGTTGCGGATTTGAAGAGAAAAGTACCTTTGGAATTGTAAAGGAATATATAGAAAAAAATGGAATTACAACTATGTCAGTTGTATCGAAAGAATGTGGTGTTCCAATAAGAAAAATTGATAACTTTTTAAGAAGTGGTCAGTTAGAAATTCCTGAAGGATCTGATATATTTATAAAATGCAAGAAATGTGGTGTTGATATACGGTTTGGTAAGTATTGCAAGGAATGCGCTACAGAACTAATTAGAGACTTATCCAATGCAATTGAAATTAAAGAAAGTGAAATCGGTGATATTCCAAGAAAACTAGAAGGTAAAATGCGTTACATCAACAAGGATTAATTCACAGCCTACCTTCTATATAATGAAAGAAATTAAAATAGGAAGATTTGAACAAGAGATAGTTAACTATTTCTTGTTTTTTTTATATAATGGGAAAGTTATTAAAACTTTCTCATTATATAATTTCTCTTGAAAAATTACTTTACTTATCGTAGTAGTTATGTTACAATTACTACGACAGATAAAGTACGACAGCCGTAGTATGATAGATGAAGTAATTTTTGAAATACCATATTTGTCACTAAACGAAAGGAGTGATGAAATTTTGATAAGTAGCGATATCATTCGTGGCTATAATGATATTATAATTTTGTATTTATTATTAGAGGATTCTTCTTACGGATATGAGATATCTAAAAATATTAGACAGATTACGAATGAAGAGTACGTAATGAAAGAAACAACCCTATATTCTGCGTTTGCAAGATTAGAGAAGAATGGATATATTCAATCGTTTTTTGGTGAAGAAACACAAGGAAAAAGAAGAACCTACTATAAAATAACGCAAGAAGGATTGCAGTATTATAAGGAAAAATGTGAAGAATGGGAAGTAACCAAGGAAGTTATTAATAAATTTATAAAGGAGATGGGATAGTATGGAGACAATCAAAAACTATTTAGATAGTATCTTTATTGGATTACCTGAGTCAGAAGAAATTATGAGATTGAAATCTGATTTACAAGACAGCATGGAAGATAAATATATAGAATTAAAAAGAGAGGGAAAGACGGAAAATGAAGCAATTGGAATTGTAATATCTGAGTTTGGAAATATTGATGAACTGTTAAATGAGATGGAGGTTCAAACAAAGATGAATCAAAGCCAACTACCAACGCTAGATTTAGAACCAGCAAAAGAGTATTTGTCTTTAAAACATAAGTCAGATAAAATGGTAGGATTGGGTGTATGGATGATTATATTTAGTACTTCTATTCTTGCTTTTGTATACCAGGCATTAGAAGATAATTTATTTTTAACACAGTTGTCTGGTAATGCAAAAAATACGTTTCCAGCTTTGATTTTCCTTGTTTTCTTAATTCCAGCGGTTGCGATTTTAATCTATAGTGGTACTAAGCTTGATTCTTATAAATTTATTGAAGAGAATAAATTTAAAACTACATTAGCCACAAGAGCATATGTTGAAAACTATTACAACCAGGAAAAAACAAAGCAAACGCAAGGCGTAATCATTGGAGTAAGTGTGTGCTTTCTTTCGCTAGTGCCAGCACTAATCTCTAATATGATTAGTGATGATGCAACAACTTATGGTGGATCAATACTTCTTTTTATGATAAGTATAGCAGTCTATATATTAATAACCACAGGTAGTAAAGCAAATGCATGCAAACAATTACTACAAATCGATGAATACAAAGTCGAAAAAAGCAAAGAAAGTAAAGTAATAGGTATTGTAGCCAGCATTATATGGCCAATTGCAGTTTGCATTTTCTTATTTACAGGGCTTGTTTATCATAAATGGGAGATTAACTGGATTGTATTTCCTCTTACAGGAATCTTGTTTGGTGGATTTTGTGCCGTATATTCAATGTCCACGAAAGAAAATTAATATTGATTAAAAAGTGCAATAATTCTCATATCCAAAGAAGCATAGGAAGAGAATTATTGCATTATTTTTTATGTAAAAGGCTACTCATTGTTCAATATAGAAAGTTTATAAAAAAAATCTTGACAAAAAAAATGAAACTATATATACTTTGAATATCAAACTATTTGCAAATCAAAACAATGTAAAATAAAGGAGAACCTATTATGTTAGAAAGAATGAAAGAAATTATTGCAGAGCAATTAAGCGCACAGGAAGATACGATTACACTAGAAACATCATTTAAAGAAGATTTAGGTGCAGACTCTTTAGACCTATTTGAATTAGTTATGGCACTAGAAGATGAATACTCTGTAGAAATTCCTTCAGAAGATTTAGAAAAATTAGTGACTGTTGGTGATGTGGTAGATTATTTAAAAGGAAAAGGCGTTGAATAATATGAAAACCAGAGTAACAGAGCTTTTGGGTATTGAATATCCAATTATCCAAGGGGGAATGGCTTGGGTTGCTGAACATAATCTTGCGGCAGCTGTATCAAATGCAGGAGGCTTTGGATTAATCGGAGCAGCAAATGCCCCGACAGAAGTAGTTCGAGATCAAATACGAAAGGCGAAGGAGTTAACCGACAAGCCATTTGGTGTAAACATTATGTTGTTAAGTCCGCATGCCGAAGAGATTGCAAAGATTGTAGTAGAAGAAGGAGTTGCCGCTGTTACAACAGGAGCAGGAAACCCTGAAAAATATATGGAAATGTGGAAGGCAGCAGGAATCAAAGTAATTCCAGTTGTAGCTTCGGTTGCACTTGCAAGACGTATGGAGCGTTATGGAGCAGATGCAGTTGTTGCAGAGGGATGCGAATCAGGTGGGCACATTGGAGAACAAACGACAATGACACTAGTTCCACAAGTGGTTGACGCTGTAAATATCCCTGTCATAGCAGCAGGCGGTATTGGCGATGGCAGAGGATTTGCAGCAATTCGTATGCTTGGTGCAGAGGCAGCTCAAATAGGCACAAGATTTGTGGTTGCAAAAGAAGCAGTGGTTCATGATGCTTATAAGCAACGTGTGATTGCAGCAAAGGATATTGATTCTGAAGTTACTGGTAGAAGTACTGGTCATCCAGTAAGACAACTTAGAAATAAAATGACAAGAGAATACCTAAAAATGGAAAAGGAAGGTGCTTCCTTTGAAGAGTTAGAGTATCTGACACTTGGGTCATTGCGTAAAGCAGTTGTAGAAGGTGATATTGTTGACGGAACAGTAATGGCAGGACAAATTGCAGGGCTTATTAAACAAGAGCAAACATGTAGCCAGATTATACAAGAGATTATAAAGGAAGCAGAGCAATTATTAAAGATTAATTAGTTAGTTTCCTATTTGTCACTTTAAAAGAGACGGTGGCGAATAGGAACAGCAGGAAATTTTTTTAAATAAATACTTTGATAATCAAAATAAATGTCGATTTAGGAGAGCAACATGAATAAATTAGCTTTTGTCTTCCCAGGACAAGGGGCACAATACATTGGAATGGGTAAAGATTTTTATGAAAACAGCGACGAAGCAAGAAAAATATTTGAAAAAGCCAGCGAATTAGGAAATATAAATATGGCAGAGCTTTTGTTTGAAGAAAATGATAAGCTAAACATTACGGAGTTTACGCAAATTGCAATGCTTACGGTATGCTGTGCTATGTTAAAAGAGATAGAATTAAGAGGTTATTCACCCCAAATCAGCGCAGGCTTAAGTCTTGGTGAATATAGTGCCTTGGTAGCATCCAAGGTGCTTAGCTTTGAAGAGGCCTTTAAGGTAGTAAAGCAAAGGGGTAAATTTATGCAAGAAGCAGTACCAGAAGGTGGTGCGATGGCAGCCGTACTAGGACTTGATACTATCAGAATCGAAGAAGTCTGTAACAGTACACAAGGAATTGTTCAAATTGCTAATTACAATTGCCCAGGCCAAATTGTAATATCAGGTGAAGAAGAAGCCGTAAATACTGCTTCAGAAAAATTAACAGAAGCTGGGGCAAAAAGGGTAATTAGACTTAATGTAAGTGGACCTTTTCACTCTCTTATGTTAAAGGAGGCTGGCAAGAAGCTACGAGAAGTACTAGATAAGGCTGTTTTTAGTGATGTAACGATACCATATGTTAGTAATGTTACGGCAAATTATGTAACGGATAAGTTACAGGTTGTCGACTTACTAGAAAAGCAGGTATATTCTTCTGTAAAATGGCAGCAGAGTGTAGAAACAATGATAAAGGACGGCGTAGATACTTTTGTAGAAATTGGACCTGGAAAGACACTATCTTCCTTTATTAAAAAGATTGATAGAACGGTAAAGGTAATTAACATAGAAAAATATGAGGATTTAGGTAAACTGGCTGAATTATAGATGTAGGTAGCTAGGATAGGAGAGTTGTATGTTAAAAGGAAAAATAGCATTAGTAACGGGAGCAAGCAGAGGAATAGGAAAAGAAATAGCCATTACACTCGCAAAAGAAGGTGCTTTTGTAGCCGTTAACTATAATGGCTCGAAAGAAAAGGCAGAAGAAGTGATTCAAGAAATCATTTCTTTTGGTGGCAAGGCAAAAGCGTATCAATGCAATGTCAGCGATTTTGAAGAGGCTTCTAGTCTAATAGCAGATCTTATCAAAGAACATGAAAGAATCGATATCTTAGTAAATAATGCAGGAATTACAAAAGATAATCTTCTTATGAAAATGAAGGAAGAAGAGTTTGACCAAGTTATTGACATTAACTTAAAAGGTACCTTTAATTGTATGAAACATATATCAAGACAGATGTTAAAGCAAAAATCTGGAAAGATTATTAATATTTCATCTGTATCTGGAATACTTGGCAATGTTGGTCAGGCAAATTATTGTGCCTCAAAGGCAGGAGTAATTGGTCTTACAAAATCAGCTGCAAGAGAGCTTGCTAGCAGAGGGATTACGGTAAATGCAGTTGCACCAGGATTTATAGAGACAGATATGACACAGGTTTTATCTGAGGCAGTAAGAGAACAAGCAACAAAGCAGATACCACTTGGAAGATTTGGAAAAGTAGAAGAGATTGCTAATATGGTTTGTTTTTTAGCATCTGACAAAGCAAATTATATTACAGGTCAGGTAATCAGTGTTGATGGCGGAATGGCAATGTAAAAAGGAGTATGGTATGAGAAGAGTAGTAATTACTGGTATGGGTGCAATCACACCCATTGGATTAAGTGTAGAGGAATTTTGGAATAGCGTAAAAGAAGAGAAAATAGGCTTTGCTGAAATTACGAAGTTTGATACTTCTGATTACAAAACAAAGTTGGCAGCAGAAGTAAAAGGCTTTGACGGAAAAAATTATATGGATGCTAAGGCAGCAAAGAGGATGGAGCTATTTTGCCAATATGCAATCGCTGCTACCAAAGAAGCATTAGAAAACTCCAAGCTTGATTTGGAAAAAGAAGATCCTTATCGTATTGGTGTGTCAGTAGGCTCTGGAATTGGTAGTCTACAGGCAGTCGAAAGAGAACATAAAAAGTTATTAGAAAAAGGACCTGGAAGAGTAAATCCATTATTGGTTCCAATGATGATATCTAATATGGCGGCTGGTAACGTATCGATTCAGTTTGGTCTGAAAGGAAAAAGTATCAATGTAGTTACGGCATGTACAACAGGTGCTAACTCTATTGGTGAGGCATTTCGTAGCATCCAGTGTAGTGAGGCTGATGTTATGGTGGCAGGAGGAACAGAAGGCTGTGTAACCCCAATTGGAGTAGCAGGCTTTGCAGCATTAACAGCACTTTCTGATTCAACAGACCCAGCAAGATGTTCCATTCCATTTGATAAAGAAAGAAGTGGATTTGTCATGGGAGAAGGCGCAGGAATTGTTATTTTGGAAGAATTAGAACATGCAAAAAAACGTGGTGCGAAGATATATGCAGAAATAGTAGGCTATGGTACCTCAAGTGATGCATTTCATATCACATCTCCAGCAGAAGATGGTTCAGGAGCTGCAAGAGCTATGATGAATGCGGTAAAGGAAGCTGGATTGGAACCAGAAGATATTACTTATATTAATGCACATGGAACTAGTACGCATCATAATGATTTGTTTGAAACTAGGGCAATTAAGCTGGCGTTTGGCGAACATGCGTATCAAATGAAAATTAACTCAACCAAATCTTTGGTAGGGCATTTGCTTGGAGCTGCTGGTGCAATTGAGTTTATAACTTGCGTAAAAGAAATACAAGAAGAATTCATTCATGCCACAGTAGGATATCAAATCAAAGATGAAGAATTAGATTTAAACTATATGGCAAAGGCAGAGAATTGCAAGGTAGATTATGCTTTAAGTAATTCCTTTGGATTTGGTGGACACAATGCCAGTATTTTAGTGAAAAAATACAGTGAGGTATAACAAATGGAATTGAATAACATAGAAAAATTAATTAAAGCGGTATCTGATTCTTCTATCACAAATTTTGTATATGAAGAAGAAAATATAAAGCTTGTTTTAGAAAAGAATACCCAAACACAGATTGTTTCAGCAGTAGGGGCTACTCCAATTGTTGCTACAGAAGCGCAGATTAGTAAGCAGTCGATAGAAAAAGAAGGAAAAATAATTTCTTCTATTTTGGTAGGGGTGTTTTATAGTGCACCAGGTCCAGAAGAAGAAGCTTTTGTAAAAATTGGAGACACTGTGAAAAAAGGTCAAATCATTGGTATTATTGAAGCAATGAAGCTGATGAATGAGATTGAGTGTGATTGTGACGGTGTAGTAGAAGAAATACTAGTAAAAGATGGTGATATGGTAGAGTATGGCCAGCCACTATTTCGAATAAAGGAAGTGTAACTATGTTAAACATTAAAGAAATTATGGATATTATACCCCATAGGCATCCCTTTTTGTTAATCGATCGAATTGAAGAACTAGAGCCAGGGAAAAGAGCAGTTGGAACCAAATGTGTAACCTATAACGAACCATTCTTTCAAGGACATTTTCCAGCTGAACCAGTTATGCCAGGTGTTTTAATTATTGAGGCATTGGCGCAGGTAGGAACGGTTGCTATGCTTAGCATACCTGAAAACAAAGGCAAAATCGGATTCTTTGGTGCTATCAATTCGGCAAAGTTTAAAAAGAAGGTTGTACCAGGGGATGTATTAACGCTTGAAGTTGAAATAATAAAACAAAAAGGACCGATGGGTGTTGGTAGTGCAAAAGCCTATGTAGACGGTAAAGTTGCAGCAGTAGCTGAACTGACCTTTGCAATCGGATAAATGAGGTGCAGGTAGATGTTTAAGAAAATTTTAATCGCAAATAGAGGGGAAATTGCAGTACGTATCATTCGTGCTTGCAGAGAAATGGGAATCCAAACAGTAGCAGTTTATTCGACGGCTGATAAAGAAGCGCTTCATACCTTACTTGCTGATGAAGCCATATGCATTGGACCTGCACCAGCAAAAGAAAGTTATTTGAATATGGAACGAATCATTAGTGCTTGCATTGCCACAAAAGCAGATGCGATTCATGCAGGATTTGGTTTTCTATCAGAAAATAGTAAATTCGTAGATATGTGTGCGAAGTGTAACATTACATTTATTGGACCAAGTGCTAATGTGATTCATAAGATGGGAAATAAGGCAGAAGCTAGAAGAACAATGATAGAAGCTCTTGTTCCTGTAGTTCCAGGAACAAAAGAGCCCGTATATACAGCAAAGGATGGAATAAAATTTGCAGATGAGATTGGCTATCCAGTCATCATAAAGGCTTCCAGTGGTGGGGGCGGAAAAGGTATGAGAATTGTAGAAGACCATAATTCCTTTGAACAGCAATTTAACACAGCTCAAATTGAATCAGTAAATGCATTTGGTGATAACACCATGTACATCGAAAAATATGTTCAAAATCCAAGGCATATAGAATTCCAGATTCTAGCAGATAAGTATGGAAATGTCATACAACTTGGAGAAAGGGACTGCTCCATACAAAGACATCACCAGAAATTAATTGAGGAGTCTCCATCCATTGCCATTAGCAATGAACTACGAAAGAAAATGGGTGATACAGCCATTTTAGCAGCAAAAGCCGCAAACTATGAAAATGCGGGAACGATAGAATTTTTACTAGACAAAAGTGGAGAATTTTATTTTATTGAGATGAATACAAGAATCCAGGTAGAACATACAGTAACAGAGACAGTAACTGGTATTGATTTAGTGCAAGAGCAAATCAAAATAGCAATGGGTGAGCCATTAAGTATCAAGCAAGAACAAGTTATTCTTAATGGACATTCCATTGAATGTAGAATTAACGCAGAAAACCCAAAGAAGAATTTTACACCAAGTCCTGGAAAGATAACAAATCTTCACATACCAGGAGGAAAAGGCGTAAGGATAGACACCGCCCTGTTCCATGGATACACAATACCAGCTGTTTACGATTCTATGATTGCAAAAGTAATCGTACATGATAAATCAAGAGAAAAAGCAATCAACAAAATGCGAAGTGTACTTGGAGAATTTATTATAGAGGGAATTGATACAAATATTGATTTTCAGTATGAAATATTAAGCCATGCTGATTTTCAAAGTGGAGATATCAGCACAGATTTTATTAGTCAGACTTTTCTGGATAATTCTAATTGAGATTAGGAGATAGTCATATGTTAAAGTTTAAAAAGACAACATATATTACAGTGAATAGGAGCATTGAGCGTCCACTAAAGAAAACAGGGGAAGAAGAACTGTTTAACGAGCCACATGTACCAGAAGGTATGTGGAAGAAGTGTAACAAATGTCAGAGTATGATATATACCGAAGACGTGATTCATGAAAACCATACATGCGGAAAATGTGGACACTATTTTCGAATCGATGCGACGACCAGAATCAGTATGATAGCTGATAAAGGAAGTTTTATAGAATGGGATACAGGAATAGAAAATAGCAATCCACTAGATTTTAACGGATACAAAGAAAAAATCAAAAAGCTGCAAGAACAGACGAATTTGGATGAATCCGTCATGACTGGAGAAGCTTTAATACAAGGACAAAAATGTGCACTTGGAGTTTGCGATGCAGGATTTTTGATGGGAAGTATGGGCTATGTAACAGGTGAAAAGATTACGAGAATGATAGAAAAAGCGACGGAGAAAAGATTACCTGTTATCATTTTTGCATGCTCTGGAGGAGCAAGAATGCAAGAAGGAATTGTATCGTTGATGCAAATGGCAAAAACTTCTGCTGCGCTTAAAAAACATGCAGATGAGAAATTATTATATATTACGGTTTTAACCGATCCAACAACAGGTGGAGTCACTGCAAGCTTTGCCATGTTAGGAGATATTATTCTTGCTGAGCCTGGTGCTTTAATAGGGTTTGCAGGACCAAGAGTCATTGAACAAACCATTGGTCAAAAGCTTCCAGAAGGTTTTCAAAGGGCAGAATTTCTAGTAGAACATGGTTTTGTGGATCGCATTGTAAAAAGGGAAGAGATGAAGGAAGTCTTAGCAAAATTAATTAGGATGCATAATCAATCCAATTCTCTTACAGACATAAAATCCGTAAATGCACCTGCTTTGTTAAAAGAATCAAAAGCAAAAAGAAGTGCATGGGAGCAAGTGCAACTTGCAAGATTATCAGACCGTCCAACGGCTCTTGATTATATTGGACTTATTTTTGACGACTTTGAAGAATTCCATGGAGATCGATTATATAAGGACGATAAGGCAATGGTGGGTGGAATTGGATATTTTCGCGGCATACCAGTTACCATAATTGGCGAACAAAAAGGTAGGTCGACGAAAGAAAATATCGAACGAAATTTTGGAATGCCATCTCCAGAAGGATATCGTAAGGCACTACGTTTGATGAAACAGGCAGAAAAGTTTAACAGGCCAATCATAAATTTTGTAGATACCCCAGGAGCCTTTTGCGGTCTAGAAGCAGAAGAGAGAGGACAAGGAGAGGCAATCGCCAAAAATCTATTTGAAATGTCTAGTTTAAAGGTACCTGTTTTAAGTATCATCATAGGTGAAGGCGGAAGCGGTGGAGCATTGGCGTTAGCAGTTGGAAATGAAGTTTGGATTATGGAAAATGCAACGTATTCAATTCTTTCTCCAGAAGGTTTTGCCTCGATTTTGTGGAAGGATAGCAAACGTGCCGATGAAGCAGCTAAAGTAATGAAGATTACTGCAAAAGATTTGAAAAAGTTAAATATAGTAGAACGAGTGATTCCAGAGCCAGAAAAGCTTGATATTACAACACTAAATAAACTAAAAGAATATTTTTTATGTCATATCAGTGAATTCTTATTGAAATACCAAAGCTTCACGGAAAATGAAGTGATGGAAGAACGTTATAAACGTTTTAGAAGCATGTAGTGGAGGATAAAGGATTGGAAATAAAACCATTAAAAATAGGAGATTTGGTTGCAAAAATTCCTGTGATTCAAGGCGGCATGGGTGTAGGAATAAGTTTGTCTAGACTTGCTGGTGCAGTTGCACTAGAAGGCGGAGTAGGCATAATATCAACAGCACAAATCGGATTTCAAAGCCCTGACTTTGATAAAAACCCCATTGCTGCTAATCTAAAAGCCATTGGAGAAGAAATTAAAAAGGCAAAAGAAATTGCAAAGGGAGGCATCATAGGTGTTAATATTATGGTTGCCACAAAAGATTATGAAGAATATGTAAAAGCGGCTGTCAAAGCAGGTGTTGACCTTATAATTTCTGGAGCAGGGTTACCAACAACATTACCTAAGCTGATTGAAGGATCAAGAACAAAAATTGCACCAATTGTATCCTCTTTAAAATCAGCAGATGTGATTTGTAAAATTTGGGATAGAAAATATAAAAAGTCTCCAGATATGGTTGTAATAGAAGGAGCTAAGGCTGGAGGACATTTAGGCTTTACGGTAGAAGAAATTGAACAATTTGATGAAAGCGAATATGACAAAGAAATTGAAAAAATCATTTCACTTGTAAACCAATATGGGGAAAAATATAATAAGCAAATACCTGTGGTGGTAGCTGGTGGTGTATTTGACCAGAAAGATTTAATGCATTACCTAGAACTTGGAGCAAGTGGTGTACAAATTGCAAGCCGCTTTGTTGCAACCTATGAATGTGATGCAGACGAGAAATACAAGCAAGCTTACATCAATGCAAAAAAAGAAGATGTGGTAATTGTTAAAAGTCCAGTAGGACTTCCAGGTAGAGCGATAAATAACCCTTTTTTAGAACGTTTAAAGGAAGGTCCGATTAAGGTTTCAAGCTGTAGAAAATGCCTATCGCACTGTAATCCTGCTACCATACCTTATTGCATTACACAAGCGTTAATCAATGCTGCAAAAGGTGATATTGATCATGGACTTTTATTTTGTGGAGAAAATGTTTATCGTATTAATAAAATGGTTCATGTAAAAGATATTTTAGATGAGTTTCGATAATTTTTATAAAGTGTTAAGAAAGTGTCAGTTTTCTGGCACTTTTTTCTTATACTCGGTTAGTTCTTAATAGAAGGGCATAACATTAACATATGCAATCAACAAAAAAGATATTCTTATAACAGTGTTTCAAAGTACCAGTGTTCTTCATAATATATATTAATGAGTTGACTGGAGAAATCAAGTGTATTATGTAAAGAAGAAAGTAAACTATAATTATGCGAGTCAAAATAACATTACAGGCAGAGGAGTTACAATTGCCATAATGGATACTGGGATATACCATCACAGTGACTTTGATAATAGAATAATAGGTTTTAAGGATTTAGTGAATAATAGAATAGGAATATATGATGACAATTCACATGGTACGCATGTAGCAGGTATTTGTGCTGGAAATGGTAAATTATCCATTGGTAAATATGCAGGAATGGCACCAGGTAGTAATATTGTTATGATTAAAATTCTAGATGATGGCGGAAATGGTGAGTCTAACTCCATTACAAGAGGTGTAGAGTGGATTTTACGGAATAAGAATAGATATAATATAAGATTATTAAATATATCAGTTGGTACATTACCTAGAACAGGTGCAGAAGAAAAATCTGCAATATTAGATAGTGTGGAAGAGGCTTGGGACAATGGAATTGTTGTTGTAGCAGCAGCAGGTAATAGTGGTCCAGGAGGCTATACCATTACGACACCTGGGATTAGTAGAAAAGTAATAACAGTAGGTTCCTCCGATGATGGATTACAAGATGTATTTGGAAGAGTAAAAACAAATTATTCAGGGAGAGGGCCTACGATGTCATGTATATGTAAGCCTGATATTGTTGCCCCTGGTATGAATATTACTGCATGTAACGCAATGAATTTGAGAGATAGTAAAGCCTATTCCATTAAGAGTGGTACTTCTATGTCAACGCCCGTTGTAACAGGAGCTTTGGCATTGTTATTAGAAAAACACCCCGATATGGGAACAAGAGATGTTAAAATGCGAATCAAGGATAGTGCAGTTAATCTAGGCTTGCCAAGAAATAGGCAAGGATGGGGAGCACTTGACATAGAACAATTATTAAAAAATTAAAGACTAAAGGGACTGTTGCAATTGATTTTGCAACGCCCCCTTATACATATTCGTCTAATGGTTTAATTGATTAAGTGTTTACAAAACATTACGTCAAGCATATACTAGGAATTAAAAGAGATAAGGAGGACTTGATGAAAAAGCAAATAGTAACACTTGGGATTTTGGTAAGCTTATCACTTGTTGCTTGTCAAAATAGGCAGTTAATAGAAACAAATCAATTGGATACGAAAGAAGATCTTGTAACAGAACCTATAATGCAAAAAGAAATCGCTCAAAAAGTAACAACAGAAAATAATGAATATATCAAAGATAAGAAGAATTTGGAAAATAATTCAAACATATCCGTTGTATTTGAAGATAGATCTAGAGAAGAAAGAGATAAAAAGGGTAATTTATTATTAACAGTAACAAGTAACATACCAGTTGTAACCATACAAGGTAATGAAGAGGCTTCACAAAAAATCAATGCTTACTACAAAGAAAGTGAAAAAAAGCAAGAAGAAAAAATAAAGGAATACATAGATTATGCAACCGATCACTTTTCCTTGTTAAATACCGATCAGGTTGAGAACTGGAACGGATACGGATTAGGGGATATTTATGGCAGTAAAAGAGTGGATCAAGCAGCAATTAGTATTGTTGATGATACCTATGAGTATGCAGGCGGAGCGCATCCTAATACTACAAGGACAGCACAAAACTTTGACACTCAGTCAGGTAATCTTTTGACTCTTAAAGATGTTTTGACGGATGAAGAAAAGGGAATAGCATTTGTTAACGAATTTCTGCTAAAAAAAATGAAGGAATCTGAAGATGAGTTAGGTTTTTTTGAAGATTACGAAAACTATGTAAAGGATATTTTGACAGATCAAACTTGGTATTTCTCTGATGAAGGATTTGTTGTGATTAGTAATGTATATATTGTCTCACCATATGCGGCAGGAATCCAAGAATATGTGATTCCTTATTCACAATTTCCGTACTTGGTAGAAAAATACCAAAAGAAATAGACTGGTAAATGCTTTTCCTTTATTCTATAATGTGATAGGGGATGTTAGGAAAGGAAAAACAAATGCAATACGATTACAGCAATATAATTGAATATTTACTACATTGGTTTGATTATAATGCAAGAATTTTAAGATGGCGTCTTGAACCAAAGGCATATTACATATGGATATCTGAAATCATGCTTCAACAAACAAGGGTAGAAGCTGTAAAGGGATATTTTGATCGTTTTGTGGAAGAACTGCCAGATATAAAAGCACTTGCTGAATGTGAGGAAGAGAAATTATTAAAGCTTTGGGAAGGATTAGGCTATTATAATCGCGTTAGAAATCTGCAAAAAGCAGCAAAAATAATAATGAGTGATTACCAAGGACGGTTGCCAAATAGTTACGAAGAGCTTCTAAAGCTACCAGGTATAGGTAGTTATACGGCTGGAGCCATTGCATCAAATGTATACAAGATACCAGTGCCTTCTGTGGATGGAAATGTACTTCGAGTTGCAAAACGAATTGCTGGAAGTTTTGATGATATTACAAAGGCTTCGGTAAAAAAGCAATTAGAAAATGATTTGAGAGAAATCATGCCAAAGGATAGGCCAGGTGACTTTAATCAGTCGCTAATGGAACTTGGTGCAGTGATTTGTATTCCAAATGGAAAACCTCTATGTGAACAATGTCCAGTGTCTCATTTATGTAAGGCGCATCAACAAGGAATAGAAATGAAAATTCCTGTAAAAACACCAAAGAAATCAAGAAAGATAGAACATAAGACAATTCTTTTGTTCGAATATGAAGAGCGAGAAGAATTAACCAATAAAAAGCAAACGCATCGTATGTTAAGCTATTATTTGATTCAAAAAAGAAATAAAAAAGGATTACTTGCGGGATTGTGGCAGTTACCTTCATTGGAAGGAAAGAAGACTGCTTTAGAGATAGAAGAATATATAAGCAAGATGATGCAAGAACAGCAACTAGATTTTGGTATATTGGTAGAACCTCTTGGTGAAGGAAAACATATTTTTTCCCATATTGAATGGCATATGAAAGGATATCGAATTAAACTAACATCCAAAGATGACTCTTCTATAGTAGAAATAAAAGATATGATAAATCAGTTTCTATTAGCAGAGAATCAAGAAAGCAAAGAAGTAAAATGGATACATGCAAAAGAGTTAGAAGACTATGCATTGCCTTCTGCATTTGATACCTATCGAGGCTATCTAATGGAATAGATTGAAACCTACTATCAATTGTTGCTTTTTTTAATAGGACAAAGATGTTATACTGTAACCTATCAAAAAGAAAAGAGAAAGAAATGAGTCAAATAAATAAATTTATTAGTTTTAACTTATCAAAAGAAATTTTAGAAGCTTTGACCATGTTGAAATATTTAGAGCCTACAAAAATACAAGATATGGTGATTCCTAAAGCTTTAGAGGGCATAGATATTGTAGGAAAATCAAAAACAGGTACAGGAAAAACGGCAGCATTTGCAATACCCATTTGTGAACAAATTATTTGGGATGAGTATTTACCACAGGCCTTGATACTGGAACCGACAAGGGAGCTTGCAGTTCAGGTAAAAACCGAGGTGTTTCATATAGGACGTAAGAAAAGATTAAAGGTCCCTGTATTATTTGGTGGAATGCCAATTGACAAGCAAACGACTACGTTAAAACAAAAATCCCATGTTGTGGTGGGAACACCAGGAAGAATATTGGATCATCTAAGACGTGGAAATCTTAAATTAGAAAACATCAAATATCTTGTGATTGATGAGGCTGATTTAATGCTTGATATGGGATTTCAAGAAGAAGTAAGTGAGATTATAAGGCAACTACCAGATAAAAGGCAAACCATGTTATTTTCGGCAACAATGAGTGATGCGATAGAAGAACTGGTGAATGAGAATATGACAAATCCTTTGACTATCGCAATTGAATCAACGACTCAAACGGTATCAAAAGTAAAGGAAGAGTTGTACTATGTAGACAGTGAAGAAAAATATCATACATTCTTTTCCATTTTACTAATGGAGAATCCAAAGGATTGTATGATATTTTGTGCAACAAGAGAAATGGTAAATACGTTATATCATAAGATGACTAGAGATAAAATTAAATGCGGAATGCTTCATGGAGAACTTGATCAAAGGCAACGACTACAAGTGATAGAAGAATTTAGAGAGGGCCGATTTCATTTTCTGATATGTACGGATGTGGCAGCTAGAGGAATTGATTTTGATACAATCACTCATGTGATACATTATGACTTTCCAACTGGAAGAGAAACTTATGTTCATAGAACAGGAAGAACAGGTAGAAATGGCAAGAATGGAAAAGCAATTAGTCTTGTCACACCAGATGAAGAGAAAATGAAAAAGATGGTTGAGGCATATACATTAAGAAAGTTAGAAGAAAAGGTATGTCCAAAACGAGAAGACATTGATGAGAAGGCATTTTGGAAAAAGCAAAGTGAAAAAACAGTTCGAAAGGAAAGGAAGGGAGCTGTTTTTAACAAGACGATTACCAGATTATGCATTGGTGGTGGAAAAAAATCAAAAATGAGAACCGTTGATATTGTAGGTGCTATTTGCAGTATTGATGACATAAGTGCAGAAGATATTGGTATCATAGATATTAGGGACAGTTTATCTTATGTTGAGATTCTAAATAACAAAGGAAATAAAGTAATGAATGAACTGCAAAATAAGACAATTAAAGGAAAGATTAGAAAAGTAAAAACTGTGAAAGGAATATAAAAATGGAATTAAAAGCAAGGTTTAAAACCTTGTTTTTAATTCCATAATTTATAAAAACTAATTAGGATATACTAATCTAGATTCATCTATGTGGTAAAGAACCTCATTTAAGAATTTATTCGCAAGATAATTTGCCATTGGAAGATTCATATCTAAATAGTTGCCACAATCCTTAGCACTTGCACCAGGTATTTCATCTTTAAAATCTCTTATAAATTCAAACAACTCAGTTAATAAAGGTATGATGTTTTTTGATTCATAATCACCAGCAAGCAGTAAATAAAAACCAGTACGACAGCCCATAGGACCAAAATAAATAATTTTGGAACCAAAATCCTTATGATTTCTTAAATATGTTGCCGCTAAATGTTCGATTGCATGCATTTCAGCAGTATTCATGACTGGTTCACCATTAGGTTTTGTCATTCGGATATCAAAAGTTGTGATAATGCTAGTACCTACAGGGTCTTTTCGAGACACATATACCCCAGGGATTAATTTAATATGGTCAATGGTAAAACTTGTAATTTTTTCCATAAGAATGCTCCTTTGCAAAATACTTATTGATTCAGTATACTGAATCGTTAGGTTTATTTTTACATTTTATTGAAATATTATATCATATATTGTATTATGATAAAAGATTATTATTTTATAAGTGAATATGCCTTTTTAGGTGACACTTTAAATGAATAGAATATATAGCTAGAATATGATAATGAATAGTAGCATGGAGGAAAAAATGATAGGCGATAAAAAAGTATTATTTAGCGGGATGCAGGCAACCGGTAATTTAACACTCGGGAATTATTTAGGTGCATTAAAGAACTGGGTAAATATATGTGATGAGTATGAGTGCTTTTACAGTGTGGTAGATATGCATTCCATAACGGTTAGACAAGATGCGGCTACACTTAGAAAGAGATCAAGAGAACTTCTTACACTATATATTGCAGCAGGTCTTGATCCAGAGAAGAACTGTATTTATTATCAATCTCATGTTTCGGCACATGCAGAATTGTCATGGATTCTTAATTGTTACACCTATATGGGCGAGTTGAATCGAATGACACAATTTAAAGACAAATCAGCAAAGAATGCAGATAACATTAATTCAGGGTTATTTACTTATCCTGTATTAATGGCAGCAGACATTTTGTTATATCAGGCAGATGTGGTTCCAGTTGGAATCGACCAGATGCAGCATCTTGAATTGGCAAGAGATATTGCTACTCGATTTAACGGAATCTATGGTGATGTTTTTACCGTTCCAGAAATCTACATGGGTAAAGTTGGGCGTAAAATCATGTCCTTACAAAATCCAGATAAAAAGATGTCCAAATCAGATGAGAATCCGAATGGCAGCATCTATCTTATGGATGATACGGATACGATTATTCGTAAATTCAAACGAGCGGTAACCGATTCGGATAACCAAATAAGATATTCAGAAGACAAACCAGGTATTAAGAATCTAATTGATATCTATTGTGCAACAACTGGTAAGTCATCAGAGGAAGTGGAAAAAGAATTCGATGGCAAAGGATATGGCGACTTTAAGCTTGCAGTAGGAGAAGTAGTAGCACAGTGTTTAAAACCAATTCAAGACAGGCAAAAAGAGCTACTAAATGATAAAGCATACGTAGATGGTGTTATAAAAAATAATGCGGAAAAAGCAAGCTATTTTGCGACCAAGACACTTCGTAAGGTACAAAAGAAAGTAGGGTTTCCAGAAAGAATTAGGTAAACTAGAACGTTAAAATAAAACTATGTTACTTTTCTAAAAGAGAATCAAAGTTATATTGGGTAACTAAAAGGAGGAATCTATATGAATTTAACAATGGATGAGGCAATCAAAGTTTTAGAAATGCAAGAAGAAATTCTTCAGTTTTCTCATTTTACAAATGACGATGCATGGGAACTAGGTAACATTATAGTTGCAGCAGGTAAAAAACTTGACGTATCCATTGCAATTAGTATTCGATTAAACAATGGATATACCGTATTTCAACACGGGTTTGATGGTACCAATTTGTTAAACGAAAAATGGATTGACAGAAAATTTAAAACCGTTATGATGGCTGAAAAGAGTAGTCTTTATACGTATATGTTGCTTAATCAAAATGAAGAAAGTTTTGAAGATTGGGGATTAAATCCAAGAGAATATGCCGCATGTGGAGGTGGCTTCCCAATTCGAATTGAAGAAGTTGGTGTAATAGGAGCTGTTATCATATCAGGTCTTGATCATGTATCGGATCATGATTTGTTAATTAAATGCATCAGCAAATACTTACATGTAGACGAAGTTCCAAGGATTAAAGCAATGTAACCCAATATATACAAAGTGATACATTAGGTTACGCTAGAATTTGTTATTCAATTAATTTTTTCATATCTTGAGGCAGTGGCGAGACAAAAGCCATTGCCTCTTTTGTGATAGGATGAACAAAGGAAAGCTTATGGGAATGCAATGCTTGCCGATTGATATGTGTAAAAACAGGATTATAAATAAAATCACCTGGTAGGGGATGTTCAATGTACTTCATATGCACCCTGATTTGATGTGTACGGCCTGTTTCTAGGACTATTGAAGCCAGCGAAAAGTCATTCTTATAATCAAGTCGTGAATAATGGGTAATTGCAGTTTGTCCATGATCAAAATCAATACAGCGTTCAATTACAGAGCCTTCTTTTCTGGCGACTGGAGCATCAATGGTACCATTATCATTTAATTTTCCCTCTACAAGTGCCAGGTATTCTCTATGAATTTCACGATTTCGTACCATTTCAGAAAGGATACAGCTACTATACATATTTTTAGCAAGAAGAACAAGACCTGAGGTATCTTTGTCCAAGCGGTTTACACAACGAAAAACAAAAGGAAGATTTTGCGACTCATAATAATAAGCCAATCCATTTGCAAGTGAATTATCATAATTGTTCATGGAAGGATGTATGGGTGTGTTTGAAGCTTTATTGATGATTACGATATCTTCATCTTCATAAACGATATCTAACTCCATTTTGACAGGAACAATATTGTCAGAAGACGATTCTTCTATAATCTGAATGGTTAAAACATCATTTGTATGAAGTAAATCATTAATATAGGCCCATGTATTGTTTAACAAAATACCTTGCTCTGTTTTCTTTAGGTGAATAATGAGTTGTCTTGAATACAAATGTTTTCGAAGAAAATCTCCGATTTTGTAACCATCATAAGCATCATCAATCTTGTAAATAAAAGTTCTATTCATTAAATATCTCCAAAAGTTTGTTTCTGTTTTTCTTAATAACGTATTGAATCATTAAACAAAGGTTAAACTGTAACGATTATAGCACAACAAAGATAAAATAGCAGTATTTAAATAAAACTTCCTTGACTAAAATTTTTTGGTATCATAGAATAAAAGTTAGTCGCTTTTTGGAGAAATAGGAGGAATACGAAATGGAAAAGCAAAAAGAAGTACAAGAAAATAAAATGGGAACTATGCCTATAAATAAATTACTGATATCAATGTCACTACCTATGATAATATCTATGCTTGTACAAGCAATGTATAATGTCGTTGATAGCATATTTGTATCAAGATTGGGAGAGGATGCATTAGTTGCAGTATCTTTAGCATTTCCAATTCAGAATTTAATGATAGCGGTAGCTGTTGGGACAAGTGTGGGAATTAACGCATTATTATCTCGATGTCTGGGAGAAAAAAAGTTTAAGGAAGCCAATCTATGTGCCTTAAATGGTGTTTTTTTAGCAGTATTAAGTTATATTGTATTTGCGATTTTTGGTTTTATTTTTGCAGAGCGGTTTTTTGTAGGTCAAACGAGCAATCCGCAGATAATTAAATATGGAACACAATATTTATTCGTATGTACCGTATTTTCTTTTGGAATGTTTCTACAAATTATCATGGATCGCTTGCTTCAATCGACTGGTAGAACGTTCTATAATATGATAACACAGGGGACTGGAGCTATTATTAATATTATTTTAGATCCTATATTAATATTTGGTTTATTTGGATTTCCAAGATTAGAGGTTACGGGCGCAGCGATTGCAACTGTTGCAGGACAAATTGTTGGTATGACTTTGTCAATTATTTTTAATATTAAAGTAAACAAAGACATTCATTTAACAATAAAAGGGTTTAAGCCTCATTTAGAGACCATAAAAAAGATTTATGCAGTTGGATTGCCTTCTATTATCATGCAGTCTATTACTTCTGTTATGACTTTTGGAATCAATAAAATATTAATTATGTTTACAAGTACAGCAGTCTCTGTATTTGGTGTTTATTTTAAAATGCAAAGTTTTGTCTTTATGCCAGTATTTGGTCTAAACAATGGTATGGTTCCAATTGTAGCATATAATTATGGAGCAAAAAAGAAAAAACGAATTATACAAACGGTCAAGATGAGTATTGTGATTGCGACAGGAATTATGTTATTTGGTTTTGCGATTTTCCAGATATTTCCAGCACAATTACTTAAAATGTTTAATGCCACAGATGACATGTTAACAATTGGAACTTATGCTTTAAGAATTATTAGTATTAGTTTTATTTTTGCAGGATTTTGTATCATCCTTTTATCCGTTTTTCAAGCATTAGGACATGGAATGTTAAGTTTGATCGTTTCTTTAATCAGACAGTTGGTAGTTATATTACCTGTGGCATTTATACTAGCCAAGCTTGGAGGGTTACATGCAGTTTGGTATGCATTTCCGATTGCAGATATCTTTTCTGTAACCTTTAGTATTATTTTTCTTCGAAAGATATATCATACAACTATTAAAAATTTAGAATGATACTATTGACATTTTGTTAACAATATGGTAGGATTATTTTAACAAAAGAACATGAACGTTCATTCATTTGTTTTTTAAATGATAAAAGGGAGTAGTTAGCATCAGTTTGATGTTATACGAAGGCGTCATAACGATTGATAAAATCAATCCGCGTCGTATGAGTAAATAACAAGACTTTTATTGCAATATTTATTGTGATAAAGGTCTTTTTTGTTTACTATTTGGTTAAGTAACATTAGCCTGCATTAAGTTAACAAGATACTTTTACCCCAATATCAAGAACATAGTAACAATTAGAAAGGAAGAGGGATATGGAATTTCAAACAAAAAATAATTCATTTAAGAATGGTATGAAAGTGGCAGGAAAAGTTGCAACAGGTGTGGTGATAACAATTATAGCTCTTATTTTGATTTTTGGTTCCACTTATCAAATAAAAGAGCAAGAACAGGCAGTATTAATTACATTTGGTAAAGCAAAAGCCGTTACGGAGTCAGGTTTGCATTTTAAGATACCGCTGATTCAACAGGTTCGAAAAGTAGATACAACCATTCAAGGGTTCACAATTGGTTATAATTCAGATACAAATGAAACAATTGATGAAGAAGCTGTTATGATTACAAGCGATTATAACTTTATTAATGCAGATTTCTTCGTAGAATACAAGATTTCTGATCCCGTAAAGGCTTTATATGAATCACAGCAGCCACAAAAGATACTTAAGAATTTATCGCAAAGTTGTATTCGAACTGTTATCGGTAGCTATGATGTAGATAGCGTTTTAACGACTGGTAAGAATGAAATACAAGCGGCAATCAAAGAGATGATATTACAAAAATTAGAGGAACAAGATATAGGTATTCAGCTTGTCAATGTTACAATACAGGATGCAGAACCGCCTACTACTGAAATCATGGAGGCTTTTAAAGCAGTAGAAACAGCAAAACAAGGAAAAGAAACAGCCTTAAACAACGCAAATAAATATAGAAATGAAAAACTTCCAAACGCGCAGGCAGAATCCGATAAGATTATAAAAGATGCAGAAGCATTCAAACAAGAACGAGTTAACGAAGCGACTGGACAGGTAGCAAGGTTTAACGCAATGTATGAAGAATATGTAAAAAATCCAACTGTGACAAAGCAAAGAATGTTCTATGAAGCAATGGAAGATATCTTACCAAACATTGATATTGTAATTGATGGATCAAATGGAGTACAAAAAGTATTGCCGCTAGAACCATTCGTAAGTATGCAAGGAGCAGACAATAATCAAGGTTCATCTACAACAACAGAGTCAAATCAATAAACAGGGGGAATTAAAATGAAGAAAATTAAAAAAATAGGAATCGTTGTAATAGCATTTATGCTTGTAATCGTTGCATCTAGTTCAGTTGTAGTAACTGCTGAAAATGAATTTAAGTTAATCCGTCGATTTGGAAAGGTAGACCGAGTAATAACAGAAGCAGGCATTGGTTTAAAAATACCTTTCATTCAAAGTGTAGATACATTACCAAATGAAATTTTATTATATGATCTTGCCTCCTCAGATGTAATTACGAAAGATAAGAAGACGATGATAACAGATAGTTACGTATTATGGAAAATAACAAACCCATTAAAATTTGCACAGTCGTTAAACTCCTCAATCCTGAATGCAGAAAGAAGATTGGATACGGTGGTATATAATTCCACTAAAAATATCATTGGTAGTAGAAATCAAGATGCGGTTATATCAGAAAGAGATGGAGAACTAACGAAAGCAATCATGGATAATATTGGTACTACAATGGAACAATACGGAATAGAAATTATTACCATTGAAACAAAACGTTTGGATCTTCCAAGTGATAATAAAGCAGCAGTGTATGAAAGAATGATATCAGAAAGAGGCAACATCGCAGCTACTTATACAGCTGAAGGAGAAGCAGAGGCACAAAAGATTAAAAATACAACAGACAAAGAAATAACAATACTTTTATCAGAAGCAAACAAACAAGCAGAAATATTAAAGTCAGAAGGGGAAGCAGAATATATGAGAATCTTGGCAGAAGCATATGCGGACGAAAGTAGAACAGATTTTTATGCTTTTGTTAGAAGTTTGGATGCAGCAAAAGCATCATTAAAAGGTGATAACAAGACATTGATTCTATCAGAAGACTCTCCAATCACTCAAATATTTAATGGCAACTAAGGAAAGATTACTTCCTAAAGAAAACGAGAAAGTTGAAAAGCGTGGATCATTACCACGCTTTTTATGATGAATAAAAAGAGATGATAAAAGGATTGGAATCTATTTGATAATATATTAAAATGATAGAAGAGTATGACACAAAAGAAAGATATGAGGTTGATAGAATGGAGATATTTATTATTCTAAGTATTGTAATATTAATATTACTCATCATTAATTTAATTCTTACGATACGAAATTTATCTGCTACAAACACGAAAACTTTAAAAAAAGAATTATTAAGCGAAATTATGAATCAACAGACCTTATTAACAAATAATACGCAAAGCTTTATTAACTCGATAATGGCTAGTCAAAGACAGGCGACTGAGTTGCAGGATAAGAGATTAAAAGAATTAACCGATCGTATTTCATACAATCAAGCAGTGTTAAAATCAGATCTCATGGATAAATTAGCTGGTTTTCAGGTAAGCCAAACAGAGAGCTTGAAGGCCTTACAAAGTAGTGTGCGAGAAACGACTAGTATGCTTACAGAAGCACAAACAAAGCAATTTGCAATGCAAGATAAAAGGCTACATGATATCTCGACATTGTTAGGTGATACACAAACGAAATTAGAAGCAACGGTTTCAAGACGTCTTATGTTAGTAGATGAACAGTTTAAAACGTTTACCAATCAAAACAAAGATTCTTTAGAGGGCATACGCAATACAGTACAAGAACGATTAGAGTCATTGCGAAACGATAATAATGAACAACTTGAAAAAATGCGTTCTACGGTAGATGAAAAACTCCAAAAAACGTTGGATGAAAGAATTACACAGTCCTTTAAGATGGTAAATGATAGACTTCAAGAAGTGTATGCTGGACTAGGAGAGATGAAAACGCTAGCAAATGGCGTAGGGGATTTAAAAAAAGTGCTATCCAATGTAAAGACAAGAGGAATTCTTGGTGAATATCAATTGGGTGCTATTATCGAAGAAATATTAACGAAGGAACAATATGAAGAAAATGTTGCGACAAAGAAAGGCTCTTTGAATCGAGTAGAATATGCCATTCGATTACCTGGAGAAGATGACCAAGTTGTTTATCTGCCAATCGATGCAAAATTCCCAGGTGATACCTACAGCCAATTGGTAGATGCCTATGAGCAAGGAGACAACGATGCAATCGCATTAGCACAGGCGGCACTTGATGCAAGAATTAAAGGCTGTGCCAAAGATATACATGATAAATACATAGATCCACCTTATACAACAGATTTTGCAATTATGTTTTTACCATTTGAAGGACTTTATGCAGAGGTGGTTCGCAGAGGGCTTATTGATACATTACAAAGACAATATCGTGTGAATATTGCAGGACCAACCACATTTGCAGCTTTGTTAAATAGCTTACAAATGGGATTTAAGACACTTGCAATACAAAAGCGTTCCAGTGAAGTATGGAATGTTCTTGGAGCAGTTAAGACGGAGTTTACAAGATTCGAAGAGGTTTTAGCGGCGGCACAAAAGCGAATTGAACAAACAGGGGCAGAATTAGATAAGCTAATTGGTGTTAGAACCAGAAAAATCAATAGTAAGCTTAGGGAAGTATCGCAACTTCCAACATTAGAGTCAAAAGAAATATTTGATAACGTAATCGAGGTAGATGAAAATATTTCATAACAAAAAAAAGCGAATGTGAGAAAGGCAGGAATATCAATAAAAATGATATTCCTGCCTTTAGTTATGACATGTAAAGCAATTGGCAGAATCTTTGTGATTGCTGTTACTACTTTGACATTTTGGACATATTCCAAAAAATTCAAGGTTATGTCCCGTAATCTTATAATTTGTTTCCGAACATAAATTAGATTCTAAACTTTCTAATGGACAGGCATCTATGGAAATACATTCATCGCACTTGATGCATTTTAATACATGCTGGTGCGAATGGGTTTGAATTTTATAGTAAAGTTTTCCATCTTGGTATATTGTTTTTGATACAATGTTTCTATCTGCCAATGCGTTAAGGGCACGATATACGGTGGAAAAGCTCATTTTTATTTCTTTGCTTGCTATCTCCATAATTTCTTCTGCAGTAAGTGGAGCAGGCGCCTCTTCAAGTATAGAAATAATTAAATTACGTTTTTTTGTTTGCTTTAAATCAGTTGTTTCTATAATTTTATTTTTCATATATTGCTCCTGACATCATACTTAATAAGTACTATGTAAATTGGTGACTTTTAACTAAATAATAGGCTAGTATGCTTGAAAAGTCAATATCCATAAGTCTTTTTATAAAATAACTTGACACATATAAATTTATGAAGTATATTAAATGCAAATGATTTGCATTTGCATTATGTTTTAAGAAAGGATAAGTATCCAATTAAGAGGATACCGTAAATAATATGAAAAAAATATATACAATAATTCTTTTTGTCACTTTATTAAGTATATTAAGTGGATGTGCATCAAATAAAGCTGGTGAAGATAGCTCTAAATTAAAAGTTTATACAAGCTTTTATACGATGTATGATTTTACAAGTAAAATAGCAGGGGATAAGGCAGAGGTGATTAATTTAGTTACAGATGGCACGGAACCTCATGACTGGGAACCTTCCACAACGGATATGGTTGCACTTGAAAAAGCAGATATATTGGTTTATAATGGTGCAGGAATGGAGCATTGGGTTTTGCAAGTTTCTGATTCACTACAAAATGATATTATATTAGTAGAAGCTTCAAAGGGTGTAGAAATTATAAGTGGAGAGGAAGAAGAACATAGCGACCCACACGTATGGCTAGATGCTAAAAATGCAAAAATTGAAATGGAAAATATCAAAAATGCACTTGTACAAGCCGATGAAGCGAATGCATCTTATTACGAAGAAAATTTTAAAAAGTATGCAACTTTGCTTGATGAGTTAAATGAAGAATTAGTAAAACGACTTGGAGCATTAAAAGATAAGAGTATTATTGTATCACACGAGGCGTTTTCTTATCTATGCAAAGCATATGGATTAACGCAAACCTCGATTGGAGATTTAGAAGCAGATGCAGAACCAGATGCAAATAGAATAGCAGAAATCGTAGAGTTTGCAAAAGAAAATAATGTGACTACTATCTTTTTTGAAGAATTGGTAAGTCCTAAAGTTGCAACTGTAATTGCAAATGAAATTGGTGCCGCTACAGCTGTTTTAAATCCGATAGAAGGATTGACAAAAGAACAAGCTGATTCTGGAGAAGATTATTTTTCATTAATGAAAGCGAATATAAACGCATTGGAACAAGCGCTTAACCATGATTAGGTGATAATATGAGTGATATACAAATTAAAAACATGAGCTTTGGATATGAAGAAGGCTTAGTTTTAAAAGATGTTAATATAGACATCAATAGAGGTGATTTCGTTGGTATCATTGGGGCGAATGGTACTGGGAAAAGTACTTTAATTCAATTAATATTAGGCTTGCTTACCCCTAAGGAAGGTAGTGTAACGTGCAATTATCAAAATGTGGGTTACGTTTCGCAAGTCGGCTTTGCAGTAAAAGCCGATTTTCCTGCAACGGTTAAGGAAGTAATTATGCTCAATCTCTTTCGAGAGATTGGGCTATTTAAACGTTCTACTAAAAAGCACGAGAAAATGGTAGAGGAAGCTCTTGCTACAGTTGGAATGCTAGACATGGCTAATCGACAAATCGGTAAACTTTCAGGTGGACAACAGCAAAGAGTAATGATTGCAAAAGCGTTGGTATCTTCTCCTGAAATTCTTGTTTTGGATGAGCCAACTGCATCAGTAGATGCTAAGAACGAAGAGATGTTATATGAGTTACTAAATCGATTGAATCAAGAAAGAAATTTAACAATAATTATGGTGACTCACAACATTGAAAATATTGAGGAATCTATGAATAAAATATACATTATAAAAAATAAATTAGTGACTAGGAGGAAGTAGTATGCTATTTCAATATGATTTTATGAGAAAAGCATTTCTTGTCGGCATACTGCTTGCAATTATCATACCCTGCATTGGTCTGATTGTCGTACTTCGAAGACTTTCCATGACAGGAGATGCTTTAAGCCATATGTCACTTGCAGGCGTTGCACTTGGATTGATTATAGGAGTTAATCCAGTACTAGGAGCTACGCTAGCTTGCATTGTTGCAGCCTTTGGAATTGAACTTATTCGAAAGAAGTTTAAAAGATATTCCGAGATGGCAATTGCTATTATCATGTCAGCAGGCGTGGGGCTTGCTGGTGTGTTATCTGGTTTTGTAAGCAATGCATCAAATTTTAATAGTTTTCTTTTTGGAAGTATTGTTGCAATTACAGACTTTGAATTAATTTTAGTTATTATAATTAGTGTTCTTGTTATGATAACGTTCGTCGTGTTATATAAGGAATTGATGCATATGGCCTTTGATGAAATGAGTGCTAAGATGGCTGGTATACCCGTTAAGACAATTAACATTATATTTACAATATTAACCGCACTAACAGTTTCAATTGCTTCAAGAACAGTTGGGGCGCTTATTATCTCTTCTCTTATGGTAATTCCCACCGCTTGTGCGATGCAGTATGGAAAAAGCTATAGGCAGACATTAATTTATTCAATTCTTTTTGCTATTGCATTTACGGTTATTGGACTTAGTATATCTTATTATATGGGATTAAAGCCTGGTGGAACGATTGTATTAACAGGTGTTATTTTCTTAGTTATAACATTATCAATAAAAGGAAAGAATTAGAATAAGTAGTATTATTAAGGTAAACCATAAAAGAAAGAGTGTCTGCTTTGCAGGTATGTTGGGGCTGGCGAGAAGGAGAAAGTTATGAAAGTAACCTATATTTATCATAGTAGTTTCATGGTAGAATTATCACATACTGTTTTGATATTTGATTATTTTAAAGGAGTTATTCCTAAAATTAATACGGATAAAGATATTTATGTTTTTTCTAGTCACAAACATCATGATCATTTTTCTTTAGAGATATTTCAGATATTTAAGAATAATCCAAAAGTCAAATTTATTTTATCCAATGATATAAAGTTAAACGATAAGTACTTAGAAAAGAATGATATTGATTTAGAGGTAAAAGAAAGAATTATAAATATCAGAGCCAATCAAAGTATTTGTGTAGATGAGATGCAAATAAAAACATTAAAATCAACAGATTTAGGAGTTGCCTTTTGCATAGAAGTAGAGGGACAATCTATTTATCATGCAGGAGATCTTAATTGGTGGCACTGGAGCGAGGAGTCAGAAGATTATAATTTAAATATGGAAAGACAATTTAAAAAGCAATTAGAGGGAATTGAAAATCAAGCGTTTGATATTGCCTTTTTACCTGTTGATGCAAGGCAAGAAGATTACTTTTGGTGGGGATTTGATTATTTTATGAAACATACGAATACCAAGATAGTATTTCCAATGCATTTTTGGGAGGATTACACAGTAATCGACCGATTAGAGAAAATTGCAAAAGAAAATGGATATGAGAGAAAGCTTTATAAAGTGAAAGGAGATGGACAAGAGTGGGAGATATAAATTTAAAATATATGCTGATGATAGCGGGGGCTTTGCTGATCATCTTTATATATTTTAAATATAATCAGATAAAAATTAAACGAGAATTTGTAATCAAGGCGAAAGCACAATGGGGGAAAAAGCCTACTAGAAATTTAAGTTATGAACAATTAGAAGGAATCAAACGATATTTTTTATTAAAAAGAAATACAGAATATTATATAGATGACATAACTTGGAATGATCTTGATATGGATGCAATCTATCAGTTAATAAATAATACGAATTCCTCTGTTGGGGAACAATATTTATATTATCTGTTACGAACACCACAGTTTGATCAAAATGAGCTGGAAGAACGAAAACGAATCATTGATTTTTTTGAACAGAATGAAGAAGAGAGAGTCAAATTGCAGTGTATTTATGGAGAAATTGGAAGGACAGGCAATTACTCCTTAAGTGATTACATTTACAACCTTGCAGATTTGGAACAAAGAAGTAATATGAAGGAGTACGGTATGCTCATACTTGGCATACTTTCTATAATATCAGCTCTTCTTATTCCAACTTACGGGGTTTTATTGTTTGTTGCTGCTGCAATTGTTAATATTGGTCAGTATTTTAAAGTAAAAGGTGAGATTGAACCCTATTTTGTTTCAATTGCTTATATTAATCGAATTTTAAATGGAGCGGATGCATTTGCAAAAGCATTACCAAAAGCATGTGAAGAATATGCGACTCGTACCAGACAAATAAAGAAAGAATTTAAAAATTATAAAAGACATGCAAGGTGGGTGAAAGGTAGCAAACCTACAACAGGATCAATCGATGAAGTAATATTTGATTACATTAAAATGTTTTTTCATATTGATCTCATTAAATTTAACTATGTATTAGCAGAGGTAAAGGACAAAGTTGAATATATCGATGAACTCATTGAATTATTGGGAAGCATGGAAGCTTATCTTGCAATAGCATCTTTTCGAGGCGTTGTTGATGATTACTCTATTCCTACGTTATCAAACGAAAACACGACAAAAATACAAATAAAGGATGTTTATCATCCATTGATTACAAATCCAGTATTAAATAGCATCAATCAAAATAGGAGTGTGTTAATTACAGGTTCTAATGCTTCTGGTAAATCTACATTCTTAAAAACGATAGCAATTAATGCAATTTTAGCTCAGACCATTTATATGGCAATGGCAAAAAAATACGAGGCTAACTTTTATCGAATTTATTCTTCTATGGCACTAACGGACAATCTTTATAATAATGAAAGTTACTACATTGTTGAAATTAAATCATTAAAACGAATTATAGATGCATCAAAAGAAGCAACACCAATTTTATGCTTTATTGATGAAGTATTACGAGGAACGAATACGGTTGAAAGGATTGCTGCATCAGCACAGATTCTAAGTAGTTTGAATCAAAATCATGTTATGTGCTTTGCGGCAACTCACGACATTGAATTAACTCATATTTTAGAAGATATCTATAACAACTATCATTTCGAAGAGGAAATTAGAGATGATGATATTTTATTTTCTTATGAATTAAAAGAAGGAAGAGCGACGAGCCGTAATGCTATTAAGCTGTTAAGTATCATAGGATACGAAGACAAGATTATAAATAAAGCAGAAGAATCAGCAGCTTCCTTTATGACAAATAACAGATGGGAGAAAATAAGATGAAAGCAAACATCTATACGGATGGAGCAGCAGAGGTAATCCCGATGGACCAGGTGGATAAGGAACAACTAGATTAAATACACAAGAGTAACGAAGAGTGGACTTAGAATAGGAGGTTATATCTACATGGGTAAAAAAGTATATGCAATTAAAGAAGGGCTTGACCCAGTTAAGAATGAAATTATAGAAAACAAAATTGTTGCAACTTGGGATGAATGTCTTAAATATGTAAAAGGCGTAAAAGGTGCTAAATATAAGAGTTTTGAGAACATTGAAAGTGCAAATCAATATTTAAGGGATGGTAAAATCCTAAAAAAAGGTGAAGGTAATTATCCAGAGGATTGCTTACATATATATGTAGATGGCAGTTTTAATTCTGCTACCGAGAGATATTCCTATGGGATGGTGGCTGTACGTAATAATATAATTGAGTATATTGAAGGCTCATCATCAGAAGATAATTCTATGAAAGATATTAGACAGATTGCTGGTGAGTTAAAAGGTTCTATAAGGGGAATACAATATGCACTTGATAAAGGTGAAAAAAAAGTTGTGTTATTCTATGATTATGAGGGAGTTGCGCATCATGCAACAGGATTTTGGGAAAGAAGAGAACCTTCCTCCATTGAATACTATAATCAAGTGAATGATTTAATGAACAAAGGCATTGAAGTTATTTTTGTTAAGATTGATAGCCACACCGGAGATTTATTTAATGAACTTGCTGATGAAGTTTGTAAAGAAAGATTATCGATTTCCTCAAGCAAGGTAGTAGAAAAATGGCTTGCATCTAATGTTATTTATGTAGATAATCTAGAAATTAAAAAAGAGATTATAAAAATTGCACCTAAATATGAAAGCAATATAATTATAATTGAAAATAATAAAACGGATAACTATGTAAGCGAAGTTAGTGGATTAAAATATAGTAATATAATCAAAATTTATGAAGAAAACCATGAAGAAGGCATCAATTTGATTAATAAATTAAGCGAATATGAAAAGAATAATTTTATCATTTATTTATTAAAAAATAAAAAATAAATTAAGTATTTTAACAAGAAAAGGACTCTTCGTTTAAAGAGCCCTTTTTATTAAGTGCGAGACGGGATTCGAATTCTATCCCCTAAAAAATACTTTTGACTATATTTTATGATTATTCTATTTATCATCTATGACAAACGTCTCATAAGCCTTTATTGCTTTATCTCTCATATTAAAAAATATCTAAGATAAGATAGGTAACAAGGTTGTTTCTGGTAAAGTGTTACCGTTTTCCCATTTGCAATATCCAAGGCATTCTAATTAACCTGAAATATTGCTTTTCTTAGATTGTGGTAGTAAAATGTAATTTATTGACAGATAAAATAGTTAAGAAAAGAATGTATGGGGATTACAATGTAAATGATTATCTTGCCATGTCAGCAGCGGATGGAACTGATTTATTGGAAGATAATGTTTCTTAAAAAAAGCTTAATATTCTTACTATTCTTGACCAAGTATTTATTTACAAAAAAATTTATGATATGTTAAAATACATAAAGATAAAATGAAAGAGAAATGATGTATGAAAAAGAATATGAAAGCAATTTTTATCGTTTCAATATTATTTATTATTGGTGTAGGTATATTTGGACTTGCTAACGGTAATCTTAAGTTTGGAAGAAATAATTCAAAATATGGGTCGCTATCTAATGATTTTAAAAAATCAAATGAAGAGAATGAGTCGGCAAAAGTAGTTGAGCAAACGAAGGAAGAGGAACTTGCAGATACAAACGATAAAAATGAAGTTAATAACTCTACGCAGTCAATGCAAAGCAATATGAGTGATGACACATCAGTCCCAGATTCGAAAGAAGTTACCCAAACAGAGGAAGATGCACAAGAATATACTTTGTTTGCGACGGATGAACTGAGTGATGAAAAGGCGAAGGAACCGGAAAAAACAGAAAAAGAGCAGTATATAGAAAGACTCAATAGTATTACGATTTATTATGATGACCTGTGGAGTAGGACAGATTCTTTTTCTATGGTTGATATGAAAGAACTTAAAAACCAAGAATATACGAAGTGGGATGATGAGTTAAATACGATATATCAGCTTATTAAGAAAAAATTACCTGAGGATAAGTTTATTGTTCTTAGAGATGAAGAGCGAGAATGGATTACCAGACGAGATGAACAAGCGGCACTAGCAAGTAGCAAATATGCAGGTGGAAGCATGGAAAGTTTGGAATATATGGCTGTAATGACAGAACTTACAAAGGAAAGAACATATGAATTGGTGGATATTTATTTTGAAGAATAGTATTGAAAACAAAAATGGCATGTGTTACGATAAATGTTAGTTCACGAAAGTTTAAGGAGGAGTAACAATGTCAACAAATGTATATGACATTCTGCTAGAAAGAGGTTTTATCGAACAGACAACTCATGAGGCGGAGATTAGAGAATTACTAGGTAAGGAAAGAGTTACCTTTTATATAGGCTTTGATGCAACTGCAGATAGTTTAACAGCGGGACATTTTCTTACAGTAATGGCAATGATGCACATGCAAAGAGCAGGTCATAGACCAATTGCTTTACTTGGAGGAGGAACCACAATGATTGGTGATCCATCTGGTAAATCGGACATGCGTTCCATGATGACAAGAGAAACCATAGACTATAATGCAAAACGTTTTCATGAACAGCTTTCAAAATTCATCAGTTTTGACAATGACAATGCAATAGTTGCCAATAATGCGGATTGGCTTTTGGATTTAAACTATGTAGAATTTTTAAGAGAAATCGGTGTACATTTTTCAGTAAATAAGATGTTAACAGCAGACTGTTATAAGCAAAGAATGGAAAAGGGGTTAACGTTTTTTGAATTTAATTATATGCTGATGCAATCTTATGATTTCTGGAAACTCAATCAATTATACGATTGTAAACTACAATTAGGTGGAAATGACCAATGGTCTAATATCATTGGTGGAGTAGAGTTGATTCGTAGAAAAGAACAAAAGCCTGCTTTTGGCTTAACCTTTAAATTGTTAACGACCAGTGAAGGTATTAAGATGGGTAAGACAATGAAAGGCGCAGTTTGGTTGGACCCTGAAAAGACTTCACCATATGAGTTTTACCAGTACTGGAGAAATATTGAAGATGTGAAAGTAGAAGAATGCTTGGGACTACTTACCTTTTTACCAATGGATGAGGTAAGAAGATTAGGTGCATTAAAAGATGCAGCAATCAACCAAGCAAAAGAAGTGTTAGCATTTGAAATCACGAAGATTGTACATGGGGAAGAAGAAGCAACAAAAGCACAGGAGGCTTCTCGTGCATTGTTTTCTAACGGAGCAAGAAGCGAAGATATTCCAACGACTACTTATACAAAAGAACAGTTAGCTGACGGAATTGATTTGATTACACTTTTGGTTGATACAAAGCTTGCACCAACTCGTTCGGAAGCAAGAAGAGTAATTCAGCAAGGCGGAGTTACCGTAAATGACATAAAGGTTACTGAATTTGATAAAAAATTTGCCATAAATGATTTAGACAGTGATGGAGCATTGTTAATCAAAAAGGGTAAAAAAGGTTATCACCAGATAAAGGTTGATTAGGAGGCGATTCAATGGAATTTATAAGAGCATTTCTAACATCAGGATTAGTAATGATTGTTTTTGCAGGACTTATAGTTTGTGGTACTGTAATAGGTAAAAAGCTAAGAGATAAGAAAGATGCTACACAGTAATACGTGTGCATGAAGCGGTTATATAATTGGAAAGTTCAAAGAACTTTCTATTATATGAAAAAAAGATATGATGCGAAAGATAATTCTTTTACATCATATCTTTTTTTGATTCCTATTGGATGAACGATACTATCTGTCACTATTGACTGAAAATGATTGTTCGGGGAATAGTAAGAAAATAGTAAGAAATGATACGTTGACATTATGAGAGATTCGTTATATATTAAGTGTATTAAGACTAATAGTACAGTGGATACGGTGAGAGTCGGAAAGGAGTTAAGTATGATTGTTATTGATTATAAGGATAAAAGGCCAATTTATGAGCAGATTATAGAGAAATATGAGAATTTAATCATTCGAGGAGTACTAGAAGGTGGAAGTAAGCTTCCATCTGTTAGAAGTCTAGCAATTGATTTATCCATTAATCCAAACACCATTCAAAAAGCATATACAGAACTAGAGCGGTCAGGTTATATTTATTCCGTAAAAGGAAAGGGTAATTATGTAATTGATGATGAAGAGATTAAGAAGCGTAAAAAGGAAGCGGTTGCTGAGCAGTCAAAAAATCTTGTCAGACTAGTAAAGTCGTTGGGAATTACAAAAGAAGAATTTATGGAGAATTTAAATTATGTATTTGAGGAGGTTGGGTTATGATAGAGGCTGTAAACGTATCAAAAAGTTTTCGAAATATTAAAGCAGTTGATGATATATCAGCTACGATTAAAGAAGGCACTGTATTTGGACTTATTGGTACAAATGGAGCAGGGAAAAGTACGTTTCTTAGAATGGCATGTGGGGTTTTGAAACCAGATCATGGTGAAATCTCAATCGACGGATTGCCAGTTTATGAAAACGAAGAAGCTAAGTCTAAGATTTTTTATATCTCAGATGATCAATATTTCTTTGCGAACGCCACAAGTAATGATATGAAAAATTACTACAAAAGTTTTTATAGTAAATTTGATTCAGTTCGATTTGACGAGTTAATGAAAAAGTTTGAATTAGATCCGAATCGTAAAATCAATACATTCTCGAAAGGAATGAAAAAACAAGTGTCTATTTTATGTGGTGTATGTGCCAACACGGAATATTTGTTTTGTGATGAGACTTTTGATGGGCTAGATCCAGTTGTTCGTCAAGCAGTCAAAAGTATTTTTGCCAATGACATGGAAGAGAGAAAACTTACACCAGTAATTGCTTCTCATAATCTAAGAGAATTAGAAGATATTTGTGATCATGTTGGACTTTTGCATAAAGGTGGAATTCTTTTATCCAAAGATTTGGAAGAAATGAAATTCAATATTCACAAAATACAATGTGTATTAAAGAATGAAAACGATGAGGAAGTACTATATCATAAGCTTGATATATTGAAAACAGAAAAAAGAGGATCACTTATTACAATAACAGCAAGAGGAACACAAGTTGAAATTGTGGATGTAATTAGTCAGTTAAATCCACTCTTTCATGAAATACTACCGCTTTCTCTGGAAGAAATATTTATTAGTGAAACGGAGGTCGTTGGATATGACATCAAAAAGCTTATATTTTAATTTGATTCGAGAGGATTTAAAGCGTAGGGTATGGACAATTTCACTTATGATGCTGTCCTTTGTAATTGCTTTACCCATTTTTACAATGTTAAGATTAGCTCGAATGAAAGAGGCAATAAATAATACCAGTCTTTTGGAAGCACAGAAATATTTTGCAAAAATATCAAATACAAATAACATTGGATTACTTATGACAATTGCAATTAGTGGAGCCATTATATGTGCAATGAGTGGTTTCTTTTACTTGTATTCAAAAAGTAAAGTGGATTCTTATCATAGTATTCCTGTTAAAAGGGAAAAACTTTTTTTTACAATCTATATAAATGGAATTTTTATTTACGTAATACCATACTTAATTAATCTATTACTATATTTTATCATAGGGGCCGCAAATGGGTTATTGACAGGCTATGCATTTACAGGTGCATTTGAAGCGCTTCTTATTAATTTGACAGGATATTTACTTGTGTATAGTATCACAATCATTGCAGTCATGTTAACGGGTAATCTAATCGTAGGATTAATGGGAACGACAGTATTTTTGCTATACGGTCCAGCAATCATTGTATTAAAAAATGCGATATGTGAGACTTTTTTTCATACTTATTATGCAACAGAAGGTGTAAGCGATAATATAATTTATGTATCTCCAATATTTGCTTACGTTAATTTAGTTACTTTAGCAGGCAAAAAAGGATTTGGAATGTTTTTCATTGGCGTTTTCATTGTCGCAGCATTAGCTGTTGTTGCTGGAATATTTCTTTATAAACTTCGCCCTTCTGAAGCTGCTGGAAAATCTATGGCATTTTATCAAACGCAGGCAGTGATAAAGATTTTAATTGTAATACCAGTTGCTATTGTTGGCGGATTGCTTTTTATGAGTATGTCAGAGTCTAATTCTTTTGGCTGGACTATTTTTGGAATTTTATTCGTTGGGTTTTTATCACATGGAATCATAGAAATTATATATAACAGTGATTTCAAGAGTATAGTTGCTAATAAATTACAATTAGTAATTTGTATTGTAATATCTTTAGGTATAGCAGGTGCTGCAAAAGAAGATATTTTCCAATACGATTCCTACCTTCCAGATAAAGGAAAAATAGAATCGATGGGTGTTTCCTTCGATAATTTAGAATCCAATTATGAGTATTATGATTTTGAGAATGAGTATCCAAATAGCTATCAAAAATACCCATATGTATATCATACAACATATCGATTGGATCATATGAATATTACAGATTTATCAATGGTGTACCCACTTGTTGAATACGCGATTGCAAACAATGTGAATCGTATAGATTATTCACAAATCGATAATTCCATTAATTATATATCCTTTACTGTAAAGTATACATTAAAGAATAAAAAAGAGACTTATCGTAATTACACAGTTAAATTTGATGATGCTTTAGAATATATTAATAGTCTTTATGCAGATGAAAATTATAAAAACGGTGTTTATCAAATTTTTTCAATGGATAAGAATATTATAAATTCTGTTAGCTACTATAACCTCGTAGAAGGAATGGACGAAACACTCAAGCTTACAAGAGAACAAATGAATGAATTTTTATCAATTTACGAAAATGAATTAAGAAATCTTACTGCCACTGAAATGGTGGAAAGTTTTCCAGTGACACAAATCAGTTTGGAAATAGGCGAAAATGATTCCTATGTTGTTCAGAATTATTATATTTATCCATCATTTGCCGATACCATCAAATATATGGAGTCAATAGGTGCTAATTTAGACTCCGTAATAGACGCAGATAATATACAATCGATCATAATTACGAATTATACGGATGGTAAATTGGATGAAAATAATATAACAATAGAAAAACCTGTTACAAATGAATATGTATTTACAAATAAAGAAGACATTGAAAAGATTACAAAGGCATTGATTTTAGATCGTTTTACCAATGGAATGAAATATAATATTGATTTAAATTATAATTATGTAGTGGATATACAATATAAGTACACGGTTAATAACACCGATCGTGCCTATTTGGTAATAGATAAATTATCAGAAGATATACGTTCAAAAATTCAATAAATGATTCACAATACAAGAAGTGGTTGTTTGCCGCTTCTTGTGCTGTGAGAAGGGAGCTAAAATGAGTAAGAGAAAGATACAAGACTGTTTTCTTTATGGCATATTTGCTTTCTATCTTATATTGTTAATTTCAGTTACTATATTTAAATATGTAACACCACTGGATTTATTTCATCAAGATAGAGTAATAAATCGAAGTATTAATTTCATTCCGTTTGAAACAATAATAGGATACATGTCAGGCAGGTCTGTGGTCTCACAGACAGTGGTTTGGTATAATATTTTAGGAAATATATGTTTATTTATGCCTCTTGGAATCTATTTGCAATTATTTCGAGCAAGAAAAAATAGATTTTTTAACAGTATTATTATTGTATGTATCGTGAGTCTTATGATTGAGTTAATACAATTTGTTTTTGGTATTGGTGCAACGGATATTGACGATGTCATGCTGAATTGTCTTGGGGGAGTGATAGGAGTATTATTATATCAAGTAATAGGTTTAGCAGTCAAAGATAAACAAAAGATTAAAGCTATTATAACGATTTGTAGTTCGATTGTCGCTGTTCCAATGATGGTTTTAGCAATTCTTATAATGGTTGTTAACAAATGAGGCTTTGTTTCTAGCTTTTGCAATTGACAAAGAAATTAAATGATTTTATAATAGAAAATGCTAGCCTATGCTAGCATTTTTCTATTATTGATTGAAAGAAGTAATGTTGCAGGGAGGCAATGGGGCTTAATTGCGACCTTAGTGATACAATGATAACCTAGGAGGAAATATTGTGAAAAATTATGGCGTTAATGAACTAAGAAAAATGTATTTGGATTTCTTTGAAAGCAAAGAACATCTTGTTATGAAAAGCTTTTCCTTGGTTCCTCATAATGATAACAGTTTATTAATTATTAATTCAGGTATGGCACCACTTAAGCCATATTTTACAGGACAGGAAATCCCACCAAGAAAAAGGGTGACAACTTGTCAAAAATGTGTTCGTACAGGTGATATTGAAAACGTAGGTAAGACAGCAAGGCATCTTACTTTTTTTGAAATGCTTGGAAACTTTTCTTTTGGAGACTATTTTAAAAGTGAAGCCATTGCTTGGAGTTGGGAATTTTTAACGAAGGTAATTGGACTTGAGGAAGATAGACTATATCCATCTATCTATAGTGAAGATGATGAAGCGTTTGATATTTGGACAAAAGAAATTGGAGTAGATGGATCTAGAATTACAAGATTTTACAGAGATGAGAATGGGAATTGTGATAATTTCTGGGAACACGGAGCTGGTCCATGCGGTCCATGTTCAGAGATATATTATGATAGAGGTATCAAATATGGCTGCGGCAAACCAGATTGTAAAGTAGGCTGTGAATGCGATCGTTTTATGGAAGTTTGGAACAATGTATTTACACAGTTTGATGGAGATGGTAAAGGCAATTATACTGAGCTTGAACAAAAGAATATCGATACTGGAATGGGACTTGAAAGATTAGCAGTTGTTGTGCAAGATGTAGATTCCGTATTTGATATTGATACAATGAAAGCAATCCGTGACCGAATCTGTCAGTTAGCAGATGTTACCTACCAAACAGATGAGATAAAAGATATATCCATTCGATTAATAACAGATCATATTCGTTCGTCTACGTTTATGATTTCTGATGGAATAATGCCTTCCAATGAAGGGAGAGGTTATGTACTTCGAAGATTGATTCGACGTGCAGCAAGACATGGACGTTTGCTAGAAATAGATGGACAGTTTTTAGCAAAATTAAGTGAAACAGTAATTAAGGAATGTAAGGATGGATATCCAGAACTAGAAGAAAAGAAAGAATTTATTTTAAATGTATTAACCCAAGAAGAAAGTAAATTCAATAAAACAATTGACCAAGGATTAGTGATTCTTTCTGAAATGCAAAGTGAAATGGAAGAAAAAAATCAAAAGATTCTTTCAGGAGAAAATACTTTTAAACTCTATGATACGTATGGATTTCCAATTGATTTAACCATGGAAATTCTGGAAGAAAAGGGCTTTGGTGTCGATAAAGCAGGCTTTGAAAAAGCAATGCAAGAACAAAGAGATAAAGCACGTAAAGCAAGAAAAGCTACGAATTATATGGGAGCAGATGTAACGGTATATGAATCCATTGATTCAAGTATAACTTCTACATTTGTTGGGTATGACAGGTTATCTCATAAGTCAAAAATTACAGTTTTAACAACAGAAACTGAAATTGTTGATGCATTAACAGATGGAGAAAATGGAACAATTATAGTAGACGAGACACCGTTTTATGCTACAATGGGCGGTCAGAATGCAGATATTGGTACCATTAAAACAGCAGAAGGTGAATTTATTGTAGAAGATACAATAAAGCTTTTGGGAGGTAAAATAGGACACATTGGTAAGGTTACAAAAGGTATGATAAAATCAGGTGATGAGGCATTCCTTATCGTTGATGAGCAAAATCGTTTGGATACTTGTAAAAACCATAGTGCCACTCACTTATTGCAAAAAGCACTTCGTAGCGTACTTGGTTCGCATGTAGAACAGTCAGGTTCTTTTGTTGATGGAAATCGTCTTCGATTTGACTTTAGTCATTTTTCAGCAATGACAGATGAGGAAATTACAAAAGTAGAACAACTAGTAAATGAAAAAATAGCAGAGAATATCGATGTTGTAACCAGTATTATGGATATTGAGGAAGCAAAGAAAAGCGGTGCAATGGCATTATTTGGTGAGAAATATGGTGAGAAAGTCCGTGTGGTTAAAATGGGAGATTTCTCAACGGAATTATGTGGTGGTACGCACGTAAATAATACAGGTTCCATAGCGGCATTTAAAATTATTTCTGAAAATGGTGTTGCAGCAGGCGTTCGTAGAATTGAGGCAATTACGGGAAATGGCGTGTTAAGCTACTATAATGAATTAGAGAGCACATTAAAGACAGTTGCCAAACTAATAAAAGCCACTCCTGCTAACCTAGAAGAAAAATTAGAGCATTTATTAATGGAAATGAAATCATTACAAAGTGAAAATGAAAGCCTAAAAAGTAAGTTAGCCAAAGATGCACTTGGTGATGTAATGGATCAAGTAATTGAAGTAAAAGGTGTCAAGGTATTGGCTGCAAAAGTAGAAGGTGTAGATATGAACGGCTTAAGAGACCTTGGTGACCAGTTAAAGGATAAGCTTTCAGAAGGTATTGTAGTTCTTGCATCCGCACTTGATGACAAAGTAAACTTAATGGTTACGGCTACAGATGGTGCGATTAAGCTAGGAGCTCATGCTGGCAACATTGTTAAGGAGATTGCTTCACTGATTGGCGGAGGCGGCGGTGGTCGACCAAATATGGCACAGGCTGGCGGAAAGAATCCAGCTGGAATTGATGCTGCGATTGCAAAAGTCAAAGAAGTAGTACAAGAGCAAATTAAATAAAAAAATATATTGACAGATAAGCTAATTGGCAATATAATCATAATAGTGCAATAAAAATACCCAAACAGTTGTATTTAGCACAATACGCAACTGGAGGGAGGTTAGGTGTGAGACTATGTCAAATGTAATCGTAAAAGATAATGAGACTTTAGATAGCGCTTTACGCAGATTTAAAAGGAACTGTGCGAAAGCTGGTATTCAGCAGGAGATTCGCAAGAGAGAGCATTATGAAAAGCCAAGTGTAAAACGTAAAAAGAAATCTGAAGCGGCTAGAAAACGTAAATATAATTAATTATAAAAGACCTCAATTACTTTAATTGAGGTCTTTTTTTAGCATTTTTAAGTGTGAGTATCATGAGCTTTTGCTCGTTTGGAACATCTTTTTGTTCTAAGATTTTTTCGAGCGTTTTATTATAAGTCCATGTTTCTAACGTACAATTTGTTAAATAACCATATGTAACACCTGGATAGTTTGTATATGCAGATGACAACAACCATGCAACAGCCATTTTCACATAATAGCTATCAAGACGAACTGTACTTATTTTTAAAAAAATCTGATTAATATAGTCATCATTTAAATAATGATTGAGAATGATAACAACTCCCATTCGAACCTGCCATGGACGTTTAGAGCTTAATAGGGTGTCCAAATAAATCCAGAATTCCTGTGGATAATTACTGATTCCTTTTAAAGTTGTACAAAATGTATCACAGGTTAACCAGTTTCGAAATCCTAAGGAAAATGTTTCAATCATATGCGTGTATTCAAGCAGACTTACATTACTCATTCCAATAATCATACCCTTTAAAGTAGTCTCTTCATAATAAGTATTGGAACATAATCCGATAAAAGAACGCCAATTTCCTTTTAATATTTCATTTGCTATTTTTCTAAGAATAGGCATTTTGATTCCGAGAATTTTTCTTGTTCCAGGCATAAGAGTATTTTGAAATTGACTAAATTCACGATTGGAAAAAGGTTTTAAGTCATTTAGAAAAGCGCTATATTCCTTTTCTGTCCATATATCATAGATTAAATTCATAATTGCTCCTTTGTAACTCTAGATTAAGAGTGTTTATTGCATTAAAAAAGTTCTTCGTACTTTTCTATGTAAAACCCCTCAGGGAAAATCGCAAGCAAACGCATTGTCCCCTATCATTATATGTCAAAAATAAGAATAAATAAAGGAAAATTAAGAGGTAGATTTGCTTTGAAAATAAGAAATACAAAGGGTGACAAGAAATATAAGGTTATTGTAATATAATCGTAAAATTATGACGAAGATAACTACTAGTATTATAGAAAGAGCTATGCTATAATAGCATATGAATTTTTAAAAGTACTATGTTTATAAGATACAAAGGGGGATTTCTAATGTGGAGTCGAGAACTACTAGGAACTGATGTATATCATATTGTTCATTGGTTTTTTGTTTATAGTATTTTAGGCTGGTTAGTTGAATCAATATACATGTCAATCTGTAATAAAAAGATTACGAACAGGGGATTTATTAGAGGACCAATTTGCCCTATTTATGGAGTGGGTGCATTATCGGTTTATTTTATTTTAAAGCCATTCAGCCAAAATTATATTTTGCTTTATTTTTGTGGAGCGATTCTTGCAACATTTCTTGAATATGTAACAGCCAAACTTATGATACGTATCTTTGGAGAAGTGTGGTGGGATTATAATAACAAGCCATTCAATTACAAAGGGATATTATGCCTTGAGAGTACGATCGCTTGGGGATTTTATACTATATTTATGTTTGCGTTTTTGCAAAAATTTGTGGAGGCGGTAGTAGAAGGTTATCCGATGTCTGTTGGTATTCGAATTGGAACGATTGTAATCGTTTATTTTACGTTAGATTTTACAGTTAGTTTGTTAGAAGCCAAGGTTGATAGTATGCCAAAAAGCGTGAGTGAGTGGCAGGAAACGATTAAAGCGGTTATTTATAGAGATTAAAGAGAAATACTTAATAATGTCTCAAATGTTACTGAAAAAATTATTGATGCATGCTATCATATAACAAGGAAATGAAATTTTTACCTTTATAAGTAATTTTTGTTATATCCAAGAAGGAGGAATGATGGTATGCAAGCATTTGTTGATCAAGATACGTGTATAGGCTGCGGACTTTGTGTTGGTATAGAACCAAGTGTATTTAGAATGAATGAGGATGAAAGAGCAGAAGGATATGCAGCTACGACAGATGAGACAAAAGAAAATGTAGCGCAGGCAATTGATATGTGCCCTGTGTCAGCGATTGAAGAGCGGGAGGCTTAGAATGAACCTTTCAAGCTATTTAGAACAGCATAAATCAATACGTGATGAAATAAACTGGATTCAATCTAATTTAACTACAGTAAAAGTGGAAGAGCATGCTGAGGAAATAGCACTCCATATCAATCAGTTATCTGGTAAACTTAAGATACATCTAATGAATGAAGACAAGTTCTTATATCCATCACTAATAGCCAATCCAGATATGGCTATCAAACAAATGGCAATAGATTATCAAAATGAGATGGGAGATTTACAAGAACGTTTTAAGAGCTTCAAAGATAAATATAATGTAAAGTCAAAGTTATTAGAAAAGAAAGAATCGTTTGTTGAAGAAGCAAAAGTAGTGATTTGTGCAATCGAGGATCGTATTTTAAAAGAAGAAAAAGAGATATATCTTTTTATTTAGTGATTAAGAGTCTTTGTAGTTTGTGCTACAAGGACTTTTTATATATATAATAGGCAACTCCTTCACCCAAATTAAGAGCAAGAACTATACATGAAAAAGCAAGAACTAGTAATGATAATGATGTAAAATATTGATATGATATATCTAATATAAAGGATGCAAGAATTTGCTAAGTAATTAGGAAAGGTTTCATTTACGTTAGTCTTGTATCCGATTGGAGGGGAAAATGAGATTAGATCTAAGTGGAATATGGGAAGTTGCCTTTGAAGAAAGTGATGTAGAATTACATTATAACGATAGAATTCAACTACCATCAACTACCGAACAAGCTGGCATTGGTAAGGAAAACAACGAAAAGACTTCATTGTATTTGGGTAGGAAAAGACCTGTTTGTGGCGCTGTCTGGTATCGTAGAAAGTTTGTTTTACCTAGGGAATGGGATAATGATTATGTACGCCTTTGCTTGGAACGAAGTAAGTTTACTAAAGTATGGCTGGATCAAAGGCAAATAGGTGAGTCCTACGAGACCTTGATTGCACAAAAATATGATTTGGGAAGGCTTGAAGCAGGAGAACATGAAATATTAATACGAGTGGACAATAATCTTGAACAATATGATTATTTTCCAAAAAGTTTACTGAATGGACATCAATATACACAACATACGCAAACGAATTGGAATGGCATCTTAGGAGACATATATGTAGAAAGCCATAAGGGTATTTATGTTGACAAAGTGTTAACCCATAGATTAGAAAAGTATTTAGATATCGACATTAAAATTTGCCCAGTAAAACAACAAAAAGAAAAATTATATGTTTCTGTAACGATGACAGAGTATAATACAAAAAATCAGGTATACGAATATAAAACGTTGTTTAATTGGAAGGATATTAGTATTTCTGTTTCAAATGAGACATTTCAACTATGGGACGAATATGCACAAGTTTTCTATGAAATAAAAGTAAGTATACTTAATCAGCACGAAGAAAAACTATGCGAAGATTACGTAGTTATTACGGGAAGACGTTTTGTTGAAACAAGAAAACACGAACTTAGAATCAATCAAAAAAGAATATCGTTAAGAGGGAGTTTGGATTGTGCCATCTATCCACTTACAGGAGCATGTCCTTTTGAAGTCGAAGAATGGATGAATATTTTATCGAAGATAAAAGCGTTTGGGATGAACCATTACCGCTTTCATAGCTGGTGTCCTCCAGAAGCCGCTTTTTTGGCAGCAGACCAATTAGGAATGTACTTACAGGTTGAATTATCTTGTTTTGCAAATGGTATGTATCACGAGGATGAACCGCAGTATGATTCGGCATTAAATAACTACTTGTATGATCAATCAGTTAAGGTAATAGAAACATTTGGAAATCATCCAAGTTTTGTTTTATTTGCAGTTGGAAATGAAATGGTAGGGAATTTAAACGAATATAATAAATTGATAAAGTCTCTAAAAAAAATCCGAACAGATATCATGTATTGCCAAGGAGCAAATAATTTCCTTCTAAATCCACAAATTTGTGAAGAAGACCAATTTTTTGTAACCATGCGTACAAAACCAGGTAATAATATTAGAGCTTCTTTTTCTCACAATGACTTACCACTAGGAAGCATTCAGACAAAAGATAGAGTAGGAACGCTGCCAACCTATGATGAAGAGATAAAAGGCATAGACATCCCTTTGATTGCACATGAAATTGGGCAATATCAGTCTTTTCCTTTATTGTCGGATTATAATAAATACAAAGGTCCGTTACGAGCAGATGTATATACTATACTTGAAGAAAAATTAAAGGAAAAAGGGCTACTTCCAAAAAATGAAGCCTTTTACTATGCAAGTGGAGCACTGCTGGTAGAATGTTATAAGGCAGAAATTGAAGCAAATCTTAGAACTGAGAGAATGAGTGGTTTTCAACTTCTGGGACTGCAAGATTTTACAGGTCAAGGAACTGCTTTGGTAGGTGTATTGGATAGTTTTTTGGATAATAAAGGATTTATTGAAGCCAAGGATTTTAGAAGGTTTTGCAATGAAGTAGTAGTAATGGCCACCCTGCCAAAATATTGTTTTGAGTTTGGAGAAGATATTCCATTTGAAATTTTTATCTATAATTACAGTGGACATAGTAAGAAGAGTTGTTTATCGGTTGAATTACTAATTGCTAATAAGGTAATTACAAGTATTTACAAAGAGGATGTCGTAAGTGAAAAACAAAAACTAACACGTGCCATGGAGGGAATCATAGTACCAAGTGACTTTCTAGGAGCATGCGAAGCAAAGCTTAAAATAACATATGGAGAATATGAAAATGAATATGTTGTTTGGCTCTATCCACAAATAGATGGGTATATTGATAGCTTAATAGATTCTAAAAAGGAAGAAAAAGAGCAAGAGTTTGTAATTGAGTTTGCAAAAGGCAGTAACAAAAATCAAGAAGTGTGGGTTACGAATACTTATAATGAGAAGGCTAAAAACGTACTGAAAGAAAATGGAAAAGTACTGCTTTGTACTTCAAAGCATGAAGAGAGCATAGAGGGATTTTTTCCAACTGATTTTTGGTGTTATCCAATGTTTTGCGAAGCTTGTATCAAAAGTGGTAATCCAGTAGCACCTGGTACAATGGGGTTATTGATTGAGTCCGAGCATGCTGCCATGAAACATTTCCCAACTAGAACCTATTCACAGTGGCAATGGCAACAAATAGTAAGTAAAGGAGTAGGTGTTATCCTTGATGATGAGGTAAATTATCACATCATTGCACAGGTAATTGATAATTTCGATAGAAATCATTTATTAGGATTCATTTATGAAAAGAAAGTAGAAAATGGGAGACTTTTGGTTTGTGCCAGTGATTTATTGGAAAATCTTGAGTTGCCAGAAGTAAGACAACTGTATAACAGTTTGCTTGACTATATGCTTAAGGTATAATAAAAGTATTAGAAGAAGGGTTATTGCCCTTCTTCTTGTGTGTCTTCTTTGGGAGATACGGAATTTTTCCTAGGTAAATCAATTTCTGGAATGTTATCATCATCATAGACATCTTTTGACGAATTCTTTTCTTTCATATGAGACATTTGACACCACCTTTCGCTGTTAGTATGTACCACATTGAAAAATGAATACAAGAACAGAAAAATTTGTTTGATTATATGAGATGTAATTTATTGATTCGTAGTTTGAGTGGTAGTTAAGCGATAATTACCAGGAGTTAACTTTTCCCATTTTTTAAAGGTAGAACAAAAACTACTTTCGTTTGCAAAGCCAGATAAAAAACAGATTTCCTTGATAGAAATATTTGTGTTCTTTAGCAAAAACTTTGCATGATTGACTCTGGTGGCGATGATATATTCATGAGGTGTATAACCAGTTTCTTTTTTGAAAATTCGTGTAAAATAATAAGGACTTAGAGAGGCTCTTTTGGCTAACTGTTCTAGGGTTAGTGTTTCACATAAATGCTCACTAATATAAGCGGTCGTTTCTTCGATTACATCCGCACTTGTATTAATTTTGGATGGGATATCTTTGTCTATTAGCAATTGTGTCAACATATTTGTAATATATTGGGAAATAAGAGCATCTTTTATGGGAAGATTATCACGAAAATTTCGATAAAGTTTATCTAAGTTTTTTTGAAATAAGTAGGAATCTTTAAGTGTTAATACCACGTTAAAGTTGTCAGTAATGGTTTCAAAATATTGTCTAGCAACAGGGCCGTCAAAATGTAACCACTTGGCTTCCCAACCATTGTCCGAATAATAAATATGTGGCTGGTAACAATCCAAAAAGACAATTTGATTCTTTTTTGCAGTATAGGTCTTGTTATTAACAATAATGTTACATTCTCCGCCTAGAACTAGCATAAATAAAAAACTATCATAGCGGTTTCTGCTTAGCTTGTAACCAGGGGCATAATAAAAATGTCCAGTGCATAAAGGATAAAAGTACATGCTTTTGGCTTGAGAGCCAGCTGTATAAATATAATACTCTGATTTATTTGAAACACCTGTTTCGTAAGTTTGCATTCAATCACCTCTTATGCGTATTATAAGAGGGATGGATGAAAAGGTCAATATGATTTAAAGCAATTTTTTAATATGAATCAGCAAAAATAAAGAATGAATATTACGATATAATTCGATATGATAGGGAATATATAAGTAGATTATAGTTGTTTTTTTTATAACAAAGGAGGTTATTATGGAAGGTGTAAACATATGGGAAGAAATCGTTGTAATTCCAACTTATGAGATAGGTGAAGCAGACAAAAACCCCATTTTTTTGGAGAAGAGGGTATATCAGGGAAGCACAGGTAAGATATATCCATATCCAACGATTGATACAATTAGTGATGAAAAAGTGGATAAGGAATACAAGGCCGTATTCTTAGAAAATAAATATATAAAAGTGATGATTCTGCCTGAATTAGGTGGGAGAATACAAAGAGCTTACGATAAGACAAATGATTATGATTTTGTTTATTATAATCAAGTAATTAAACCAGCCTTAGTTGGACTTACTGGGCCTTGGATATCAGGTGGAATAGAATTTAACTGGCCACAGCATCACAGACCTACTACATTTTCACCAGTAGACTACAAACTTTCTAATAACCAAGATGGAAGTAAGACTTTATTTGTTAATGACGTGGATCAAATGTATGGAACAAAAGGGATTGCAGGGTTTACGTTATATCCAGATAGGGCATACATTGAAATTAAAGGACAACTTTATAATAGGACCCCTATGCCACAGACTTTTCTATGGTGGGCCAATCCAGCCATAGCAGCAAATGAGCATACCCAGTCTATTTTCCCACCAGATGTACACGCTGTAATGGATCATGGAAAAAGAGATGTTTCAAGTTTTCCAATTGCTACGGGTGTATACTATAAGCATGATTATAGCGAGGGAGTTGATATCTCTAGGTATAAAAACATTCCAGTTCCAACCTCTTATATGGCTGAAAAATCCGATTATGATTTTGTAGGAGGATATGACCATAAATTAAGAGCGGGTATTCTACATGTTGCAGATCATCATATTTCACCAGGTAAAAAACAGTGGACTTGGGGGTGTGGTGACTTTGGAAAGGCATGGGATCGTAATCTAACGGATGAAGACGGGCCATATATTGAATTAATGACAGGTGTATTTACTGATAATCAGCCAGATTTTACGTGGTTAAAACCTTTTGAAGAGAAGACTTTTAAACAGTATTTTATGCCTTATAAAAAAGTTGGAATGGTGAAAAATGCCTCGATATATGCGGCTCTAAATCTTGAGAAAAGACAAGAAGGAATTTATATTTGCGTGTATGCAACGATGCCATTTGAAGATGCTATCATTCGCCTAATTGCGAATAATCAAACAGTCCTTGAAGAAGTGGTACGGATATCTCCAACGGATATTTTTGAAACAATACATGCTCTAGAAGTGGAAAATGAAACAGATTTAAAAATTGAAGTTTGGCACAAAGAACGCTTATTAGTAGAATATCAGCCAAAGGAAAAAGCACAAGAACAGCTTCCAGAGCCTGCAAAGCCTGCTAAAGATCCAAAAGATATAAAAACAAATGAGGAATTGTATCTGACAGGTCTTCATATTGAACAATACCGCCATGCAACCTATTTACCTGATTCATACTATTTAGAAGGCTTAGCAAGAGATGAGCAAGATATCAGAATTAACAATGCATATGGCGCATTATTAATGAGAAGGGGACTGTTTAAAGAAGCAGAGCATTATTTTAGGACAGCTATAAAACGTTTGACATGGAAAAATCCCAATCCTTATAACAGTGAACCTTATTATAATTTGGGGTTGTCTCTTTTTTATCAAGAAAAAATGGCAGAGGCCTTTGATGCATTTTATAAAGCCTCTTGGTCGAGTGAACAACAAGAAATGTCCTTTTATTATTTAAGTGCAATCAGTACACTTCGTAAAGAATATGAAGAAGCATTGGAATTTGTAGAAAAAAGTCTCATTAAAAATGCTCATCATGTAAAGGCGAGAGGATTAAAGGCATACTTACTTAGAATGCTTAAAAAAGAAAAAGAAGCCATTGCATTGATCAAAGAAAGTATGAGGATAGATTCCTTTGATTATGTGTCTCTTTTTGAACTTGCCTGCTTATCGCCAGAAAACAAAGATGAGATACTAGGGGAAATGAATCAAATCATGCGTAATTTTGAAGAAAATTATCTTCAGGCAGCAAGAGATTATGCAGAATTTGGTGCATATGAACAAGCGATTCGGATTTTACTTGAGTGTACGAAGGAAAAGCCGTTGTTATATTATTATAGAGCATATTATTTAAGTAAATTTGGAAAAGATAGCAAAGAATTACTACAAAAGGCAGAGCAGACAGAGCCAAGCCTTACATTTCCAAATAAGCTTGAAGATATTAAGGTGCTTAGCTATGCAATAAATGCAAATCAAAAAGGTGCGAAAGCATATTATTATCTGGGCAACTTATATTATGATAAGCTTCAGTATAAAAAAGCAACAAAGCTTTGGGAACAGTCGCTAGCACTGGATGATAGGTATCCAACCGTTCTTCGTAATCTATCACTTGCCTATTATAATAAGTTTTATGAGAAGCAAAAAGCAAAAGAGGTATTAGAAAAAGCTTTTTTCCTTGATACGACAGATGCCAGAGTATTTCTTGAATTAGATCAACTTTATAAAAAGCTTGGAGTAGACATTAAAATCCGCCTCGCTAATTATGAAGCATATCATGATACCTTTATGAGTCGAGATGATTTATATTTAGAATATGTAGTACTTCACAATATGCTTGGACATTATCAATGTGCATATGAATTATTAATGAAGCGTAAATTTCACCCATGGGAAGGTGGAGAAGGAAAAGTAACCTCCCAATATAAGCTATGCTTGATTGAGCTAGCCAAGATAGCAATCAAGGAACAAAGATTAAAGGAAGCCAAAGAATACTTAGAACAAGCACTCATTTATCCATATAATTTGGGAGAAGGTAAGCTAGAAGGTACAAAGGATAATGATATATACTATTATCTTGGATGTGTGATGCAAGAACTTGGACAATTAGAAAAGGCAAAAGAATACCTTCACTTAGCAACCATTGGAACGAATGAACCAGCAGGAATGATGTATTATAATGATCAGCCAGCAGATATGATTTTGTATCAAGGTCTATCTTTTCAAAAATTAGGAGAAGAAGAAAAAGCGAAGGCTAGGTTTGAAAGATTAGTGGAATATGGGCAAAACCATTTGCATGATGAAGTAAGAATTGAGTATTTTGCTGTTTCTTTGCCAGATTTTCTGATTTTTGAAGAGGATTTAAAGGTTCGCAATCAAGTTCATTGTTATTATTTAATTGGATTAGGAAAGTTAGGATTTGGAGAGATAAAAGAGGCCAAAAAGGCATTTGAAAAGGCATTGGCACTCGATAAAAATCATGTAAATTGTAGACGATTTATGGAGGATTTCAATGACTAGATATGGATATAACGCAAAGTATTTGACAAAGAATGAAAAGCCTTGGTTTCCAATTATGGGTGAAATACATTACTCGAGAGTACCAAGAAATGAATGGGATGAGTATTTATACAAAATGAAAACAAGCAATGTTTTTGTTGTGTCAACTTATTGTATCTGGATTCATCATGAAGAAATAGAAGGTAGATATGATTTTGAAGGGAATAAAGATGTAAGAGAGTTTCTCAATCGTTGTAAAAATGCAAACTTAAAGGTTTTCCTTCGTATCGGACCATGGTGCCATGGTGAGGTACGAAATGGTGGATTTCCAGACTGGCTTTTAAAAAAGCCCTTTCCCCTTCGTGAAAATAACGAGATGTATTTTGAAACTGTACATGAGTTCTATGCAAAGATTTATGAACAAGTAGATGGGATGCTTTTTAAACAAGGTGGTCCAATTATAGGGATTCAGATTGAAAATGAATACGGGCATGCAGGTGGTTTGACAGGTGAAGCTGGTGAAGAACACATGAAAAGACTTACTTTGATTGCCAAAGAAGTAGGGTTTGATGTCCCATATTATACAGCAACTGGATGGGGAGGAGCCATTACCGCAGGGCTTATACCTGTGATGGGTGGTTATTGCGATGCACCATGGGATGCAAGAATGACTGAGATTGAACCAAGTGGAAATTTTATATTTACACATGAAAGAAATGACCACAACATTGGAAGTGATTATGGCTTAGGACATGGAATTACCTTTGATATCAATGCTTTTCCATTTCTAACCGCGGAATTAGGAGGAGGTCTTCAAGTTACAAAGCATAGAAGACCAAGAGTAACAAGTAAAGATATTGGCGCAATGTCTTTGGCAAAGCTTGGAAGTGGAGTTAATCTTTTGGGATACTATATGTATGCAGGAGGAACGAACCCAGTCGGTATTCTTTCTACATTACAGGAATCAAGGGATACGGGATACCCAAATGATTTACCAGAATTATCTTATGATTTTCAGGCGCCGATTGGAGAATATGGGCAAATATCAGATAGTTATAGAGAAATTAAATTACTGACACTGTTTTTACGAGACTTTGGTGAAATGCTGTGTGATATGCCTGCTATCATTCCAGAAGAAAATCCGAATACACCGTTTGATATGACGAATCTAAGGTATTCGTATCGACATAATGGTGAAAGTGGATTTGTTTTTATTAATAATTATCAGAGACATCAGATTATGAAGGAGCATAAAAAGGTGAAGCTCTCCATTCAACTAGAAAAAGAGCTGCTTCAATTGCCTGATTTTGACGTTAAGAATGAAGAATACTTTTTCCTACCATTTAACATGAAGATTGGAGGCGCAACATTAAAAACAGCACTTGCCACGCCATTATGTATATTAAATAATAAAAGCTTTGTTTTTTACACAGATAAGAATCCTTCTTATATGATAGAAGGAGACTTAGAAGATAAGGAAATTATTACAATAAGCAGAAAAGAAGCAAAGCATGCATGGAAAATATTAGGTGAACAAGAGTACTTAATCATAAGTGAGGACACAGTAATTCAAAGAAATGATTCTATTGAGGTGATTTTTAATGGAAAGGCAAAGTTACTTGTTTATCCAGAAATCAATAAGGGAGTGAACGGGTTTGAAAAGGTTGGAAAACAGGGTATCTTTACGATCTATGAAAGCGTTGAAAGCAATTCAATTGTAGATGTAAAGCATTGTTTTGAAGGGAAAGATGACAAAAAGACTACTTATACAATTGAGATTTCCTATGAGGATGATGCAATGGATTATTTCTTAAGGTTAGATTATCTAGGAGAAAGTGCAAAACTTTATATAGATGGAAAAATGGTTGCAGATCACTTTTATTATGGTGATGCATGGGAAATTGGATTGCGACGTCTAGGATTTCCAAAGTCAGTCACATTAGAAGTGTATTTACTTACCAAAGATACAAAAGTTTATCTGGAGTCTTGGCCAGACATGGGAGCGGAAGGTATTATGCACCTGCAAAAGGTTGAGGTGGAACAACAAAGAAGACAATCGTTTCTATTGCGTTAGATTATAAAAATAAGGCTCATGTATTTACGTATCATTCATTTTCCCTTACAATATGAGTGATAACATAGAAAGGGAAGGAAAAAATGAAAATAATTGATGCACATGTTCATTTGGTTCAATATATTGCTGGTACTGGTTCTGGTGGAGAAATGAGAAGTATTGGAAATGGAAAAGCGCAGTATGCCAGTGGAGAGATTTATCAAATGATTCCAAAAGAATTTAATGATGATAAAGTTACACCAGAAAAAATAATTGAGCTAATGGACGAAAATCAGGTCGAAAAGGCAGTTTTGTTGCAAGGGAATTTTTTTGGATTTCAAAATTTATATACGCATGAGGCGGTATTAAAATATCCCAATCGTTTTGTTGGAGCGGCTTCTTATGATCCATTTTCTAGAAAAAAAGATCAAATACGTCAGCATTTATTTGATCAGCTAAATTTTAAAATCGTAAAGTTTGAATGCAGTACTGGTTCAGGCTTAATGGCAAATCACCCTACAATAGCATTAAATGGAGAAGTCATGGACGAGTGCTATTCCTATTCAAATCAAATGGGACATACTTTTGTGATTGATATTGGAAAGTGTGGTTCAGAAAGTTGGCAGATAGAGAATCTACGAGAAGCCATCAAAAGATATCCTGATATGAAATTTGTGGTATGCCATTTACTTGCTGCCAATATGCAGCAGGAAGAGTTAATGAAAGATGGTTTGAGACGATTAAATCTTCCAAATGTTTGGTTTGATTTGGCGGCAGTTCACCATAATTGTGGACCAGATACCTATCCTTATACAAATGCAAGGTATTTCTTAAATCAGGCAAAGCAAATTGTAGGAGCACAAAGGTTGATATATGGGTCGGATATTCCATCTGTATTAACAAAGGATTCGTACCGTCATCTGATTGATTATATTATGGAGGATTCAAATTTTACTTTGCAAGAGAAAGAAAGAATCTTTTATCAAAATGCAAAGCAGGTGTACTTTGAATAGAAAAGATTTATTCAAGCATATTTTAACAAATTAAACATATGATAGTAATAATCAACATAGTCGGAGTAATGCTATGAAAAAGCTTAAGACGTGGGTCGTCGTCATTTTATTATTCTTTACTTATACTTTATGTCCAATTTTACATACTTATGCCACTGAGTTAGATACGTCAGGAGAGCAAGATACGCAAAGCGAAGAATCCGATATGCAAGAAGGAGCAGAAAATACAGATAGTACTGCCTTATTTGATAATGCAGGTATCGAAATTTCGGCTCCTTCTGCCATTTTAATGGAAGCATCTACAGGTACTATCATTTATGAAAAAAACTCGAAAGAACAGTTAAGACCAGCCAGTATTACGAAAATCATGACATTGATTATCATTTTTGATGCGCTAGAAGCAGGAAAGATATCGTTAGAGGATGAGGTTACAGTTTCTGAATATGCTGCAAGCATGGGAGGTTCCCAAGTATTTCTAGAGCCAGGTGAAGTACAAACGGTCGACACCATGATAAAATGTATTGCAGTTGCAAGCGCAAATGATGCGTGTGTAGCAATGGCAGAATACATATATGGAAGTGAAGCTGAATTTGTAAATCAAATGAATGAGAGAGCAAAGGGACTTGGAATGAGTTCCACTCATTTTGTCAATTGTAACGGATTAGATGTGGATGGGCATATGACAAGTGCATATGATGTTGCATTAATGTCAAGAGAGTTGATTGTAAAATATCCACAAATACATAATTATTCTACGATTTGGATGGAGAATATTACACACGTAACAAAGAAAGGTTCTACTGAGTTTGGTTTAACGAATACGAATAAGCTAATTAGACAGTATGAATATGCAACTGGGCTTAAAACAGGTTCCACTAGTCTTGCAAAATACTGCGTATCCGCCACTGCGTCTAAAAATAATATTGAGCTAATTGCCGTCATTATGGCGGCACCCGATTATAAAATTCGATTTGCAGATGCCACTACACTACTTAACTTTGGATATGGGAAATGTCAAGTATATGCAGACGATTCAAAAGAGCCTTTACCAGAGTTGGCAGTAAAAAAAGGAAAAGAACGAAGTGTTGGATGCGAGTATGCAGATAACTTTAAATACTTAGATGTTACAGGTGCTGATTTATCAACAATTGAAAAGGAAACACAACTATCGGAAAGTGTTGATGCACCAGTTAATAAGGGAGATGTAGCAGGAAAAGTAGTTTACAAACTCAATGGAAAAGAGATTGGTTACACAAAAATCCTATTTACGAACTCTGTAGAGGAAGCAAAATACATGGATTATTTTATGCGTACTCTTAAATTATTTACGTTGTGAATGAAATAGTATTTACAAAATTTGACATTTATTTCACGATTTGTTAATATATGAAGATAAATCGAGAGGGGAAAATTATGAAAAAACAAAAGATAATATTTTTATTAGTAGTACTGTTAACACTTTTAAGTGGCTGTAAAAGTCGAACTGAATTTACCTTAGGGGAATGGAAAGAGAATCAATATGAGAACAGTTGGATTAATATGAGATTTGAAGTTCCAACTGATTGGAAAATTGCAACACAAGAAGAGATTAACGAACTAGTTGGAGTAGGTGCAGAAACACTTAACGTCGAAGGAACTAGTGAAGAACAACTGAAAGCTATGGCTAAACTAAAAGCTGCTTATCCTTTTTTAGTTAGTAATCCAAGTAATACAATTAATGTTCAACTTGTATTTGAAAATCTGGCAATGACAATAGGTGGAACAAAATATACGGTATCTGAATACATGAATCAACTATCTGATATGTTGTTACAGCAAGAGGCTTTTCAGTATGAGTTATTGAATCAAGATACAGTTGAGTTGGCTGGTAAACAATTCGAAATGATTCGACTTTCAGCCTATGGAGGAGCGATGCATCAAGAATACTATGCTCACAAAATGGGAAAATATATGGCTTCCATTATTATTAGTTATGCATCAGATGCTGAGGACGAAAAAAATGATTTCATAAATAAAATATCAGCGATAAAATAAAATATGATACAAAAACAGCCAGAGGTTTCATTTCCTCTGGCGTTTGTTTTTATATGGACATTCCTTACAAGATTATGGTATTATATAGGTTGCAATAAAGCAAAACGTTTGGATGATAACATAAAAATTAGTATTACAACTGAAATTATAAAATAAATCCTGTAAAAAAAGCAAGGAGATATATGTTAAAATATATAGTTTTAATTTTATTTATTATTTATATTATTTATGAAAATCATGTTTTTAAAGTTACTAGATATCACATAGAATCAAAAAAATTAAAAGGCTTAAAAGAAGAAATTAATATAGTCGTACTAGCGGATTTGCACAATCATGTATATGGAAAGCAAAATGAAAAATTAATAAAGGCGATTGAAGAAGAAGCACCAGATATCATTTTAATAGCGGGTGATATGATTGTGGCCAAACCACGTGAGAGTATGGAAGTATCAATTGATTTGCTACAGCAACTAGCAAAAAAGTATCCGATTTATTATGGAATGGGAAATCATGAATATCGAATGAAGATTTATCCAGAACAATACGTTGGAATGTATGAGGCTTATTTAAAAGAAATACAACACGACAATGTGATTATTTTAGACAATAAATCAGTAAGAATAACTATAAAAGGTACAACGTTAAACATTCATGGACTTGAGATAGAAAAAGAGTATTATAAAAGGTTTCAAAAAGCTAAGCTTGCAGATGATTATTTGAATGCATTATTAGGAAATCCGAATAAAGAGGAGTATAATATTTTGCTCGCACATAATCCTGAATATTTTGAAGCGTATGCCAAATGGGGCGCTGATATGACCTTGGCAGGGCACATTCATGGAGGATTGATTAGACTTCCATATTTGGGTGGACTTGCTTCTCCGCAGGTGGAGTTTTTCCCAAAATATGATGGGGGCCAGTTTTATGAAGGCGAGCGTACTATGATATTAAGTCGAGGATTAGGAACGCATACCATTAATATACGTGTCAATAATCGCGCAGAATTAATCAGTATAAGATTATCCCAAAAGTAAAATAAAATAAAGGAATGAGAAAATGGGAATACCAGTTAAACTACAGGCATTTGAAGGACCTTTGGATTTGCTTTTACATTTGATTGACAAGAATAAAGTAAATATATATGATATTCCTATTGTTGAAATAACAAGGCAATATCTGGACTATATACAACAAATGGAAAAAGAAGACTTAAATATTATGAGTGAATTCCTTGTGATGGCTGCTACTTTGATTGATATTAAATCAAAAATGTTATTACCAAGAGAAGTCAATGAAGAAGGAGATGAAACAGATCCTAGACAAGAATTAGTGGAAAAACTTATTGAGTATAAGATGTATAAATACATGGCATATGAACTAAAGGACAGGCAAATAGATGCAGAAAAGGTGTTGTTCAAAGAACCAACGATACCAAAAGAAATAGAAGAATATAGTGAACCAGTAAATGTGGAAGAATTACTTGATGGATTGTCACTTGCCAGATTACATAGTATATTTAAGTCGATTATTAGAAAGCAGGAAAATAAAATTGATCCAATACGAAGTCGTTTTGGGAAAATTGAAAAGGAGGAAGTAAGCCTTTCAGAAAAAATTGAGTACATCAAGGTGTTTGCTACTGAAAACAATAAGTTCAGTTTTCGAAAACTTTTAGAAGAACAATGCAGTAAAATGGAAGTAATTGTAACGTTTCTTGCGATTTTGGAGTTAATGAAGACGGGACTGATAGCAATATCGCAGGAAAAAATATTCGATGATATTCTGATTATTACTACTTAAAGTATGTAAAGAGAGGGTTTACAGTGGAGATACAAAAATTGGAAGCAATTATTGAAGCAATTTTATTCACAATGGGAGAATCTGTTGAATTAAGTAAGATTGCAGCAGCCATTGAACACGATGAAGAGACAACAAAAAAATTAATACATAATATGATGGATCGTTACGAGAAAGAGGACAGAGGAATTAAAATTGTTGAATTAGAGAATTCTTATCAGATGTGTACCAAAAAAGAAATGTATGAGTATCTGATAAGAATTGCAAGACAGCCTAAAAAACATAATCTATCAGAGGTATTATTAGAAACACTATCAATCATTGCCTATAAGCAACCCATTACCAAATTAGAAATTGAAAAGATACGTGGTGTAAAAAGTGATCATGCAGTGAATAAATTAGTAGAGTACAATCTAATTCATGAACTAGGAAGATTAGATGCACCAGGACGACCTCTTTTGTTTGGAACAACGGAAGAATTCTTGCGTGCCTTTGGCGTGCAATCAATTGACGAGTTACCACTCATTAATCAAGAGCAAGTAGAAGGATTTAAGGCTGAGGCAGAGGAGGAAGTCCAATTAAAACTAGATGTATAGTAAAAAAGTAATAAAATAATGGATATATATTGAGAAAATCTCCCAAATGTTGCATAATAAAAGTAGGAATGTAACAAAATTTAGACGGGAGGTATGATATATGAGCAAAATATTAGTAATGGGACCGATTTATGCTGAGACAACGGTAAAAGTTTCAAGTATTCCGCTACCAGATAATCGTTTAATCGATAATAATTTTGGTATTATAACTGGTTTTTCTGGGCATGGTTACAACGTATCCCGTGCATTAAAAAAACTTGGTGACTCTGTTCGTTTTTTATCTTTTTGTGGAAATGACTCTTTTAAATTAATGTTAGATGATGAACTTGCAAAAACAGGTATATCAAATGAGTATGTAATACCTTGTTTAGATGCCACACCTCATACCATTGTATTATTTTCAGATGAAAAAAACAGGCAAATCATAAATGACTTAAAAGAAAGCAACGAGGTGGCATACGATGAATCAATCTATGAAAAGGCAATCATAGATTGTGATACGGTTGTATTTTGTAATTCCAATTATGCAAGACCATTTTTGAAAAAGGCAAAAGATGCGGGAAAAATGATTGTGACGGATGTTCATGACATAAAAGATATGGATGATGAATATAACAAAGAATTTATGCAGTATGCAGATGTATTATGCTTGAATCATGCGAACCTAAAAGAGCCTTACGAAGATTTTATAAAAGAAATAGAAAATAAATATCATAATGAAATAATTATCCTTGGCATGGGTGAAAAGGGTGCAATCTTATATGTTAAAAAGGATAATTTTATTGGAACGTTTCCAACTGTTCGTACCCGTAAAATTGTGAATACACTAGGAGCAGGTGATTCTCAATTGTCTGCATTTGTTCATTTTTATAAAAAAACAGGAAATCCCTATTATTCCTTAAAAGCAGCTATTTTATTTGCCTCCTATAAGATAGGAAATCCAAGTGCAGCACATGGGTTCTTGACAGAGGAGCAAGTTGAGATTTTTTATAATACCATTTGGAAATAAGTTGACGAATAAAAAAAGAGTCTTCATTGAAAGGCTCTTTTTTTCTGTGAATAGAATTCGTATTCTTTTTTTAGGAAGTTAAAAAAAACACTTGCAAAACAGACAGAAATGTGGGATTTTATTATAAGACGCATTTTTGTGTAAAGGATATGGAGGAAGTACAATATGAAAAAAGTAGTTAAGTTTGGTGGAAGTTCATTAGCAAGTGCTCAGCAGTTTAAAAAAGTTGCAGATATTATTCATGCAGACTTGGATAGAAAATATGTAATTCCATCAGCACCAGGAAAACGTTATGCAGAAGATATAAAAGTTACGGATATGCTTTATGATTGCTATAAAGCAGTAATTGAAGAAAAACCGTATGAAGAAAAGCTTGCAAACATTAAAGCGCGTTATGATGAAATTATCGAAGGTCTATCCCTAGACTTATCTTTAGATAAAGAATTCGAAATCATTCAAAAAGAATTTGAGAAAAAAGCAGGCAGTGACTATGCAGCTTCCCGTGGAGAATACCTAAATGGCATCATCATGGCAAATTATTTAGGATATGAATTTATTGATAGCGCAGAAGTTATCTTTTTTGATGAAGATGCTAGTTTTGATGCGGATAAGACCAATGAAATACTTTCAAAAAGACTTTCTACTTTAGAAAGAGCTGTAATACCAGGTTTTTATGGTGCGCTTCCAGATGGTAAGGTAAAGACTTTTTCCAGAGGCGGTTCTGATATAACAGGTTCCATAGTAGCAAAAGCCGTTCGTGCTGATTTATATGAGAATTGGACGGATGTTTCAGGATTCTTAATCGCAGACCCAAGAATTATTGAGGGAGCGGAAGTAATTGAGACAATTACATACCGAGAATTAAGAGAGCTGTCTTATATGGGGGCTACTGTTTTACATGAAGACGCGATTTTTCCAGTAAGAAAAGAAGGAATTCCAATTAATATTAAAAATACAAATGCTCCACAAGATAGTGGAACTATGATTGTTGAAAGTACTTGTAGACAACCTAAATATACAATTACAGGAATTGCTGGTAAAAAAGGTTTTGTAGCTATTAATATAGAAAAAGATATGATGAATTCAGAAATTGGCTTTGGAAGAAAAGTGCTGGAAGCGTTTGAAAAGCATGATATTTCATTTGAACATGTACCATCAGGCATTGATACAATGACAGTCTTTGTTCATCAACCAGAATTTGAAGGAAAAGAACAGCTAGTCTTATCTGATATTCATCGATTAGCAGAGCCTGATTCCGTTGATATGGAGACAGATTTGGCATTAATTGCTGTTGTTGGTCGCGGTATGAGAGCAACAAGAGGGACTGCAGGAAGAATTTTCTCAGCCTTAGCACATGCAAATATCAATGTTAAGATGATTGACCAAGGTTCGAGTGAATTAAATATAATCATTGGTGTGAAAAATAGTGATTTTGAAGCTGCAATTAAAGCAATTTATGATATCTTTGTAATAATACAATTATAAAAAGAAAGGCATTCGCTTGAACTTTGAGCAAATGCCTTTTTATTATGGAACTTATGGAACTAACGAATCAATTCTGCATAAATAGAACCTAATTCTTTCAAACCGTCTGCAATTAGCTTTGCAAAAACGACGGCGCCTTCGTGCTGTAAATGTGCATCGTCTTTTATGCCATCTGGATAGGCCACATATCGACCTTTTGTTAGATTCATAAACCAACCCTTTGATACCTCAAGGTCAGTTTTCAGTAGGAGCGTTTCACTTTTTTTACAAAGATCTATGTAGGGTACGTTTTGTTCAAAGGCAAGGGCAATCATTGCAGCAGGGTAGTCAAAATGAACATTTTCTTTTAATGATTGTCTCTCATCTAAAAACCGACAATAAAGAGGAGTGATTAACACAGGATAAGCTTTTTTACTTCTTGCCACATCAATCATTTGTAGAAGGTTACGCTGGTAATCACCAAAAGGTTGAGTATGTCTATTTGGATCTTCATTCCAATCATTATGGCCAAATTCAATAAAAAGGAAATCGTTTTCTTGTATTTCATTTTTTATACGATCAAGACGACCCTCGGCAATAAAATTCTTCGTACTTCTTGCATTTTCAGCGTGGTTTAAAATAACAACATCTGGTTTTACATACAGACGTAGTCCTTGTGCAATTCCAGTGCGTGGATAGGTATCAATATAGTTATCTTTGACGGTAGAATCTCCTGCCCAAAATATTCTTTTCATCTTATGTGCCTCCAAGTAAGCTTTGACATTTTATACGAACACTACTATAATACCGAATGAGAAGCTATTATGCAATACTCCCATAAAAATATATAAATATGGAATTAAGCTTTCTTTTTTTTCATAAATTAGATATAATAGACAAGTATGTGCATAATAATGCAGTTAATTTGCCATATAGATTGGGGATATGCGATGTTAGAGAAGATAAAACAGAAAGAGTGGATGAGCATTTTTTTTGGAAAAATAAATTATAGAAATAGGATTTTATGGTATTTACTCGTGATTGTTTTTGCCCCTATTATAATTTTAGGACTCTTTTCCTATCGTACCTATGTAACCGAAGTCACTAGAAATGTGAATTTATCTACGCAAGCAACGGCAAATCAAGTTAAAAACCAAGTAGATAGCGTATTAATTAATATTAAAAAGAGTTATTTGGAAGTAGAAGATACAGACGAGGTGAAATGGTTGCTAAATACCTTTATTAGTTATTCTGATTATACAGAACTTGTAAAGGCAATTGATGTATTAGATGGGTCAACTTATTTATCTGAATATATTGATGGATTCACCTTTATTAACTTTAATACGGGGTGGATATTAAGCAATCGTGGTCTTTATGAATATAAAGATGTTGAAAATAAAGAAGATATCGATATGCTTTATCGATACGAAGCAAATACATTGGTGCGTAATTTTTGGTTAAATCGAATTGGTTTCACTCAACCTATCAAAATGAAACGAGAAATAGTTAATTTAAATAATTTGTCGTTCATCTGTAAGTTACCAGCTAAGAGCAAAGAACCATATTCGTTAATGATTATAAATATTGACCAAGCTAAGTTACAAAAGATGATTGGAGATAATTTAGGCAATAACGATATAACCGTATTGGATAGTAATGACAGTTTGATTTATACGACCAATCAAGAGATATATAAATATTGTGAACAAAGAGGTGAAAATCTTAGTAGTGAAAAGGTACAAACCATAAAACTTGAGAATGGTCAGGTTTATAATGTTGCAGTTGCAGCCTCGGATGAAATGGGCTGGAAATATGTTGTCAGCTATGATACGAACAACATAAAGAATGCGGCTGATAAAATTTTGTCTTTTTCAATTGTAATGATAGCGATCGTAATCTTAGGGTTTGGAATGGCAATTCTTGCAACAAAAAGAATCTATGAGCCAGTGTTAGATTTAACGGATCATGTGCATGAAATGGCAAATGTAAATCGAACGAAAAAGAAAGAAAATGAATTTGAGTTTATCACAAAAAGCATTGATAATCTTGTAGGAAAGAACAATGCCTTAGAAAAGTTAATGGAGGGCCAGCAAGGTCAACTAAGAGAATTTTTCCATTTAAGGTTAGTGAGAAATGAGATTAAGAAAAATCAGCTAGAACAATATTTAACCAGATTAAAATTAAGGCCTCAAAAGTATCTTGGAGTAATTTCGATTAATATACGTTCACAAGACGCTTTTGAAGAGTATGACGAGACGAAGCAAGATGCCGTAAGAATCGCAGTGATTGAGAATATGCCAGAAGAAATTTTAGAGCAGCTATTTATGTCACCTATTTGCAGTGCGAAAGTGATGGTAATGTCAGTTACGCATGATAATAAAGAGGAACTTGAGGCAAATATACTTAGAATTTTTGACAGCTTTGCTAAGTATGTAAAGCAGCACTATCATATGGAGATTAATTTTGGTGTAAGTAAGATTTTCAAAGATCTCTACCTTTATCAAGCGGCATATCATGAAAGCTTAGAAGCATTAAAGAATAGTGAAGTATTTTGTGATAAACAAGAAGATCAGAAATTAAATGAATTCGAAGCAGACAGTCAAATCATGTTTTACTCCGATATTACGAATAATGCAAATCGATTTGTCTATAATACCGCTTTTGAGGGAGAAATAAAAGAGGCAGTTGATTTATGTGATAGAGAGAGGGCTTTTCGTACAGTCGATAAATTTATCGAAGAGTTAACAAGTAAGAAAATCACATCGAATGAATGCTCCTTTTATATGCATCGTTTTTTGATTTCTATCATATTAATTGCAAGTAACGCTGGATTAGTCATTAATGATATTTTTGGACAAGAAGCAAATAATATATTTTTAAACTTTAATCAGCTTTATGATATGGATAAAATGACCAGCTTTTTTAAATATAAAGTAGTGACTCCTATAATTTTAGAATTGAGTAAGTTTAGAACGAATCGAACGACTGAAATAATGGAGAATATACAAAGGCTTGTCGAAGAAACAAAAGGAGATATTACACTTGCGGAATGTGCAGAAAGATTAGGTTATCATCCTAGTTACATATGGAAAATAATGAAACTAGAAAAAAATATTACATTTAGTGATTATATTGCTGAATACAAAGTTTTAGAAGCAAAGAGAATGTTAACAACTACCAGTCTAACCGTTGCAGATATTGCAGCAACTCTAAATTACACCAATACACAAAACTTTATAAGGTTTTTTAGTAAGCATGTAGGAACAACGCCAGGCAAATTCAGACAAGATTATAATAAAGTATTAGATTAGTGGAAGAGAATTGAATTTTAGATTGGTAAAAAGTGATATCTTAAAAATCTATTCTACCGTATACTCAGTCAATTTTATGAGTATACGGTTTTTTTGTACGCTTGTATTCGTGAAGTTGAATAATCATTTTATTTTTTGATACAAAAAAGCAAGAAAGAGAATGATTACTTCATAATGCATTTACTGTAAATACTATATTTTAATATCGATATGGACAATCCTTTTCCATATAAAGTATACGAAATGATTATTGCTGTAATACATATGTGATAGTATAGTTGCACTAGAAACATAAAGTTACATGTGATTTGATATACAAATTACACAAACAAAGTTTCGGTACTAAAATCAAGGAGGTCATTTATGAATAAGGTTGCAAATGTACATGTACATAAACCGACAAAAAACAAAGGTGAATTTATAAAATATTTTAATCAGCATAAATGGTTATATATTATGTTAATTCCCGGAGCATTATACTTCATATTATTTCGTTACATTCCAATGGGAGGGATTATCATTGCCTTTCAACAATATAGTCCATTCACAGGAATTATGGGAAGTAAATGGGTTGGTGTTACTCATTTTAAGAATTTCTTTAGCGGTGCAGATTTCTGGATGTTATTAAAAAATACATTAGGTATCTCAATACTAAACCTAATGTTCTTTTTCCCAGCACCAATTATATTATCTCTTTTATTAAATGAAATAAGACATGATAAATATAAAAGACTAATACAGACTTTCATCTATATACCACATTTTATTTCTTGGGTTATAGTAGCAAGTCTTACCTATACATTGTTCAATATTAATGATGGTATTGTAAATCAAATCATCAATTCAATAACAGGACACACAATTAATTTTCTTGGATTACCACAATATTTTAGAGGTCTGATTGTTGGTCAAAGTATCTGGAAGGAAACAGGGTATGGAACGATTATTTTCTTAGCGGCTTTATCAGGAGTAGATACACAATTATATGAAGCTGCAAAAGTAGACGGTGCTGGAAGATGGAGACTTATGTGGCACATTACATTACCAGCAATTAAAGGCACTATCATCATAATGTTAATTTTGAAAGTGGGAGCTATTTTAAATACAGGATATGAACAAATTTTCTTAATGCGTAATTCTTTAAACGTATCAACATCAGAGGTTTTTGATACTTATATTTATTACAAAGGTATCACCAATGCACAATATTCATACAGTACTGCTTCAGGATTATTCAAATCAGTAGTAGGTTTGATTATGGTTCTTGGATCAAATTGGTTGGCAAAACGTGCTGGTGAGAGTGGAATTTATTAGAAAGGAGGATGATGTAATGGCAGATTTAGCTAGTTATAATAATACAAAAAATAAAGTTACAGGAAACAACAAGATAAAATCAAGTACAGGAGATCGGATTGTTCAGATATTAATTTATCTAATCGCTGGTATCGTCGGAATTGCTACATTACTTCCCTTCCTCTATGTATTAGCAGGCTCTTTTGCAACAGAAAGGGAATTAACAGAAAAGGCATTCTTTATCATACCAACAGAAATTTCTTTTAATGCGTATCAATATATCGTAAAGACGGGTGAAGTTTTCAAAGGATTAAAAAATTCTATTTTTTTAACCATAGTAGGGACATTTATTCAAATGTTTTTTACTACAACATTTGCCTATCCGCTGTCAAAAAAACATTTTAAAGGAAGAAATTTAGTTTTGAATCTAGTAATTGTAACCATGCTATTTTCAGGTGGCATGATACCAACCTTTTTATGGATTAAGCAGTTGGGGCTATATAATTCATTTTGGGCGTTAATGCTTATGGGAGCCATTAGTCCATTTAATATGATAATAGTGAAAAAATTCTTTGAAGATTTACCAGGAGAACTGGATGAGGCAGCAAGAATCGACGGTGCAAATGATTTAGAAATTTTTTATAAAGTTGCACTTCCTTTATCAAAGCCTGTTATTGCTTCCATCTCTTTGTTTTACGCTGTAGGACATTGGAATGACTATTTTAATGCCATGATTTATTTAAACAATCCAGCAAAAGAAACGGTTCAGATTGTACTTAGAAGAATTGTTTTATTAACAGGTAAAATTGAAGCAGAAATGATGACCTATAATACAAATGGAGCACCTCCGGATAAAGCTGTTAAAATGGCTGCTACCGTAGTTGCAACTGTTCCAATTATAATGATTTATCCATTTGTTCAACAGTATTTCGCACAGGGTGTTATGGTTGGTGCCGTAAAAGGCTAAGACCGTTATACTATAAATTATTAATTTTTTAAGGAGGATAAGTATGAAATTGAAAAAAGTTACAGCATTAATGCTTACGCTTGCAATTGCAGTGGGAAGTTTAGCTGGTTGTGGAGGTTCTGCCGCTACAAGTACAACAAAAACAGAGGAAGGAACAAAAACGACAGATTCTGGGACTTTTGAAAAAGCAAATATTACAATGATGACCTATGATTATTCAGGTAGTCCTGTATCAGGCGAGCATTCCGATGAAGTTCTTGCTCAGATGGAGGAATACACCAATACTAAGGTGGATTTTACATGGGTGCCAGATGATAATTATGAAGATAAATTAAGCTTAACATTGGCTTCTGCTGATGATATGCCAATGATCATTTCAGTAAGTAAAATGTCAGCGGTAATCGTTGGTGCTGCAAAAGCAGGTGCCTTCTGGGATCTAAAAGATTATATGTTTGACGCACAGAAGTATCCAAATTTATCACAAGCGAACGAATCTGTAAACGAAGGTGTTACCATTGATGGACAATTAATCGGTGTGTATAAAGCTAGACCAATCGGAAGAAATGGTTTGGGATATCGCGCAGATTGGGCGGAAAAATTAGGCCTTAGTGCTCCTACAACAATTGAAGATGTCTATAATATGATGTATCAGTTTACCTATGGTGATCCAGATGGAAATGGTGTAGATGATACGTATGGTTTAGCTCTTTGTAAATATACAGGTCCATTTGATATTATGCAAACATGGTTTGGAGTAGGAAATCAGTGGGTAGAAAAAGATGGTAAATTAGTACCTACATTCCAAACAGAAGAATATATGGAAGCATTAAAATGGATTAAAAAAATGTATGATGATGGTTTAGTCTATGAAGACTGGGCAGTACGTGATACAGCTACATGGGCAGACAGTGTAAAAAATGGTGAATGTGGAATGTTCATTGATGTTTTAGATGGGGCAAGAAAAATCTGGGATTACTTTGAAGATCAAAAGGTTCCATCTGTAGTAGATGCAAGTAAACCAGCTTCTATGAATTTAATTGGAAGTATTGAAGGTAAAACACTTGCTACATCAGGAAACAATGGTTTCTTTGTAATTACAAAAGCGGCAGATACAGAAGAAAAATTAGCTGCATGCTTGAATTATTTAGACAAAATGTGCTCTGACGAAATGATTACCTTAGCAACCTATGGGATAAAAGATGTACATTGGAATCTGGATGAAGAGGGCTATTTAATTGACCTTGATGCAGGTGATGAGGTGTCGACAAAAGCATATCAAGCTTTAAATCAGACAATTCCATTTATTCCTAACTTAAAAGCTTTAAGTCCAGTTGTAAAGACAAATGAAAGAATTGAATTAGAAGAAAAGGTAAAGAAAGAAAATGAGGCAGTAGCAGTATTTAATCCTGCAATTTCATACTTAAATAATTCAGATACCTATTCATTAAGTGGAAGTACATTAGATAAAATTATCGATGACGCAAGAACACAATATATTTGTGGACAGATTGATGAGGCTGGCCTTCAGGCAGCTTGGGACAACTGGTTGACACAAGGCGGTAAGAATGTAATTGAAGAAGTTAACGCACAGTACACTGCAACAAAATAATCAGAAAGAAAGAAGGGGGTTATTTGCCCCCTTTCTTTCAAATCAAACGTTTCAAAGGGAAATGATTTGGTAAACGGAGGAAGTATCATGATAAGTAATCTGAAAGTGAAAGCACTGAATGATTCAAATGTAGTTATAGGTTGGGATAGTATAAAAGAAGCACAATGCTATCGCGTGTATTGGGCAGATAAAAATATTCCAACTATGAAATTTAAATGCCTAACAGAAACAAAGGAAACAGAGTATCAGCTTAATAAAAGTACTCATGTTCCACATTTTCTAAAAGTGGCACCTGTCATGAATGGAGTGGAACAAGAAGAATCCAAGATACTAAAGACAGATGTAAAAAAAGTATTTCATGAACAACGAGAAAAATTATCCAGAGGCTTAATTGCTGCCAAAACAAAAAAAGGTGTGTTTTTAAGTTGGAGATTGATGATAGATGAAGTGGATGGATATTCAGATACAGGGTTAACTGGAGCAGACTTTATAATATATAAAAATGAAAAAAGGTTGGCATTGGTTACCGATAGTACGAATTATCTTGATGAAGAAGGAAGTGAAGCGGATACTTATCAAGTTGCGGCTATATTTAATGAGGTAGAACATGACAAGTCGGATAAAGTAACTTGTTTTGCTTCAAATGAAAACTATATTGATATACCCATGCAAATTCCAGAAGGCGGGGTAACACCAGTCGGAGAAGAATATGAATATCATGTGAATGACATGAGCATCGGAGATGTGGATGGAGACGGAGAATATGAATATATTGTCAAATGGGACCCAACAAATTCACATGATGTGTCTATTAAAGGCTATACTGGTAATTGCTATATTGATTGCTATAAATTAGATGGAACGTTGTTATGGCGTCTTGATATGGGGGTCAATATTCGCTCTGGTGCTCATTATACGCAATTTATGGTATATGATTTTGATAATGACGGGAAGGCAGAGATGGCTGTAAAGACTGCACCTGGTACAAAAATGACGTTGTACAATAAGGATGGAAGTATTAAAGCAGAAAAATACATAACAATGCCCAAAGAAGATATAAATAAGGGGTATCGCCACTTTGATAATTATGTTTGTAGCTCAAAAGATTATGTAGATCACTTAGTTGAGGTATTTATGAATTGGCATAATCACGAAGAAGTAAGAAATGGTAATTGGCCAAAAACCTTAGAAGAGTGTTTTGGGATCGAACAAAAATATGAATATCCATTGTCAAAAGAAGATGCCAGTCAATTGGTGTATTATTTTATTCATGTGTTTGCAAAAGAAAAAAGTCCCAAGAATGAATTGGATAAATTTGAAGGGTTTATCTATGAAGGTCCAGAATATCTGACCATGTTTGCGGGAGATGGAAAGGAAATTGAAACAATTCCTTTTAAATACGGCCGTGTCGATGATGGATTAATGTGGGGAGATTATGCTATGAATCGAATCGAACCATGTAATAGGGTTGACAGATTCTTATCAGGAGTAGCATACTTAGATGGAGAGCGTCCATACTTGATTATTTGCAGAGGATATTATACAAGAACGACTATCGTTGCATATAGTTTCTTTGAACGAAAATTAAAAGAGTATTTTAGTATTGATTCTGGTTTTGTTCCAATGAAAAATCCATTTCAGGATAATCCGCATATGGGAGTGGGAACAAACAGTGAGTATGGAATATTAGCAGGGCAAGGAAATCATAGCTTGTCGACAGCAGATGTAGATGGTGACGGGTTTCAAGAAATCATATATGGCGGTGCTGTGATTGACCATGATGGAAGTATCTTATATAGCAGTTATGGATATCTGCCAGATGGAACCTATGCAAAGTTAGGCCATGGAGATGCCATGCATGTTGCAAATATTGATCCAGATAAACCAGGTCTTGAAATATTCCAAGTCTTTGAAGGAGCAAGATATGCTCCATACGGTTTTGCACTAAGGGATGCACAAACTGGTGAAGTAATCTTTGGAGAATATGCAGAAACAGATTTGGGACGATGTATGATAGGAGATATCAACCCACAAGTCAGAGGATTACAAGTATGGGTATATGATGTAAGAAGTTGTACGGGAGAGATTCTTTCTGACAAGCTTCTTGGTACGAATCAAAGCATTCGTTGGGCTGCTGATTTGACAACGCAGATATTAGATGGAACGGATTTATTTGCAAAACATCAAGGTGTAATTAATGATAATATTCACGGCAGTATGTTAATTCCAGAGCAAATGGCTACCAATAATGGTACCAAAGGAAACCCATGTTTGATCGCGGACATTTTTGGAGATTTTAGAGAAGAACTAATTCTTCGAAAAGCTGACAATAGTGCCATACGCATATATACAAATACGGATATTACAACACACAAATTATTTACTTTGATGCATGATATACAATATCGAACGGGAGTAGCATGGCAAAACAATTGCTACAATCAGCCATGTTATACAAAGTTTTATTATGCATCCGATATGGAGTGGGAATATGTCTTGCCCCAATTGCTAAAATAGGAGGAGAAAATGAGTCGATTATTAAAAAATATTTACACTTGTTTCCCAGAGGGAAAGCACAAAGTTCTAACATTTAGTTATGATGATGGGAAGGAAGAAGATCGTAGATTAGTAGCATTATTGAATCATTATGGAATGAAAGGAACCTTTAACTTAAATGGTGGAATTGATTGGGATGACAAGCGAATTCCTCTTAGTGAATACAAAGAGTTATATGCAGGACATGAGGTGGCGTGTCATACCTATACCCATCCGACCATTGAAAGGTGTCCAATCGATCAAGTGATTGCTCAAGTAATTGAAGATAGAAAAGTATTGGAAAAAACAATGGGCTATACAGTAAGAGGAATGGCTTATCCAAATGGCTCCTATACAAAGGAAATTCAAGAGATTCTACCAAAGCTTGGAATTAAATATGCAAGAGTGGTTGGAAATTCTGATAATTTTGGTATGCCAACTGATTATACAGCATGGAAATCTACTTGCCATCATAACCATAATCTATTAGAACTTGGTCAGCAGTTTGTTGATTTATTTAAGAAGCAATATCTCTATATGATGTATGTATGGGGACATAGTTATGAGTTTACCGATAGAGATAATTGGGATGTTATAGAGAACTTTTGTAAACTAGCAAGTCATAAAGATGATATATGGTATGCTACTAACATTGAAATCTACGACTATATGGAGGCAGCAAGTAGATTGCAATATGCAGCAGATGCTAGCTTTGTTTATAATCCGTCTGCAATGTCTGTATGGATTAGTGTGGATGAGAAAATAATCGAAATTCCTTCTGGAAAACAAATAGAAATCTAGAAATAGAACATAGGAAGGGAAAGCGGTGAAAGAAATGTATTTCACCGCTTTTTAAGTGGAAAAGAGACAATGGAAAAAATAAAAATGCATTTTTTAGAAAATAGAAAACAGTATGGTTATGTAAATTTTGGAAGTGTATGGGAAAAAGGTAAAGTAAATAGAAGCGATAGCTTTGTACTAAAAGTAAATGAAGAAAAGTGCGAGTTGCAGTCAAGAGTCACCGCTTATTGGCCAGATGGGAGTGTCAAATGGGCAGCTCACTGTGCAAATATAAAAAAAGAGGCACAACAAATTACATTGGAAGCCAGTACGAAACAAATGGAACCCAAATCTTTCATTCAATTAACAAAGACGCAAGGGGCAATTGTGATAGATACAGGTAAAATGAAAGTTGCATTTGCAAACCAAGGCAACTATTTGATACAAGAGATGGATCTGGATGGAAAAAAAAGTGCTTGTCAGGGACAATTGATTGCCATACTTGAGGAGAGAAGTGAAGATGAGGAGATTATAATAAAGAAAGAAGTACCTTATCAATCGATTATTAAAGAAACGATGATTGAAGAGGAAGGGAGTCAAAAGATTGTAATTAGAATAAGCGGCGTTCATAAAAATGAGGTGACGCAAAGAGAAGTGCTTCCTTTTATTGTACGTTTTACACTATATTATCATTCCGATGAAATACATATGACACATACCTTTTTCTATGACGGTATACCAGAATTTGATTTCTTAAAAGGAATTGGATTTCAAATAAATTGTCCACTAGAAGGCAAACTATATAATCGCCATGTTAAAATCCTTGGAGAAAATGGGGTGTTTCATGAAGCAATGCAATTACTTCTTAGCTGGAGGCCCCCTATTGCAGATTCAATCTATCAAAAACAATTAGAGGGTACTTTTTTGCATTTCGATCATGAAGGAGATAATAAAACATTAGAAGCAATCGAGGATATGACAATATGGAGTAGCTATCGAGTGATTCAAAATAGTGTCAACCATTACTTGATTCAAAAGAGTACAGAGAAAAAGAACTGCTGCTATATTTCTTGTGTAGATGGAGAAAAGGCAAAAGGAGTTGCTGGTGTATTTGGTGAAAATGGTGGTCTTATGGTTGGAATGAGAAATTTTTGGGAGAAATATCCTTCTTCAATCTGGATAGATGAAATGAAGGAAGATTCCTGTAAAATTACTACGTGGATTTGGTCACCAGAGCATGAAGCAATGGATTTTAGACATTATGATGATATAGGACATGCAAATGCTTATTATGAGGGATTTCATGAATTAGGCGCAACCCCTTATGGAATAGCCAATACAAATGAAATCATATTAAAGGGGGTTACAAACCGTGTAGCAACGGATATTGAATTGGATGAATTGTACGAAACAATTCAAAAGCCAGCAGTACTTATAGCAAGCCCTAAGTATTATTATGAGAAAAAGGCTTTTGGACTATGGAGTTTGCCTTCCTATGAAACAACATCGCAAAAGTGGCTTGAAAAGCAAATGGATTTGGCAATTGAATTTTACAAAAACGAAGTAAAACAAAGAAGTTGGTATGGTCTGTTTCATTATGGAGATTTTATGCATACTTATGATAGGAATAGGCACTGTTGGAGGTATGATATGGGGGGATATGCATGGCAAAACACAGAATTGGTCCCAACGTATTGGCTTTGGTATGCATTCTTAAGAACAGGAAGAGAAGATATTTATTCACTAGCAGAAGCGATGGCAAGACATTGCTCGGAAGTAGATGTGTATCATTTAGGTGAGTACAGAGGAATTGGTTCCAGACATAATGTAATTCATTGGGGGTGTTCTTGTAAGGAGCCAAGAATTGCGATGGCAGGACATCACAGATTTTTCTATTATTTAACTGGGGATCATCGAATGGAAGATATCTTTGAAGATGTAAAAGATGCAGACTTTTCCTCCCTACATATGGATCCTTTACGCTTTTTTTATGATAAGGATAAAATGGTATTTAAAACGCATGCAAGGTCTGGGCCTGATTGGTCTAGCTATGTTGCCAACTGGATGACACAGTGGGAACGAAAGGAAGATGAGCATTATAAAAATAAAATTTTAGTAGGCATCGAAGATTTAAAAAAAGCACCGCTTCAATTAACGTCTGGCTCTGATTATGAATACGATCCAGAAAGTGGTCATTTGCGTTACATAGGAGAATTTGCAACAGGAGGGTCGCATCTGGCACTTTGTATGGGGGCGGCTCAAATATGGATGGAACTTGCAGATATAATTGAAGATGAAGAGTGGGAGAAAATGATAGCGGATTTTGGAGTTTTTTACTTTGATACTCCAAAGGAAAAAGAACGAAAAAGTAAAGGGATAACACAAAGCAGAGAGTTTGATCATGGATACATGGCTGCATCCATGGCTGCATATGGAGCTCATTATTATAAGGATAGTACGTTAGCGAACAAGGTATGGAAATCTTTGTTTGATGTGATTTATACGTTTAGTGATAAAAAGGGATTTGAACCTGTTACAGTACAAGAAAATATTTTTTCAAAAGGATTGCTAGAAATCCCATGGATTAGCACAAATGTTACTGCACAGTGGTGTTTAAATATTATAGTTGCCTTGGAGTTAATCAAACAAGAGCTTAAAAAAAATCCATTTGATTATTTTGAATAGTTTTTAAAAATTAAGTAAAAAAATATCCTGTAACTTAAAAATATGATATACTATTACCTATCAGATAAATGTAAGGAAATACGGAAAGGAAAATATGAATAGGAAAGATACCACAATGTGCGTAACGAATCACGGGTATCAGGGGGAAAATCATTTGACCCCTAATATTTATATCATATATGAAAAGTATGGGAAAAAGTATAACAATGAGAGACATCGCAAAAGCGCTGGAGGTAAGTACAGTAACGGTATCTAAGGCTCTCTCTGATAAAGAAGGCGTAAGTGACGAAGTAAGGGCAAAAATAAAACAAAAAGCACAAGAGATGGGATATCGCTATAACTCATTAGCAAAAGCGATGAAAGAAGGTAGCAGCTATAATATAGGAATATTGGTATCAGAGAAATTTTTTTCAAGTAATTCCTTTTATTCGGATTTATATAAGAAGATTATTATGGAATTAACTAGAATCAAATATTCTGGGATATTAGAAATCATTTCATATGAAGATGAAGTAGAACTTAATATGCCAAATATGGTAGTAAATAATAAGGTAGATGGAATTATACTAATGGGGCAAATAAGTACAGGTTACATTGAGCATATGGATGAGATGGGAATACCCTATATTTTTCTTGACTTTTATGATGAGCATTCACAGATTGGAGCGATTGTAAGTGATAATGTTTATGGCAGTTATCTATTGACGAATTATCTGATATCAATGGGGCATACGCAAATCGCTTTTATAGGAAATATTACTGCAACAAGCAGTATATTAGATCGTTATCTGGGGTATTACAAGTCCCTTTTATTTCATAATATAGAAATGAAAAAAGAATGGCTCATAAGTGATCGAGATGAATCAGGCAAATATATTAATATTGAATTTCCAGAAGAAATGCCAACTGCGTTTGTGTGCAACTGCGATCAAGTTGCTTATCATGTAATGGAGCAATTAAAAGAACGAGGATATTTAATACCAGAGGATATATCGATTGTTGGCTTTGATGACTATATTTATTCTACGATATGCTCTCCGCAATTAACTACATTTCGTGTGGACATGGAGGCAATGGGAGAAATCGCTGTAGATGCAATTTCTAAAAAAATTGTCAACGAAGAATATTTGATGGGGCGAAAAGTAGTAAGTGGGAATTTAATTATAAGGGAATCTGTGAAAAGAATTAAGTAAAATTAGGTAAAGGAAGATGTATTTTACATCTTCCTTTTTTGTACCCAAAATACGTTAGCTTTCTTTAAGAGGACTTTATAGCGTTCTACAATCAAAAGCATTTGAATACGATTATTCATATACAACAAAATAATAGAAGAAAAATTGTTTAATACTACCAAATATAAAAAGTATATTGACATAAAATATAACAAATCATATAATTAAAATATAAGTTATCGATAACTTAAATAAAACCTAAATAACTTAATGTCAAAAGTGTTTTGGTTAAATGGAGGGTAAGCAATGGGAAGGAAATTAGTAAGTGTTTTATTAACTGCTGCTATGACAACTGCTTTATTTTCAGGGTGCACAACAGATAAGGAAACAGCGGTGACAAAGTCAGAAGATGAACAAACTGCTACTTCAGATTCAAGCGGGGAAGTAAAATCAAAAACTTCGGAGTTTAGCGGAGACTTAACGGTATTGACACATCGTACTGATTTGATTGACACAAAGTTTGCAGACTACAAAAAGGAATTTGAAGCAAGATATCCTGATGTAACAATTAAGTTTGAGGCAATAACGGATTACGAAGGTGACGTAGCAATTAGAATGGGAACCAAAGATTATGGAGACGTATTAATGCTGCCAGGTTCTGTTCCAAGTAATGAGTTTGCAGATTATTTTGAACCATTGGGAAGTGTTGAGGAATTGTCAAATAAGTATAAAGAAGAATTTTTAAATGCGAAAATTAGTCAAGGGCAGGTTTATGGCTTACCTTCTTGTGCAAATGCCCAAGGTGTTGTATACAACAAGAGGATTTTTAAAGAGGCAGGTATTACACAAACGCCCAAAACACCAGAAGAATTCTTAAATGCATTACAAAAAATAAAAGATAATACAGATGCCATTCCATACTATACAAACTATGCGGCTGGTTGGACCTTGACTGCATGGGAAGATCATGCTTGGGGTTCTGTAACAGGAGATGCCAATTATCATAACAATGTGATTATTCATGAAAAAGATCCATTTAGAGAAGGTACTTCTCATTATACTGTTTATAAGCTTTTATATGATATTGTTTCAAAAGGTTTATGCGAAAAAGATCCTGTAACAACCGATTGGGAACAGTCAAAGGTTATGCTAAATAACGGTGAAATCGGATGTATGATGCTTGGTTCTTGGTCGATTTCTCAGATGAAGGGAGCTGGCAGCAATGGCGATGATATAGGCTATATGCCATTCCCTACGAATATAAATGGAGTACAATATGCAACGGCTGGTGCGGATTATTGCTTTGGTATCAACGTAAACAGCCAACAAAAGGCGCTTGCAAGAGCTTGGATTGATTTTATGGTTGATGAATCTGGTTTTGCGCTTAGTGAAGGTAGTATTTCCATATTAAAAAATGATCCTTTGCCAGAAACCTTAAAAGATTTTTCAGAAGTTACCTTCATTGTAGATGAACCTGCCACTGCACAAAATGAGGGATTATTCGATGAATTGAGTAATACGTCAGAAGTAAGTCTTAACACAGATGTAGAAAAGAAACGAATTGTGGAAGCTGCAATGGGTAACACGAATGAAAGCTTTGATGATATTATGAACGATTGGAATGAAAAATGGGCGACAGGGCAAAAAGAATTAGGTTTAGAAGTCGAATAATGCACATTTTATATCAAAACTAGTTATATAATCTTTGAAAATACAGGTTTCTTATAATTTGTAATGTGTTTATGCAAATGTTTGAAGCCTGTATATTTAGGAGGAATGGTATGGATGACGTAACAGATAGCAAATTGACTTTTCATGAAATGGGAAAGAAAAGATTTTCATCAAGAAAGGTTCAAAAAAATGTTGTTATTATTTTATTTTTATTTGCACCTTTGCTTTTATTGATTGTTTTTACCTACATGCCTTTTACGGACATGGTAAGATATAGCTTCTTTAAATGGAACGGAACGAGTAAAACCATGAAATGCATAGGAGTAAAAAATTATATCGAAGTCTTTACAAGACCTGAATATTTTGGCGTACTGAAAACCAGTTTGTATTATTTGGTGGGTTCTTTTGTTCAAATTGGGTTGGCACTTTATTTTGCTACCATACTTAATTTTAAAGTACGCTTTTCCAATTTTTTTAAAGGAGCCATATTTTTTCCTTATTTGATCAATGGAGTTGCGATTGGTTTTGTATTTTTATATTTTTTTAAAAGTGGTGGTACTTTGAATTCCATTCTTACGGCTTTTGGAGTGGCAGAAGAAAAAATACCGTTATGGTTAAATAATAGAAGTTTGATTAACGTATCCTTAGCCTTTGTTTCTGTGTGGAGGTACATGGGGCAAAATATGGTTATGTTTAGTGGTGCGATGGCTTCTGTAAATAGTGATTTATATGAAGCCTCTGAGTTAGATGGTGCAAATAGGTGGCAGCAATTTCGCTATATCATTTTACCAAATATTAAGTTGGTAGTAAGTCTGAATATGATATTAGCGGTAAAAGGTGCGATTAGTGTATTTGAGATTCCATATATTATGACAAATGGAGGAAATGGCTCTGCTACCTTTGTTACTAAGACATTAGAAACTGCTTTCACAATGAAAAAAGTTGGCCTGGCATCTGCTATGGGTGTTGTATTACTAATATTTATCCTTATCATCACGTTGATTCAAAAAAAATTCTTTGAAGGCAAGGAGGCGTAAGAATGGAACTTAGTATTCACCACAAAATCTCTAAAGTAGTTGTAGTTTTTATGAAATACGTTTCTCTGCTTTTTGCCGCTCTGATTGCAATTGTACCTCTAATGGTTGTATTTTTAGGTTCCTTTAAAACAAAGGAGGAATTTAGCACGACAAAGGTATTAGAATTGCCACATAATTTTTTGAATTTTGATAACTACATAAGGGCTTTTGTAGAGGGGAAGATGTTGCTTGGTTTTGCAAATACCTTATTTATTTTATTCTTTTCCATTTTGGCAACTCTGTTAACAGGTACTATGACAGCTTATATATTAAGTCGGTTTGATTTTAAGTTAAAAAAATTGGTTCAGGCGGCATTTTTAATTGCGTCTCTAATACCAAGTATTACCATGCAGATGAGTACGTTTCAAATTATTTCTAGATTAGGGATTTTTAATACGAGAATGTCAACAATCATATTATTTGCGGGGACGGATATTATTTCAATTTATATCTTTTTACAGTTTTTAAATAACATTTCAAGATCTTTGGATGAGTCAGCTATTATGGACGGAGCATCTTATTTAACCATATTTTTTCGAATATTAATTCCGTTAATGAAACCAGCAATTGTCACTGTACTAATTATTAAAGGGGTTAATTTCTATAATGAATTTTACACACCATTTCTTTATATGCCAAGTACGGATTTGGCGGTGATTTCTACGGCATTATTTAAGTTCAAAGGGCCATATGGAACGCAGTGGGAAGTGATTTGTGCAGGTGTTATCATTACAATTATACCTACACTACTTATATTTTTATTACTTCAAAAACAGATATACAGTGGACTTACACAAGGTTCCGTAAAGGAATAACAGGAGGTTAAAAATGAGTAAGATAAAAATAGTAGCAAGAGATAGTTTACCAAATATTCCATGGCAAGATAAAAAAGAAGGTACGAACCATACACCAATATGGAGATATGAACACAATCCAATCATAGACCGAAATCCTTTAGAAAATGTTGCACGAATTTTTAATAGTGCAGTGGTAGCATATAAGGATGCATTTATAGGTGTTTTTCGTGGTGAACAGGTAAATGGTGTTCCTTATATCTATTTAGGCTATAGCAAAGATGGGATTAAGTGGGACTTTGAAAAGGAAAAAGTTCATTTTATAGACGAACAGGGAAAGGAATTTGAGCCTCACTATGCATATGATCCTAGACTTGTGAAAGTGGAAGAGGCATATTATCTCATATGGTGTACAGATTTTTATGGGGCAGCGATTGGTTTAGCAAAGACGACTGATTTTAAGACATTTGTACGATTAGAAAACCCCTTCATTCCATTTAATCGAAATGCAGTTTTGTTTCCAAGAAGAATAAATGGAAATTATATACTGCTTTCAAGACCAAGTGATAGTGGGCATACACCGTTTGGAGATATTTTCTTAAGTGAAAGTCCAGATATGACCTATTGGGGAAAACACAGACATGTAATGGGAAGAGGACAAAGCTGGTGGGAATCCGTTAAAATTGGAGGTGGAGCAGCACCGATTGAAACTAGCGTTGGTTGGCTTTTATTCTATCATGGAGTAAGTGGAACCTGTAATGGTTTTGTTTATAGTATTGGCGGTGCAATCCTTGATATTGATAACCCTTCTAAAGTAATCTATCGTTGTGAAAACTTTTTACTCACACCAGAGGAATGGTACGAAGAAAGAGGCTTTGTTAATAATGTGGTATTTCCTTGTGCAACGCTTACTGATTCGGATACGGGAAGAATTGCCATTTATTATGGTGCGGCAGATAGTTATGTCGGATTAGCCTTTACGACGGTAGATGAGGTGGTGTCTTACATAATGAAACATAGTGTAGTAACTGACAATGATTTGGAGATAGGGATTCGTTAAAATCCATTGATGAAGCTACTAAAATAAGGAGGGCCTATGAGAGAAATCAATGAACTTGTGAAGGATGCTATCGTTCAAAGGGGAAATTTAGAAAATATAAAAAAGGTAATGCGAAATGGTGAAAATGGAAAACCAATTACGATAGGTTTTATTGGAGGATCTATTACACAAGGCTCTTTAGCTAGCTCGCCAAAGACTTGCTATGCTTACCTTGTATACCAGTGGTGGGTTAGTAAGTTTCCAAAGGCGTCTGTAAAATATAGAAACGCTGGAATTGGTGCAACTACATCTCATTTTGGTTGCGCACGGGTAGAACAGGATTTGCTTAGGTTTGAACCTAATATATTGATTATAGATTTTAGTGTTAACGATAACATAAATACATTAAATGAGGAGACGTTTGAAGGTCTAATTCGAAAAATATTAGATTATAATATAGGGACAGGGATAATCGTAATAAATCATGTGAATTATGAAAGTGGAGAAAACACGCAGTTTAGTCACAACAAAATCGCCAAGCACTATGGACTACCTTGTATCAGCTTAAAAAATAGCTTATATCCTTGTGTGAAATCGAAATTGTTGTTAAAAGAAGATATCACTCCCGATGATTTACATCCAAACGATTTGGGACATAAACTAGTATCTGATATTGTAAATGGAGTGTTAGAGCATATTTATCTAGAAAGAAATGAAAAAGAAGATAAGATAGATCTACCAAAGCCATTCACAAGAAATGCATATGAAAAAGCAAGGATTTATCAAAATAGCAATAGCAATTTTATAGCAAAAGGATTTATCTGTGATTCGTCCAAGAAAGAAGACCTGCAAGACATTTTCAAATCTGGATGGTTTGGAGAAAGAAAAGGAGATACATTAACCTTTTATCTAGAAGGAACTGAAATAGCAATACAATACAAAAAGACGATTCAAAGGCCTGCACCTAAAGCGAAAGTATTCGTTAACGAAAAAGAAACAGATATTATCTTGGATGCTAATTTTGAAGAAAACTGGGGCGATTGTTTATATACCCAGCCAATAATAATTCATGGAGAAGAGCATGTATATCAAATAAAAATACAAATAATAGAAAGCTCGAATAATGGGTTACAACCTCTATACATCAGTTCTATTATAACCTCCTATGAATAATTCATTTAATTTTAAAACGTAATGTGATATAGTATTACTTACAAAATAAATAAGCGACTGTAAATGTTAGGAGAAATATCATGTCAGTAAACAAAGAAATTTTATTTATCAAGCCAATTTTCAAAGAGAACATATGGGGCGGCAGCCGATTGAATACCGAGTATGGTTACCAGATTCCTAGTAATACGACAGGAGAATGCTGGGCAGTCAGTGCACATGAAAATGGTGATTGCTTGGTATCAAATGGGCAGTTTGCAGGTGAGAGCCTGGCAAAATTATGGAAAGAACAGCAAGCTTTATTTGGAAATATAGGTGGAGACAAATTTCCTTTACTTATTAAAATTATAGATGCAAAAGATGACTTAAGTATTCAAGTTCACCCTGATGATACCTATGCAAAAGAGCACGAGAATGGTTCACTTGGAAAAACAGAATGCTGGTATATTCTTGATTGCAAAGAAGATCAAGAAATAGTAATCGGTCACAATGCAAAGTCAAAAGAAGAATTAGTTTCCTTAATTGAACAAAAAAAGTGGAATCAACTCATTCGAACTCATTCTATTAAAAAGGGAGATTTTTTCCAGATTAACCCTGGTACAGTACATGCTATAAAAGGTGGTACGTTGATATTAGAAACACAGCAAAACAGTGATATAACCTACCGTGTTTATGATTATGACCGCTTGACGGATGGACAGCCAAGGCAACTACATATTGATAAGAGTATTGATGTAATTCATGTACCTTTTGTAGAAGAAAAGTATCAGGAAGATAAAGACGTAAAATCACAGTGCAAAAAGCTTATTGCTTGCAATTACTATGAAGTATACAAATTCGAAATTACGAAAGAAGAAGAATTCCTTCAGGATAAAGCATTTCAGATAATGAGTGTAGTAGAAGGTGAGGGGAGTATAAATGGAACCAACATCAAAAAAGGCGACCATTTTATATTGCCATATCAATTTGGAACGTATAAGTTAGATGGAAATATGACGATAATAGCTTCCAATCCTACTATATAAGGTTGATATTTCATTGTTCTAGCATTGACATTCAATAAAAATTGGAATATACTTATAAAAGAAAATGATAATCACTTTCATTATCGATTCAATTGAAAGCCTTATTTGAAAAGGAGGATGTTTTATGCTACAATTTATAATATCGAATTTAGCGACTATTATTATTAGTTTATTGCTAATAACAATGGTAACCATGATAATCCGAAAGATGATAAAAGATAAAAAACAAGGAAAGAGTTGTTGCAGTGGAGGCTCTGGGTGTGATGGATGCAGCCATGCTTCGACACAGAATTCGTGTCATCATTAGATTAGATAAATAGGTTATAAACCAGTCTCATTTTTCATAAAATAGAAAAAAAGAGATGGTGTATCATGTGCCTTAAATGGAAAGAACTGATGATAAGTATAGCAATTAGTTTGGGAGTAGGAACACTGGCAGGATTTTTAACGCGAAACAGTGTAGCTATTTATAGTGAGCTTGAAAAACCTCCCTTATCACCACCACAATGGCTATTTCCTGTGGTGTGGACGTTGCTTTACATACTAATGGGGATTTCGGCCTATTTGGTATATCAATCGGATGCTGACACAAAGGAAAAGAAAGACGCACTAAGAGTATATGGTATACAGCTATTACTTAATTTTGTTTGGTCTTTGGTGTTTTTTAATATGCAAGCGTACTTACTGGCATTTATCATTTTAATATTATTATGGTTTGCTATTTACATTATGATTGAAAGATTTAGTGCAATTTATATGACCGCTGGAAAATTACAAATTCCGTATTTACTGTGGGTCATGTTTGCAGGTTATTTAAATCTTGCAATTATTTGTTTGAATTAACAATAATTAGCAAATAAGAAAATTGTTTTTGGTGTATCCTAACACTTAATACGAGAATATATTGGAGATGATAAAATGTATATTACACTTGGAATTTTAATACCATTTATTGGTACAGCACTTGGAGCTGGTTGTGTATTATTTTTAAGAGATCAAATATCCCCGCTGATTCAAAAATGTTTGCTTGGTTTTGCATCAGGTGTGATGATAGCAGCCTCTGTATGGTCGTTGCTGATACCAGCGATTGATATGTCAGAACCTATGGGTAAATTTTCTTTTGTACCAGCGGTTGTAGGATTTGCAATCGGAATTGCATTTTTGCTATTAATGGATAAGATTATACCACATTTGCATTTGAGTAGTGATGAGCCAGAAGGAATTAAGAGCTCACTAAAAAAGAGTACAATGTTAGTGCTTGCTGTTACGCTACACAATATTCCAGAAGGAATGGCAGTTGGTGTTGTATTTGCAGGAGTAATGACAGGAAATAGTAATATTACATTAGCGGGTGCATTTGCACTAGCAATCGGTATTGCCATTCAGAACTTTCCAGAGGGAGCAATTATTTCTCTTCCATTAAAAACAGAAGGAAAAAGCAAAGGAAAAGCTTTTTTATATGGAATTTTGTCTGGTGTTGTGGAGCCTGTTGGGGCATTTATAACGATATTACTTACCAGTTATGTTGTGCCATTGTTACCATATTTGTTGTCATTTGCGGCGGGCGCAATGGTATATGTGGTAGTAGAAGAATTAATACCTGAATCTTCACAAGGAGAACATTCTAATATTGGAACGATTGGTTTTGCAATTGGTTTCTTAATTATGATGACTCTTGATGTTGCGTTAGGTTAAGAATTAAGAACATGAGGAATTTTCTTCATGTTCTTTTGTTTTGCACATTTGATACATAAAAACTTTTTTTCTGTCATAAATAATAACTAATAAGTGCTTTTATAGAGGTCCCATTGAAGAAAATATTTTTATGCATTTTTATATTATACTTAGTAATATGGAATGTTACCTCAGTATATGCAGTAGAGCAAGATACCTCAACACAACAAGAGGAGATAGGTAGTCTTTATGCGAAAGCAGCAGTACTTATGGATGCTGATACAGGTAGAGTTTTATTTGAAAAAAATGGAACACAACAGCTTCCTATGGCAAGTACAACTAAAATAATGACATTGATTGTAACGTTAGAAAATACCAATACCGATGATTTGGTTACCTTTTCAAAATATGCATCGTCTATGCCAGATGTACAGCTAAATGCTTTAGCAGGGGAACAATTCTATTTAAGAGATTTGTTATATTCATTAATGCTAGAATCACATAATGACAGTGCGACGGCAATTGCAGAGTATGTGGGATCAACTGCATTTACAGACCGAGTGGATGCAAAAGATGCTACAAAGGAACAAAGCAAAGAATATATCAAGGCTTTTGCCAAGATGATGAATCAAAAAGCGAGAGATATTGGTTGCTTTAATACATATTTTATTACTCCTAATGGCTTAGATGCCCAAATGAATATGGAGGATGGAAGTATAGCAGTTCATTCTACAACAGCCAAAGACCTGGCAAGAATCATGTCGTACTGCATAAATGAATCGCCAAAGAAAGAGCAGTTTCTTGAGATTACAAGAACAGCAAATTACAGCTTTCATAATATGGTAACAAAAGAAGATGGAACGACAGAAAATGGAAGCAGATCGTTTTCTTGTAATAATCACAATGCCTTTTTAAATATGATGGACGGAGCGTTATCAGGAAAAACTGGATTTACAAACAATGCAGGATATTGTTATGTAGGAGCTTTGAAAAAAGACGGAAAAACGTTTGTTGTAGCATTACTCGCATGTGGATGGCCTAATAATAAAAGCTATAAGTGGAGTGATACAAAAAAGCTAATGAGTTATGGACTTGAAAATTATTCGTTTCACTATTTTGATGAGGCGGTTGTTGATGAAACAAAGTTTGAACCTATATTGATAAAGAACGGGCAGACGAAGTATATAGGTGGTAAGGCTTATAGCGGGCTACGTGTTCTAGAACTTACTTCTGATAAAGATAAGCAGGAGGGCTTACTTCTTCGAGACGATGAAAAGATAGAGGTGCAATATGATATAACGAAAGAATTAGAAGCACCCGTAAAGGTTGGCGATCAAGTGGGGACGGTTAAATATTTATTAAACGGAGAAGTATGGAAGATAAAGAATGTAGTACTAACAGACAGTGTGAATCGAATTGATTTTATGTGGTGCTTTCAACAGGTATTCCAAAAATTCGCAATTTAGAATGTATAATGATTCTCAAAAATCAGATACTAATTGTTAAAGAAAAATTCAAAGTGCGAAAGGATGAATTCAATGAATGAAGATACCATTTGTCTTTTAAAGGAATGCAATGCAGGCTGTAAAATGGCAACAGACAGCATGGAACAGGTAATGGAATATGTTGAAAACGATGAACTGCGTAAACTAATTGATCGTTATAACGAGCCTCATATTGCGTTAGGAGAAGAGTGTACTCGATTATTAAAAGAGGAAAAGAAAGAAGATAAGGACCCAACCCCTATGGCAAAAACTTTTTCATGGATTAGTACAGAAGTAAAATTAATGATGAATGATAGTTCTGATAAAATAGCCAAAATCATGATGGATGGTTGCAATATGGGGATTCAATCACTGAGTGAGTATGTCAATCAATATGTAAATGCTTCAAAAGAAGTAGTGGATTTAGCAAATCGATTGATTCGAATTGAACAAGATTTTATGAATGACCTACGTGCATTTTTGTAATGAACCACAAGGTAGAATAATAGCAGGTAAAAGTTTAAATGTTTTGCTTTTGCCTGTTATTTTAATTCTTTATAGAAAAATCTTTACAGATATTGTAATATAGCATAAAATTTAAAGAGAAGAATTTAATTACGAGTAAAATACGTGATACCTAGACATAAGCGGAGGACATATGAAAGATACGATATATCGATATCACTATAGAGGTCATCGAAACACAAGCGTTTCGATTGATTTGGAGAAAATCATAAATGATACAAAGCAAATCATTCATCAATACATCAAAAAGGAAAAGATAATGACAGCATGTATGTATGAGCATGAGAATATGTTGTTTGCTTATTATGAGTCAATTGGTGAAGAAATAAAACCAGAGGAACTTTTTGCCCCCTTTTCTAGTTCTTTGTTGAAATGGCCAGGAGAAAAGTACATGCGTGATTGGGTACAAATGAATCATGTGTTTTACCATGCCATTCCAGAAGGAATAACGGATTGGAAAAGAGAACGAAAACCAGAACTTCAAAGAGGTAGAATTGCTTTTTTAAAACCAGATAAATTATTTGACTATGTGTATTACCATGTGGCGATTACCAAAGAAGGACTTTTACATGGAGACAAATACCAATCCATTGCTTTACATGAAAATATTTTATTTTCATATTTTGAGGAACCAAGAACGGAGATTAACATAGTTAGGGATTTGTCAAAAAATTCAAAGGTGATTGAAGATTGGCTGCAGGTAATACCAGAATCACATTTTATAAAAGGGCCTCAACAATCAAATTTTACATTTATAAATTCACTTATTACAATGGGTCAATAGGAGGAAAAGATGATGAATTATAGGAAATTTGGAAATGTTGTCAATGAAATATCTGCACTAGGTTTTGGTGCAATGAGACTCCCTGTAGAAGATAATCATATTAATGAAAAGGAAGCCATTAAAATGATTCGCCATGCGATAGATGCAGGGGTTAATTATGTAGACACTGCCTATCCATATCATCAAGGAGAAAGTGAAATTGTTGTAGGAAAAGCATTAAAAGATGGATATCGTGAAAAAACATATCTTGCAACCAAATGTCCAGTATGGGAAATTAATAAAGAAGAGGATTTTGAACGATTACTAGACGAACAGCTAGATAAACTTCAAGTTGAAAAAATTGATTTTTACTTACTACATGCACTAGATAAAGATAGGTTTGAAAATAAAATTAAGAAATTTAATTTAATTAAGCACATGGAAGAGGCTAGAGAGGCTGGGAAAATATCTTATATTGGTTTCTCTTTTCATGATGAATTACCTGTATTCAAAGAAATTATTGACTATTATGAGAATTGGGATTTTTGCCAAATTCAGTTTAATTACATAAACACAGACTATCAAGCTGGTCTGGAAGGTCTTAAATACGCCTATGAAAAAGGAATTGGTGTGATTATAATGGAGCCACTTCTTGGTGGTAAATTAGCAAACCCATACGAAAATGTGGCAAGTGTACTTTCAAAAGAGAAGTCACCAGTGGAATGGGCACTTGATTATATATGGAATCATAAAGAAGTGGCTCTTTTATTAAGTGGAATGAGTACGATGGAGCAAGTGGAGCAAAATTTATTATATGCTTCAAGAAGCAGCGTAGGAATGTTAAGCGAAGAAAATATTGCGATGTTAAAAAAGGCGAAAGAAGTATTTGATACAAAGGCTTTGGTTCGATGTACAAAATGTGAATATTGTTTGCCATGTCCAGCAGGGATAAATATTCCTGAGGTTTTTGAGGTATATAATAAGAGCGCAGTTCTTGGCGAAGAAAAGGCGAAGGAATTATATGAGGAGTTAGAAATAAAAGCAAGCGAGTGTATGTCATGTAGACATTGTGAAGGCGAATGTCCGCAACACATCATAATCAGTGAGGTTATGAAGGATGTCTCAGAAGCTTTGCAAACGGCGTAAATTGTTTGACGTTTACATACTTTCATGTTATATTCATCAATAGAATTGAATAATAATAACAAATGAAGTTGTTTTGCTTCATGTTGTTGGTGCAAAAGGTGCCTAATCTATCCGAGTATAGGATTAGGATAATAGGGAAATGGGTGAGAATCCCATACGGTCCCGCCGCTGTAAAGAAGGAGCTACATTTTGATAAGCCACTGCGTGTAAACGTGGGAAGGTAAGATGTGGTGTTGATAGCTGAGTCAGAAGACCTGCCTTTTGATACGTGATTATAAAAGCTGCGGAGCACAGCATTTTATAATAGATAGCACCGTAAGGTGCCCCCTATTTTGGCTAGGAGTCTATTTACTGTCACGTGATGTGCTGATGGTAAATAGATTTTTTTGATTTTCGGGGTAATACATACGTTTAAGGAGGAAGTAATGAGAAAAAAGGAAAAAAATTTATTTATTGCCCTTTTGGGCTTTGCTCTTATCTTTAGTAAGATTCCTACAGTAAATGCCATGCATATTATGGAGGGGTATTTACAACCAGGCTATTGTGTGGCTTGGGGAGTACTTTGTATTCCATTCTTGGCACTGGGAATCATCAAAATTAACAAAGTGGTAGGGGAACACAGAAAGACGTTATTGATACTTGCTATGGTAGGTGCTTACACTTTTGTGCTCTCATCTTTGAAATTCCCTAGTGTAACTGGTTCTTCTAGTCACCCGACAGGAACTGGACTAGGTGCGATGATATTTGGACCAAATGTAATGGCGGTAATCGGAATTATAGTACTTTTATTCCAAGCGATTTTGTTGGCACATGGCGGTCTTACAACACTTGGAGCCAATACGTTTAGCATGGCGATTGCAGGTCCTATTGTAAGCTTTGGTATTTATAAGCTGGGTACAAAGCTGAAATGGAATAGAAAAGTAACTGTATTTTTAGCTGCTTCACTCGGTAATTTATTTACCTATTGTGTTACAAGTGTACAGCTTGGTATTGCTCACCCAAGTGTAACAGAAGGAATTGGCGGTGCGATTGGCGAATTTTTAGGGATTTTCGCTCTGACTCAGATTCCGCTTGCAATCATCGAAGGTTTGTTAACAGTTGCTGTTTTTATCGGACTTGAAGTCTATGCAAAACCAGAGCTTTCTGAAATTGGATTTTTAAAGGAGGCAAAGTAATATGAGTAAAAATACAAAAATAATTGTTGCTTTAATTTTAGTATGTGTGGTAATGACCGTGATACCGTTTGTTATTTCATCAGGCTCAAAGTTTGGTGGAGCTGACGATGCAGCAGGAGCTATTGTGGAAGAACTTTCACCAGGATATGAGCCTTGGGCTGCGCCAATTCTAGAAACAATATTAGGCGGAGAACTTCCAGGAGAGACGGAGAGCTTATTGTTTTGCCTTCAAGCTGCAATCGGCTCAGGTATCTTGTTTTACTGTTTTGGATTCTTAGTAGCTAGAAAAAAGTACTTAAAAGAAGGATAAATAAAGATGCATCATTATCACAACAAAAAGCATCACAACCACCGAACACTTGCTTTTTATCATTATGCAATGAAATCAGGATTAGCTTATGTTAATCCTGATTTAAAATTGTGGGTAGGAATCATTTCATTGGTTCTTTGCTTATTATCTTGCGGTTTTACTTCAATCGTTATTGCTGTAATTATGATAGGTGTTATTCTTTTCTTTGGTAAGGTAAATGTCAAGGAATATTGGCATTTACTGCGTATACCATTTACCTTTATATTGCTAAGCGGCATTGTGCTTTTGGTTGACATTTCAAGGATAGAGGAAGGGATTGTATTCATTTCTATTTTACATAGATATCTTATTATCACGAGGGAATCACTTTTTACAGCGTCTAAAATCAGTGTAAAAGCAATGTGTAGTGTGACTTGCCTTTATATGATTAGCTTATCTACACCCATGCATGAGATTATAAAAGTGCTTCGAAAATGGAAGCTACCAGAAATTATGATTGAACTGATGTTTTTGATTTATCGCTTTATCTTTGTATTGCTTGAGGTGTACTACAACATGAAAACCGCTGCAAAAACAAGACTTGGATACGTAAATTTAAGAAGGTCCTATCAATCCTTCTTTGGAATTTGCACCAACCTTTTTGTCATTGCCTTTCAAAAGGCATCCAAAAATTTTGATGCGATGGAGGCGAGAGGGTATGACGGAAATCTCAGGTTTTTGGAGAGTGAAAAGCCTGCCACAAAAAAGCAATTGGGATTATGCGGGGGGTATTTTCTAGTGATAATTATCTTGCTTGGCGTAGAAAGGATATTAATATGAGTATGACAAAACATGTTTTGAAGGTAGAGCATGCGTATTTTTCCTACGAAGAAGGACGCTATGCACTCCATGACATTAACGTGTCTATAAACAAAGGAGAGAAAATAGCTGTCATAGGCAGTAACGGGGCTGGAAAATCGACTTTTTTTCTGACGTTAAATGGTGTTGTAAAGCTGTTAGAAGGTGAGCTGTATTTTCATGGAGAGAAACTAGATTATTCACGAAATCATCTTGTAAAGCTACGTAAAAGTGTTGGAATGGTGTTTCAAAATCCTGATGATCAGATTATTGCGTCAACGGTTGAAGGTGAGATTTCCTTTGGTCTTTTTAACATCGGGATGAAAACAAAGGAGGTGCGTACGAAAGTGAATGGCGTGATGCAAGAGATGAATCTTACAGAGTATGCAAAGCGTCCGCCTCATTTCTTAAGCGGTGGGGAGAAAAAGCGTGTCACAATAGCTGATGTGGTGGTGATGGAACCAGAAATCATTTTGTTTGATGAACCAATGGCCAGTCTTGACTGTAAAAATACAGCTCTTTTTCGTGAACAGATTGATAAGCTGCATAAGAGGGGTGTGACCTTACTTATCTCTACCCATGATATGAACTTTGTATGGGAATGGGCCGAGAGGGTAATCGTCTTTGCAGATGGAGAGATTGTTGCAGACGATATACCCACTGTGATATTTGAAAATGATGAAATCATAAGCAGGGCATCACTACAAAAGCCTCTATTGTTTGAGAGTGAGAAATATCGAAACAAAGTGTAATAAGCACAAGAAAATACATTATAATTATGTCCTAACGTAGATTATAACTTGTATAACCTGCTTATGGCCTTTGTCGAATTAGGTTGCTAATCAAAAATAATTGCGATATAATACTAATTATGTTATTCACAATTATTATTGGATAAGGAGCAAAATTATGAAAGGTACAGTAGTTTCAACTTGGGTGCAATCTAGCAGAAGGTTGTTCGGAGATAAAGTGGTAGATGATGCACTAGTTGCGAATGGTTTGTCAAAAGATTATATATTTTCACCATTGGAAGATGTAAAAGATGACATTGCAAAAGGCATTGTTGTAAAAATAGGAAGCAATGTTGGAAAAGAGCCGAAAGAGATTTGGAAAATAGTAGGCGAGCAAAATATTAAGACGTTTAGTACTAACTATCCTGGATTTTTTAGACATGATACGGCATATGAGTTTTTAAAATCCATGAATGATGTTCATGTGATTGTTATGAAACGTTTCAAAGGAGCAGTTCCGCCAATCCTTGATGTAACACCGATATCCTCACATGAGATAATCTTTACTTATCGATCCAAACGTGGGATGGGCGATTACTTAACTGGTTTAATCAGTGGAGTATCAAATTATTTTAACGAAAAGATAGATGTTGCATTCCTCAGTCAAAATGGAGATGAACTACAGCTTAAGTTAACATTTGAAAAAGAAATACAGGTAAAGAAAAAGTTTCATTTAAATCTCTTATTTTCCTTTGGTGTGCTAAAGGACATATCGATGAAAACAGCACTGTTTAACTCGATTTTGGTAATTGTGGCAGGACTTATTATGCCAGTAAATAACCTGTATGCTGTTATACTTGGTGCAGTTTCTTTTGTTTCATCGATGGTAGGAAGTAAATTACTTAACAGACCGATGAAGATTGTTGTAGAAGAGATTAAAAAACTAAAGGAACGAAAATATACAGAGGCGGTTATTTTGCAATCCAAGGATATCTATGAAGATATTATGGGCGAGATTAATGAGTTAAAGGGCGGCGTTCAAAAGGATTTCATGGGCTTTAATGCTATCGTGGATGAAATGAATATGTTCAATCATGCGATAGAAAATATTGCAAATACCATGCAAAGTGCGTCAAACGATATTACAGATGTATTAGATGAAGTGGCAATGGCTGCAACCAGTCAAGCTGAAGATACAGGAAAAGCAATTTCTGTGCTCAGTGTAAGTATTGAAAATGTGACGGATATTTCAAACCAAAGTCAGGATAACAAAGATAAAATTGAGGATGTAGTGGTTAGCATTGAAGAAAGCTTTGGGAATGTAAAGCAAACGGCATCTGAATTAGATGTTGTATTACATAAATTCAATGATATACGAAGAAGCGGTAATGAATTAAAGGATAATGCAACCAATATTACGAAAATTGTTTCCATTGTATCAGCAATTGCACATCAGATTAATTTACTGGCGCTAAATGCTTCCATAGAAGCAGCAAGAGCTGGCGAATCAGGAAAAGGCTTTGCAGTGGTTGCCGATGAGGTTAAGAAACTTTCAGAAGAAACCAATCAAGCAGTGGAACAGATTAATAGTAGTTTAACGAATTTTATTTCCAGTATTGGTAATGTGGTAGAAGCAATTGATGTACAATATGAAGTATTAGAACAGCAAAATACCAATCTTACAGATGCAGTAGGAACATCAATGTTATCAAATGATAGACTAAAACAGGTAGCAAACCTTATGATTAAGTCTTCACAAGACTTAAAGCTAGAAGCAGATAATATTACAGAAGTATTTGATGGAATTCAAAATCTTGCTGCTATCGCAGAGGAAAATTCAGCGGCAACCGAAGAAGCTAGTTCAAATGTAGCGATTTATGTTGACCAGATTACAGAATTAACACAACAGATTGTTGTATTTGATAAAATGATTAAGAATTTCCAAGAGGATTTAAGTAAATATAGAATTTAATATAAAGCAAAATCTTTGAAACCTAATGAAGGTGCAGTTCATGCACATTTCATTAGGTTTTTTGCTATTACAAAATAAAAAAGCTTTTATAAATAAATGTTTGAAATATAGATTGTTATGTATTATAATTTAGATATACATAAAATAATTTAAATAAAAGTAAATGAGACGGTTTGGAGGAAGAAATGAATAGTCAAGAACTTAAGTATAATGAGCCATGGATATTGCAAAGAGCAGATCCTTATGTTTTAAAACATTCAGACGGGTATTATTATTTTACTGCAAGTGTACCAGCTTATGATAGAATTATCATTAGGCGATCTAAGACGTTGGCAGGATTAAAAGAGGCGAGTGAACATACAATATGGATAAAGCATGAAAAAGGAAATATGGGGAGTCACATTTGGGCTCCAGAGATTCATTATATAAAGAATCGTTGGTATATCTATTTCGCAGCAGGAGATGCAGATGATGTGTGGCGAATTAGACCCTATGTTTTAACTTGTAAGGACCAAGATCCAGTAACTGGACAATGGGAAGAACTTGGAATGATGCAAAGTGCAGATGGAGATCCTTTTTCTTTTGAAGGATTTTCATTGGATGCAACAGTATTTGAGCATAAGGAAGAGTTATACTTTGTATGGGCTGAGAAAGTTGGAGTAAAGAGTCAGATTTCCAATCTCTACATCGCGAAAATGGAACACCCATGGAAATTAAAAACAGTGCAAGTACTTTTAACAACGCCAGATTATGAATGGGAAAGAGTAGGATTTTGGGTAAATGAAGGTCCATTTGTAATAAAAAAAGAAAATAAAATATTTTTAACGTTTTCTGCAAGTGCCACGGGAGCTTGTTATTGTATTGGAATGTTAGAGGCAGATGGCAACTTGGATTTGTTAGATCCTTTATCTTGGATGAAATATCAAGAACCAGTATTGCAATCGAATCCAGCAAAAAAGATATTTGGTCCTGGTCATAATTGTTTTACAGTGGATGAAGAGGGAAATGATATTATGGTCTATCATGCAAGAGTAACGGATCAGATAGTAGGAGATCCATTAAATGATCCCAATCGGCATACGATGTTTATGAAACTAAAATGGGATAAAGAAAACAAACCCATTTTTGATTTTAATTAAAAGAGTGCATAGCACACGAAATGGAGGTTAAATATGGCAAAATTATTTATCAATGAGAACAAACAGGCGGGGCATATTAACGCAGAAATCTATGGGCATTTTGCAGAACATTTGGGAAGATGTATCTATGGTGGAATCTATGTAGGGGAAGATAAAGCCATACCAAATACCAATGGTATGAGAAATGATGTTATTGCGGCGTTAAAAGAAATCAATGTACCAGTACTTCGCTGGCCAGGAGGATGTTTTGCGGATGAATATCATTGGAAGGATGGTATTGGACCAAAAGAAAAGCGTAAAAAAATGATAAATACACATTGGGGCGGTGTAGTAGAAGATAATAGCTTTGGAACACATGAATTTATGGAGTTATGCAAACAACTTGGTTGTAAGACCTATGTTAATGGGAATCTTGGAAGTGGTACGGTGCAAGAAATGTCTGAGTGGGTGGAATATATGACGTTTGATGGAGTATCACCTATGGCAGACTTAAGAAAAGAGAACGGGCAAGAAGAGGCATGGAAGGTTGATTATTTTGGCGTTGGCAATGAAAATTGGGGTTGTGGAGGCAACATGAGGCCAGAATACTATGCAGACGAGTATAGAAGATATCAAACCTATGTTAGAAACTATAAAGCAGGGGATGAGATTAAAAAGATTTGCTGTGGTGCTAATTCAGGCGATTATGATTGGACAGACAAAGTACTTAAGGTGACACATGAAAATACCCCACCACATCTTCATGGTTTTATGGACGGACTCTCATTGCATTATTATACGGTTCCAAACAACTGGACGACAAAAGGAAGTGCAACAGATTTTACGAAGGAAATGTGGTATCAAACTCTAAACAAAGCTCTTTTTATGGAAACGTTAGTAAGCAGACATGAAGCAATTATGGACCAATATGATCCTGAAAGAAAGATTGCTATGGTAGTAGATGAGTGGGGATGTTGGTATGATGTAGAACCTGGTACGAATCCAGGATTTTTGTATCAGCAAAATACGATGAGGGATGCTTTAGTTGCTGGAATCACACTGAATATATTTAACAAGCATTGTAACAGAGTCAAAATGGCTAATCTTGCACAGATGGTGAATGTATTGCAATCAGTTATCTTAACAGAAGGAGAGAAAATGATACTTACCCCAACGTATCATATTTTTCATATGTATCGTTGCCATCAAGAGGCAACTTTATTAGAAAGTTATATCAAAACAACTGAAATAGGAATCGAGGAAGAATATAAAGTACCAAACTTACATGAGTCTGTTTCAAAAGATAAAGATGGTGTTATTCATATAACGTTAAATAATTTATCACTTACAGAGTCCTATGATATTGAAACGATACTGACTGAAAAGAATATTATAGATGTAAAGGCAGATATATTAACAAATGATATGGCGGCGCATAATACATTTTCTAATCCAAATCAAGTAAAAATTCAACCATTTACAGAGATTGAGATTACAGGTAGAGAAATTACTTTTCAAATTCCACCTTGCAGTGTAATGAAAATCTCAATTCATTAATCAGTAGCAGTCACACGCATTGTAACAAAAGCGTATGACTGCTTTTATAATTAGTAACGGTAACGGCAATCTTGCATTGTTGAAACAAAGGAATTATAATGTACCCAGTGGTGGATTATTGTGCTGTGAAGATGACAATTGAGCCAAAGAATGCTAAAAAGCTTGTTAAATAGTCAAGCGAAACAGGGAAAGGAATTAAAGCATGAGTAACATATTACTTCTCGAAGATGATTTAAGTTTGATTAACGGACTTTCTTTTGCTTTCAAAAAGCAGGGATTTGAATTGGACGTTGCCAGAACACTCAAAGAGGCGGATGCTTTGTGGGCTGATGGTAAATATAATCTGCTGGTTTTGGATGTAGCGTTGCCTGATGGGTCTGGTTTTGAATTTTGCAAGAAGGTGCGGCAGGTTTCCAAGGTGCCAATTATTTTTTTAACAGCTTCCGATGAAGAAATGAACATTATTATGGGGCTAGATATAGGCGGTGATGATTATATCACAAAGCCGTTTAAGCTGGGAGTACTTGTATCAAGAATCAACGCCTTGCTTCGCAGGGCAAAGGACTTTGGCTCAGAAGACACGATACTGCAATCAAACGGTATCAAGGTGCTTTTGTTACAGGGACAGGCGCTTAAGAACGAGGAGCTGTTGGATTTGACCGCGGCAGAATATAAGTTATTGTGCCTGTTCATGCAAAATCCGAATATGGTACTTTCTAAGAATCAAATATTAGATAAGCTGTGGGATAGTGAGGGCAACTATATTGATAGCAGTACGCTTACAGTGTATATGCGTAGATTGAGAATGAAGGTTGAGGACAATCCAAGTGAACCGCAAATGCTTTTGACTGTTCGTGGCATGGGCTATAAATGGAATGTCGTGGACTGAGGTAGCTTATGAAAATATTTGCAAACAAAGACATAAAACACTTTTTCCTTGTTCTAACGGTTATTTTATTGGCTTTCCTTTTACTGACAGAAGGCATTGTCTGGCTGCTGTATCAGAAGGTTTTCTTTTGGCTGTTGTTGCTTTCTTTGTTGACAACAATCGCAATATGGGGAGTCTCTTATTGGTTTTTTTGTCGGCAAAACAAGATCATGGAGAATGCGGTATCGCAAATCAACGCCTACCTTGACGGTAATGAGAATGCCCGTATTGAATGTGATGAAGAGGGCGAGTTGTATAGACTGTTCCATTCCATAAACTCACTGGCTGCAATCTTAAATGCCCATGCGGCAAATGAATTGCGGGAAAAGGATTTTTTGAAAAATACCATCTCTGATATTTCTCATCAACTAAAAACGCCGCTCGCAGCTCTAAACATTTATAATGGACTACTGCAAGACGAAGCAGAGGAAATGCCTGTGGTAAAAGAATTTGTCACATTGTCAGAGCAGGAACTTGACCGCATTGAGACGTTGGTACAAAACTTGTTAAAAATCACAAAACTAGATGCTGGTTCTATTATCATTGAAAAGAGCATGGAGAACATAGCGGACATAATGCGAGACATCGAACTACATTTTGCGTATAGGGCAAGACAGGAGCAAAAAGAAATCGTTTTGTCTGGCTCAGATAATATTTCACTCTTATGTGACCGTGATTGGCTAATCGAGGGCATTGACAATATTGTGAAAAATGCGCTGGATCATACAGAAAAAGGCGACAAGGTTTGCATTGAATGGAAAGCCTTATCCAGTGCCATTCAGATTACGGTAAAAGATAATGGCAAAGGTATCCATCCAGAGGACTTGCATCATATTTTCAAACGATTTTACCGTAGTCGTTTTTCGAAGGATAAGCAAGGGATTGGGTTGGGACTTCCTATGGCAAAGGCCATTATTGAAGCGCATAGTGGCACCATAGAGGTTGACAGTGAATTAGGTAAGGGAACGACCTTTACAATGAATTTTTTAATTCCTACAAAATTGTAGGCTGATTGTAGCCTTGCAGTAATATTCATGTGCTATTCTTTCAACACAGGCAGGATAGACAAAGAAATCTGCCTGTGTAGCAAAATCATTAAGAAAGAGGTATTTGCACTATGAACTTATTAGAGGTTAATAACATTTGTAAGACATATGGCAGCGGTGAAACTGCTGTAAACGCACTAAAAAATGTCAGCTTTTCTGTCCCAAAGGGCGAATATGTGGCGATTGTCGGAGAATCGGGTTCCGGCAAAAGTACGCTCTTAAACATGATTGGAGCGCTGGATATTCCTACATCGGGCAAGGTAAAGATTGACGGCAAGGATATTTTTTCGATGAATGACCGAAAGCTCACCGTTTTTCGGCGAAGGAACATAGGCTTTATTTTTCAGGCGTTTAATCTTGTACCAGAACTCACCGTAGAGCAAAATATTATATTTCCGATGCTCCTTGATTATCAAAAACCTGACAAGAAGTATCTGGAAGAACTTCTCACAGTGCTAAATCTGAAAGAGCGCCGTAATCACTTGCCAAGCCAGTTATCTGGTGGCCAGCAGCAAAGAGTGGCAATTGGACGTGCGCTAATCACCCGTCCAGCACTGATTCTGGCTGACGAGCCGACTGGTAATTTGGATTCGCAAAACAGTAGCGAGGTCATTGCATTACTTAGAGAGGCATCTAAAAAATACGAGCAGACGATTATTATGATTACCCACAACCGAAGTATTGCGCAGACCGCTGATCGGGTATTTTTAGTATCAGACGGGGTTCTAACTGATTTGGGAGGTGTTGCGAATGAGAAGCTATCTTAGCCTTATTCCGATTTGTGCAAAGGTGAGAAAACGACAAAATCGCATGACAATTATGTGTATTATTATTTCGGTACTACTTGTGACAACGATTTTCAGCGTGGCGGACATGATGATTCGAACGAAAAGTGAAGATATGAAAAACAATCATGGAAACTGGCACATTCAACTGGAAAATATTTCTTTTGACATTGCAACAGAAATAAGTGGGCGTCCTGATGTTACGGCAATTGGCTGGTCAGAGGCATTCAATTCAAATGCAGATCAACCATACTATATCGGAGAGAAAAAAGCCGTTTTATATGGTACAGACAATATATATATGACCAGGCTTGCCAGTGCTATTGAAGAAGGAGATTTTCCAAAAAGCGATAATGAGGTCTTACTTAGTCTCAATGCTAAGCTTGCTTTGGATGTACAAATCGGTGACCGTGTAACTTTGAAAACCCCTGCTGGTGATACTGATGTTACAGTATCAGGCTTTGGAGCGGATGACAAAGAGTATTATAAAGATCAAACATATTTGGTTGCTGTGTATATGACACAAACAGCTTTTGCAACACTTATGGAGCAAAATGATATTTCTAGTAGCCCAATCTGCTATGTGCAGTTTCAAAATGCTTCAAAGGCTTCCAAAGCAATTTCACAAATCAAACAGCAGTATGATTTGAAGGAAGGAAGCATTAAGGAAAATACTGCTATCATGGGTATTTCGGGGCAAAGTAGCAATGAATCGATGAAAAATGTTTATGGAATGGCGGCTATTTTGTTTGTTCTGGTACTGCTTGCTGGTGTGCTGATGATATCTGGCAGTATGAACAGCAACGTAGCCCAACGGACAAAATTCTTTGGTATGATGCGCTGTATTGGTGCAAGTCGCCAGCAAATCATTCAGTATGTAAGGTTGGAAGCATTGAATTGGTGTAAAACGGCGGTGCCATTTGGCTTGATTTTGGGGACAGCAATCAGTTGGAGTGTTTGTGCGCTGTTACATTACGGGATTGGTGGTGAATTTACTAACACCCCTGTATTTGCTCTTAGCCCCGTCGGACTTGTTAGTGGTGCAGCAGTTGGGGTTGCAACTGTATTGTTGGCAGCACAGGCTCCTGCCAAACGGGCAGCTAAGATTTCTCCGATGGCAGCAGTTTCAGGTAATACGCAGACCGTATCATCGATACGGCATGCTTCAAAGTTAAGTTTTGGTAAGATTGAAAAGACGTTAGGTGTCCATCATGCAACATCGTCAAAGAAAAACTGGTTTCTGATGACAGCCAGCTTCTCCCTTAGTATCATTTTGTTTCTTTGTTTCTCGGTAGGGCTTGATTTTGCACGCGAATTGGTGCCATCTTTACGGTCATGGCAGCCAGATATTACACTCAACGGTTATGCGAATGAACGGGTACTAAGTCAAAGGTTGAGTGATACGATTGGTTCAATTTCAGGTGTGGATTATGTTTTTGGAAGCTCCTATATTCAAAATGTTCCAGTAACTTCTTCACGACAAGAAATTGACCATGTTAATCTGGTGGCTTATAGTGACTATCTGCTTGAAAATACAAAAGATAGTATGGTTCAAGGGGATTTGTTAGAAATCTATGGAGATAGCGATAAAGTTATGACAATCATCAATAAAGACAATCCACTAAAAGTTGGAGATATCATTTGGATTGCAGGGCAAGAGGTTGAAATTACGTGCGTTGCATCTAATGGTTTATATCCCAGTGAATACAGTATCATTTGCTCCATGGAAACTTTAAAGCGGCTGACGGGAGAACAAAATTATAGCTTGCTTGGCATACAACTAGGCAAAGATGCGACCGATGAAACGATACAGCAAATTAACAGTCTTGTTGAAAGCAATGTGATTTATAGTGATGCGCGCAAAAGAAATCAAGAAGATGCAAGTACCTATTTGGCTACACAATTTGTTATATATAGTTTTTTGGCAATTATAGCTATGATTACGATGTTTAATATGATCAACAGCATTTCGATGAGCGTGAGCGCACGAATAAAACAGTATGGTGCTATGCGGGCTGTTGGTATGGACGGTAGACAGCTTCTCCAGATGATAGCCGCAGAAGCCTTTACTTACGCTATTTCAGGCCTTGTGGTTGGTTGTGGAGTGGGAATTGCACTGAGTAGATTTTTGCATATCAAGCTTTTAACGCGATACTTTGGAACTACATGGAGCTTACCGATAGTGTTGCTTGTCATTGTTGTTGTGTTTGATTTTGTTTGTGCTGTCGCTGCGGTATATGCCCCGGCAAAACGGATACGCAATATGGCGATTACTGCAACCATCAATGATTTGTGAAAGCTTTGACCCTTATTTTCTCCCGCAAGGGAAAAGATAAGGGAAAGTCACAATTTACGATTTAGTTACACCACAATTTTGTAAAGACGTTCAATTTCTTGTGGAAGAGTATGTATGATTTCTTTCATAAAATCTTCATCAATGCCCAGTGACTCCATGATTTTTTTTGAGTAAATGAAAGTAGATTCACATCCAAGTAAGGATTCATAATAAGTGGTACTAATGCTATCTGCAAGATGTATAATCATTACATCTGTTTTATGTCGTGTGGCTAGCAAAGGAGTGTGGTGATTGGCTATGATGGTTTGCATTTCATCAGGTAAATTCCATTCAAAGCAAAGCCATGAGCCGATCTCTGCATGTGTAATTCCTTGTAATACAAGTTTTTCAGCTGCTATTTGATGAACTCCTTTTTTTTGTAACTGATGAATCTGATCCATTTCATCAGGGAGGCATATATCTAAAACAGTAACACCAATATCGTGAACCAGACCGTAAATAAACATTTTATCTTTATCCGACAAATTTGATTTTTCTGCAATTTTGTATGCAGCAATCGAAGTCCCAAGACAATGTTTCCAATATTTTTTATTATTGAATACTTTTGCTCTACCTTTTTCTATAGGAACTAATAGATTAGTGATATAAGAAATTGCTACTATCTTTGCATTGCGAGCACCAAGATATGTAATGGCATCTCTGATAGTTAAAAATTTGCGATTTAAATTAGAATTGTAATCCAAAGAATGTATCATAATTTTTTCAAGCTGGGGATATTTTATGAATTTATCAATGCATTCGTCTAAATCATATTCATATGGATCTAATAGCATGTCTAATATTTCGCCAAAAGCTTTTGGTATTTTTGGTAAATGCCCAGATTCTTTGATTTGTGTTATGACTTTGTTATGTTGCATATGTTCCATAGATTTAAACCTCCCTTATCTTATGTTTGTTATTCATTATAACGGAAAGAGAGTGTGTTTTCCATAATAATTCAGTGAAATTTTATTCAATACTTAAAATAATTTGAGGTATTGTATTTAGAAAAAGTAAGATATTATGAAATTGGTTGACAAAGTGTTTGTCCAAAGGATATAATAACAAAAGTGAAATAAAAATATAAAGAAAGAGAGGTAAAAAATATGTCTATAATTGGAATTGTTTTAAGAAATATCAACTTAATAAAGAATTATGAATGTAAGATTACCTCTATTGCATCACATTAAATTTATGTTTTTTTTATTTAAATTAATGTTAAGGCCGTAGCATCTTGCTATGGCTTTTTTGTGCTTTGGAGAGGAAAAGATTGGAAAGGGGAAAAAATGAAAAAAATTTCAAGCTATATACTAGAGCATTGGTATTTTTATTTCATTGCAATTATTTGCATGGTATTTCAGGTTGGATTAGATATGCTTTCGCCGCAGTTGACAAAGAAAATCATTGATGATGTGATTGGAAACGGACAAATAGGAATATTAACCCAGCTACTACTAATGATTTTTCTCATCGGTGCGGGGCGATGTGTGTTTGGATATATAAAAGAATATATATTTGATAAAATAAGCGCAAGTATCGCTTCTGATATGAGAAAGCGATTGTTTCACCATATTCAAGGATTATCCATTGGATTTTTTAATGAAAATAACACAGGTGAAATAATGGCAAGAGTTAAGGATGACGTGGATAAAATCTGGTCAGCTCTTGGATATATCAGTATGCTAATTATAGAAGTTGTCATACATACGACCATTATATTATTTTGTATGTTTCATTTGAATTTTAAATTATTTATGATTCCAGTCATTGCAATGCCAGTTGTAGGATTTCTGGCTATTTTGATGGAAAATAAATTGGGTGGAGTATACGAAGAAATTAGTGAAGAAAATGCTGTGTTAAATACCGTAGCACAAGAAAATCTAGCAGGAGTGAGAACGGTCAAAGCATTTGCAAGAGAGAAATTTGAGATTACAAAATTTTTATCGCATAACAAAAGATACTATGATCTTAATATGAGACAATCAAAGGTATTGGTAAAGTATCAACCTATGTTTCAAATGATAACAAAGCTTTTACCAATAGTTGCGATAGTTTATGGAGGAGTTCTTGTCATTAATGGTGAGATTACGCTTGGTACACTAGGAGCGGCGGCAGAATACTGTAATAATATTGTATGGCCGATGGAAATGCTTGGCTGGTTATTTAATGACCTTGCCAGCGCAATCGCATCAAATAAAAAGATTAAGACCATTTATAATCAAAAGCCTCAAATTGTAGAAGAAGAAAATCCTATCACATTAGGAGAGGTTAAAGGAAATGTAAAATTTGAACAGGTATCCCTTCAAATTGATAAAAAGTACATATTAAAGGACATTTCGTTTGAGGTAGAGGCAGGAAAAACGATTGGTATTATGGGTGCAACAGGTACAGGAAAAACCTCTATTATCAATTTGTTACAGCGTTTTTATGATGTATCAGAAGGAAAGATCTTATTAGATGGTGTAGATATTCGAAAATTAAGTCTAAAGGAATTAAGAAAGAATATTACACTTGTTATGCAGGATGTATTCTTGTTTTCCGATACGATTAATTCAAATGTAAAGCTTGGTAAGAAAAACAGAGTTCGAAATGATGAAGTAAGAGAGGCACTTAGAGAATCTCATGCCACGAACTTTATTGAAAAAATGGAAAATCAGTATGAAACATTAATCGGAGAACGTGGGGTTGGTTTATCAGGAGGGCAAAAACAAAGAATCAGTATCGCAAGGGCACTTGCAAAGAGAATGCCAATCCTTGTATTAGACGATTCTACATCTGCACTTGATATGGAGACAGAATATAAGATACAAAATAACTTAAATGAATTAGACAATGTAACAAAAATAATCATTGCCCATCGAATTTCAGCGGTACGTAATGCAGATGAAATCATTGTTTTAGAAAAAGGAAAAATAGCAGAACGTGGTAAACATGATGAGTTACTGGCAATGAAAGGATTATATTATAAGACGTTTCATGCACAATACAAAGAAGTAATGCGTGCATAGAAGGAGGAAAAAGTGGCAATTAATTCAGTAAAAGAAGATGAGCTTTTAGAGTCGCATTCCAGAAAAGTCACATTAATCAGGCTGTTTCGATATTTACTGGCTTATAAAAAGAAGATTATATTTGTACTACTGATTATGTTTTGTTGTGTAACAATTACGTTAGTCAATCCTCTTATTATAGAAAGAGCCATTGATGTCTATATAAAGCAAAAGGATAGAATTGGTCTTTTACGATTAGGTGCATTTGCGGCGGGCATTAATATTATTTTAGTAATATTGATTAAAACTAGAATGTATATTATGGCAGAAGTGTCAAATAAGGTATTATTAACCATACGAGAAGAACTATACACACACATTCAGACCTTAAGCTTTCAGTTTTTTGATAGCAGACCAACAGGTAAGATATTGGCAAGAATTATTGGAGATGTAAACTCGTTAAAGGAAGTATTGTCAAATAGTGTAACAACTTTGATTCCAGATTTCATTACGATATCATCCGTAGTTCTCATTATGTTTATAAAGAATTGGAGATTGGCAATTGCCGCATTAAGTAGCCTTCCGTTCATGATAATTGGTGTATTCATCATCCAAAGAAAGGCACATGTGAAATGGCAAATATTTCGTAAGAAAGGCTCGAATGTAAATGCATTTGTGCATGAAGATATTTCGGGTATGTATATTATTCAAAGCTTTGGAGCAGAAGAGGAGACACAAGAGACGTTTGAAGAGCTCCTTACGGAGCATAAGAATTCCTTTATGGCAGCAGTAAAATATGCAGATGCATTTGGACCTATTGTTGATTTTTGTTGGGGAATTGGTACATTAATGCTTTATTATGTTGGTGTTAAAATGATAGGTGCAGATAAAGTACCAGTAGGAACACTAATCGCATTTGGAACATATATCTCAATGTTTTGGCGCCCTGTTTTAAATCTTAGTAATTTTTATAACCAATTGATTACGAATGTTGCAGGGGCAGAGCGTATCTTTGAAATCATGGATACCAAAGCAGATATCACAGATGAAAAAGATGTTGCAACGCTTCCAGAAATCAAAGGAGAGGTAGAATTTCAAAATGTTTCCTTTGAATACGATGCAAATAGTAAAGTGCTAAATGATGTTAGCTTTAAAGTAAAGCCAGGTGAAACAATTGCTTTGGTAGGTCCAACAGGAGCTGGAAAATCAACGATTGTGAATTTGATTAGTCGATTTTACGATATCCAAAAAGGAAGAATTACCGTAGATGGTTATGACGTAAAGAAGATTACGATAGAGAGCTTAAGACAACAAATGGGGATTATGACGCAGGATAATTTCTTATTCTCTGGAACGATAAAAGAAAATATCAAATATGGTAAATTAGATGCAACCGATGAAGAGGTGATTCAAGCGGCTAAAGCAGTAAATGCACATGAATTTATAATGGAAATGGAAAAAGGGTATGACACGGTACTAAAAGAACGTGGGGCAGGATTATCTGTGGGGCAAAAACAATTATTGGCTTTTGCAAGAACCATGGTTTCAAACCCAAAGATTCTTATACTAGATGAAGCAACTTCAAGTATAGATACCCATACTGAAATATTAGTGCAAGAAGGAATCGAAGCTTTATTAAAAAACAGAACTTCTTTTGTCATTGCACATCGATTGTCAACCATTCAAAATGCTGACCGAATATTTGTTATTGATGATGGGATCATTGTGGAAGAAGGCAATGCAACAAAACTTATGGCAAAAAAAGGCTTTTATTATGAACTTTATATGGCACAGTTTGCAAATATTGTGTAGTTTTAAGGTTTTAAGAGCTTGTACGTTTTCTGGTAGCAGTATCTTGAAAACAAAAATAGTCAGGACGATGTCTGGATTTGGTGTATTCAAATAAAATACCATCCGAATTGTAAGTTTGATTGCTGATTACTGCTAGGCAGTTATAGTCGTTTAGCTCCAAGTATTTTTCATCAATTTCAGTAATTCTTTCTACGGTCACTTTTCTTTTACTTGTGACAATAGACATACCAAGTTCATTTTCCAGGTATTCATAAATGGACTTTTCGGCAATTTGTTTTGTAAGATTTGGAATCAAAGATTTTAAAAACATATTAATATCTAATATAAGCGGCTTTCCATCAAGGTAACGAACGCGTTGTATGTAATACAATTCGGTGCCAATTGGAAAGCCGCTATGTTTTGCAATTCTTTCATCTACGATTAATTCTGTAAATTGTATTACTTTCGTTTTCGATTCTCTATGATTTCTGGCGGCAGATTCTTGAAAGGACTCAATACCTCCTATCGTAAAGGTATTTTGATCCACTGGCTGATAAATAACTCTTACACCTATTCCATGCATGGTCTGAACATAACCTTCGCTGACTAAGGATTGGATGGCTCGTCTTATTGTATTTCTAGTACATTTATAATTTCTAGATAAAGTATTTTCTGATGGTAATAAATCTTGATAATTGTATTCCTGTGATTCTATTTTTCTCTTGATATCTATATAAATTAATTCAAATTTACTTTTTGGCATAATGACTCCTTCTAACTTGTTTAAACAATCTTATTTCATTATAAATGGGAAAAGTATTAGAGTCAATGTAAAAAAAGGAGCAGAAATGAAAATAGAGATTGACTTGTTTAAACAAGCATGATATAAATAAAATATAGAACTTGTTTAAACAAGTATAAGAGGAGGAACACTATGGGTAAATATGAAAAGGATGCAAAGGAACTTTTGGAACTAATAGGTGGTAAGTCCAATATCAATGCAGTATCTCATTGCGTGACAAGAATGAGGTTTGTCTTAAATGACCCTTCGGTGGCAGACATTAAAAAGATTGAAGAAATGAAAGTTGTCAAAGGTACCTTTACACAAGCAGGACAATTTCAGGTGATTATAGGTAATTCTGTGGGGGAATTTTATAATGATTTTGTTGCGCTAGCAGGAGTAGAAGGCGTATCAAAAGATGAAGTAAAGCAAGCAGCAAAGAAGAATCAAAATGTGATGCAACGAGCGGTAACAGCAATAGCAGAAATATTTGCACCTTTGATACCAGCCATTATTGTTGGAGGTTTGATATTAGGTTTTCGAAATTGTATTGATAGTTTATACGTATTTGAAAATGGAACAAAGACACTTGTTGATATAAGTCAGTTTTGGGCAGGGGTTGATAGCTTTTTATGGCTAATTGGTGAAGCAGTGTTTCATATGTTACCAGTCGGAATATGCTGGTCGGTAACAAAGAAGATGGGTACAACTCAAATGCTTGGAATCATACTTGGTTTAACCTTGGTGTCTGGTCAATTGCTAAATGCTTATGGAGTAGCTGGCACAGCGGCAGCAGACATACCGTTTTGGAATTTTGGTTTTTTTAAAATTAATATGATTGGGTATCAAGCTCAAGTAATACCAGCGATTTTAGCAGCGTTTACATTGGTGTATCTAGAGAAGTTTTTCCGCAAAATTACGCCACAGGTAGTTTCAATGATTGTTGTACCATTTTGCAGTCTCTTATTATCAGTAATAGCAGCACACTTTATATTAGGACCAATTGGTTGGAAAATCGGCTCTGTTATATCGAGTGTTGTGTATGCTGGAATTACAGGACCAGTAAAAGTTATATTTGCAGCTATTTTTGGATTTGTGTATGCACCTCTTGTAATTACAGGATTGCACCATATGACAAATGCAATTGATTTACAATTGATTGCAGATTATGGCGGAACTATGTTATGGCCGATGATTGCCTTATCAAATATAGCACAAGGCTCAGCCGTATTGGGTATGAGTTATTTGCAAAAGAAAAATGCTAAGGCGCAAGAAGTCAATATACCAGCAATTATCTCTTGCTATCTTGGTGTAACAGAACCAGCTATGTTTGGTGTTAATCTAAAATACGCGTTTCCATTCGTGTGTGGTATGATAGGTTCGGCAATCGCAGCAATTGTATGTGTCGGCGGAAGTGTTACAGCCAATGCAATTGGAGTAGGTGGAATACCTGGTGTTTTATCCATACAACCTGTGTATATGCTTTTGTTTACCATATGCATGCTAATAGCGATTATTGTACCTTTTGTACTAACCGTAATCGTAGGAAAGAAGAAGGGAATGTAATTACAGCGTAAGTGATAGGGTTTTGGCAAACTGGAGGAAAAAGAATTGTCAGATTTTAAAGATAAGGTAATATACCAAATATATCCAAGATCTTTTAAAGATTCCAATCAAGATGGAATTGGAGATTTAAAAGGGATAATTCAACAATTGGATTATTTACAAGAATTAGGAATTGACTATATCTGGATTACACCATTTTTTGTATCTCCTCAAAGAGATAACGGATATGATATTGCAGATTATTTCAATATCGATCCTTTGTTTGGTAGTATGAAAGATTTAGAGCAATTGATAGATGAAGCAGATCAACGTAACATTGGCATTATGCTTGATATGGTATTTAATCATACTTCAACAAAACATGATTGGTTTAAGCGTGCCCTAAATGGTGAAAAGGAGTATCAGGATTACTATATATTCAAAGAAGGAAGCAAAGATACGCCTCCTACCAACTGGGAGTCAAAGTTTGGAGGCTCAGCGTGGGAATATGTGCCACACCTTGGTAAATGGTACTTACATTTATTTGATGTGACGCAAGCTGACTTGAACTGGAATAATAAATGCGTTCGAGATGCACTAAAGCAAGTAATTTTATTTTGGAAATCAAAAGGCATCAAAGGATTTCGATTTGATGTGATTAACTTAATCTCAAAGCCTGAAGTGTTAGAAGATGATATGCTTGGTGACGGGAGAAGATTATATACAGACGGTCCAAATGTGCATGAGTACTTAAAAGAGTTAGTGAAGGATACTGGGATAGAGGATCTGATGACAGTAGGTGAGATGTCTTCTACTACACTTGAAAACTGCATTCGCTATTCCAAGCCAGAAGAGAAAGAGCTCACCATGTGCTTTAATTTTCATCATCTTAAAGTAGATTATCTAAATGGGGATAAATGGGAGGTTACCAAACCAGACATTCCCACATTGAAAAAAATACTGATGGATTGGCAGATGGGTATGCAAAAAGAAAATGGATGGAATGCAGTGTTTTGGTGCAATCATGACCAACCCCGTGTTGTTTCACGTTTTGGAGATGATAAGAGGTATTGGAAAGAATCTGCAAAAATGCTTGCAACCAGTATTCATCTTCTTAGAGGAACTCCATATATTTATCAAGGCGAAGAACTTGGTATGACCAATGCTTACTTTGATTCGATTGAGCAGTACCGCGATGTAGAAAGTTTAAATTATTATGAAATAATGATAAAGCAAGGAAAGAGCAAGGAAGAAGCATTAGAGATTTTAGCGGCAAGGTCAAGGGATAATGCAAGAACTCCGATGCTATGGTCAAATGAAAGGTATGCAGGATTCTCTGAAAAAGAACCATGGATTTTAATTCCATCTATGGAAGGGGATAAAAATGCTCTGGCTCAAAAAGAAGATAGCAATTCCATTTTTCATTATTATAAAAAATTAATTCACTTAAGAAAAACAAAAGAAGTAATTGCAGAAGGTAGGATTGACTTTATGTATCTGTCGCAACCAGAAGTATTTGCATATCGAAGATATACGGATCAAGACCAGATTATTGTAATCAATAATTTTAGCCATGACAAGATACAATTGGATTGTGAATTTGATTGTAAGAGGTATCAATTATTACTTAGCAATTACACTCTACACCAACAAAAAGAAGGTAAAATACTGTTACAACCATACGAAACTTTGGTATATGAAAGAAGGTAAAGTTGTTTTATCAAGAGGCTTATCTGTGACATCGTACAGATAAGCCTTTTTTTAAATCTCTTGCATAATTATTTATGATTTTAGTATAAAATACGACTTGACAATTAAAGGTATTATTGTATACAATAATGCTAAAATATTTTACGTTAATACGCTAAAAAGTTATTGATTTTAGCGTAACATATATTCTTAATCTAAATAGAAAGAAGAGAAAAGATGGAAAACAGATCAGTAAAAATGAACCGTCAAACAAACTTATTACAATTAGAAGAACATATCTATAATCTGGTAGATGTACAAAAGCCTAATGTATTTCGAAATTTATTTCCATATGATGAGGTGCCTAAAATAGCATTTAACGATAGAATCGTGCCTCATAATATGCCAGAGGAGATTTGGATTACAGATACAACCTTTCGAGACGGACAGCAATCAAGAGCACCTTATTCGACGCAACAGATTGTAAGGATTTACGATGATCTACATAGACTTGGGGGACCAAAAGGAATCATCAGACAAAGTGAATTCTTTTTATATAGTAAAAAAGATCGTGATGCTGTATATAAATGCATGGAAAGAGGATATGAATTTCCAGAGATTACAAGCTGGATACGTGCCAATAAAAAAGATTTTGAGTTAGTAAAAGAAATCGGATTAAAAGAAACAGGTATCTTAGTTAGCTGTTCTGATTATCATATTTTTTACAAGATGAAGATGACAAGAAAAGAAGCTATGAATCATTATCTAAGTGTAATAAGAGAATGTCTGGAAACAGGGGTAAGCCCAAGGTGTCATCTAGAAGACATTACAAGGTCTGATATATTTGGTTTTGTGATACCTTTTTGCCTTGAACTTATGAAGTTAAAAGAAGAGTATAACATTCCAGTTAAAATTCGAGCTTGTGATACCATGGGATATGGAGTAAACTTTGCAGGATCTGTCATACCACGTTCCGTACAAGGAATTATATATGGACTGACTACGCATGCAGGTGTTCCGTCCGAATTGATTGAATGGCACGGACACAATGATTTTTATAAGGCGGTATCTAATTCTACAACGGCTTGGCTTTATGGAGCTTGTGGTATTAATTGTTCATTGTTTGGTATTGGAGAAAGAACAGGTAATACTCCAATTGAAGCGATGGTATTTGAGTATGCACAACTAAAAGGTACATTAGATGGAATGGACACAACGGTAATTACAGAGTTAGCAGAGTATTTTGAAAAGGAAATTGGTTATAAAATTCCTGAAAGAACTCCTTTTGTTGGTAAAAACTTCAATGTAACTCGTGCAGGGATACATGCGGATGGATTACTTAAAAATGAAGAGATTTATAATATCTTTGATACCGAAAAGTTTCTAAACAGACCAGTACTGGTAGCAGTTTCAAATACTTCAGGACTGGCAGGTATTGCCCATTGGATTAATACCTATTACAAACTATCAAAAGATAGTCAGGTTGATAAAAATTCAGCCTTAGTTCAAGTGATTAAAGATTGGGTAGACGAAGAATATGAAAGCGGACGCGTCACTGTCATGACAGATGATGAGTTAGTTGCAATTATTGAAGAAACTTGCAATAAATTAGGAATTGCATTGAAAAATAAGTAGAAATCTTTTATTATGATAGAGTGGCGTTAAAAACTTTGTATTTTAACGTTAGATAAAAGTGTATTCTTATGATATGCAATAGGACGATTTAATCAAAGCATAGGGTTGATAAGACTCTAAGCAAATGGTAGCCAGATTTTATTTGTTGGGAGGATTTTAACTTGGCAATTCACGAACTTCAAAATGAAGTTACAGATAAATACTCCTTACGGGGGCGCGTGTTCAATCGAATCAGAGAGGATATATTAGCAGGTAAATACAAACAAAAAGAAGAATTAAAAGAAACTGCAATTGCTCTTGACTTAGGTGTTAGCAGAACTCCAGTAAGAGAAGCATTAAGACAACTTGAATTGGAAGGATTGGTAAATATTATTCCAAATAAAGGAGCTTATGTTACAGGAATAACAGCAAAAGATATCAAAGATATTTATATCATTCGTTCTTTATTAGAGGGGTTAAGTGCTAGATGGGCAACAGAGAATATTACAACAGAACAGATTGAGGAATTAGAGGAGATTACTTATCTGTTTGAATTTCATGCTCAAAGAAAACACTATGAACAAGTATTAGAACTAGATAACAAATTTCATGAAGTTATCTATAAAGCTTCTAATAGCAAGCAATTACATCATATGCTTTCTGACTTTCATCATTATGTGCAACGTGTACGAAAAATTACACTTTCCTCGGATACAAGGGTAGTAAAAACAAATGATGAACATAAAAAAATTGTGGAAGCTTTAAGGGAAAAGAACCCAGACAAGGCGGAAGTCTTGGCAAATGAGCATATTATGAATACCATTAAAAATATTAGTGATTATGGACTAGAAAATATTTTGAAACAAGCAGAAGAGTAATATAACAATTCTTGAATCAAGAGGGAATTGTTATAGAATACGAATTATTAGGAGGACATTAGCGTGGAAAAAATTAAAATGGCAACCCCACTTGTGGAAATGGATGGAGATGAAATGACAAGGATTCTTTGGAAAATGATAAAAGATGAATTGCTTCATCCATTTATTGAACTCAATACAAAATATTATGATCTGGGACTTGAGTATAGAAACGAGACAAACGATCAGGTGACTGTGGATGCAGCGCAAGCTACCAAAGAATATGGAGTTGCTGTAAAATGTGCAACCATTACACCTAATGGCGCAAGAATGAAAGAATACACATTAAAAGAAATGTGGAAGAGTCCAAATGGAACCATTCGTGCCATATTGGATGGTACCGTATTTCGTGCACCAATTATCGTAAAAGGGATTGAGCCTTGCGTTAGAAACTGGAAAAAACCAATCACGATTGCAAGGCATGCTTATGGAGATGTGTATAAAGCATCTGAAATAAAGGTTCCTTCAAAAGGGAAGGCTGAACTTGTATTTACAGCGGAAGATGGAACACAAATAAAAGAATTGATTCATGAGTTTAGTGGTGCAGGTATTTTACAAGGAATGCATAATTTAAACGATTCAATAGAGAGCTTTGCAAGAAGCTGCTTTGCTTTTGCACTTGATACAAAGCAAGATCTGTGGTTTGCAACAAAAGATACGATTTCTAAAAAATATGATCATACATTTAAAGATATTTTTCAGGAAATCTTTGATAACGAGTATGCAAAAGCCTTTGAAGAGGCTGGTATTGAATATTTCTATACTTTAATTGATGATGCAGTAGCACGAATCATGAAGGCAGAAGGCGGCTTTATCTGGGCATGTAAAAACTATGACGGTGATGTTATGAGTGATATGGTATCTTCTGCATTTGGATCACTTGCGATGATGACTTCTGTATTAGTATCACCAGAAGGTTATTATGAATACGAAGCGGCACATGGAACGGTTCAAAGACATTATTATAAGCACTTAAAAGGCGAAGAAACATCTACCAACTCTGTTGCTACTATTTTTGCATGGACTGGTGCGCTTAGAAAACGTGGTGAGTTGGATAAGAATGATGCTTTGATACAATTTGCAGATAAGTTAGAACAAGCATGTGTTCAGACAATAGAAGATGGAAAGATGACAAAAGATTTGGCATTGATTACATCAATTAAAAATCCAACTACACTAAGTAGTGAAGGCTTTATTAAAGCAGTACGTACTACATTAGAGCAAATACTATAAACAAGTTGAAGCGAATATTTGCCGTTTCTCTTAAAAACGCTTGTGCCTTATGGTAGAAGCGTTTTTTATGGTAATAGGATATTTAGGAGGATTGTTATGCAGTCAAATATGACGGAAGGAAATATTACAAAACAAATGATTGGGTTTGCAGTTCCCATGATTTTAGGGAATATTTTTCAGTTAACTTATAATGCAGTAGACTCTATCATTGTAGGAAGATATGCGGGCGAAGAAGCATTGGCTGCAGTTGGAACATCGAATCCTATCATGAATATAGTTATCTTTTTTATCATTGGAATTTGTTTAGGTGCATCTGTACTTATGAGTGAGTTTTATGGGGCAAAGGATTTTGATAAATTAAAGAGAGAAATATCAACTACTATAATTGCTGGTAGTTTTTTTACCATTCTGATTACGATTTTAGGTTTCATTTTTGCTCCGTTTATACTACGAATCATCCATACACCAGAAGAAGTTCTAATAATGGCAACTAACTACTTAAGAATAATATTTATTGGTTTGATTTTTACGTTCTTTTATAATGTATATGCGGCAGCATTAAGAAGCATCGGAGATTCCAAAACCCCTATTTATTTTTTGATTATTTCTGCAGTCATTAATGCAGGGTTAGACATTATATTCGTTGCAGGTATGCAAATGGGAGTCGTTGGAGCGGCATTCGCTACTATCATAGCAGAATCAGTTTCATGTATTTTATGTATCGTATATATTTATAAAAAAATGCCTTTTATTCATCTAGGTTTAAAAGAAATGATATTTGACAAATCATTAATTGGGAAAACGATTCATTATAGTTGGGCTAGCGCAATGCAACAAACGGTTTTACAAATCGGAAAAGTTTTTGTACAAGGAGCGGTGAATCCATTGGGAATTGATGGTATAGCAGCTTTTAATGCAGTAAATCGTGTCGATGATTTTGCATTTATCCCACAACAAAGCATTGCACAGGCAATGACTGTATGTATTGCACAAAACAGAGGAGCAAAAAAGACGTCTCGAATAAAAGAAGCGTTTAAAAAGAGTTTGGTAATAGAACTTTTTTACTGGTTATTTTTAGTTCTTGTAGTGTTCTTTTCTGCAAAAAATGTTATGGGATTATTTGTGAGTGATCCAGCTAGTAATGTAATTGTATTAGGAAGCAGTTATCTAAGATACATGGCATTTTTTTATTTGTTTCCTGCTTTTACAAATTGGATTCAGGGTTATTTTAGAGGAATGGGTAATATGAAAGTAACTTTTTATTCAACCAGTATTCAAATGGTATTTCGAGTTGTCTTTGTTTATTTATTAATACCAGTGGCTGGCTTTAAAGGAATTGCCTATGCTTGTGCCTGTGGCTGGATTGCAATGCTATTATATGAAGTTCCTGTATATTTAAAATCTCAGAAAGTAAAATAGGTTAAAACACAAAAAGAAAAACTTACAATTTCTTTAAGTTTATAAATATCGTTAATATATTTTTGTAAATATGTCGATATCCATCTTAGAATAAATTTGGCTTATTCAATACATTACTTAGGAGGAAGTTATGAAGGTAGAAAATAATACAAATTGGTCTAAGATAATAAATGATTCTGTTAACAACAATAATACAGTACTAGGAGCTAAAAAAGAGAAGGCTTCAGTAGAACAAAGTGGTTCGATACAAGCCAGTCAATTAAATCTAGTACCCCAAAATGATTCATCCATAAAAGATTTATTAGATAAAAAGGCAGAGCTTGATAAAAAAAGCGGGCAATTAGACGTGCAAGCTAAATTAGACTTAATAAAAGAAAAGCGTGCCAAAGAAATAGAAGGTTATCAAAATGAAATTAACGCTACCTTAGAGACGAAGAACACCCTTTCAAAATATCAGGAGGATTTAAATTCGACATATCAAGTTGAACCAGGTAGTCAGGAGGCATTGGAATTAGAGCTTAGAAGAAAATTTGAGGACTTTAACCGTGGTGGACAGATGCCATCTCCTGAAGAATTTGAAGCTTATAGCAAATTGGGAGAGCCAAGTGAATACCAGCAACGTATGTTAGAATATGATAAAAAGATTGTTGCATTGGACGAAAGAATTGAAGAAACCACTTCAAAATTAAAACATGAATTGCAAGAGGAAAGAGATGCTGAACTTTCCAGAGAAGATGAGAAGATACTAGAAATGTATCAAGCCATGATTCAAGAGGAAAAGAAAAGCATTGATAAGCAGATCAATGAAAAAGTAGTAGATGCAGCAGGAAATGTTGTTGATGAAAAAAGATAATTAAACTTATACATGAAAGGCATTTAAGTCGCTATACTGTGACTTAAATGCCTTTCGTTATACATAACATATTAGGTTACTGCAAATTGACTGTTATAGAGGTTGGAGTAAAAACCTCCCTTTTCTAATAGCTCTACATGATTACCTTGCTCAATAATATGCCCTTTATCCATAACAATAATGACGTCGGACTCTTTGATTGTTGAGAGTCTATGAGCAACGATAAAGCTGGTACGTCCTCTCATTAATTCTAAGAACGCTTTTTGTATCTTTACTTCTGTTCGCGTATCTATGTTACTAGTGGCTTCATCTAGTATAAGGATTGGAGGTTTGGTAAGCATAATGCGAGCAATACAAAGCAATTGCTTTTGACCTTGTGATATATTTCCGTCTTCTGTGATAATTGTATCATACCCATTTGGTAAACGTTTAATAAAGCTATGAGCATGTGCAGATTTTGCAGCTTCAACTACTTCTTCAAGGGTAGCATCTTGTTTCCCATACGCAATGTTTTCAAAAATACTTCCCTGAAAAAGCCAACTTTCTTGTAGTACCATACCAAACTGTTCCCGCAGTGTCTTTCGTTTCATGTCACGAATGTCAATACCGTCAATTTTTATTTGCCCCGAGGTAATGTCATAAAAACGCATCAAAAGATTGATAAAGGTTGTTTTACCACATCCAGTAGGCCCAACAATGGCAACACGTTGCCCAGTTGCTACATGAAGATTAAAATCTTCAATCAATGGAACTTCTGGGACATAAGAAAAGCTAATGTGATTGATATCTATTTCGCCTTCACAATTTACCTCAGTTAATAGGTTCTCATCAGAAATTTCATTTTCTGATTCAATTATACTAAAAATTCGGCTGGCTGAAGCAAGAGCCGATTGAAATTCCGTAAATACACCAGATATTTCATTAAAAGGCTTGGTATATTGATTTGCATAAGACAAAAAGGAAGATAATTGTCCTACGCTTAATGTACCGTTTACTGCGCTAATTGCGCCATATATACCTACGGCTGCATAGACCACTCCATTTACAAAGCGTGTCCCTGGATTGGTTAAAGAGGAGTAAAATTGAGCTCTCCAACCACAATCATAAAGACGTTGATTAATGGTTGAGAATGTGTTGATTGCTCTTTTTTCATACCCAAACGCCTTTATGGTCTTTTCGTTTCCAATTATTTCTTCAATGTAGCCACTTAATTCCCCTCTGATTTCTGCTTGTTCTTTCATTTGATGATACGTATGCTTTGATATAAAGGAAGCAACAAAAAATGAAAGCGGGGTCAAAAGAACGACAACGAATGCAATTTTATATTGAATGAACAGCATAAAAAGTAACGTTCCAATAATTGTAATAACACCACTAAATAATTGAGAGAATCCTTGTAATAGCCCGTCTGATATTTGATCGATGTCATTTACAATACTATTGATAAGATTTCCGTGAGAATTTGTATCAATGAATTTTAATGGAACTTGATTAAATTTACCAAAAGCACTTGAGCGTAAATCACTCACAGTTAAAGAAGTTAGCTTAGAGGATTCGTAACTCATAAACCATTGAAATATTGCACTAATTGCAATAGAAGCGGCTAAATAAGTTAATATTTTAAAAATATTAGGAAAATCAACATTTCCTGGTCCTATCACGTAATCAATTGCATTTCCAATTAAAATTGGTGTAAGCAAAGTGAAGACCACACTTAACAAAGCACTAATAGAGATAAATATTAAGTGAATTTTATATGGTTTGATATATTGAAGAAGTTTTTTTAATACAATTATTTGCTTTTGATTCATTTTCGATTAACCTCCTCACTACTTTGCTGGGATAAACAAATTTCTTTGTAGGTTTCGCAAGTTTCAAGTAAATCGTCATGCGTGCCAATTCCCACCATTTGTCCATCGTCTAACACAATAATTTTATCCGCATATTTGATTGAATTTGCTCTTTGAGAAACAATAAATACCGTAGTATCTTTAATCTGTTCTTTGATTGCTTTTCGAAGCGCTGCATCGGTAGCATAATCAAGAGCGCTGGAACTATCATCTAGTATTAGTATTTCAGGATTACCCACCAATGCTCTTGCTATTGCGATACGTTGCTTTTGTCCTCCAGACAAATTCTTTCCACCTTGCTCGATGATACTGTCAAATTGATCTGGTTTGTTACGAATGATTTCCAAAGCCTGTGCAATTTCAACTGCTTTTTCTAATTCGGTATCCGTTGCATTTTCTTTTCGAAAGCGTAGATTTTCTGCAATTGTACCTTTAAATAATACCGATTTTTGCGGAACAATTCCAAATTTACCACGAAGTTGTTCAAACGTATATTCTTTGATAGATACGCCATCGATTTGTATATCACCTTTTGTTGTATCGTAAAATCTTGCTATCAGATTAACAAGTGTAGACTTGCCTGAGCCAGTTCCACCAATTATTCCAATTGTTTGTCCTGTATAAACATCAAACGTTATATTGTTTAAAGAGTATACATCCGAACCAGTATACGAAAAGCATACATCATGAAACGATACTTTTGGAGTAGTACTGTCAAAGGAATGGATAATTTCTGATTTTCCTTCCTCAAAAGAAGGGAGCGTATCAAATATTTCATTAATTCTGGCAGCAGAAGCGCTTGCTTTTGTAAAGATAACAACTAAATTTGCAACAACAACGAGTGCAAGTGAAATCTGTGTCATATAATTAACAAATGCAATGATTTGTCCTTGTGCCAAAAACCCCAAATCAACCTGTTTTCCGCCAAACCAAATAATTGCAATAATGGCACCATTTAAAACAGTGAAAGTAGCTGGATTTAAGATTGCGGATAGTTTTCCAACTCGAATTACAATATCAGTAACGTCTTGATTTGCCTCTTCGAATCGTTTCATTTCTTGTTCTTGCTTAGAGAAAGCACGTATGACTCTTGCACCTTCTAGATTTTCTCTCGTAATCAGAGAAATCTTGTCAACTTTTGCTTGTCTTACTTTATAATAGGGAATGGAACGACTCATGACACAATATAAAATAACCGAGACAAGTGGAGCAACAATAATAAAGATAAGTGATAATTTCAAATCAAGCATCATTGCCATAATAATTGAACCAATAACCAAAAAAGGAGCGCGAATAACAAGGCGTATTAGCATTGCAACAGCAAGTTGAAGCTGATTGACATCGTTTGTAATTCTTGTGATAAGAGAATTGGTTCCAAACTTGTCTAGTTCCTTATATGTGAAAGCGTTAATATGTTCAAACAAATCTGCTCGAAGCATAGTACCTACACCCTGAGAGGCAATTGATGCATTGTATTGGCAGATGAGAGCAAAGATTAGTCCCATAAAACCAAGAAGAATCATGATGCCACCCATTCTAATAATATAAGGAACATCACTGTTCTTGATTCCTATATCAATGATACTTGCCATAACAAGTGGTACAATCAATTCAAAAATAGCTTCCAGCAATTTAAAGAATGGACCAATGATAACTTGCTTTTTGTAATGTTTTAAGTAATGTGCTAGTTTTATCATAACGATATCCTTTCTGTATAACTGTAACCAATTAATCTATACAAAGCTTAGTATACCACTTTCTGGAAATAGATTCTAGGCAAAGTTAACAATTTTATGTAACCTAAAGCTCTAATGGCCGACTGTTACATTCATAAACTAGGATAAGTATATCCTGTTGTAAAGAAAAAATACTTGACACCACATTTATTTTGGTATATGATACCTAAGGTGATTGAAATGGAAAAAATAGTGGAACAGGCATTATTATATGATTTTTATGGTGAATTATTAAATGACCATCAAAAACATATTTACGAAGAATTTGTTTTAAATGATTTATCTTTAAGTGAAATTGCAGAACAAGAAGGAATTAGCAGGCAAGGTGTGCATGACTTAATTAAACGATGTAACAATATCTTGGCAGGCTATGAAGAAAAGCTTCATTTAGTTGACAAATTCATATCGACAAAGGAAAAAATCAATCGCATTAACCAATTAGCGAATCAATTAGATAAAACAAAACAGACAAAGAAGATAGAAGAAATTCAAAAACTATCCAATCAGATTTTAGAGGAGTTTTAGTATATGGCTTTTGAAAGCTTAACAGATAAATTACAAAATGTATTTAAAAATTTAAGAAGCAAAGGTCGATTAACCGAGGAAGATGTAAAGGCTGCTTTAAAAGAAGTAAAGATGGCTTTACTAGAAGCTGATGTTAGCTTTAAAGTGGTGAAGCAATTTATCAGAACCGTTCAGGAAAGAGCAGTTGGTCAGGATGTTTTGCAAAGTCTTACACCAGGACAGATGGTTATTAAGATTGTAAATGAAGAAATGATTCATTTAATGGGGTCTGAAACTACCGAGATTTCCTTAAAGCCAGGAAGTGAGATTACAGTTATATTGATGGCTGGACTTCAAGGTGCAGGTAAGACCACCACAACCGCTAAGATTGCAGGTAAATTAAAAAGCAAAGGAAAAAAACCATTGCTGGTAGCCTGTGATATTTATAGACCAGCCGCTATTAAGCAATTACAGATTAATGGTGAAAAGCAAGAAGTCGAAGTATTTTCCATGGGAGATGGGCATAAGCCTGTTAACATTGCTAAGGCAGCTATCGAGCATGCTTCAAAGAATGGACATAATGTTGTTATATTAGATACAGCTGGTCGTCTTCATGTAGATGAAGATATGATGAATGAGCTGGTAGAGATAAAAGAAAATGTTGAAGTACATCAGACCATTTTAGTCGTTGATGCTATGACGGGACAGGATGCAGTGAATGTTGCAGGTATGTTCCAAGAAAAAATTGGAATTGATGGTGTTATTTTAACAAAACTAGATGGTGATACCAGAGGTGGTGCAGCACTTTCCATTCGTGCAGTGACTGGACGCCCGATTCTGTATGTTGGTATGGGAGAAAAGTTATCTGATTTGGAACAGTTTTATCCAGACAGAATGGCATCACGAATACTTGGTATGGGCGATATCTTAACATTGATAGAGAAGGCACAGTCTGATATTGATGAAGATAAAGCCAAAGAAATGGAAAAGAAATTCAAAAAGGCTCAATTTGGTTTTGATGATTATCTAGAAAGCATGAACCAGATGAAAAAAATGGGCGGATTTGGAGAAATACTTAAGATGCTTCCAGGTATGGGTGGACAGGTCAATCTTGATATGATAGATGAAAAAGCTTTAAGTAAAACAGAAGCCATTATTTTATCAATGACACCGTCTGAAAGAACCAATCCAGATATCTTAAATCCTTCCAGAAAAAGAAGAATTGCAAATGGAGCTGGAGTTGATATCAGCGAAGTAAATAAGCTTGTAAAACAATTTGAACAAGCGAAAAAAATGATGAAGCAAATGCCTGGACTCATGGGAGGCGGCATGGGTGGTTTAATGGGTAAAAAAGGTAAGTTTAAACTTCCTTTTTAACATATATTTTAGAAAATATTTAGGAGGTGAAATACAAATGGCAGTTAAAATCAGATTAAGAAGAATGGGACAAAAGAAAGCTCCTTTCTATAGAATAATTGTAGCTGATTCAAGATCTCCAAGAGATGGAAGATTTGTTGAAGAAATCGGTACTTATGATGCAACTAAGAATCCTAGCGAATTCCATATTAACGAAGAACTAGCTAAGAAATGGTTATCAAACGGTGCACAGCCTACAGAAGTTGTAGGAAAGTTATTCAAATTAGCAGGAATTACAAAATAATTGTAGTTTAATTTCATACAGTTGAAAGTTGTAAGTTTTATTTTAGTAAAGCGTGTAACTGGGAAGGAAACGGAACAGTTACCCTTTCAACTAGTGTAAACAGGTGAGACCATTAATGTTTCACTGTTTGATAAGGAGGTTTCATAATGAAGGAATTGGTAGAAGTCATTGCAAAGTCACTTGTTGATTGTCCAGAAGATGTTGTTGTAACGGAAACAGAAAAAGACAATTCTATAGTTGTTGAGTTACGTGTAGCGCAAGAAGATATGGGAAAAGTAATTGGAAAGCAAGGTCGTATCGCAAAAGCAATCCGTTCTGTTGTGAAAGCAGCAGCCTCCAAAGATGATAAAAAAGTTATAGTGGATATAGTGCAATAGAATGGAAGGGCGACGATGGTCGCCTTTTTGAATATAGTTTAGCCATGCACAAAAATGGAAGAAGGCTGTGCAAGCTTGCTTGCAAAGGGCTACTTATGTTTTTGTATATGGCGTTCTGCCACAGCGAGAAGTAGCGAAGTGTATTCGAGCTGGCATGACTAAATATAAGCGCTATTATTTATATATAGCATATAGATGAAAGGTATAAAGGATGGAGAACTTATTACAAGTTGGGGTGATTACTCAGACGCATGGTATTAAAGGGGAAGTAAAGGTATTTCCTACAACAGACGATGTAAAACGTTTTAAAAAGTTAAAACATGTCTTATTAGACACTGGAAATGAAAATATAGAACTTGAAATAGAGGGCGTAAAGTTCTTTAAACAATACGTTATTTTAAAATTCAAGGGAATTGACAATATAAACGATGTTGAAAAATACAAAGGAAAGAGTCTTCTTGTTACAAGAGAAAATGCAGTAAAATTAAAAAAGAATGAATATTTTATAGCCGATATGATAGGTATGAAGGTTGTTACGGACGAAGAGAAAGACTTTGGAATCTTAAAAGAAGTAATGCAAACGGGTGCCAATGATGTTTACGTAGTTGAAACCATAGACGGAAAAGAAGTGCTGTTACCAGCAATCAAACAATGCATATTAGAGGTTGATATTGAAAATCACCTTATGAAGGTGCACATCATGAAGGGATTAATAGACGAATGAATTATCATGTTTTAACGTTATTTCCACAGATGATTATAGATGGTCTAAGTACAAGCATCATAGGAAGAGCAATTGAAAACAAACTAATTTCACTTGAAGCAATTGATATCAGAGCGTTTTCGACAAACAAACATAAAAAAGTAGACGATTATCCTTATGGCGGTGGAGCAGGTATGGTGATGCAGGCAGAACCTGTATACCTTGCCTATCAGCATGTCACAGATAAGATAGGAAAAAAGCCAAGGGTTGTATTTTTAACACCTCAAGGAAAGGTATTCAATCAAGAAATTGCACAGGACTTAGCAAGGGAAGAAGATCTTGTATTTTTATGTGGTCATTATGAGGGTATTGATGAACGTGTACTAGAGGAAATTGTGACCGATCATATATCAATTGGTGATTATGTATTGACTGGTGGAGAATTGCCAGCCATGGTCATGATTGATGCCATAGCAAGACTGGTACCTGGAGTTCTAAACAACGAGGTATCGGCAGAATTTGAGTCGTTTCAAGATAATCTCCTTGAATATCCTCAATATAGTAGACCAGTTGAATGGAGAGGGAAGAAGGTTCCAGATGTTTTGCTTTCTGGACACCATGGAAATGTAGATAAATGGAGAAGGGAACAATCCATTCTAAGAACGAAACAAAGACGACCAGATTTACTTGAAAAGGCCAAGTTATCAAAAAAAGAGATAGATTATTTAAAGGATTTATAAAGGAGGGGGTATCGGATGTTTCAGGATTTGGTTAAAAAAAGCCGTTCTTATCGAAGATTTTATGAAGAAAAAGAAATTACGATGGAACAATTAAAGCAATTGGTAGAATTGGCTAGACTATCACCAAGTGGAGCAAACAGACAGCCACTTAAGTATGTGCTGAGTGCATCGAGAGAAAAAAATAAAGAAATCTTTGATACATTAGCTTGGGCAGGATATTTAAAGGACTGGGATGGTCCAATTGAAGGAGAAAGACCAAGCGCTTACATTATCATGCTCCGTGATAAAAGTATCTCTAAGGCAATGTCTATAGATGAAGGTATATGTGCACAAAGTATGTTTCTGGGAGCATCTGATCTGGGTTTTGGAGGATGTTTTATTGGTGCGATTAATAAACCAAAGCTTATGAAAGTCCTTGATCTAGGCGAAGAGTATGAGATTGCATTAGTAATTGCATTGGGTTATCCAAAGGAAGAGGTAGTACTAGAAACATTAAATACGAATGAAGATATTAAGTATTATCGTGATGAAGAAGGGGTTCATCATGTACCTAAGAGAAGTTTAAAGGATTTGATTGTACAATATCTAGACAATTAAATGATTTTGATACAATGGTTGACCAGATTTCATAACAATGATACAATGAATAAAAAAGGGAGCTTGTAAACAGGCTGAGAGGAAGTTGTGAACTTCGACCTAGAACCTGATTTGGATAATGCCAACGTAGGGAAAGATAACGTGATATACGCAAGTCATCTTTTCAAAGTGACTTGCCTTTTTTTATAATAGGAACTTCCCCTATTATAAAACCCTCGAAAGGATTGTAAAAGCACAGGTAAGGTTCGTACTCATAAAAATTACAACGCGGAGGATGAAGGATGAAACAAATAATTACAAATGTGAGAAATAAAACACCACTGATTCATTGTATTACCAATTATGTCACAGTAAATGATGTGGCTAATCTGTTATTAGCAAGTGGAGGCTCTCCGATTATGGCAGATGATTCGTTAGAAGTAGAGGAGATTACATCTATATGTAACGGACTAACAATTAATATAGGAACGCTTAATACCAGAACAATTGAATCTATGTTACTAGCAGGAAAGAAAGCAAATAAACTCGGCAAAATAACCGTTCTTGATCCAGTTGGTGCAGGAGCTTCAAAGCTTAGAACAAAGACGGCCTTTCAACTTTTAGATGAGATAGATTTTTCTGTCATACGAGGTAATATTTCAGAGATAAAGACATTGTACCAAGGCAGCGCAAGTACAAAAGGCGTTGATGCAAATATAAGTGATATGGTTACAGAAGAAAACGTATCAAAGGCCATTGAACTTGCAAAGCAACTTAGTAAACAAACGAAGGCAATAATTGCAATTACTGGTGCTATCGATATTGTTGCAAATGAAAATCAGGTATATTTGATCAGAAACGGCCATCCAATGATGTCAAAGATAACAGGAACTGGATGTATGTTATCAGCTCTTATTGCAGCATATGGCGCAGCAAACGAGACGAATCTTTTAGAAGCCGTGGTAAGTGCCACCGCATGTGTTGGATATGCTGGAGAATTGGCATATAAAAAGATGTTAGAGTTAAAGGCAGGGACATCAACCCTTCGCATGTGCTTGATTGATGAGGTGAGTCTTATGACAGATGAAAGTCTTAAGGAGGGAATGAAAGTTGAAATTCGATAGAAAACAATTATTATTATATGCGGTAACCGATCAAAGCTTTGGAAAATCCCAACCTTTAGAAGAACAAGTAAAGGAAGCTCTAGAGGCTGGTGTTACATTCTTACAATTACGAGAAAAGGAATTAGACGAGGAGAGTTTTCTAAACGAAGCAATTAAAATCAAAGCATTGACCGATTATTATCATGTACCTTTTGTAATTAATGATGATGTAGATATTGCAAAAAAATGTGATGCAGATGGTGTTCATGTAGGACAAAGTGATATGGAAATAGTCAAAGCAAGAGAAGTTCTTGGAAGTGATAAAATAATAGGTGTATCTGTTCAAACAGTAGAACAAGCAAAACTGGCTCAAAGCCAAGGAGCTGATTACCTAGGAGTAGGAGCTGTTTTTGCTACTTCAACCAAGCAGGATGCAAAGTCAGTGTCATATGCTACGTTAAAGCAGATATGCGAATCCGTTTCGATTCCAGTTGTTGCAATTGGAGGCATTTTTAATGATAATGTAGAGAAACTAGAAGGTACAAAAATCAGTGGAATTGCAGTTGTTTCAGCGATTTTTGGAAGTGATGATATAAGACAAGCAACTAAGAATTTACTAAAAAAGGCAAAGGATATAATAGATGTATAAATTGAATCATGTAGAGGGTGTTATATTTGACATGGACGGAACATTGATTGATTCCATGTCAATGTGGGAAAATATAGCATCAGACTATCTAAAGAAAAATGGTTATCAGCCAGAAGCAAATTTAGGCTCTTTATTAAAGACTATGAGCCTTTTACAGGGTACGGAATATGTAATTAAAACCTACAGCATGAAAGAAACTGTAAAAGAGATTTTGGATGGAATCAATGAACTTGCAATAGAAAAATATGAAAAAGAATTAAAACCCAAAGAGGGAGCAATAGAATTGGTGCAAGAACTAGCAAAAAGAGGGATTATCATGTGCGTTGCAACGGCGTCTGATAGTAGACTTGCGAAGCTTTGCTTAGAAAGAATCGGTATTCTAAAGCTTTTAAAAGGCGTTTATACTTGTGGCGAAATCGGTGTAGGAAAGGATAGCACTATAATATTTGAATATGCGTTACAACAGCTTGGTACGACAAAGGAGGCTACTTATGTATTCGAAGATTCCCTCTATGCAGTAGAAACAGCTAAAAAAGCAGGGTTTCCAGTGATAGCCATCTATGATGAAGCATCAAAGGAAGATGAGATTACATTAAGAGAAAAGGCCGATGTCTATGTTAATAGTATGAAAGAGTTGCTATAAGGAGGACAAATGGAGAAAGTATTAACAATTGCAGGATCAGATTGTAGTGGAGGAGCAGGCATTCAGGCAGATTTAAAAACGATGACAGCAAGAAAGGTATATGGCATGAGTGTCATTGCTGCTTTGACTGCACAAAACACAACAGGAGTTTATGGCATTATGGAGGTTTCGCCTGAATTTGTTGCCAAGCAACTGGATTGTATTTTTACTGACATCATTCCAGATGCTGTTAAAATAGGGATGGTATCAAATGATGCTATCATAGAGGTGATTGCGGATAAATTAATCCAATATGAAGCAAAAAATATTGTATTAGACCCTGTTATGGTATCAACAAGTGGGAGCAGACTGTTAAATGAAGATGCAACAGCCAAACTAATCAAACGCTTGATTCCAGTGTCTCATTTGATTACACCAAACATTCCTGAGGCAGAGGTATTAAGTGGTCAAAAGATAGAGACAGAAAAGGATATGATTCGTGCGGCAGAAATGATAGCAGAAAATTACAAGGGAGCCATTTTAATAAAAGGTGGTCATAAACAAGAAAATGCCAATGACCTCCTCTATAAAAGCGGCGAATACCAATGGTTTTATGAAGAAAAAGTTGAAAATCCAAACACACATGGAACAGGATGTACCCTATCATCCGCGATTGCCTGTGGTTTGGCAAAAGGATTAAGTGTAGAGCAAAGTATAAAAGAAGCTAAGCACTATATCACGAATGCATTAAAGGCAGGTCTTGATCTAGGAAAGGGAAGAGGGCCTTTGAATCATTGTTTTATGATGTAGGATAAAAGCTAGCATTTAGCAAAGAAACAATTGTTGCTAAATGCTAGCTTTTTATATGATAGGAAATTACAAGTATTTAGTACGAGTAGCCTCCTTGACAAAAAGGGTTATTAATGATATCATATTTGATAATAATATCAAAAGTGATAATATAGTAGAGGTATTCCAATGAAAAAACAAGATATCATAAAAACAATGATGAACCCTGTAAGACTACGAATTATTCAATATCTAATTCTTCATGGGACGGGTACGACAGCACAAATTAAGGAGGAATTAACCGATATTCCACCTGCAAGCCTTTATCGACATATCAAGGCCTTGGAAGAGGCAAAGGTAATAATGATTGTGAAAGAGAATAAAATACGAGGAGTGATTGAAAGAGTTTATCAAATGAATATGGAAAGTCCCATTGGGGATAATCCAACAAATGCGAGTATCAATCAGGTAATCCAAGCAGGTCTTATTAGCTTGATGAGCGAGTTTTCTAGATATTTGGAACATGAAGAAAATGATCCGCAAAAAGATATGCTTTTTTTGACTACGTCCACTTTATTGTTATCAGATGAAGAATTTACAGCGTTTACAAAAGAAATTGGAGAAGCCTTTAATAAAGTAATCCATAACAAGAAAAATGAAGCAAGAAAAGTAAGAAGAATCACATGGATATCTTCACCTTGTGAAGAGTAGGAGGAATAATAAAATGCTGGAAATAAAGAATTTAACAAAAGTATATAAAGGAAATAAAAAGGCTGTGGATTCTCTAAGCCTTACAGTAGAGGCAGGAGATGTATTTGGATTTATTGGACACAATGGTGCTGGAAAAAGTACGACCATTAAATCCTTGGTGGGAATTCTCGACTTTGAAGAAGGTGAGATTATAGTAGATGGTAAGTCCATAAAGAAGCATCCATTAGAATGTAAACGACAACTTGCCTATATACCAGATAATCCAGACCTTTATGAACATTTGACTGGCATACAGTATTTAAACTTTATATGTGATGTTTTTCAAGTTTCTTTGAGAGAAAGAACACAAAGAATTGAAAAGTATGCGAATGACTTTGAAATTACTGGTGCCTTGGGAGACTTGATTTCATCATATTCTCATGGAATGAAGCAAAAACTTGCAATTATATCAGCAATGGTACATAAGCCAAAGCTGTTGGTTCTTGATGAGCCTTTTGTCGGACTCGATCCCAAAGCCTCCTTACAACTTAAAAATATGATGAGAGAGGTTTGTGAACAAGGGAGTGCTGTGTTTTTTTCGACACATGTATTAGAGGTTGCTGAAAAGTTATGTAATAAAATCGCAATCATCAATCACGGTAAATTGGTTGTAAGTGGAGATACAAAACAGCTAGTAAAAGAGCAAACGCTGGAAGAGCTTTTTATGGAGGTATCTGGTGATGAAGAATAATACGATTCTTTTATTAAAGCTTTTACTCATGAATCAATTTAAGATAAACCAGTTAAAAGATAGAAGTAAAAAAAGGGTTAGAATCGTTTTAATGGGAGTTGTAATACTTCTATTAAGTACCATGCTAATCATCTATAGTTATGGAATTGGTTATAGTTTAGGAATGATTGGGATTGCCAAGGTTATTCCAAGCTACGCTTTAACGACAGTAGGTATTATTACACTATTTTTTACTGTATTTAAAAGCAATGGTATATTATTTGGAACAACCGATTATGAAAGCCTAATGTCTTTACCCATCAAAACAAGTGAGATTATTGCAAGTAGGTTCTTACATATGTATTTGATGAATACTTACTTTGCATTTCTGGTTATGGCGCCGCTCGGGTTTGTGTATGTTATATTTGAAAAACCAGCAACCTCTTTTGCATTTATTTGGATTGTTGGAATGTTTTTTTCAACTCTTTTTCCAACGACTTTAGCAACCATAATTGGTGGAATCATTGCGTTTATTTCTTCACATTTTAAATATACAAACGCCTTATCCATTCTACTTTCCTTTATTCTTGTAGTAGGAATTCTACTTTCTTCGATTGGATTGGGAGGAATGGATGAAAGCGTAATGCAAACAACGCAATTAAGTAAGCTTTTTGAAATGCTTTCCAAAGAACTTCATACGATTTACCCATTAAGTCGCTTATTTGAGAAAGCGGTAGTAAATAAAAGCTGGTTTTCATTTGTAGGATTCCTTGCTTTTTCCATAGCAATCTATTTGCTTTTTATTAAAATACTATCCTTACAATATAAAAAGATTAATACTGCTATCTTATCTTTTCAGGCCAAATCCAATTATAAAATAAAAAAAATGAAAATATCAGGAATACGAATGGCTTTGTATAAAAAAGAGTTGAAACGATTTTTTTCATCTTATGCATACGTTCTTAATATTGGAATTGGAGCGGTTATGGCGTTAATAATGGCGATATCAGTATTTGTTTTACAACCTGCCACTTTAGAAAAGGCATTGGAAATGACGAATTTAGAACCGCTTTTAAGTAAAGTTATAGCATTTGCTTTTTCTATGGTACTTTGTATGAGTTGTACAACAAGTGTAGCCTTATCGCTTGAAGGAAAGAATTTATGGATTTTAAAATCACTTCCAATTTCAACTAAGACAATACTAGATAGTAAGATGTTAGTTAATTTAACCATAACCTTGCCTGTTTCAATTATATTTGGAACATTGATGAATGTTAAGTTTGAAACAGACATTATCACAAGAACATTTTTTTATGTAATACCTATCACCTATTCTTTTTTTATAGCTGTTTGGGGAATGTTTATCAATATAAAACTGCCTAATTATGAGTGGACATCAGAAACCGCAGTGATTAAACAAGGAATTGCATCTATGCTTGGGATGCTTTTAGGACCTATTTTTGCATTGATTCCACTTGGAGCAGTATTACTCTTACCAAGTATTTCCTATCAATTGATTCAAATTGCTACCGTAATACTCATTCTTATACTTATTATGTCTTTGTATCGGTATATTGCAAGCAGCAAAATATAACGAATGCTATTGAAAAATCCGATAGATTAAATAACTGACGAGATAGACAATACCAAACATAAGGAAAGCGATAAATAACACACTAAAAAGAATGGAAGAAATTTGTTCCACATAATGAAAAATTGGTAAGCTATTTGATTCCCATATACTTCCTATTAAAGAAAAAGCAAATATAATGATTTCTAAAAGAGCAAAGCCGCTTAATGCATTATCGAAGTCGGCTTTGCTTATTGTCATATGAAGCGCAATAGAAATGATAACATAAATTGCAATCCAATAAGAAAGATTCGAAAAATTCTCAGAAGAAAACATGATGGAAAAAATTAAACTAGCATTATGAAAAAAGGCAGTGCTCAACGTGCTGATTCGTAAGGAATCAATCCCAATAAATGAATCCAAATTGGCTAAAAGAGGAGGAAATAAAAAATTGATAATCCATACAATAATACTTGACCCTACTATCATCGGTGCAATTCCAATAAAAAAACAACCAGTAGTTTGATAGAGACTATTGGCATTATATTTATGCTTCACAAATCCTAAAATATTATCATAACGACCTTTGACGGGGCGAAAGAGACTGACTTGTGTTACCTTATGTCTAAAGATTAGACACATAATAAGATGGCTTATTTCATGTATTGGAACGCCGACGATACCAAATATCACCGTTCCAATATACCCTATACTTTTTCGAAGATTACGATTACAACCCTTTTTCATAACAAAAAAGAGAAGCCCAAATACAATAAGTGGCATAAGTAGCAGTATATTAATAAGGAAAAATTCCTTAATGGATCTGGTTAGATAAGTTTGCATAATAACCTCCAAATCATTGTTGATTGTAAATAGTATACCCCAAATATAGGTTCGTTTTGTGAAAAATGTAAAAATAATTCAATTAGTTAAATTTATAATTTATTTTTGTACAAATTAGTGCATAATTGAAACGTTGCAAAAATAAAATAAAAAAAGTTTAAAAACTAATAATTATAAAAAATGAATGTTTGGTTTGAGTATGAAAAGTAATAAAATCTGATAATTGGACATACAAATGTATGTGTATAGAAGACATTATAAAATTACAAAAACAAAGAATAGATTTGAGCAATAAAAACATCTTTATAAAGTAATAATAATACTTATAACATACTGGAGGTTAGAAAAGAAATGAAATTTAGTGAAATGCCATATCAAAGAATAGACTTTGACAAAGTAAAAGTTAGGTTTGAAGAAATAAAGAAAAGTTTTGTAAATGCGAAAAGCGGCGAAGAGCAATTTGAGATTCACAAACAATATTATGATCTGATAAATGAGATTGAAACAATGATGACAATTGCTCAAATCAGACATGATATTGATACAAAAGATGAATTTTATGATAAAGAGCAAGCATATTATGATGAAATATCGCCTCTCATTCACAATATGCAAGTAAGTTACGTGAAACAATTATATGAATCTTCGTACAAAGAATATCTAGAAGAAAAGATAGGTAAGGTCGCATTTAAGAATATTGAAATCAGCCTAAAAGCATTTGATGAAAAAATCATACAGCTAATGCAAGAAGAAAATACGTTAACAACAGCTTACGATAAATTAATTGCAAGTGCAGCAATAGATTGGGAGGGAGAGACTCTTAATCTATCCTTACTTCGAAAATATTTAACGGCTAAAGATAGATTGGTAAGAAAAAAAGCATATGATAAATATTGCGATTTCTTTGAATCGAATGCGAAAGAACTAGATGATATCTATGATAAATTAGTTCAAAATCGTACCAAACAAGCAAGAGAGTTGGGGTATGATAACTATCTGCAACTAGGCTATTATCGTATGAATCGTAATTGTTATGACAAAGAGATGGTAGAATACTTTAGAAATCAGATTAAAGAATATTTTGTACCTTTTGTGCAAAGATTGCATGAAAGAAGAAGAGAGCGTTTAGGCCTTGATAAATTATCCTATATTGATGAAGCTGTATTTTTCTTAAATGGTAATCCGGAGCCAGTTGGGACTCCAGATGAAATTATGCAAAATGGTCAGACAATGTATCGTGAACTATCAGCCGAGACCAAAGAATTCTTTGATTTCATGACAGAAAATCAATTATTTGATGTACTAGGGAGAAAAACAAAAAAAGCAGGAGGATATATGACTTATCTTCCATTATATAAAGCACCTTTTATTTTTGCTAATTTTAATGGAACAAGCGGTGATATTGATGTTATTACACATGAATGCGGTCATGCATTTCAAGGATATCTTTCTGGTAAAGATCCAATCAAAGAGCATGCGGACATTACAATGGAAACAGCAGAGATACATTCTATGTCGATGGAATTTTTTACAGAACCTTGGATGGAGAAATTCTTTGGAGAAAGAACAAACGATTATTTATCAATGCATTTAGAAGAAGCGGCCGCTTTTATCCCTTATGGTTGTATGGTGGATGAATTTCAGCATATTGTATATGAAAATCCAGAAATGACATGTGCCAAGCGGCATCAAGTCTGGATTGATTTAGAAAAAATATATCGACCACATATAGATTATACTGGTAGTCCATATTTTGAAAAGGGAGGATTTTGGCAAAAGCAATTACACATCTATGATTATCCGCTCTATTATATTGACTATTGTATTGCTCAAACTTGTGCGTTCCAATACAAAGTTTGGATGGATGAAAACTTTGAAGAAGCTTGGTCTAGCTATTTAAAACTATGCAAACTTTCTGCAAGTGACTTCTTTACCAATATGATAAAAGAAGTAGGCTTAAAAAGCCCTTTTGAGGATGGAGGCGTAGAAGATATTGTTATGAAACTTTCTACAAAGCTTTTTAAAGAGAATTAAGTAAAAATTAAAGAGGTGATGATTAATACAAATCACCTCTTTTTAAAAAATATATGTTGTACTTACTGTATAGTATGCGAAGGGTTAGTTCTTAACGCAATTTACTATAAACAAAAATAAAGGAGGGTATTATTTATGAAGAAATTTTTCTCGCTTTTTCTTGCCACTGCGATGACGATAACGTTATTAACGGCGTGTGGTTCCAAAGATGCGACAAAAGAAGTAACGCAAAGTGAAGATGCGAACAATACACAAGAACCAACATCCACTTCGGATGAAACACCGTTAGTGGTTGGATATAGTCCATTTAGTGAAAAATTCAGTCCTTTTTTTGCAAGTACAGTATTTGACCAACATGCACAAACCATAACGCAGACTAGGATTGGCACATTTGACCGAGCAGGTGCGATAGTAGAAAAAGCAAAAGATGGGGAAACCAAAAACTTTAATGGTACAGATTATACATATAATGGTCTATCAAATATCACAACATCCTATGATGAGGCATCTAACATCACTACTTATGACATTCAAATTCGTGATGATGTGACCTTTAGTGATGGAGAAAAACTAACAGCGGATGATATTATTTTTACCCTCTACGTTATCTCGGATCCATCTTACGACGGCCCTTTAACCTTTAATTCAAAGCCAGTTATTGGTATGAAAAATTATCGTGCAAACAGTACTGTAGCAGACTCAATTACAACAGATGAGATTCAAGCAACCATAAAAGTAATGCCAGAAGCTTTAGCAACACAAATCAAAGAAACCATTATTGTGCCAACGCTTACAAGTGAATTAGAATGGGCAGCTTCCCTCTATGGAGATGAGTCTTATAAGACTTATACACAGCAGTATCCAGAAACAAAAGATTTGTTTGCCTTTTTCTATTCAAAAGACGAATCATATGATTCAACGAAAGCAGCCGATGAACAGCAGGTACTAAAAGATTTAATTGAAATGTATGGTGCAGATTATAAAGCATTAGGAAAAGCATATGCAAGTGATGAGTCCAACTACGATGCAGACGTAAATAAGTTAGCAGAAAGTTACATAGTAGAACAAAAAAAGGCCGCAGGTGAAGGCGAAGAAGTTCCAAATATTGAAGGTATTAAAAAAATAAGTGATTATGAAGTACAGATTCAAACAAATGGATTTGACGCAACCGTTATCTATGCTTTTGACTTAGAGTGTGCGCCAATGCATTATTATGGAGATGAATCCCTTTATAATTACAATGAAAATCAATTTGGTTTTACTAGAGGAGATATTTCAAGTGTTAAGGAAAAAACAACAACTCCGCTTGGAGCAGGTCCATATAAATTTATAAAATACGAAAATAAAGTAATTTATTATGAAGCAAATGAAAATTATTTCTTAGGTGCACCAAAGATTAAATATCTTCAGTTTAAAGAATCAACGGATGCAGATAAGATTGCAGGCTTAGTGCAAGGAACAGTTGATATTACAGATCCAAACGGAAGTAAGACTAATTTTGACCAAATTAAAAGTGAAAATAGCAATGGCGAAACACAAGGGGATAAGATTTATTTAAGTACAGTGGATAATCGTGGATATGGCTATATCGGTATCAATGCAAACACGGTAAATGTAGGTGGAGATCCTGCATCTGATGCTTCAAAAAACTTAAGAAAAGCACTTTCCACTATCTTTGCAGTGTATCGTGAAGTTTCTGTTGATTCCTATTATGGAGATGCAGCAAGTGTAATTCAGTATCCGATTTCGAATACATCATGGGCAGCACCACAAAAATCTGACTCTGATTACCAGATAGCATTTGCAAAAGATGTAGAAGGGAATACCATTTATACCGACTCCATGTCAGCAGAAGATAAGTACATTGCCGCAAAAACAGCAGCACTATCCTTCTTACAAGTAGCAGGCTATACCGTTGACAACAATAAAGTAACTGCGGCCCCAGATGGTGCTAAATTGGAATATGAAGTATTAATTGGAGCCGATGGAACAGGAGATCACCCATCTTTTGGTGTATTAACAGATACAAAAGCAGCTTTAGAAGAAATAGGTATCACTCTAACAATTAATGATTTTTCTGATTCCAGCCAGCTATGGACCACTTTGGATAGTGGAACACAGGAAATCTGGTGTGCGGCTTGGCAAGCGGATAATGATCCTGATATGTATCAGATCTATCATAGCGATAATATTCCAGGAAACGGATTTGGAATTGATAATCGTTATTCCATTGATGATGAAGAGTTAGATCAATTGATTATGACGGCAAGAACAAGTGATGATCAGACTTATCGTAAAGCCATTTACAAACAATGCCTTGATATTATCTTAGATTGGGCAGTAGAAATCCCAATATACCAAAGACAAAATTGCGTAATTTTTAGTGCAGAAAGGGTAAATCTTGATAGTATTACACAAGACATATCTACTTACTATGAATGGTATCGAGATATTCAGAACTTTGAAATGAAAAAGTAATTTAACGGTGCAGTTAACTGTCGTGTTAACTGCACCAATTTGTATATGAACGCATGTCCAAATTGGTGTTGTTAACCAATGAATAAAAATCAGGAGAGGATATAGATGAAGAAATTTGTTATAAGAAGACTTTTGCAAAGCATCGTAATCTTATTTTTTGTTTCTTTTATAATCTATGGCATTATGAGATGTATGCCTTCAAGTTATGTAGAGACACAAGCAAGAATCTTGTCAACAAAGCCAGGTGCTAAGACGTATCAAGAGTGGATTGACCAGTTAAATAAAGCTTATGGTCTTGACGTAGGAGTATTGCAAGGATACATCAAATGGGCTAGTAAGGCAATTGTTGGTGATTTTGGTGATTCGTGGTATTGGAATCTTCCAGTAACAGTTAAATTTAGTAAAGTTATTTGGCATTCCTTTGCACTTGGATTCGCATCTTTTATTTTAGAAATTATCATTGCCATTCCGCTTGGTATTTTATCCGCAAAAAAGCAATATAGTAAGACAGACTATGCGGTTACAGTACTTGCACTGATAGGTATTTCTATTCCAAGCTTTTTTTTAGCAACTCTTTTAAAGTATGTATTTTCAATTAAATTAGGTTGGTTTGATTTGTTTGGAGTCGTGGGAAGAATGCATGAGCAGTTGAGTGCTATTGGACAATTTTTAGATATAGCAAAGCATTATGTATTACCAGTTATCACACTAACAATAATCAGTATGGGAAGTTTAATGAGATATACAAGAACAAATATGTTAGAAGTCTTGAATGCGGATTATATAAGAACTGCTAGAGCAAAAGGACTGGCGGAAAAAAAGGTTATTAATTATCATGCATTTCGTAATACTTTAATTCCAATTATAACCTTACTTGGAAGTTCGATCCCCAATTTGTTTGCGGGAGCTATGGTTACAGAAACGATATTTCAGATTCCAGGGATTGGATATACTTCTTATCAGTCAATGATTCAAGGAGATATACCATTTACTATGTTTTATATTGTGTTTTTAGCATTCTTGACGCTACTTGGAACAATTATCGCAGACATTTTGTATGCAGTTGTCGACCCACGTGTAAGAATAAACTAAGAGGGGGAAGCTATGGCAAATATAGAGAATAAAAAAAACAACAATCAAGATAGTAACAAAGCCAATGCTTTGGATGATGAGCAAAGAGTTTTGGTGTTATCTCCTGGAATGCTTGTTACCAAGAGATTCTTAAGAAACCACTTGGCATTAGTTGGACTCATCATAATTGTATTCATGTTTTCTTTTTCTTTCATTGGTGGAGTCTTGTCTCCATATGGAGAAAGAGAAGTATTTCGTACTTATGAAACGGCATTAAAAGATTATGCAGGAGCCAGTATAAATAAAGAATATCAGTTTACGGATGCCAAGGAAAAAGAATTTCCTGCACTCGCCAAGGCCGATATGATATTAGCAATTAATAAAGACAGTGACTCATTTACTTCTGGTGACGTTGTCTATACATTAATAAAAGAAACGGAAAGGATGTATCGGATTGTACAATTAAAAGAAGTGGGAAGTGTAATGACGGTAAAAGGTATCACCTCCTTTAACCAAACAGGTGATGTTTTGTTTACGGATTCTATGAAAGAAGCCTATGCAAACGCAGTTGCAGCAGATGGGCAGTCATTTGAAGTAGAGAATGTTACATATGTCATTACAAAAAGCGGAAAGATGGATATAATTTCTTTGGCAGAAGAAGTATCGATTGCAACAACAATGATATTTCATACTTATACAAAAGATACAAGTCTTACTTCGGAATTTAAAGTAGAAGCACAAAAAGCAATCGCCAAAAACCAAACATCTTTTGAAGCGGATGGACTTACTTATACACTGGAAATTCGAGATCAATCGGCATTGTTTTACTTAGAAGGAAAAGAGTATGCAAGCGCATCCGAATATAGTATTAAGGCAATTGCTTCGGATGTATTCTTAAGCATCGATTTTAAATTAGCATTGGAACAAGCAATTAGAAGTAATAAAACAAAGCTTGCATTCACAAATGAGTTAGGAGAGATTGAACAGTACGTTATCGAACGCAATCATACACAATATACGGTAAAAAGAGAAGTGAGTACACAGGTAAATAATACTTATGAATCACCGTCTTTAAAGCATTGGCTTGGAACAGATGGAAATGGAATGGATGTCATGACAAGATTAATGTATGGTGGACGTATCTCTTTGTTAATTGGTTTTGTGGTAGTAATATTAGAAATCGTTCTTGGAATTCTCATTGGTGGAGTGTCTGGATATTTTGGTGGTTGGATGGATACGTTTTGTATGAGAATGGTAGATGTTTTCAACTGTATACCGTCCATGCCTTTGTATATTATTTTAGGTGCTATTATGGATTTTATGAAAATTAATCCGAGTATTCGAATCTATTTCTTGTGCGTTGTACTAGGAATTTTAACCTGGCCTAAAGTAGCTAGAATGGTGCGTGGGCAGATATTATCATTAAGAGAACAAGAATTTATGATTGCCACGGAAGCTACAGGAATTCGTACTTCAAAACGAATATTTAAGCATTTAATTCCAAATGTAATTCCACAGATTGTTGTAATGGCAACTATGGGACTTGGTGATGTAATCTTACTGGAAGCAACTCTTAGTTTCTTTGGTCTAGGTGTAAAATACCCGTATGCATCTTGGGGGAATATCGTAAATGCAGTAAATGATGTTTATGTAATGACGAACTTCTGGTTCATATGGATACCAGCTGGTCTTTTAATTCTTATTACGGTGTTAGGGTTTAACTTTATTGGTGATGGTCTTCGTGATGCATTTGATCCTAAGATGAAACGGTAGGAGGTAAGTATGGCTATATTTATAAAAAATGGGGCAAAAGATGCCAATTATATATCAGCAAAAGAATCGAGAAGAATTTCAAAAGAAAACCGAAAGATTACCAACGGGTACGAGAAGAAGAGAAATCGAAAAGTGATTCCCAAAGCGGAATATGTGACAAAAATGAAGAATCCAAACAATGTTGTTGAATTTGACAATCTCCATACATATTTCTTCTCTGATGTTGGTGTTGTAAAATCAGTCAATGGCGTATCCTTTGATATACCAAAAGGAAAAACAGTTGGTGTAGTTGGTGAGTCAGGATGTGGAAAATCAGTAACTAGTTTATCCTTAATGCAGCTTGTACAAAGACCGCAAGGGCAAGTTGTGGAAGGTGCAATCCGTTTTAATACAGGTAATGAAGTAGTTGATGTGACCAAAATGCCAACGGCAAAGATGCAAAAGCTTCGTGGAAATAAGCTGTCAATGATATTCCAAGAGCCAATGACTAGTTTAAATCCCGTATTTCGAATTGGTCTTCAAGTGGATGAGGTAATTGCTTTGCACTACCCGCAAATGAACAAAGAGGATATTAAAAAACGTACCATAGAAATGCTTGAACTAGTTGGCATTGCAAATAGTGAAGGGGTCTACAAAATGTATCCGCATGAATTATCAGGTGGAATGCGTCAGCGTGTCATGATAGCCATGGGCCTTGCTTGTGATCCAGAACTTATCATTGCAGACGAGCCAACTACCGCACTTGATGTAACGATTCAGGCGCAGATATTAGATCTTTTAAGAGATTTAAAGGTTCGTATCAACAGTAGCATCATGCTAATTACGCACGATCTTGGAGTCATAGCAGAAATGGCTGATTATGTAGTAGTCATGTATGCGGGACGTATTGTAGAAAAAGGAACAGTGGCAGAAATATTTTCCAATCCATGTCATCCGTATACAATAGGCCTAATGAATAGTAAGCCAGCAGTAGGTAAGAAAGTGGGTCGATTATACAGCATACCAGGTAAAGTTCCCAATCCAATTAATATGCCAGATTATTGTTATTTCAAAGATAGATGTGAAATGTGTTTAGAGGTCTGTGCGGGAATATACCCTGAATTAGTGCAATTATCGCCAACTCATTTTGTAAGTTGCTATCGCCACTATGACATATTTCGAGAGGAGGATAAGGGCTAATGGCTGACAATATAATAGAAGTGAAACATTTAAAGAAGTATTTTCCAATTAAAAGCGGTCCCTTAGGAAAACGAAAGGGTACAGTAAAAGCCGTAGATGATGTCAGCTTTACAATTAAGAAAGGGACTACCATGGGATTGGTGGGGGAATCAGGTTGCGGAAAATCAACAACTGGAAGAACGATTCTTCGTTTGTTAGATAAGACTGAAGGAGAAGTTTTATTTTATGAAAAAGAGGTACATAGTTTGCATAAAAAAGAATTAAGAGAGCTTCGTACCAAAATGCAGATTATTTTTCAGGATCCTTATTCTAGCCTATCACCTAGATTGCCAGTTGGTGAAATTATTGGTGAAGCAGTAAAAGAGCATAATCTAGTTCCAAAGGATAAATATGAAGAACATTTGAATCGGATAATGCTTTCTTGCGGACTACAAGTTTATCATAAGGATCGATATCCGCATGAATTTTCGGGCGGACAGCGCCAAAGAATATGCATTGCAAGAGCACTTGCATTGAATCCAGAATTTATCGTTTGCGATGAACCTGTATCAGCACTTGACGTATCGATACAGGCGCAGATTATCAACTTGTTAGAAGATTTACAAGCAGAATACGGCCTTACTTACTTATTTATATCACATGATCTTTCGGTCGTAGAACATATTTGTGATACAGTTGGAGTTATGTATCTTGGAGGTTTGGTTGAGATGGGAAGTACAGAGGATATTTTTTCGAATCCGCTACATCCCTATACCAAAGCACTTTTTAGTGCGATACCAGTTCCAGACCCTTTGGCAAAACTTAATCGAATCGTATTAAAAGGAAACATTCCTTCTCCTGCAAACCCACCTAAAGGATGTAAATTTCATACAAGATGCAGAGAGTGTATGGAGATATGTAAGACAAAGGCTCCAAATGAAAAGAATATGGGCAACGGTCATATGGTATCATGTCATTTGTATGATAAATAATTCTTTTCTCATATAAAAAAGCCAATACACAAAATGTATTGGCTTGTATCATTTATTCTATCGCATAATTAACTACTGCGGTTAGAGAGATACTACTTGTATTCTTTACATATATTTTGTATGTTCCTGAACTTGGAGCTGTAAAGGAACAATAGCCGCCTCCACGGATACTTTTTACATGATAGGTATCTTCTAAGTCAATAATACCGATGCGTGACATAGCAGTACTAGAGGTAACTGTGCAACTAACGGTTATAGTTTGATCTTTGCTTAAGTAGATTTTTCTCGTTTTCGAGTCATTTGATGCAAGTTTCCAAACGATAGAAGTATCAGCACTTTGCACAGATATAATGTCATCATTGCTTTTGGCACGCATATTAGTTGTAGTAGCAAGCGCTTGGATTGGTGTAAAGAAAATTACAAAAGTCATGATAAAAGTGTAAAATAGTGTTTTTTTATTCATAGTTATATCCCCCTTATTAATTACTATTTTAGTTTATTGGTTATTCAAAATAATAAAAACCATTGATGTTAACATCTTCATTCGATGGGTTTTGACAAAATATCGTATAAGTTCCATCTTCTGTTATTTCATAGCGAAATAATACATAAGAGGAGCCATCCACGTAGTGTATATTTCCCTCTAAATCAATGATGCCATGATGTAAAGAAACCCCTTGCTTCATCATAGCATGTGCGATGAAAAGAACATCTCCTTTTTTAACTTTGATTTTCATACTATTAATGCCGTTATTTTTTTTGATTTTCCAAAAATAAGTCGTAACATTGGTATCTTCAGTTGGTGCGTCTTCAGTACGAACACCAGTTTCTACATATTCTTCACCAGGAATCACATGAGCAGGTGAAACTAAAAAATGTACAGGTTCTTCCTTTATATAGTTTGATGTATCGTAATACCAATCATAATAATAACTAAGAAATTCATTGCTTGCTGCATTCACTGATAATGTACCAAAACCAAAGAAGAATATTCCTGTTGCGAATGCGAGAACAGAAGCATGTTGAAACGATTTCTTTTCCGTAACGATTCGCTTGATACGAGATTCCAAATGTCCTGTCTTTTCAGAAAAGGCAGAGTAATTAAGATGAAAACTCATACTAGGAAGAGTTGCTAGTTTGAGCAATGTGGAAGCATATTCTTTTGGTGAAAACAAATCATGATTCTTACAACAGAGATTGTCGCAATTATATTCACACCATTCATTGATTAATTTCGTTAGTTTATGAACGAATGGATTAAACCAATGTAAACAAAGAATAAGATTTCCTAATTGCTTAAAAAGAAGATCATGTTGCTTGTAGTGAATATTTTCATGATATAGCATAACCATTAAATCTTCGCTGGGAAAACCACTTGGAAGTAGTATTTTAGGAACCAAAATTCCTGCTAACATAGGTGAAGATATTGTATCATTGTAATAGAGCGGCAATGATTTCTTTAACTTTAGTTTTTGGCTAATATGCTTTTCCATATCGATGATAGTAGGGTCAGTAATACGAGCATTGTATTTCAAAACATGAAAATAAAAATAAATATAAGTATATAGAGTATAAAGAAATACAATAATGGCCCCAATAAACCAGACGATAAATGGTAAAAATAATATTCTGCTCATATGTGGATTGATTAATCCAATGATAGGTACCGAACTTAATAATTCTTCGTCTGAAATTATATCATACAATCTTTCCCAATATACGATGGGAGTGATATAAAACAAGATAATTGCTTTAAAAATACGGTAATTACCACTGGTTGATATAAATTGATTTATCAATTTGTTAAAGATACACCACAAACATACTAAAAGAGTTCCCCCAAAAGATGTACTGATAATGAAAAATTCTAAAAAACTAATCCATGTCATCAATCATCTTCTTGATATTGTTTAGTTCATCCTTTGTTAAGAATTCTTGTTTGTAAAGTGATGCCACAAGGTTAGAAGCAGAACCATCATACCAAAAATTAATCATGTTGCCCGTTTCAAGCTTCTTGTACTCATCCTCACTAATAGTAGGTTTGTAATAGAAATACCTACCTTTACGATAAGAGGTTGCAACACCCTTTTCGATTATGTGAGCTAAGAAAGTAGCAACGGTAGTACGCTTCCAGATTTTTTGATACTTCACTGCACAAAGGGATAATACTTCTTGCAATGTAATATCATGATCGCTTTCCCAAACGATTTTCATTACCTCATATTCACTGTTTGTTAATGGGATTAATTTAGATTGTGCCATAAAGAGCCTCCTTGTTTTTTAAATTCTCCCTTATTAATATATATTATTTATCTCATAATCGAGTGGAATAGTCAACTACTAAATTAGATTTAATTTTAAAGAATATTAAATATAATCAAAGATATAGTTGATTGTATAAATAGACATTGACAATAATAGACAAAAATTATAAAATACCTCATGTAAGAATCGAATTTATTTACATAGATTGAAGGGTGATACTGTGGAGCTAATAATAATTGTACTATCACTATTATTTTTTTGTATTTTAATTTTGGGGTTATTAAATCGTTCAAGAGATAGCTTTTTTATTAAATATTATGGACTGGAAAATTATAAGCATAAATATTTAATACAAAATATCATTAATTATCTGTTTTGTTTTACAATTCTTATCATCACTTGTTTTCTTTACTTTTATCATATAAGTGAAATTATTGTTATTCTCATTCCTCTTATTGTAAAAGGAATAACGGTAATATTAAAAAAAATAATTCATTAAGTAAGGAAATACCTAAAAATGAATCATTCAACGGACGAGAAATCGTCCAAAATTTACATAAAAAAGGAAGTGTAAAATTTAATTGTAAAATATTAAATTGAGGGGGTTGACATATTGGTTTAGTATGTTATAATTTAACTACAAAACGAAGTTAGAAAAGACTAACATAAGATAGAAAGATAAAACTTAAATAGAAGAGAGGAGAATTATTATGTTTGAACAAATTAAATTACCATACTCATTTGACGCTTTGGAGCCACATATTGATACTCTTACAATGGAAACTCATTATTCCAAACATCATGCAACTTATACAAAGAATCTTAATGATTTTGCCCAAAAGGCTGGAATAGAAGGAAAGTCAATTGAAGATGTTTTAGCAGGATGGAAAAAAGATGTGCCTGACGACGTAAAAGCGGCAATACGTAATAACGGCGGTGGATTTTATAACCATAACCTATATTTTGGACACTTATCACCAAATGGTGGTGGAGAACCAAGTGCAGAGTTAGGTAATAAAATAAAAGATACATTTTCCAGTTTCGCTGAATTTAAGGATCAAATTAGTAAAGCAGCAGTTGGACAATTTGGATCAGGATGGGCATGGCTAGCAACCAATGCAGCAGGAGATCTTAGAGTAATGGCAAGTCCAAATCAGGATAATCCTTTATTAGAAACAGAAGGAGAATGGCAACCAATCCTAGGAATCGATGTGTGGGAGCATGCATATTACCTGAAATATAAGAATCTTCGTGTCGATTACGTGAAGGAATTTTTCGAAGTAGTTGATTGGAAGAAAGTAGAAGAAAATTATAAAAACCGTAGAAAATAATTAGATAGAATTTAATAAAAGAAAAAACCGTTGATTCCTAAATAGCAAGCAGGTATCAATGGTTTTTTTAATGTAATATTGAATAAAAACGAAATAGTAATTATAATAGAAATGAAATATATTATGAAATAGAAGATTCTATTTCCTTTTTACGCTAAGTAACGATGCAATGTCGTTACCACAGGAGGATACAAAATGTATGATGCTTTGCTAGTAATTGATGTCCAAACTGCATTGATGGAAGAACATCCATGCAATGAAGCCAATTTTATTCAAAATATAAAAGAGTTAATTGAAAGCTTTAGAACCAATAACAAGCCAGTTCTTTATGTTCAACATAACGGAGGAATTGGAGATGACCTGGAGCATGGTAGTAAAGGGTGGAGCATTTATCAAGAGATTGAACCTGTTCTAAGTGATATTATGATAGAAAAGAAATTCAACAGTGCATTTCGCCAAACGGCTTTAAAGGAAGAACTAGATAAAATAAATGCTAAAAATATTATAATTTGTGGTATGCAAACGGAGTATTGTATAGATGTATCAGTCAAAGTAGCCTTTGAATATGGTTATAACATAACAATTGTAAAAAATTCAACTACCACTTTTGATAATGATTTTAGTCAGGGAGAAAAACTAACCAAGTATTATGAATATAAAATCTGGAACAATAGATATGCAACTGTGATATCACAAAAAGAATTCAAAGATAATATGAATAAGTAGTACTTGAGGAATGGGGAAGAGGGAGAATATAGGAGAAAATTATGATTATACTTATTACAGGAAGCTCACATACAGGCAAAACACTATTATCACAGAAATTAATTGAGAAGTATCATTATCCTAGTATGTCGCTTGACCATCTAAAAATGGGACTGATCCGTAGCGGTCTAACCAATCTTACGCCTAATGATGATAGTAAAATGACAGATTTGCTTTGGCCGATTGTAAAGGAAATGATAAAAACTGCAATTGAAAATGACCAGAATATGATAATTGAAGGTTGCTATATTCCATATGATTGGAAGACATATTTTACGCCAGAGTATCTAGAGCATATTAAATTTATATGCTTAGTAATGTCATCAAACTATATTGAAGAGCATTTTAGTGATATAAAAAAATATGCCAGTGTGATTGAGAACCGTGTAACAGATGATTACTGTAAAAAAGAGATATTGCTAAGGGACAACCGTATTTGTTTAGAAATGTGTAAAAAATATGGTTGTGATTACATATTGATAGACGGTAAATATAAGATTGATATAAATTTGAATATAAATGAAAAAGTAAGGAATTTGTAAAACGAAGTATTATTTTTTATGCTTGCCAAAAAACATGAGCTATGTTAAAATAAATCATTGTGAGAACAAATAGATGGTCCTCTGTTACGAGAACGTATTAAGAACATCCAAATATTAAGGAGGTCACACAAGTGAACGAAATTATTAAGAATATCGAAGCAGAACAGTTAAAAAAAGAAGTACCTCAGTTTAATGTTGGCGATACTGTTAGAGTACACGCTAAAATTAAAGAAGGAACTCGTGAAAGAATTCAGGTTTTTGAAGGTACTGTATTGAAAAAACAAGGCGGAAGTTCAAGAGCTACATTTACAGTAAGAAAGAATTCCAATGGAATCGGAGTAGAAAAAACTTGGCCTTTACATTCTCCTTTCGTAGAGAAAGTAGAAGTAGTAAGATTAGGTAAAGTAAGAAGAGCAAAACTTTACTACTTAAGAGATCGTGTTGGTAAGAAAGCTAAAGTAAAAGAATTAGTGAAATAACTGAAATGAGACCTTACAGGGACAAGTACTTAACGTATATTGTCCCTTTTTTCAAAGTAAATGATGAATAACGGGATAGTAATGTATAATGAACTAAGGATGATGTGAAAATGGGTGAACTTAACTTTTATAGAAAAAAAAAGAAAATAAGTGCTTCGCTTTTGAGGGAAATATTTGTTTGGATATTCGATATTGCAGTTGTGTTAATTATTGCATTTGCACTCGTGCATTTTATAGGGGAAAAAACAAGTATTATAGGTGAATCAATGGCACCTACACTTGAGAATGACGATATTGTTATCATTAATAAATTTATTTATGAAGTGAGCTCTCCTAAACGTAATGATATTGTAGTGTTTAAACCATATGGGAATGAGAAACTACACTACTATATTAAGAGAGTAGTTGGATTACCAGGAGAGACGATACAGATTGTAGAAGGAAAAATATATATCAATGGCGAAATATTAGAAGAAAAGATTGAGGTTGTTGCTATCGAAAACCCAGGACTTGCAAGTAAGCCAATTAAGCTTGGAGTAGATGAATATTTTGTGCTTGGAGATAACCGTAATAACAGCGAAGATAGTAGATTTGCCGAAATAGGTAATGTTAATATAGATGATATTGAAGGAAAAGCGTGGTTTCGTATATCACCCAAAAATAAAATTGGTTTTGTAGAATAGATGGACATGTGTTAAAGCTTGACTATGAGACATATAACGGAGGACATAAAATGCATTTTCAATGGTACCCAGGACATATGACAAAAGCAAAGAGGATGATGCAGGAAAATATTAAGCTGATTGACTTAGTAATTGAGCTTGTAGATGCAAGAATACCTTTAAGCAGTCGTAATCCTGATATAGATGATTTGAGTCAAAATAAAGCCAGGATTGTTTTGCTAAATAAATCAGATTTAGCGAATGAGAAAGTAAATGATGAATGGAAAAAATACTTTGAAGACAAAGGATTTTTTGTAGTAAAGGTGAATTCAAAAAATGGGCTTGGAATAAAGAATGTAAATGGAATAATCCAAGATGCGTGTAAGGAAAAGATTGAAAGAGACCGAAAAAGAGGTATTTTAAACAGACCTGTAAGAGCTATGGTAGTTGGAATCCCAAATGTTGGTAAGTCGACATTTATTAATACGTTTGCGGGAAAAGCAGCAACGAAAACAGGTAATAAACCAGGCGTAACAAAAGGAAAACAATGGATTAAGTTAAATAAGAATGTAGAATTGTTAGATACCCCTGGTATATTATGGCCAAAATTCGAAGATCAAATCGTTGGATTAAGACTTGCTTTGATAGGCTCTATCAAAGATGAGATATTAAATGTGGAAGAACTAGCCATTGAATTAATTAAGTTTTTAAGTAGCAATTATAAGGGATTACTGGAAGAGAGATATAAAATAGAGGATGTAGAAGATCCTGTGGTAGCACTTCATAACATTGCCCAAATCAGACAATGTAAATTAAGAGGAAATGAATTAGACCTAATGAAAGCATCGAATTTATTGATTGAGGATTTTAGAAGTGGAAAGTTAGGCAGAATTACTCTTGAACTTCCAGGCGAATCGTAATAAGATAAGTGGGGGGAACATAGACAGATAGAAAGGTGCAGGTAGCGACATGAAGGAAGAGCATAATAAGGGCGAGGAAGAAAAGAAAAGTGTGATAAGAGAATTATTGGAATTAGTGGCTTATATGGCAGTTGTACTGGTTATGGCAGGCTTGATTGTAACTTTTGTAGGTCAACGAACTATGGTGAGTGGATCATCTATGGAAAGCACGTTAAGTGATAAGGATAATTTAATTGTTGATAAAATTACTTATCGATTTTCAGACCCACAAAGATATGATATTATTGTTTTTCCATACCAATATGAGGAAGATACTTATTACATTAAAAGAATAATTGGCTTACCAGGAGAAACCGTGCAAATAACAGACAATGGAGATATTCTAATTAATGGAGAAATTCTTTCAGAAACGTATGGTAGAGAAAGAATCGAATCACCAGGAAGAGCAAGTGAATTAATTACATTGGGAGATGACGAATATTTTGTAATGGGAGATAATCGAAATGCCAGCGCAGATAGTAGAGAACCTGATGTTGGTAATATTAATAGATCAGATATCATTGGAAGAGCCTGGGTAAGAATTTGGCCACTTAATAAATTTGGCGTATTAAAACATCAATAGGTGATAAAATGGAAATGAAGATAAATCAAATAAAAGAAGAATTGCAGGCAGCAGATATGAATATGCTGCCTGTAATAATAAGAAAATACGAAAGCGATACCAGAAATGGTGTTGTAACATTAATAAAAAAGTATCAAGGAAGAATTCAAAAGCTTGAAGCGGAAAAATTAAGAATAGAATTAATGAAACAGTATGAGAAAAAATACGAAGATTATTCCCATATTTGTGGAATTGATGAAGTAGGAAGAGGACCACTTGCTGGACCAGTGGTAGCCAGTGCTGTTATTTTACCAAAGGAATGTGATATCTTATATATCAATGATTCAAAGAAGTTAAGTGAAAAGAAACGCGAAGAATTATATGATGAGATAATGGAGAAAGCAGTAGCAGTAGGAATCGGCATTGTAGGACCACAGGTAATCGATGAGATTAATATCTTACAGGCGACATATGAAGCCATGAGAATTGCTATAAAGAAACTTAGTGTTTCACCCGATATATTACTAAATGATGCAGTTACAATTCCAGATATTACGATACCGCAAGTGCCAATCATCAAAGGCGATGCAAAGAGTATATCGATTGCTGCGGCAAGTATTGTAGCCAAGGTGACTAGAGATCGCTTGATGATAGAATATGATAAATTGATACCAGAGTATTCGTTTGCTGAAAACAAAGGATATGGTACATCGGTACATATAGGGGCTTTGAAAAAATACGGTGCATCACCGATACATAGACAATCATTTATTAAGAATCTTATATAGGGAGTAAAGCTTATGGAAATTAGTTATTCTAATATATCTTCAAATAACCAGACTGTTAATGCAAGCGAAGTCCAAGGTCAGGTGGTGGCACAAGGAAAAGAACATTTGCAAGCACCAGATACAGACATGTTTCGTGCAGGTACGCAATTTAAAGGAGAGATTTTAGATATAAAAGGATTACAAGTTTCCATTGGATTAGAAAACGGGCAGGTGTTAAATGCAAGACTAGAGGCAAGCTCTAACTTGACAATCGGTCAACAAGTTGCTTTTGAAGTCGAGTCAAATACTGGTACGAAAATTACCATCAAGCCTGCTGATCTTGACTATAAGATTAATCCTGTTTTACAAAAGGCATTACAGGAGGCAAGTCTTCCTATTACACAAAAGAATCTACTGCTTGTCAATGCTATGCTAAAAGAAGGATTATCAATCAATAAACAATCCCTAACCAATATGTTAAGACAGCTTAATATGAATCAAGGGGTGGATATTGATACCCTTGTTAAGATGGATAAGCTTGGAATTGAAGTGACAAAAGAAAATATAACTCAATTTGAAAATTATAAAAATTACGAGCATAGAATTGTAAAAGAGGTTGGTAATGTATTAAATCACTTATCAGAATTAATCAATGAAGTTTCCAATGAAAATACACATACTTCGTATCAATTGCAGCTTGGACTTATTAAACTGTTACAAAATGAACCCAAAAGTCTAATCAATGAGCCACGCCTAAATCAAGCCATAGACCAAAACAAAACGATACCAAACATTCAAATTGATGATGGTAAATCACCTGTAATGATAAATGAGCCAAGAGAATTGAAAAGTGATTCCTTTGATATCCCATTAAAAACAGAACTTATAAAGGTAGAAGATACTGCAAATTCTCTAAAGGAAACAGGGCATTTGTCTTTGGATGAAAACTTGCAAGGCACAGATGTAAAAAATGTTTCAACGATAAAGGAAACAGTATTAAAAGAGAATGTGCAAGAAGCTCAAAAAACAAACGTTGAATCTTCGAAAAGCAAAATGCTTTCTTTTGTTTTAAATGAAGAAGAAAGGTATTCATTGTCCGATACTTTGAAAAGGCTAGGAGTAGATGAAGTCACACAGAATCAGGTAAGAGAAGGAAAAATAAATAACAATGAGCTAATGAATCAACTAAAAAGCTTAGTAATGGAGTCTGATTTGGGTGACAACGAATTATTATTTCATAGTAAGGAGTATGTGAAAGTATTAAAACAAGCCTTAAAAGAACAGTGGCTCGTGACTCCGCAAGATTTGAAAGAGCCAGATAAAATGACTCGATATTATAAGCAGTTGGAGGAACAAACCAAACAGCTTTCCTCGTTTTTGGAGAAGATTGGAAAAGAAGCTTCCCCACTCATGAAGGATATTACGAACATAAGAAGTAATTTGAATTTTATGGAACAAATCAATCAAAATGTTACTTATCTGCAAATACCGATTCAATTTTCCAATCAGGAAGCGCATAGTGATTTGTATGTATATACCAATAAAAAAAGTCTAAGAGAAAATAATGGAAATTTAAGCGTATTACTTCATTTGGATATGGAGGTACTAGGAATGACAGATATCTATATCAACATGAAGGGTAACCAAGTAAGTGCAAAGTTCAACCTACAAGATAACAAAGCAATGGAGTTAGTTGCAAATAATTTAGCGCAATTAGTTGACCAGTTAAAAGAAAAAGGTTATCAAATGTCTGCCTCCGTTGGAAAAATAGAAAAGGAGCCAGATTTTGTAGAAGATTTTTTGGAAAAAGATAAGGTTTCTACTTCTTTGAAGCGATATGCATTTGATGTAAGGACGTGATACAATGAAAAAGAGCGCGAATGAGACTCAATCAAATCAAAACAAAACAGCAGTAGCACTTGCGTATAATCCAGAAGATAATGCACCAAAAGTAATTGCTTCTGGTAAAGGTTACCTTGCTGATAAGATTCTTGAGGTGGCTTCAAAAGAAAATGTGCCAATCCATAAAGATGAAAAATTATCAGCTTCGCTTTCTAGCCTCTCAGTAGGAGATATGATTCCACCTGAACTTTACGAAGTGGTAGCGGATGTATTGGTGTTTATTGATGAGATGGATCAATTAAAGCGAAAACTAGATTTAAAAGAATAGTTAGGTGGAGAATGATTTGAATAAGAGATATATTGGAGATGATTATGAGAATATTGCTGCGATTTATTTACGTGCCGAAGGATATGAAGTGATACAACATAATTTTCAATGTAGACTGGGAGAGATAGATATCATTGCTAAAAAAGATGGTTATCTTCGATTTATAGAAGTGAAATATCGAAGCAATGCAGTGGCAGGTTTACCACAGGAAGCCGTTACCTTTCAAAAGCAAAGAAAGATTTGCAAAACAGCCACTTACTATATGATGAAACAGAAATACTCTATGGATACACCCTGCTGTTTTGATGTTGTAGCAATTTTAGGCAATGAAATAAAGCTTTATGAAAATGCATTTGAATATTGTGATTAAAGAGAGGCTTTTAAATGGAACTAAATTTTGTAAGGAAAACAAATCAAAGTGATATAAACGTAAGAATAAATAATGGAGTACCATATTTATTCTTTCAAAATATAGAAAAGACGAATAAGGTAATACATGGCTTTTCCACAAGGCTAGGAGGAGTAAGTAAGGAACACTTAAAAACTATGAATCTAAGCTTTACCAGAGGAGATGAAGAAGAGTCTGTAATAGAAAATTACAAAAGAATAACGAATGCTTTAGGGGTTGAATATGAAAGTCTAGTTCTATCCTATCAAACACATACAACCAATATACGAGTTGTAACAAAGAATGACCGCGGAAAAGGGATTATAAAAGAAAGGGATTATACAGATATAGATGGATTTATTACAAATGATCCTAGCGTAACCCTCGTAACATTTTATGCCGATTGTGTTCCGTTGTATTTTGTAGATCCAATTCATAATGCAATTGGCCTTAGTCATTCAGGATGGCGAGGAACCGTGAATCAAATTGGAAAAAAGACTCTTGAAAAGATGCATGAACAATATGGTACGATGCCAGAGGATGTTGTAGCTGCAATTGGTCCCTCTATTTGCCTTGATTGTTATGAAGTAAGTGAGGATGTAGCCGAAGAATTTAAAAAAAATTTCGAACAAAAGAAATTTATGGATATTTGTTATAAAAAAGATAATAATAAGTATCAGCTTGATTTATGGAAAGCAAATGAATATGTATTAAGGGATGCAGGTATAAAAAAGGAAAATATTTCGATTTCAAATATTTGTACGTGTTGTAACCCTGAGTTGTTGTTTTCCCATAGAGCCTCTAAAGGTCTAAGAGGAAACTTAGCTGCCTTTTTAAGCTTAAAAAAATGAAAGCGAAATATTTGGCAAATATATACCATTTTTTTCGTTTTTATGGTATAATGAGACTTGCTAAATTGAAAATGCTAGCATAGCAATTAATAAAATGGAGGTGTTTGGAATGAGTAAATATGAATGTCCTTGTAGTTATGTATATGACCCAGAAGTGGGTGATCCAGACGGAGGAATTGCTCCAGGAACCGCATGGGAAGATGTCCCAGAAGATTGGGTTTGCCCAGTTTGTGGATTAGGTAAAGACGCATTTACTGAAATTTAATCGTAACATTGAGACAGATGAAGCGGCTTGCTGCTTCATCTGTCATGAACTAGAACAAGTGAAGTGGATAACCACTTCGCTTGTTTAAAATGTGGAATGTCAAGGAGGAAATGTGAATGAAGAAAGAGCCTAAGTTTTATGTTTGTAAGCATTGTGGTAATTTAATTACATTTATTAATGAGTCAGGTGCTCCTTTGGTCTGTTGTGGAGATAAAATGACTCAGGTTGTTCCGAATACAGTGGATGCAGCAACAGAGAAGCATGTTCCTGTAGTAACCATTGAAAAGGATGTCGTTACGGTAGAGATAGGTAGTGTAGAACATCCAATGACACCAGAACACTATATTCAATGGATTTATTTGGAGACTGATAAGGGATTCCAAATGAAATATTTAACTCCTGATGACAAGCCAAAAGCAAAGTTTACACTTCATGATGAGAAAGCAATAGCCGCATACGAGTATTGTAATCTCCATGGTTTGTGGAAAAAAGAAGTATAAAAAATTTACGTAGGATTTTTATTATAAAATAATAGATATTTTAGATAGGTGCGAGTAAAATCGCACCTATTTTCGTTGTGTCAAGTAAAATGATTTACCACTTTACCTGTTGATTGAACATCTATTTGGGATGACCGCTAAACATGAGAAAATCGACAAAAATCTTCCTTTTTTGTATTTACTCAAAGACAATTTTAGGTTATGATAGAAAAATGCAGTAAATGTTAACTGCACTACAGTTTGATAAATGTTTGAGGTACCGGGGTGGTTCAATTGGATGAAATAAGAATTAATTTATTCGCACTATTAAAAAGCATTTCAAATGCACAAGATTTAGTTTCGCCGCTGCTTTCCAATCATCATCAGCAAGTAGCGTACCTTTCCTTTCGATTAGCAAAGAAATTAGGCTTGCCATTGGAAGAACAAAGAGATATTTTTTTAGCTGGCTTAGTACATGATATTGGTGCTTTGTCAAGTGATAAACGTCTGGAATTTATTGAGAAAGAGCCAATGAATATTGATAATCATGCCTTTATTGGAGCAAAATTAATGCAAGAATGTAGACCAATACAAGACTTAGCATTGATTATCAAATATCATCACTTACCGTGGAATCATGGAAAAGGAACAAGTCACCAGGGAGAGAGAGTATCGTTTGGAAGTCATATCATACATCTAGCAGATCGTGTATGTACTATGATAAAAAAAGATAAAAATATTTTAACGCAGCTGCCTCATATCCTTGCTACAATAAAAGCGAACAAAGATAGTGTATTTGTCGCAGGAGTTATTGAGGCACTAGAGGAATTAAGTGTTGAAGAATATACATGGCTTGACTTGATGTCAAGTTATCCAGTTAATAGAATAGATATTGAGCAATTTCATATGGATTTACTGGATATAGATGATGTCATTGAAATAACACTTTTGTTTTCTCGTATCATTGACTTTCGAAGTAGGTTTACCGCAAAGCATTCAGCAGGAGTGGCGAACATTGCTTATCAACTAGCAAAGTTAAAAGGTTTTACAAGTATTCAATGTAAAATGATGTTGGTAGCTGGGTATTTACATGATTTAGGAAAGCTTGTAATCAGTAATGATATTTTAGAAAAGCCAGGAAGCCTTACTATGGATGAGTTTAATGAAATGAGATCTCATACATATTATACCTATCAGTTACTTGATTCCATACCAGGTTTTGAAGAGATTAAAGAATGGGCCGCATACCACCATGAAAGATTAGATGGAAGTGGTTATCCATTTCATATAAAAGGAGATGGATTATCAACAGGAGCCCGTATTATGGCAGTAGCGGATGTTTTTACAGCGATAACGGAAGATAGGCCTTATCGCTTAGGAATGGATGACGAACAATCGATTAAAGTATTAAATAATATGGTGCAGAATAATGCACTGGATAAAGAGATAGTCGATATTTTGATTCATAACTTACAAATGATAAAAGAGCTTCGTGAGAAATCCCAAAGGATGGCAAATGAAAAATACGAAGCATTTTTTCGATTTAAAGGATAAAGAAATATGAAATAAGTAAGAGTTGTAAAGTAAAGCGACCAAATTCATTCAATAAGGAATAGAAATTGGCCGCTTTGTTGTCTTAAATTTATTAGAATGTTATGTTTCTTCTGTATTTATCTATAACATTATGAAGCTTCTCAGTAGGGCTTAACACATGACCGATTGGAATGTCATGATTTAAACTATCTATAATGGTAGCCAAGAACTTACTCATTTTTGCTTCTAGATAATATTCCTTTGATAAAATATCTGGTGTACGATAAATTAAATCAGTGGTTACTACTCGATTGATGTAGCCTTTTTCATAATATTCATCAAACTTAGATAAGCCATCTGTAAATAAACCAAAGGTAGAAAAGATAAAAATACGGTTCGCTTTACGTTCCTTTAATTGTTTTGCTACATCAAGCATACTTTCACCGGAAGATATCATGTCATCAATGATAATAACATCTTTTCCTTCAACACTATCACCTAAGAATTCATGTGCTACAATAGGATTTTTCCCATTTACAATCGTAGAATAATCACGACGCTTATAAAACATTCCCATGTCAACGCCTAACACATTAGATAGATAAACCGCTCTATGCATCGCTCCTTCATCAGGACTAATTATCATTAAATGTTCATTATCAATTTTCAAGTCCTTTTCAGCGCGAAGCAAAGCCTTTACAAACTGATAATATGCTGTAAAATTATCAAAACCATTTAAAGGAATGGAATTTTGTACACGTGGGTCATGTGCATCAAACGTAATAATGTTAGTTACACCCATTTCAATCAATTCTTCTAATGCAATTGCGCAGTCCAAGGATTCACGCTTCGTACGTTTGTGCTGTCTTCCTTCATATAAGAATGGCATAATAACGTTAATGCGATGAGCCTTACCTGTTGCAGCAGAAATGATTCTCTTTAAATCTTGATAATGGTCATCTGGTGACATATGGTTGGTATGTCCACACACCGTATAGGTTAAACTATAATTACATACATCGACCATGATAAAAAGATCAGCTCCACGAATTGATTCATAGAAAGCACCTTTTGCCTCACCAGTACCAAAACGAGGGCAGGCACATTTTGCTAAATATGTTGGCTCTTTGTAACCTTTTATTAAATGACTTGTTAAGTCCGATTTCATGTTATTTCTAAATTCTATCATATAGTTGTTAACATTAGATGCCAACTCCATGCAACCTTCTAAAGATGCGATCTTTAACGGTGCAACGGGAATTGAACTTTCAAATAAAGCAAGATTAGGCATAGTTTTCCTCCGAAATGAAATATATAAGGTAAATATATAAATTAATTACCTTTCATTTATAACATCCAAAGGAAAGAACGTCAAGATTTATTGCTTTTTATTCTTAATTTGTGTATGATATAACTTATCAAAAGAAAATCAAGCGGATGCGAAGCAGCCATTTGATTTTCTTGATAAGTTAACGAGAGAACGAAGTTCTGGAGTGGTATAAAAAGCGTTCTATGCTTTTTATAGCGTACTTATCAAAAGAAAATCAAGCGGATGCGAAGCAGCCATTTGATTTTCTTGATAAGTTAACGAGAGAACGAAGTTCTGGAGTGGTATAAAAAGCGTTCTATGCTTTTTATAGCGTACTTATCAAAAGAAAATCAAGCGGATGCGAAGCAGCCATTTGATTTTCTTGATAAGTTAACGAGAGAACGAAGTTCTAGAGTGGTATAAAAAGCGTTCTATGCTTTTTATAGCGTACTTATCAAAAGAAAATTGAGTACGTTCGTACTAAGTGCTCGCAGCAGAAAAATCAAGGAGTAATATTATGAATAAAAAAGGGCATGTTATCAGTCGTATTGTACCAGGAAGTATAGCACAAGAGCTAGAACTTGAAGTGGGTGACCGTCTGATTGCCATCAATGATAAAGAAATAGAGGATGTGTTTGATTATCAGTATCTAATTGAAGATGAATACATTCTCATGTTAGTAGGGAAAGTAAACGGTGAGGAATGGGAATTAGAAATTGAAAAGGATTTTGGTGAAGACATCGGAATTGAATTTGAAAATGGTTTGATGGATGATTATAAATCGTGCCATAACAAATGTGTTTTTTGCTTTATAGACCAGATGCCAAAGGGAATGAGAGATACCTTATACTTTAAGGATGATGATTCTAGGCTATCTTTCTTACAAGGAAACTATGTTACCTTAACAAATATGAGTGAAAAAGATATCAATCGAATCATTGAATATAAGCTTTCACCAATTAACGTATCCTTTCATACCACGAATCCAGAGTTAAGATGTAAGATGCTTCATAATCGCTTTGCAGGAGATGCGCTAAAGAAGGTAGACAAGCTTTTTGAAGCCGAAGTAGAAATGAATGGACAAATTGTATTGTGTAAAGGAATGAATGATGGTAAAGAGCTAGACCGAAGTATAGCTGACTTAACAAAATACATTCCGCATTTAAAAAGTGTTTCTGTTGTTCCAGTTGGCTTGACGAAATTTAGAAATCAACTAGAGCCTCTTGAAGCTTTTTCAAAAGAAGATAGTGCATTAGTTCTTAAGCAAATTCATGGATGGCAGGAAAAAATATACAAAGAGTACGGCACTCATTTTGTACATGCAGGAGATGAGTGGTATATTATGGCTGAGGAAGAATTTCCCGATTCTTCGGTATATGATGGCTATGTTCAACTAGAAAATGGGGTTGGTATGGTCAAACTTTTGTTAGAAGAATTTGAAGCGGAATACAAAGGTTTAGTAGGGGATGATAAGAAACGTTTTGTTAGTATTGCAACAGGTGTCTCGGCATATCCTTATATTAAGAAAATGACAGAGCAACTAAAAGTAAAGTTTCCGAATCTTACCATACAAGTGTACCGCATTATCAATCATTTTTTTGGACCCAAAATCACAGTATCTGGTCTTTTGACGGGGCAAGATTTAATTAGCCAGTTAAAGGGAAAGGATTTAGGAGATAAGCTTTTGCTTCCTTGTAATGTATTAAGAAGTGGAGAAGATGTATTTTTAGATGATATCACATTATCAGAGTTTGAAAATACTTTACAAGTGAAAACAGATATTGTAAAATCAAGCGGACGCGATTTTATAGAAGCGGTAATTTTGAATTGAGACGTGTGAGCGTTAAGGTTATAAAACAATACGACAAACAGTGGAATCGTACGTTTATAGAAAAGGAGAAATAAATTTATATGAGTAAACCAATTGTAGCAATCGTTGGAAGACCAAATGTTGGGAAATCAACGTTGTTTAATGTATTAGCAGGTGATACCATTTCAATTGTTCAAGATACACCAGGAGTAACCAGAGATAGAATTTACGCGGATGTGACTTGGCTTGATATGTCATTTACTTTAATTGATACGGGAGGAATTGAGCCTGATAGCAGTGATATAATTTTATCACAGATGCGTGAACAAGCAGAGATTGCAATCGAAACAGCGGATGTTATTATGTTCATCACAGATGTAAGACAAGGCTTGGTCGATTCTGATGCAAAGGTGGCAGATATTTTAAGACGTTCGAAAAAGCCAGTTGTCTTAGTGGTCAATAAGGTTGATAGTTTTGAAAAATTTATGCCAGATGTATATGAGTTTTATAATCTGGGAATTGGAGATCCAGTTCCTGTATCTGCCGCATCCAGATTAGGTCTTGGTGATATGCTTGATATTGTAACTTCTCACTTTAATAAAGATGAGCTTATGGAGGAGGAAGATGAAAGACCACGTATTGCCATTGTTGGAAAGCCGAATGTTGGAAAATCTTCTCTTATTAACAAATTATTAGGAGAGAATAGACTTATTGTTTCAAATATAGCTGGTACAACCAGAGATGCAGTCGATACCGAAGTCATCTATCAAGATAAAGAATACGTATTTATCGATACAGCTGGACTTAGACGTAAAAATAAAATAAAAGAAGAGATTGAACGCTATAGTATCATTCGTACGGTAACAGCTGTCGATCGATCGGATGTAGTTGTAGTTATGATTGATGCAACAGAAGGAATTACCGAACAAGATGCAAAGATTGCAGGAATCGCACATGAAAGAGGAAAAGGTGTGATTATTGCAGTCAACAAATGGGATGCAATTGTTAAAAATGATAAGACTATCTATGAATTTACCAATCGAATCAGAGACGTTCTTGCTTATATGCCTTATGCAGAGATTATCTTTATTTCAGCAGAAACAGGTCAAAGACTGCCAAAATTATTTGATCAAATTGATGTTGTGATTCAAAATCAGACACTACGTGTAGCGACTGGTGTTTTAAATGAAATCGTTGCAGAAGCAGTTGCATTACAGCAACCACCTTCTGATAAAGGAAAACGTTTGAAAATATACTATATTACTCAGGTAGCTGTTAAGCCGCCTACTTTTGTGGTGTTTGTAAACGACAAAGAGTTGATGCATTTTTCTTATACGAGATATTTGGAAAATAAAATACGTGAAGCATTTGGATTTAAGGGGACTTCATTAAAATTTATAACCAGGGAGCGAAAGGAAAATCAGTAGTATGGAACGTTTGGTGTGTGTGATAATAGGTTATGTGTGTGGTTTGTTTCAGACCAGTTACATATACGGAAAAGTAAATCATGTTGATATTAGAGAGCATGGAAGTGGAAATGCAGGTACAACGAATGCTCTTAGAACATTAGGATTTAAAGCTGGCCTAATCACTTTTTTAGGAGATTGCTTAAAAGCAGTATTTGCGGCTTTTATCGTTAGAAAACTTTTTCAAGGATCTCATTTGGATATAATGCCTTTATTGGTACTATATGCAGGTTTTGGTACTGTTTTAGGACATAACTTTCCTTTTTATTTGGGCTTTAAGGGAGGAAAGGGGATTGCTGCAACAGCAGGTATGATTTTAGCGTTTAATGGAACTATGGCTATGATTGGATTTTTTACTTTTGTTATTGTTGTTGCAATCACAAGATATGTATCGCTTGGCTCCTTATTATTAATGACGGGATTTTTAATCGAAATTGTGATTCTAGGCAGCAAGGGTGTTTTTCATCTAGCTACACCGTATTTGTATGAATTATATGCAGTAAGTTTTCTTTTGACTGCTTTGGCTTTTTATAAGCATAGACAAAACATTGTAAGACTAATAAACAAAACTGAGAATAAGCTCGGGAAAAAATAAAAATCGAGGTGCAAATATGATTGATGTTAGCATTATTGGAGCTGGAAGCTGGGGTATTGCTTTAGCAGTTTTATTACACAAAAATGGACATAAGGTAACAATCTGGTCAATTATTGAAGATGAAGTATCTATGTTAAATGAAACAAGAGAACATAAAGATAAGTTACCTGGTGTAAAGATACCAGAGGATATCATTATTACAAGTAGTTTAAAGGAAGCTGCTACAAATAAAGATATGCTTGTGATGGCAGTGCCTTCTCCTTTTGTACGTAGTACAAGTAAATTATTAAAAGAGTATGTAAAAGAAAACCAGTTAATCGTAAACGTAGCAAAAGGAATTGAAGAGAGCACACTATTTACCTTAACCGAAATCATAGAGGAAGAAATAAAAGGGGTAAATGCGGCCGTTTTATCTGGACCTAGCCATGCAGAAGAGGTAGGAAGAGGAATCCCTACGACTTGTGTAGCTGGAGCAAAAACGAAAGAGAGTGCCGAATTTATACAAAATGCCTTTATGAATGAAGTATTTCGCGTATATACCAGCCCAGATATTTTAGGAATTGAACTAGGTGGAGCTCTTAAGAATGTAATTGCGTTAGCGGCAGGAATCGCAGATGGACTTGGATATGGTGATAATACAAAGGCGGCTTTGATTACACGAGGAATTACAGAGATTAGTAGACTTGGTATTGTCATGGGAGGAAAGAAAGAAACGTTTTCTGGACTTACTGGAATAGGTGATTTGATTGTAACTTGTGCAAGTATGCATAGTAGAAATAGAAGGGCAGGTATCTTAATTGGGCAAGGACATAGCATGGAAGAAGCTATGGATGAGGTAAAGATGGTCGTTGAAGGTGTATATTCTACAAAGGCGGCTGTAAAACTTGCTAAGAAATATTCTGTACCGTTACCAATTATTGAACAGGTAAATGAAGTATTATTTCACAATAAACCAGCTTCAGAGGCAGTAAAGGAATTAATGATTCGAGATAAAAAAATTGAACATTCCGATTTACCATGGGAGTAAAAAACGCATATTTGGCGAAGGATGAGATGTATGTGGAAGAAATTTTTGAATGAATTTCTCGGAAAAGAATTGGCATTGGATAAAAGAGTATTCCATGTTACTGTGATTGCAGGAGTACTTACTTGTGTTGCTGGTGCCATTTCCTCATACTTAAGAAAAGCTCCAATGCCACTTGTACTAGCGATTGTTGGAATGCTATTCTTTTTACTGACCCTTTGTTTTTTTATATACAAAAGCGGTCAGTTTCGTATGGGTTGTAATATTATTGTGATAGCAATATCAATTATTGTGTATCCGATTTTATATATTACATGTGGTGGAATTCACAGTGGAATGCCAGCATGTTGGGTATTGCTTATGGTTATGACTTACTTTGTAAGTTATGATAGAATTAAATTGTTTGGCATCAGTTTTTTGCAGTTTTTTTTACTAGTATTAATGGTAATGGCAGAACATTCGAATCCAGGTTTAATTATTCAAATTCAAAGTGAGGTACGTTATTTCGTTGATGTTGTAATCTGTGTCACGGTGTCAGCTGTTGTAATTGGTATAGTAGTTAAGTTTCAAGATGGGATATATTTACAAGAGAGAAAAAAAGCCGAGGAAGCGGTATTATTGACTAAAGAAGCGAATAGGGCTAAAAGTTTGTTTCTTGCAAATATGTCTCATGAGATTCGTACACCCTTGAATGCGATTCTAGGAATGATAGAATTAATTCTTCGTGCAGATACAAGTGATGAAGTGAGAGAGAAGGCAAACAATATTCAAAATGCAAGTGTTTCCTTGCTTTCAATTGTTAATGATGTATTGGATTTTTCAAAAATCGAGTCGGGTAAAATGGTGATAACGCTCGAGAGATATTATATTTCTTCTGTCTTAAACGATATCATTCATATGATTTGTGTTCGGTTGTTAGAAAAAGATGTTGAACTGTTTGTTCATATTGATCCTAAAATGCCGAGTGAATTAATGGGCGATCAGGTTAGGGTTAGACAAATCTTAATCAACCTATTAAATAATGCAGTGAAATTTACAAATGCTGGCTCTATTACCTTAACAATCGGTTGTAGATTCCGACAGGATAATGTGTATTTGTTTATTAATGTAGTTGATACGGGAATTGGAATTAAAGAAGAAAACTTAGATAGGCTCTTTTTAAGTTTTGAAAGAGTAGGAGAATTTGAACATCGTAATATCGAGGGAAGTGGACTTGGGCTTGCGATTTGCAAGCAACTGTTGGAGCTTATGGATGGAAGTATTTCCGTACAAAGTGAGTATGGAAAAGGAAGCACTTTTTCCGTTTTATTACCTCAAAAAATTGTTAATAAAGAACCAGTGATTCAATTAAAGGATACAAAAAAACGAAAAATATTGGTGTTTGAAAAGACTAGACAGCATGCGGATGTTTTAAATCGTCTTTTTTTACTTTTAGGGATAGAAACTTTGGTTGCAAAAAACATAGAAGAGTTAAAGAGTGCTCTTAAAAGTGAAGTGTATTCCGATATTTTCATATCAAAAGGTATGTATCTAAGAGAAGAAACCTATATAAGAAATCATAGGAAGGGCTCTAATTTATTTATCTTAATAGATTATAATGAGCCTCTTCAAAATTATGGCAATGCATTTGTATTAAGACGTCCACTTTGCTGTATGACAATTGCAGCAGCTTTAAATGGAGAAACAAATTTATTACACGATAACAGAATGAGGCAATATAAGCGATTTACAGCAATTGGGGCTGAAGTTATGGTAATTGATGATAATTTAATCAATCTAGAAGTGATTAAAGGCTTACTACATTACTATAAAATAAATGTTACTGCAGTAAGTAATGGTAAAGAAGCACTTCAATTATTACAACATCCAAAGTATGATTTAATCTTTCTTGATTACATGATGCCAGAGTTAGATGGAATAGAAACATTAAAGTTAATACGAAGTAAAAATCAAGACTATTATAAAAAAGTTCCAGTTGTTGCATTAACTGCAAATGTAGTAAGCGGAGCGAAAGAAATGTTTTTAAATGCTGGGTTTCAAGGCTATATCACAAAACCTATTGAAGTATCGAAACTAGAATTTGTATTACTTAACTACCTACCACCAAATGTCTTACAAATATCAAGTGAACATCGAAACGAAGCGGAAGATAACAAGATAAAAATTGTAGATATTGTAGGGATTGATACCGAAATAGGGATTAAAAATTGCAATGGAAATGTTGAAAATTATATCAATATCTTAAAGGTTGTAGCAAGAGAAGGGAAAGAAAAATGTGCCCTCTTAAAGCGTTGTCTAAAAGAAGAAGACTATGAACGTTATATTGTTGAAGTTCATGGGATAAAAGGAGCGATGCTAGCAATCGGAGCAATAGATTTGAGCACAATCGCTAAAAATCATGAGTTTGCAGGAAAAGAAGAAAATTATAAATACATACATAATAATGTAGAAATACTGTTACATACCTATGAAGAAATAATAATAGCAATTGAACAATATATGGTACAAGCATTGAAAGAATCCAGTGTTGAAGTGAAAAATACGATAATTTTAGAAAGTGATATCATACGAGAGTTAAAAAAAATTGAAGCAATGTTGCTCGATTTTGAAAGTTCATTGGCAGTTGAAAAAGTAGATTATTTATTATCCTATAGATTAAATGAAGAAGTAAATAAATTTTTAAATAACTTAAAGATGCAAATGGAAGAACTAAATTATGATGAAGCAATAGAAATGATAAAAGCATATTTGCAAGAAAGCAGGTAATTATGTATCAATTATTAAAACAAGAGGGTAGGGCAAAAAGAGGAGAGCTTAAAACAGTTCATGGTGTCATCCAAACTCCAGTCTTCATGAATGTTGGTACTGTGGCAGCCATAAAAGGTGCAGTAGCAACCACAGATTTACATGAAATAAAAACGCAAGTACAGTTGTCAAACACTTATCATCTACATGTGAGAACAGGAGATAAGTTAATCAAAGAATTTGGGGGACTTCACAAATTTATGGTATGGGACAAGCCAATTCTTACGGATTCTGGTGGATTCCAGGTATTTTCTCTTTCAGGACTTCGAAAAATCAAAGAGGAGGGAGTCTACTTTAATTCTCACATAGATGGAAGGAAAATATTTATGGGGCCAGAAGAAAGCATGCAAATTCAATCGAATCTTGCCTCTACTATAGCCATGGCCTTTGATGAATGTCCTTCAAGTGTTGCTGAGAAAAAATACATTATGGATTCCGTTGAAAGAACCACAAGATGGTTACATCGATGTAAAAAAGAAATGAATCGACTAAATAGTTTAGATGATACCATAAATAAAAACCAAATGTTATTTGGAATTAATCAAGGTGGAACGTTTGAGGATATTCGAATCGAGCATGCTAAGACGATAACAGAATTGGATTTAGATGGTTATGCCGTAGGAGGTTTGGCTGTTGGAGAATCTCATGAGGAAATGTATCGCATACTTGAAGAGACAGTTCCGTATTTACCAGTTGATAAGCCAACCTATCTTATGGGAGTGGGGACACCAGCTAATATTTTAGAAGGTGTGGAGCGAGGCATTGACTTCTTTGATTGTGTATATCCGAGTCGAAATGGACGACACGGACACTTATATACTGGAAAAGGAAAGCTTAATTTATTTAATTCAAAATATGAACTTGACCACAGACCGATAGAAGAAGGCTGTCAATGCCCAGCTTGTAAGACCTATAGCCGAGCGTACATCAGACACTTATTAAAGGCAAAAGAAATGCTTGGAATGAGGCTGTGTGTACTTCATAACTTATATTTTTATAATAATATGATGGAAGAAATAAGAAATGCACTTGATGAAGGCAGGTTTGCGGCTTATAAAAAAGCCAAATTAGAGGGATTTTTAGAAAATGACAAGAAATAATGTTTTATTATAATATATTTCTAAAAAAATCCAGACAAAGTACTTGATGAAACGATATTATTTGTGTAAAATGGTAACAGGCCAAAAAAATATAGTTTAATTTTTTGACAATTAGGAGGAAAAATGATGAATCTGTTAGCAATGGGACCAACGGCATCAACAGCAGGCGGTTTAGGTATTATGATATTATATATCGCTGTATTTGGTGGTTTTATGTATTTTATAGCAGTTAGACCACAGAAAAAGGAACAAAGAAGATTAGCAACTATGCTTTCCAATCTTGAAAATGGAGATAGTGTTTTAACTTCAAGCGGTTTTTATGGTGTTGTAATTGATATTTCAGATGACACTGTAATCGTTGAATTTGGTAACAATAAGAACTGTAGAATACCAATGCAAAAATCAGCAATTACTCAGGTTGAAAAACCAGATGCAGAATAACATATAGATCATTTGTTACAGTTTCGATATATTTGTAACAGTCAGTCTGACTTTAAAGTGCCTCTTTCAAAAAAGAGGTACTTTTTTACATAATTGGGAGGTTTTATGAATTAATACATTATTCAAAGTTATGCTTACTATTCCTCTTGGTTATATTAAACAAAAAAATAATAAAAATATGTTATAATAGTTGAAAAATAAATAGAAATAGGCTATGATTACAACAATAGAATTTTGATTTGGAAAGGACAGATTACCATGGATAAAAAGATTGCAGTGATAGCCGGTGATGGAATAGGACCAGAAATCGTTACAGAAGCAAAAAAAATATTAAGTGTGATTGAGGATAAATTTAATCACAGGTTTGAATATAAAGAAGTCCTTATGGGAGGGATATCCATTGATGTCCATGGGGTTCCTTTGACGGATGAGGCGCTTGAAGAAGCAAAGAAAAGTGACTCTGTTTTACTTGGTGCTGTTGGTGGAGACGTTGGGAATTCAAAATGGTATGGTGTAGAACCAAGTTTAAGACCAGAGGCTGGACTTCTTGCACTTCGAAAAGGTTTGGAATTATTTGCAAATATCAGACCTGCCTATCTTTATGATGAGTTAAAGTCAGCGTGTCCTTTAAGAGATGATATAATCGGTGATGGTTTTGATATGGTAATCATGCGTGAGCTTACAGGAGGCATTTACTTTGGAGAAAGAAACACGCAGGAAGTAAATGGTATATTAAAGGCTACGGATATCTTAACCTATGACGAAGAGGAAATCAGAAGAATAGCTATTCGCGGCTTTGACATAGCTATGAAGAGAAAAAAGAAAGTAACCAGTGTAGACAAAGCCAATGTGCTAGATTCTTCCAGACTTTGGAGAAAAGTAGTAAATGAAGTTGCAAAGGATTATCCAAACGTAGAGCTTGAACATATGTTAGTCGATAACTGTGCGATGCAGCTAGTGAAACATCCAAGACAATTTGACGTCATACTAACAGAGAACATGTTCGGTGATATCTTATCAGACGAGGCAAGTATGATAACAGGTTCCATAGGTATGTTATCGTCTGCAAGTCTAGGTAAAACCAAGCTTGGCTTATACGAACCAAGTCATGGCTCAGCACCTGATATTGCAGGGCAAAATGTTGCGAATCCAATTGCTACTATTTTATCCGCAGCAATGATGTTACGATATTCTTTTGACTTAGATCAAGAAGCAGATGCTATTGAAAGCGCAGTAAAGCAGGTGTTAAAAGAAGGATATCGAACGATTGATATCATGTCACAAGGATGCAATCAAGTTGGAACAAAAGAAATGGGTGACTTGATTGCCAAACGAATTTGAAACTAATTAGTTTGAAGATACAGTTAACGAAGATTTAAGAAAAAACGTACTGGAGGTATAAAGATGAGAAGTGATTCAGTAACCAAAGGAGTAGAGCATGCTCCACATAGATCGTTGTTTAATGCTTTAGGACTTACCAAAGAAGAAATGGAAAGACCATTGGTTGGGATTGTAAGTTCATATAATGAAATTGTGCCAGGTCATATGAATCTGGATAAAATTGTAGATGCTGTTAAAATGGGAGTTGCAATGGCTGGTGGTACACCAATTGTTTTCCCAGCAATAGCAGTATGCGATGGTATTGCGATGGGGCATGTAGGAATGAAATATTCTTTGGTAACAAGGGATTTGATTGCCGATTCTACAGAAAGTATGGCAATGGCACATGCATTTGATGCACTCGTTATGGTACCAAACTGTGATAAAAATGTACCTGGACTATTAATGGCGGCAGCAAGAATAAATATACCTACCGTATTTGTAAGTGGTGGACCAATGCTTGCAGGACGTGTAAAAGGAGAAAAGAAAAGTCTATCCAGTATGTTTGAAGCAGTGGGAGCTTATACTGCGGGAAACCTGTCGTTAGAAGATGTGGAGGAATATGAAAATAAAGTGTGTCCAACATGTGGTTCCTGTTCTGGAATGTATACTGCCAACAGTATGAATTGCTTAACTGAAGTACTTGGATTGGGATTAAAAGGAAATGGAACCATTCCAGCTGTTTATTCCGAGCGTATTAAACTTGCAAAGCATGCAGGAATGAAAGTAATGGAATTACTGGAAAGAAATATTAGACCAAGAGATATTCTAACAAAAGAAGCATTTTTAAATGCATTAACAGTAGATATGGCTCTGGGTTGCAGTACCAATAGTATGCTTCATTTACCTGCGATTGCACATGAAGCAGGTGTGGATTTGAATGTTGACATTGCAAATGAAATCAGTGCAAAGACTCCAAATCTATGTCACTTGGCTCCAGCAGGACCAACTTATATGGAGGACTTAAACGAAGCGGGCGGTGTTTACGCAGTTATGAATGAGCTAAATAAAAAAGGCTTAATCATTACGGATTTAATAACTGCAACAGGCCAGACAGTAGGTGAAAATATAAAGGGCTGTATCAATAATAACCCAGAGGTAATTAGGCCAATTGAGAATCCATTTAGCGAGACTGGTGGAATTGCCGTATTAAAAGGTAATCTGGCACCAGATTCAGGCGTTGTAAAACGTTCTGCGGTTGCCCCTGAGATGATGGTTCACGAAGGACCAGCACGTGTATTTGATTGTGAAGAAGATGCAATCAAAGCAATCAATGCAGGTAAAATCGTAGCAGGTGATGTTGTAGTAATTCGTTACGAGGGACCAAAGGGAGGTCCTGGAATGAGAGAAATGTTAAGCCCTACCTCTGCAATTTGTGGAATGGGACTTGGATCATCAGTTGCACTTATTACGGATGGTAGATTTAGTGGAGCATCAAGAGGTGCAGTAATTGGGCACGTTTCGCCTGAGGCAGCAGTAGGCGGTAATATTGCCTTAGTGGAAGAAGGAGATATAATCAAAATCAATATTCCACAAAATACATTAGATTTCGTTATTTCGGATGAAGAACTAGAAGAAAGAAGAAAGAAATGGCAGCCAAGAGAACCAAAGATTACAACAGGATATCTGGCACGTTATGCCGCTATGGTTACATCAGGTAATCGAGGTGCAGTATTAGAGATTCCAAAAAAATAGAGAGGTAATTTGTATGCAATTAAAAGGAGCAGAAATCGTAATTGAATGTTTAAAGGAACAGAATGTTGATACCGTTTTTGGTTATCCAGGGGGAGCCATTTTAAATGTATATGATGAACTGTACAAACATCAAGATGAAATTACACATATTTTAACATCGCATGAGCAAGGTGCATCTCATGCGGCAGATGGATATGCAAGAGCAACTGGAAAAGTAGGTGTATGTTTTGCAACTTCAGGACCAGGAGCTACGAATCTAGTAACTGGCATTGCAACTGCTTATATGGATTCAATTCCTATTGTTGCGATTACTTGTAATGTAGGTCTTTCTTTGCTAGGAAGAGATTCCTTTCAAGAAATTGATATTGCTGGAGTTGTTATGCCGATTACAAAATATAGTTTTATTGTAAAGGATGTAACAGAACTTGCAGACACACTTAGAAGAGCATTTCAGATTGCAATGAGCGGACGTCCAGGTCCTGTTTTAGTAGATATTACAAAAGACGTAACCGCAAACGTGACCGAATTTGAAAAAGTAGAACCAAAGAAGATTGAAAGAGTTACAAAAACAATTAAAGAAAAAGACATCGAAAGTGCAATTGAACTCATAAATAATTCCAAAAAACCATATATTTTTGTGGGTGGAGGAGTAATTTTATCAGAAGCTTCAAAAGAGCTTGCAGAATTTGTTCGTAAGGTACATGCGCCAGTAACCGATACCTTAATGGGAAAAGGTGCATTTGATGGAGAAAACGAGTTATATACTGGAATGTTAGGTATGCATGGCGCCAAGTATGCTAATTTAGGTGTAACGCAATGTGATTTATTAATTACCATTGGTGCACGCTTTAGCGATCGTGTTACAGGAAATACAAAATCCTTTGCTAGAAATGCAAAAATTCTACAAATAGATGTTGACCCAGCAGAGATTAATAAAAATGTCATGACACATACCAGTATCGTTGGTGATATCAAAGAAGTATTAATTAGATTAAATGAGAAAATTGATAATCTAAATCATGAGGAATGGGTGTCACATATTATGGAACTAAAAACCAAACATCCATTAAAATACAATGATACAGGCTTAACAGGACCTTATATTATTGAACAACTTTATAAACTCACAAATGGTGATGCGATTATATCGACTGAGGTTGGACAGCACCAGATGTGGGCAGCACAGTTTTATAAATACAAACATCCTAGAACATTTTTAACCTCAGGAGGTCTTGGTACGATGGGATATGGACTCGGTGCGTCCATCGGTGCAAAAGTAGCATGTCCTGAAAAAACCGTAATTAATGTAGCAGGTGATGGTTGTTTTCGAATGAATATGAACGAGATAGCAACCGCAACCAGATATAATATACCGATTATTCAAGTTATTGTGAATAATCATGTTTTAGGAATGGTAAGACAGTGGCAGACATTATTTTATGAAAAACGTTATTCCCATACCATATTAAATGATGCAGTAGATTTTGTAAAATTAGCAGAGGCAATGGGAGCAGAAGGCATTCGTGTAACGAAGAAAGAAGAGTTTGCGAAAGCGTTTGAAAGGGCGTTAACTTTAAATAAACCCGTTGTAATTGATTGCCAGATAGATGCGGATGAAAAGGTATGGCCAATGGTAGCTCCAAACGGTGCAATTGAAGAGGCTTTTTCAGAAGAAGATTTAAAAAGTAAAAATTAATGTATATAAGCAAGAAAAAAGTGTGAGCAAAGCTCACACTCTTGCTATATAGGGGAAGGGTTCATGAAATATAAGAAGATAAAGTATCTATGGCTGTTTATGGGGATGCCGCTTGTATTTATTTTATTGATTTATATTGGAATATCTCTGAGATTCTTAAACAGTTTTTGCTATGGTACCGTAATCAATGGGGTAGATTGTACGGGGAAAAAGGAATCTGATATTAGAAATGAATTAATAAAAGGGTTAGAGAAGTATGAGTTAGTAATAAAGGATAGAGAAGGGAATAAATTTAGAATGGCTGGGCGTGATATTCGATTGAATTGGGATGTCGGTGATCAGCTTAAAAAGATAAAAGAGAATCAAAACTGTTTTTTTTGGATTTTAAACGCGTCGAGTAATAAAGTTAGATATCAAGTGAAAATAAATGTTACATATGATGAGAAACTATTGCAAGAAAAAATCAAGGAATATGGGCTACTAAATCAAACAGACCCAATTGAACCTTTGAATGCTTATATAAGTTTAGAAGATAGCGGATATCTCATTATTCCAGAAGTTCCAGGTAACGCTATCGATAAAAATAAGTTAGAAGAAGGAATTGTAAATGCGCTCAAACTAAGAGAGAGAAACATAGATCTTGTAAAATATGGCTGTTATGATATGCCAGAAATAACAAGTGAATCTCCAATTTTGCTAGATACCATGCAAGCAATAAGATTCTTTGAAACGGCAAATATTACATATGACTTTGAGATTGAAAAAGTAGAATTAACGAAAGGCCAGATTGATTCCTTCATTGAAATCAAAGACAATATAGCACAAATCTCTGAGGATAAGGTAAGAAACTACATTGTTGAGTTAAAAGATAAATACGATACAGTAGGTATTCCAAGAGATTTTGTTACGTCAGATGGTAGGAAAATTGAGGTTTCAAAGGGAAACTATGGTTTTGATATTGCAAGAGAGGTAGAAACCAAATGGCTGACACAGGCGATTACCAATGGGATGTGGGCAGTCAGAGAGCCAGAGTATGTGACAAGAGCCTTTCAAAGAGGCATATCAGATATTGGAAATACATATATTGAAATAGATTTGAGCAGACAACATATGTGGTACTTTGAAAAGGGTAGCTTAATCGTGGATACTGATGTTGTAACTGGTAATATGAGCAAAGGTTATGGAACACCTGCAATGGTAGCTTGTATTCAGTATAAGCAAAGAGATGCAACCTTAAAAGGAGAAAACTACAGTGCAGCAGTAGATTATTGGATGCCTATTTATAATAATATTGGAATTCACGATGCTTCATGGAGAAGTTCGTTTGGTGGACAGATTTATAAAAGAAACGGATCTCATGGATGTATCAATACCCCTCATAATAAAATGAAAATCTTTTATGAAAAGGTAGAGGTTGGTACTCCTGTGGTACTTTATTATTGAAATGTTCGCCGTAGAAGGACAAATGTAAGTTTTTCGCGAATTTCTATTGACTAAAAAATAACAAGGTTGTAAAATGGTTTAAGTGACGAACAACACATAAGACATCCCGCCTATTGTGACGGGATGATTTGCTAGTGTGACACGTCATTTCAATAAAGTAAAATGCAATTAAAATTTAGGAGGAAACAAAAGTGAGTAGAGTGTACAATTTTTCAGCAGGACCAGCAGTGCTACCTGAAGAAGTATTAAAAGAAGCAGCAGCAGAAATGTTAGACTATGAAGGTACCGGAATGTCGGTAATGGAAATGAGTCATCGATCGAAAGCTTTTGAAAAAATCATTAACGACGCAGAACAAGATTTGCGCGATTTAATGAATATACCAGATAACTATAAAGTATTGTTCTTACAGGGAGGCGCCTCCCAACAGTTTGCAATGATTCCTATGAATCTTATGAAAAATAAAGTTGCAGACTACATTGTAACTGGACAATGGGCAAAAAAAGCATATCAAGAAGCTCAGATTTACGGAAAAGCAAACAAAATAGCTTCTTCAGAGGATAAAACATTTTCTTACATACCTGATTGTTCAGATTTGCCAATCAGCGAGGATGCAGATTATGTTTATATTTGCGAAAACAATACAATTTATGGTACGAAATTTAAGACATTACCAAATACAAAGGGTAAACCATTGGTTTCAGATGTATCTTCTTGCTTTTTGTCTGAACCAGTTGATGTAACCAAATATGGACTTATTTATGGTGGAGTTCAAAAGAACGTAGGACCAGCAGGCGTAGTAATTGCAATTATTCGTGAGGATTTAATTACGGAGGATACACTACCTGGTACTCCAACTATGTTAAAATATAAGATTCATGTAGACAATCAGTCTTTATACAATACGCCTCCTGCATATGGTATTTATATCTGTGGGAAAGTGTTCAAATGGATAAAGAGAATGGGCGGCTTAGAGGAGATGAAAAAGCTCAATGAAAAGAAAGCGGGCATCCTTTATGACTTCCTTGACCAAAGTGAAATGTTTAAGGGAACTGTAGCAAAAGAAGATCGCTCCCTTATGAATGTTCCATTTGTAACAGGCAACGATGAGTTGGATGCTAAATTTGTAAAAGAAGCAAAAGCTGCAGGTTTTGAGAACTTAAAAGGTCATAGATCAGTAGGTGGAATGAGAGCAAGTATCTATAATGCAATGCCAATGGAAGGTGTTGAAAAGCTTGTAGAGTTTATGAAGAAGTTTGAAGCAGACAATAAATAGTGTATAGTTAGATGGAGGAATTACATGTTTAAATATAATTGTTTAAATCCAATTGCTAATATTGGTTTGGATTTATTTTCAGAAGAATATAATAAAGTTGATAATGTGGCAGAAGCAGAGGCAATTTTAGTAAGAAGTGCTGCAATGCATGATATGGAATTACCACAGGACTTACTTGCAATTGCAAGAGCTGGTGCTGGAGTAAATAATATACCACTTGAAAAATGTGCTGAAAAAGGTATTGTTGTGTTTAATACACCAGGAGCAAATGCAAACGGAGTAAAAGAGCTTGTAATTGCTGGAATGCTTTTGGCATCAAGAGATATCATTGGCGGTATCAATTGGGCGAAGGACGAAAAAGATAACCCAGACATTGCTAAAGTAGCTGAAAAAGTAAAGAGTAATTTTGCTGGTACAGAAATTCAGGGAAAGAAGCTAGGAGTAATTGGACTAGGAGCAATAGGTGTATTGGTTGCCAATGCAGCAACTCATCTTGGAATGGAAGTATACGGCTATGACCCTTATGTCTCAGTTGATGCTGCTTGGAATCTTTCAAGAGGAATTAAACATAGTAAGACAGTAGAAGAAATTTATCGAGAATGTGATTTCATTACCATACATGTGCCACTGTTAGATGGAACAAAGAAAATGATTAATGAAGATGCCATTGCCTTAATGAAGGACAATGTTGTAATTCTTAATTTTGCAAGAGATTTGCTTGTTGATGAAGAGGCTGTTATCAAAGCAATTGAGCAAAATAAAATAAAAAAATACGTAGTTGATTTCCCAAATCCAACAACGGCTGGAAAAGAAGGGGTTATCGTAATCCCTCATCTTGGAGCTTCTACAGAAGAATCTGAAGATAACTGTGCAGTTATGGCTGTTAGACAGATTAGAGATTTCCTTGAAAATGGAAATATCAAGAATTCTGTTAATTATCCAGCATGTGATATGGGTGTTTGTGAGAATGCAGGACGTGTTTGCATCAATCATAAAAATATTCCAAATATGATTGGACAATACACGAGTAAGTTAGCACAATTTAATATCAACATTTCAGATATGATTAATAAGAGCAAAGGTGATTATGCTTATACCATTATTGATACAGAATCACCAATTACACAAGAAGTAGTAAAGGAATTGGCTTCTATTAGTGGAGTGTTGAAAGTAAGAGTAGTTAAATAAATAGTTTAGAAAAAGCGAAATAGATGCAAGAAATCTATTTCGCTTTTTAAGTAAGTTTGTAAACAAGTATAGTTAAAATTAGGAAAACTTGATATAATAATCATAATCATTCTACAAAGATGTAAGGAGATATGCATGGATAAAAAATTTAAAGAGTTATACCTTTTAGGAGAGATAGAGTTTGAAGAAATTGATCGCTATGTAAGCAGATGGAACCATAGTGATGAAACTTGTACCTTAAGAGAGTATCTAGGATTAAATGAAGAAGAGGAAGATGTCTGGATCGAAGAAAGTGATGAAGCGCTACAGGCATTACTTGACCAACAAAAAGAAAGAGAGGAAAATATAAAATGAAGCGAAAAACAACGTGGGAAAGCTATGATGAAGCTACTTTAAAAGAAGTGTTTGAATTTAGTGAAGGATACAAAGAATTTATTTCCGATTGCAAGACGGAAAGAGAATGTGTTAAAAAAATTATAAAGGAAGCCAAAAAAGCAGGATATCGAGACTTAAATGAGGTAATCTTAAATGAGGGAGTCTTAGAAGCAGGAGATAAGGTATATGTAAACAATATGGATAAGGCAGTTGCTTTGATTTTGATAGGTAAGGAACCAATTCAAAATGGAATGAACATTTTAGGCGCTCATATTGACTCTCCAAGACTTGATTTGAAACAAAATCCACTCTATGAAGATACAGAACTGGCTATGTTTGATACACATTATTATGGAGGAATTAAAAAATACCAATGGGTTACACTTCCGCTTTCTCTTCATGGAGTTGTGGTGAAAAAAGATGGAACAAAGGTAGAGATCGTCATTGGTGAGGCGGAAACTGACCCAGTAGTTGGTGTATCTGATTTACTCATTCATTTGGCAGCGGAACAAATGGATAAAAAGGCAAGTAAAGTAATTGAAGGTGAGAATCTAAATATCTTAGTAGGAAGTATTCCACTTCAAGGGGAAGAAAAGAATGCAGTAAAGGCGAATATTCTTAAGCTTTTAAAAGATAAGTATGATATTGAGGAAGATGACTTTATATCAGCAGAAATAGAGGCAGTCCCAGCTGGTAGAGCCAGAGATTATGGATTGGATAGAAGTATGATAATGGGATATGGACATGATGATAGAATATGTGCTTACCCTTCTTATAAAGCGTTGTTAGAACTCGAAGAAAGCGATAAAACCTGCGTGTGCTTACTGGTTGATAAAGAAGAAATCGGAAGTGTTGGAGCAACTGGAATGCATTCTAAGTTTTTCGAAAATGCAGTTGCAGAAATTATTAATTGCACGGGAGATTATTCTGAAATTATACTTCGAAGAGCATTTCAAAATTCGATGATGTTATCTTCTGATGTAAGTGCTGCTTTTGATCCAAATTTCCCGTCTACAATGGAAAAAAATAATTCTGCCTATTTTGGTAAGGGGCTTGTTATTAATAAATATACAGGTTCTAGAGGTAAATACAATTCAAACGATGCAAATGCAGAGTATGTAGCAAAATTAAGAGATATTTTTGAAAGAAATCAAGTAACCTATCAAACGGCTGAGCTTGGAAAAGTAGATCAAGGTGGTGGCGGAACCATTGCCTACATCTTAGCAAATTATAATATGAACGTAATTGATAGTGGTGTTGCCTTGCATAATATGCATGCCCCATGGGAAATCGGGAGTAAGGCAGATTTATATGAAGCCTTAAAAGGATATCGAGCATTTTTAAGAGAAGCATAAAGTTAGGAGGAAACGATGGCTATCATAAAACCATTTGAATGCGTAAGACCTAAAAAAGAATATGTAAGCAAAATTGCTGCATTACCATATGACGTATATAATAGGGCGGAAGCATTAAGAGAAGTACAAAAAGAACCGATGTCTTTTTTAAGAATCGACAGAGCGGAGACTCAATTTGACGAAAGTGTAGATGCCTATGATGAGAGGGTATACAAAAAAGCACATGATATTTTATGGGATATGATCAAACAAGGTTCATTTGAAAAAGATACGAAAAAATGTTACTATGTTTATCAATTAGTTATGAATGGACGCTCCCAGACAGGATTAGTAGCTTGTGCTTCCATTGATGATTATGAGAATAATATCATTAAAAAACATGAGAAGACGAGAGAAGATAAAGAGATTGATCGAATTAAGCATGTTGATACTTGTAATGCCCAAACGGGGCCTATCTTTTTAGCGTATCGCTCCAATGATATTATTAATGAGTTAGTAAAGAATAAAATGAAAGAAGAAGCCATGTATCATTTTGTCGCAGAGGATCATGTTACTCATACCGTTTGGAAGATTGAGGAAAGTAAACAGGTATCAGTAATTGAGCAGGCTTTTCAAACGATTGATCAAATTTATATAGCGGATGGACATCACAGAGCAGCTTCGGCCGTTAAAGTTGGCTTAAAAAGAAGAGCATTAAATCAAAATCATACAGGAAAAGAAGAATATAATTTCTTTTTATCCGTTTTATTTCCAGATGACCAGTTAATGATTTTACCTTATAATCGTGTGGTAAAAGATTTAAATGGATATAGTGAAACAGAGTTTTTAGACAAAGTAAAAGAAAACTTTGAGGTTCAAGAAATGGGAAAAGAACCATATGAGCCAAATAAAAAAGCAACGTTTGGAATGTATTTGAATCATACATGGTATGAATTAACTGCGAAACATCATTTGATTTCAAAGGATGCGGTGGAAGGATTGGATGTGTCTATTTTACAAAATTATTTGTTAGATCCGATCTTAAATATAAAAGACCCAAGAACCGATAAAAGAATTGATTTTATTGGAGGGATCAGAGGGGTAAAGGAATTGGAGCGAAGAGTTTGTGAAGACATGAAAGTGGCTTTTTCCATGTATCCTACCAAAATAAGTGAGTTGTTTGAAGTTGCAGATGCCAATCAGCTTATGCCTCCTAAATCGACTTGGTTTGAACCAAAGCTTCGAAGTGGACTATTTATTCATACATTAGAATAAAAGGCTTTAAAGAATAGGATAGAAAAAGAGAAACAAGAGACAATTATATGTCTCCTAGTTTCTCTTTTAACTTCTTTTCTTGCTCTAGTTGAGCTTTTAAGTTTAAATCCATATACAAAATAAAGACTTCTTCCAAAGAAAGATTTTTTTCTCTTGCAATTTGTTCCATAGCAGGCTTTAGCTTGTCTAATTGCACAGAAATAGGAGTCTTTTCTAAATCCATTCCTTTTAATACCTGGTCGGCATATTCATTGATTTGGTTTAAAACTTTTAATTCATCTTCATTCATTGTTACTACTACCTCTTTCTATCTCAACTCATTTAAATTTGTATTCATGGGTTATAGTATACCATTATTTTTATGGGATGTACAGTATTCAACGCCTGACTCGTAGTGATTGTTTTTCGCATTTTATGATGATAAGATAGTAACATAATAGAAGGTAAGTACCATACATAGAATGAATCGATAAAAGAAATATTTAGTAAAAGTAAGGAGAAAAATATATGTTATTAGCAACTGTAGCAAATACGCAGGATACAATTGGTGAGATTAAAGAATTTCAAGAACAAATTGCGAAAGAGCCAAATGTGATTTTAGAATATTTTAAAGGTTGGATTCCCAACATTACTAATTTTGCAGTGAATATCTTGTTATCTATTCTTATCTATTTTATTGGTAAGAAGATAATTAAAATAATATTAAAAATAGTGGAGAAATCCTGTGTTCGAACAGGAGTAGATGAGGGTGCTATTCGTTTTATTATTTCTGTAATAAGAATTTTACTTTATATTGTATTAGCTTTGATAATAGGAGATATTTTTGGGATTCAAAGTACTTCTGTAGTTGCCATACTGGGTTCTGCTGGTATTGCAATTGGCCTTGCTTTGCAGGGAAGTCTTTCGAACTTTGCGGGCGGTATCTTACTATTAATATTAAAGCCGTTTAAAATTGGTGATTATATCATTGAACATAGCAATGGGAATGAAGGAACCGTAACGAATATTGACATATTCTATACTAAATTGTTAACCGCTGATAATAAGATGATTGCCATGCCAAATGGTAACCTTATCAACAGTTCCCTTACAAATGTAACCAATGAAGCCATAAGAAGATTAGATATAACGGTTGATATCAGCTATGATAGTGATTTAAAAAAAGCAAAACAATTAATGGAAGAAATTTTAATAAAAGATGAAGCTAGATTGGAGTATAGAGATTTAAATGTATTTGTATCAGAATTAACCAATAGTTCGGTCTTAATTGGTGGACGTATGTGGGTTAAAACAGAGAACTATTGGCCTGCCAAGTGGAGGATTATAGAGTTAGTTAAGGTTACTTTTGATGAAAATAATATTCAGATCCCATATCAGCAGCTTGATGTTACAATCAAAAATGATTTGAAGCAGAATAAAGAAAGCTAAAATCATATGTATTTCAGCTGATTTTCAGACTATTTTAAGTTTGATAAATTATAATTATGTTTGAAGAAGGAAAGTATTATATGGCATAATTAAATGTTTGGGAGGAGAAAGAAAAGTTGAAGGTACTAATCGTAGAGGACGAAATAAGATTAGCGGATACATTAAGTCAGATTATGAGTCAGAATAAATATCTAGTTGATACCGTGCATGATGGCGCAGATGGTCTAGATTATGCTATGAGCAATCGGTATGATATTATCGTATTAGATGTTATGTTACCCAAACGAAACGGTTTTGAAGTTGTAAAAGCGCTGAGAAAGGCTAAGATATCGACGCCTGTGATTTTACTAACTGCCAAGGATGAAGTAAGTGATAAAATAACAGGTTTGGATTCAGGGGCAGATGATTATTTGACAAAGCCGTTTGCTCCAGATGAATTATTGGCTAGAATTCGAGCTTTAACAAGAAGGCAAGGCGAGGTCGTAATGAATGAACTAAGCTTTTTTGACATAACTTTGAACTTATCCATGTATATGCTTCAAAAAGATACGAAGTCAATCCGCTTAGGACATAAGGAATTTGAAGTAATGCGGCTTTTAATTACCAATCCATGTGTGGTTGTATCAAAGGATGAAATGATAAGTAAAATATGGGGGGAAGAGTCAGACGCAGAAGATAATAATGTGGAAGTCTATATCTCTTTTCTAAGAAAAAAATTACAATATCTAGGGTCAAAAGTAAATATTGCAACGCAAAGAAAAATAGGATATTTCTTAGAGGGAGAAAAGTAATGATATCAAAACTGAAAAAAAAGTTTATTTTTATTAATATGATATGTGTTACAATTATTCTAATATTAGCCTTTGGAGCAGTATTAATCTCATCCTATGCACGAATGGAAAGGGATAGTCGTCTTGCGCTTAAAACTTTTGCTGATAGAAGTAATCGAATGGACGACAAAAATAAGCCGATTCTTGAAATTGGTGAACCAAAAGGTTTTGAAAAGCAACCGAAAAATTTTACGATATTTACTGTAAAATTGAATGAGTTTAATCAGATTGATGTGCTTTTGGGGGATGACGTAGAAGTATCAGATGAAGTGCTTAAAGAAATCGTAACAAAAAGTCTTGAAAGTAATAAATCAACAGGAATTCTATGGGATTATTCACTTCGATACATGCAAAATCATAATCAAGAGGGAAATGAGATTATTTTCTTTGATTTAAGCAATGATATTTCTAGCATGTTTCATTTGATTAAGAATTGTCTATTTATTGGAGTGGCAAGTTTCTTAGCGTTTCTTCTTATCAGTGTGTATTTGGCAATCTGGGCACTACGTCCAGTTGAAGCGTCATGGGAAAGCCAAAGGCAATTTATAGCAGACGCATCTCATGAATTGAAAACTCCACTTACCGTTATCTTAGCCAATGCAGATATCTTAAGTGCCCATAAAAAGGATACCATTGAACACCAATATAAGTGGATTGAATATATAAAAGCAGAGGCCTCTCATATGAGTGGGTTGGTGAATGATTTACTTTTCTTAGCAAAATCAGATGCAGCACGAGATAATAATGTTTTTACAGAAGTTAATTTAAGTGATATTATGTGGAATTGCTATCTTCCATTTGAATCCTTGGCTTTTGAACAAGAAAAGCATTTGGAAGCTGATATATCTTCTGATATCATGATGCAAGGTGATGCAAGTAAGCTAAAGCAACTGATTATGATTTTACTAGATAATGCATGCAAATATACCGAGAAAAAAGGGAGCATAAAAGTGAGTCTGTATCAGAAAGTGGAAAAAAACAAGATATATTTAACCGTTAATAATACAGGCAAGCCAATTGCCAAAGAGCATTTAAATTATCTGTTTGAACGCTTTTATCGGGTGGAAGAATCTCGGGCGAGAGAAAAAGGCGGTTATGGACTTGGTCTTTCCATAGCAAAAACCATAACGCAAATGCACAAGGGAAAGATATCTGTTACAAGTAATGATGAGGAAGGGACAACCTTTCGTGTTACGTTCCATAACTAAGAAGAGTTCAAAGCATATAACTTTATCAAAACGATAGCTTTATGATATAATTATTATAGAAAAATAAATTAAATCTTGAAAAACATACAAACCTTGTTATAATATATGTTATAACGGAGGTTGTTAAAATGAAGATTTCAACAAAAGGGCGATATGCGATCAGAGTTATGATTGATCTTGCAGAACATAATAATGGAGAATTTATAACTTTAATGGATATTGCTCAAAGACAGGAAATATCAGAGAAATATCTTGAGGCCATTGTATCCATCCTAAGTAAAAACGATCTGTTAATATCGTTACGTGGAAAAGGTGGCGGGTATAAATTAGCAAAAGCCCCAGATAAATATACAGTAGGCAGTATATTAAAACTAACAGAAGGGTCGCTTGCGCCAGTTGCCTGTCTGGAGAAGAAACCCAACAATTGCTCAAGGGCATTGTCATGTAAGACAGTAGAGATGTGGGAAGGCCTTAATAAGTTAATTGATGACTATTTAGAAAATATTACAATTGCAGACTTGTTAGATGATCATAATTTTTCAGATCATTATGTGATATAAAAAGTATCGTTACCAGAGTTTGATGTGACCCCAATAAGTTAGACTTTATTGCGTAGTAGTTTTAACTGCTACGCAATAATTTTATGCAGCTAAGAGGCTGAGCCTGTATTCTACAGGACTCATCCATCCTAGTTTCTCTTTAATTTGTCTATTGTATCTTTCAGCTTATAACTATAAGCCTTCATTTTGCCATAAAAAACTGACCTCATTATTTTACTATATGTTTTATTAATTTAATTACCCTGTTCGTTGTTTGATTTTTTATTAGACAAATCTTTATTTTTTTTCTTATAATAATAATAAGTCGCAAAAGAATTTAATGGTACTATCGCAGCTGCAACTAATAGAAGAACATTCCCCTTAGTAAAATAAGAGACTATGAAAACTACAAACCATATAAACTGTAATAAGAAAGTAAAATACATCATTTGACATTTCCTCCAATCTAACTAATTAAATAGTTTATGTGTTTCAGTATATGATCCTAGATACCCTGTATAATCAGAATATTTATACATATAAACTACATTTTTAATATAATGAGTATTTTCATTATAGTATTGTTTAACCTTCATATATACATTATCAGTAACCATTGCTTTATATCCTGCTAGGACACTAATAAGTGCAGCAGGAATTGCCATTCCTGGTACTAATCCAATCAAAGCCAAACCAATTGCTCCTGCCCCTGCTTGTACATCAGTAGAAGTATAATAAGTGGTAACGTATTCGTATCCATCACTAGCTTGTAAGAAAATTTTAGTTTTCGAATTTTCAGCACTAGTATCTTTCAATTTTTCTATAACTATTTTTCCATCTAAACATATATTACCATTATAATCAGTATATGCATAATGTCTGCTTCCATCAAAGTCCGTTATTATAGCAGAACTATGGTTATTAGTATATATTATTAATGCTGTTTCCCCTGTAGTTTCATTTTTTATTATAAGTGTATCATTAGAAGTTGTTACAATTAAACTAGGTTCTAAAACAGTTTCCGCCCTTACCATTAGCGAAGAATTGAATAAGCTTAAACACATAACAAAGCACAATAATAAGCTTATAGTAGTTTTTTTTATTTCTCTCATTGTTTATTCTCCCTTCAATTTGATTTCAATGTCAAACGATATACAACATTAAGTTTTTGCGTTATAGTTTTCTCTAATTCATAATATATTATAATTGATGTTAAAACAATTAAAACTACACAAATAGACGTTTAAATGACTCGAATAGTAATTTTGCAAACACTTGTTCTTGTTTGAGGTGAAATGTAAAACGAGATTCCCGTTTTGTAAACGAGTTTCACATTTTGTAATCAACCTTCAAAATTTGTAATCGAAATTCCACAATTGTTATGACTTTCCCGTTTTTCTATTGCTTTTCATGGTATAATCTCTGGTAACAGGATAATTTGGGCGCACATACTCTTGGGATTAGAAAATTCACTTCCGTTGTCTGTCAAAATAATTGGAAACAACTTTTGAAAATCTTGTTCTTCAAGCCGGTTATATAGTTCATCATAAATATCAATTAATGACTTAGAGGTATTGGAATCTTTTAGGAATGCAAGCATCAAGGACGTTTCTCCAAAGAATACCGTAAGCAGTACCTTTGCGACAGCGAGTGCAAGCATAATATCTTGTCCACAAATGGATTGGATATTATAGAGTATACTAAATATATGGTACAGATTAGTAACATACCAATTGCAATACCATGTAAAACTTTCCTGTTATTTAACATTTAAATATCCTCCTAATAACCTATGGAATAGATTATATAAATAATCTATTTTCTATTTTTTACTCTTCATTATTATATAATAAAAATAGTGAGAAATTTGGTAGCGATACTTTTTATAGAATAAGAATGGCGCAGGAAGTGTCTGCAAGCAGATATTTTATGTTACGCTTATATTTTTTTAAATTAATCCATACTAACCTATTGACAAAGTATGTTAATAGGTTTAATATTAAATAAATTTTAATATGTAAAATACTGGATTTCACAGATGAAAGGAAAAATTCTTATGGCAAAGATATATACCTCGGCAGATCAACTCATCGGTAAAACACCCCTTCTTGAACTAGTAAATATAGAAAAGCAATACAATATAAAGGCAAAGCTAATAGCAAAACTGGAATATTTTAATCCTGCAGGATCAGTAAAAGATCGAATTGCCAAATCAATGATAGAAGAAGCAGAGAAAGCAGGAATTATAAATAAAGATACGGTAATTATAGAACCTACGTCTGGTAATACAGGGATAGGTTTGGCATCGGTAGCGGCAGCAAGAGGCTACAGAATAATTATTGTAATGCCAGAGACTATGACTCTAGAAAGAAGAACGTTAATGAGGGCATATGGAGCCGAACTGGTATTAACGGATGGCACCAAAGGAATGAATGGAGCCATTGCTAAAGCAAAAGAACTGGCAAAAGAGATTCCTAATAGCTTTACACCGAGTCAATTTGATAACTTTGCAAACCCAAAGATTCATTTAGAAACGACTGGACCTGAAATATATGAGGATACAGATGGACAAATCGATTATTTTGTTGCAGGGGTTGGAACAGGTGGAACCATAACGGGTGTAGGTGAATATTTAAAGTCAAAGAATCCCAATATCAAAATTATCGCAGTAGAGCCTGAAATGTCTCCTGTCTTGTCAAAAGGAATTGCAGGCCCGCATAAGATACAAGGTATTGGTGCAGGGTTCGTACCAAAGGTATTAAATACAGGTATCTATGATGAAATTATACGTGTAGCAGATGCAGATGCATTTGAAATCGGAAAGAATATTGGAAAGCTGGAAGGAATCTTGGTAGGAATATCTTCTGGAGCAGCTACATGGGCTGCCATGCAATTGGCAAAAAGACCAGAGAATGTAGGAAAGACAATTGTCATTTTGCATGCAGATATGGGAGACAGATATCTTTCTACCAGCCTTTATACAGGTTGATTTGTTTTATATTTCAAGGGGAGTTTTACATGATAGAGAGAATGAAAAAGAATGGAGACATATATGGAAACGATAGGTTTTAATACTGCGATTTTGCATAACGCACCAAATGGCGAGCCAAATACTGGCGCTACGCTACCACCAATCTATCAATCAAGTGCTTTTCAACACGAAAGCGCCGAGATTTTGGAAAGATTATTCGAAAATAAAGCAGCAGGATTTTCTTATACCAGAATCAACAATCCAACCATTGAAGCCTTTGAAAAAAAGATTACAATGCTTGAAGGTGGTATTAGTAGTGTTGCTTGTGCTTCAGGTATGGCGGCGTTAACCAATGCCTTTCTAAATATTTTACAAGCAGGGGATGAGATTGTTGCTGCACCTGGATTATATGGAGGGACGATTGATTTATTTCGTGATTTTGAAGCCTTTGGAATTAAAACTTTTTATGCAAAAGAAAATACACCAAAGGCTTTTGAGAATCAAATCACAAAAAGAACCAAACTTATTTTTGCAGAGACAATTGGCAATCCAAAACTAGATGTCACAGATATAAAAGGTTTGGCTGACATTGCACATCAATATGATGTCCCATTGATTATAGACAATACAACGGCTACTCCTTATCTAGTAAAGCCACTTTTATTAGGGGCAGATATCGTAGTAAATTCTTCTTCTAAATATATAAATGGCAACAGTGATGCCATTAGTGGAATTCTTACAGATGCAGGAACCTATCGCTGGTCAAAAGAAAAATATCCTGGGCTTTCGGACTATATTAAATTTGGGAAGATGGCATACATAGCAAAACTTAGAAAAGGGCTATTTCGAAATACAGGAGCTTGTTTGTCTCCACAAAATGCCTTTTTAAACTGTATCGGACTAGAGACACTCGGACTTAGAATGCAACGACATTGCACGAATGCTTTGGCATTAGCAACATTTTTAGAACAGCTTGATGCCGATATCACTGTAAACTATCCAGGATTAGCAAGTAGTCCCTATCATGAACTAGCAAAGAGTCAACTTCACAATGGATATGGTGGTATTGTAACGTTTCGTACAGGTAGTAAAGAGAGAGCGTTTCAAATCATTAATTCATTAAAATTACCCCTTATTATTTCAAATGTAGGGGATACAAAGACATTGGTGATTCATCCTGCCTCTACCATTAGCCTTTATTGCACGGAGCAAGAAAAAGAAGCTTCTGGTGTATATGATGATTTAATTCGTATTAGTGTTGGGATAGAAGACATAGAAGATTTAAAAGCAGATTTTGAAAATGCATTAAAGGGAGGAAACTAAAATGGCGAAAGTAGATTACGCTACATTAAAAAAGGGTGGCTTCATGCGTCAGAAGCAAAAGAATAATTTCTCCTTAAGACTACAAGTCGTAGGTGGGTATCTTACAGCCGAGAATTTAAAAAAGGTTGCAGAAGTAGCAGAAAAATATGGAGATGGGCATGTACATTTAACGTCTAGGCAAAGTGTTGAAATTCCCTTTATTAAACTAGAGGATGTAGAAATAGTAAAAGATGAACTTGCAAAAGGTGGTTGTAAGCCAGGTGTGTGCGGTCCAAGAGTAAGAACTGTTACTGCCTGTCAGGGAAGTGAGGTTTGTCCAAGTGGGAATATTGATACCTATGATATAGCGAAAAAATTAAACGAACGATATTTTGGAAAAGAGCTTCCTCATAAATTCAAATTTGGTGTTACTGGCTGTCAGAATAATTGTCTGAAAGCAGAAGAAAATGATGTGGGCATCAAAGGTGGAGTAGAGATAGCATGGATACAAGATAAATGTATCAATTGTGGCGTTTGTGCGAAAGTATGTAGAGAAGACGCTATTACAATAGAAGAAGGAATGATTACTGTCGATTATAATAAATGTAACAATTGTGGAAGATGTGTCAAATCATGTCCTACCGATGCATGGGACGCAGTGCCTGCATATATCGTCTCTTTTGGAGGCTTGTTTGGAAATAATATCGCAAAGGGTGAAACACCACTGCCACTTATCACAAAGGAAGAGCAGCTTTATCGTGTGACCGATGCAGCAATCGAATTTTTTGCTGAGAATGGGAATCCAAGTGAAAGATTTAGATTCACAATTGATCGAGTTGGTAAAGAGAAATTTATTAAGAAAATGGAGGAAGCTTATCATGGCTGATTTTCAAATTGATGATACGGTAGATATTACAGATGTTGTTTGCCCAGTTACCTTTGTAAAAGCAAAAGTTGCATTAGAGGAATTGGAGGAGGGACAAATTTTAGCAATCAAGCTAAATGATGGAGAACCAGTACAAAATGTACCAAGAAGTATCAAAGAAGAAGGGCATCAGATATTAAAGTTAAATGAAAACGAAGATGGAACATATACATTAATCGTTCGAAAAGTTGAAGATTAAAACGGATTGAGTTAGGAGGAGTTAAATGGCATTAAGAATAACGCAAGCTAACTTTGAAGCTAACGTTTTAAAGGAAACAAAGCCAGTCATAGTTGAATTTTACTCAGATTCTTGTATTCCTTGTAAGCAGATGGCTTCTATATTAGGAGACTTGGAAGAGGATTATGAAGACAAAATAGCGGTTTGTAAGGTTAATGTGACTTATGACGAAATGTTAGTAAATGAATATCAGGTGATGTCTTCACCAACAACTTTACTATTTTATGATGGACTTGAAAAAGCAAGAGTAACAGGGATTGTAAAAAAAGATCAACTAATTGAATTAGTTACGGCATATTTCAAATAAGAAAAGGGGATAAGAGAATGAATATAACAGTTGCAGGGAACAAAAAAATTTATGAGGAAGGAATCACAATAACTAAGCTAATACAAGTAGAAGATGTGGAAAATGCAGAATATGTAACCGTTACGTTAAATGATGAATTTATAGAAAGAGCCAATTTTGACCAAACCAAGTTAACAGAAGGTGATGTTGTTGAGTTCTTGTACTTCATGGGAGGAGGAGCATATTAATGGCATTTACGAATGAACAATTAGAGCGCTACTCCAGACACATCATTTTAAAGGAAGTAGGAGTAAAAGGACAGAAAAAACTATTAAATGCGAAGGTTCTTATTATTGGAGCAGGAGGACTTGGAGCACCCGCTGCTATGTATCTAGCGGCAGCAGGGGTAGGTACAATCGGGATTGCTGATGCAGATGAAGTCGATTTATCCAATCTTCAAAGACAGGTGATTCATACCACCAGTGATTTAGGAAAAGCAAAAGTAAAATCAGCAAAAGAAACAATGAAAGCGATTAATCCTGATATCATTGTTAATACATACCGAACGTTTGTGACCTCTGAAAATATTATGGAATTAATTGCAGATTATGATTTTATCATTGATGGAACGGATAACTTTCCTGCAAAATTTCTAATCAACGATGCTTGTGTTATGGCAAAGAAACCATTTTCTCACGCTGGTATCATTCGTTTTCAAGGGCAGTTAATGACGTATGTTCCGGGTGAAGGACCTTGTTATCGCTGTGTATTCAAGAATCCACCACCAAAGGATGCAGTTCCAACCTGTAAGCAAGCAGGAGTGATTGGGGCAATGGGTGGAGTAATTGGGAGTCTTCAAGCAATGGAAGCCATTAAGTACATTGTTGGTCAGGGTGAATTGTTAACGGGTCGCTTACTAACCTATGATGCGCTAAAGATGCAATTTAGAACGGTAAAATTACCAAAAGACAATCACTGTGCAATATGTGGAGAGTATCCTGAAATAACAAAATTAATTGACTATGAACAGGCAGAGTGTGATTTAAAGTAAAGATAGGAATGAGGTTATTATGCTTTTATTAAAACAAGATGATTATAATGTAATGTTGAAGCATTGTATAGAAGAACTTCCAAATGAGGCTTGCGGATTAATTGCTGGTACGATACAAGGTGATACAAAAACAGTAAAAAAGGTTTATCTTTTAACTAATTTGGATGCGAGTAAAGAACATTTTTCTATGGACCCGAAAGAACAATTAGCAGCCATGAAGGATGCAAGAGCCAATGACCTTGTACTTTTAGGTAATTTTCACTCGCATCCAGAGTCGCCATCTAGACCTTCTGAGGAAGATAAAAGACTTGCTTATGATTCTAGTAGTGAATATTTAATTCTATCACTTATGGATAGAGCAAATCCAGTATTAAAGGCATTTCATATTGATAAAGATAAAGCTGTAAGTATAAACGAAATAAAAGTTATATAATAAATGAAATTCAGAGAAATAAATATTTTTTAACTTATAAACATATATATATGATATGTATATAGGATAAGTAGTGAATAAGGGTAAGTTTTATAGGGATGCGTTAAGAAAGCGCAAGAGGAGGATATTATGAAAAAATTTCAAAAAATGATTTCAATTTTTTTGGCAGTAAGTATGGTGTTTTCCTTAACAGCTTGCCAAAAAGCAACACAGGCAAGTACAACTGGAAAGATTACGATAACAAATGTTTCTTACGATCCTACCAGAGAATTTTATGTAGCTTATAATGCTTTATTTGAAAAATACTATTTGGAAAAAACTGGGAAAGAGGTGTTAGTGGTTCAGTCGCATGGAGGATCTGGTGGTCAGGCAAGATCTGTAATAGAAGGAGCCAAAGCTGATGTTGTGACACTCGCGTTGGCGCATGATATTACCCTAATAGAAGAGGCAGGTTTAATTGAGTCAGATTGGATTAGTGAATTTGAAGGAAATTCTTCTCCTTACACATCAAGTATCGTTTTTCTTGTACGAAAAGGAAATGAAAAACAGATTAAAGACTGGGATGATTTGATTAAAGAGGGAGTCGCAGTCATTACCCCTGATCCTAAAAGTAGTGGCGGTGCTTGCTGGAATTTTCTTGCTGCATGGTATTATGCTAGTCAACAATTTCAGGATAATGAAGCACAAATGAAAGAATTTATGTCAAAATTATATGCCAATGTTACTGTTATGGATTCAGGTGCAAGAGGAGCGACTACTACTTTTGTGGAAAATGGGCAAGGAGATGTCCTAATTGCTTGGGAAAATGAAGCCATTATGACAGTAGAGGAGTACCCAGAGGATTATGAAATTGTATCTCCAAGTATTAGTATTTTGGCAGAGCCAAGTGTTGCTATCGTAGATGAAAATGCAGATAAAAATAATACACAAGAAGTTGCAAAGCAATATCTGGAATATTTATATACAGACGAGGCACAAAGAATGATTGGTGAGTATGGGTACAGACCAACCAATCAGACAATATTACAAGAGTTCTCCGATAAATTTGATTTAAATATTAAGCTATGTAACATCAATGATTTTGGTGGCTGGAATGCGGTATACGATAAGTTTTTTGTGGATGGTGGAGTATTTGATGAAATCTATGGAAATTAAAAAAGAAAACCAAGTTTAGAGGGAGGATAATATGATAAAGCAAATCGTAAAAAAGTATATACGAAAAGACAAAGTAATTCCAGGGTTTGGGTTGACTATGGGGATTTCTTTGCTCATGCTTTCGCTGATTATATTACTTCCTTTGTTATCAGTGTTAGTATTTTCTTTTCAGCTTTCGCCAGCTGAATTTCTTGATTTAATTACGAAGGATAACGTGGTGAATGCATTTCAAACCAGCATCATTAGTTCCTTCCTTGCAGCAATTATTAATTGTTTGTTTGGAACGATTCTTGCGTGGGTTTTGATAAAATATGAATTTCCAGGAAAAAGAGTTTTAGATGGTTTGATTGAATTACCCTTTGCACTTCCAACTGCAGTTGCAGGTATTACCTTATCAAAGCTATATTCTGATACAGGATTAATTGGAAAACCATTGGCACAGCTAGGGCTTAAGGTATCCTATACAAAAATTGGTCTTACGATAGCATTAATCTTTGTAGGAATACCATTTGTGGTTCGTGCGATTCAGCCAGTACTTGAAAAGCTTGATTCCCAATACGAAGAGGCAGCGTATATATTAGGGGCTAGTAAAACAAGAACCTTTTTTAAAGTCATATTACCAGAGCTTAGACCTGCGTTATTAACTGGATTTGGATTGGCTTTTGCAAGGGGAATCGGAGAGTATGGAAGTGTCATTTATATTGCAGGAAATAGTGCAAAGGAAAAGACGCAGGTCATCTCCTATGTCATTATGCAGAAATTAAATTATGTAGATTACGCCAGTGCAACTGCAATTGCCTTGGTAATGCTTATTCTATCATTTTTGATTTTACTTTTTATCAATATGGTTCAAATCCATCAGTCAAGACGTACGAATCATATATAGGAGGTTACGATGCAAGAGAATAAAAAAGATAAGAAAGCAGTTCAAATGATTCTGATTGCAATTAGTGTGTTATTTATTACATTTATGTTAGTAATTCCATTAATTTCAGTGATTATAAACTCCTTAAGTGAGGGCTTTGTTTATTACCTTAAATCCTTACAGTCAGAATACACCTTGTCAGCTCTTAAGGTTACACTATTTGCAACTGTAATAGCAGTGATTGTGAATTCTTTTTTTGGAATTATGGCTGCCTGGCTCATTACCAAGTTTTCCTTTAAAGGAAAACACATTCTTTCAACGTTAATAGACATTCCTTTTTCAATTTCTCCTGTCATAGCAGGTCTTGCCTTTATTATGACATTTGGAAGACTTGGGTGGGCAGGTTCTTATATTACAAAGATAAATGATTTATTAGGAACGAATATTCAGATTGTGTTTGCCATACCTGGTGTTGTTCTTGCAACCATTTTTGTTACTTTTCCTTTTATTTCAAGAGAAATTATTCCTGTACTAAACGCACAAGGAAAGGATGAAGAGGAAGCAGCGGCTTTGATGGGAGCAAGTGGTTTTACAATATTTCGTAAAATTACTCTTCCACATATTAAATGGGCTTTGCTTTATGGAATTATTTTATGTACGGCAAGAGCACTTGGAGAATTTGGAGCGGTAAATGCCTTGTCAAAAACAAGAGGAGAAACATTTACATTACCTCTAGAGATAGATGCCTTATATTTGGCAGGATCGAGTGATTCAATTACAGCAGCCTTTGCAGTATCCTCCATCCTTGTTATCATAGCGATTGTCGTAATCGTAGCCAGAAATATAGTGGAATATAAAGCAAAAAGAAAGATGGAAGATAGATAGATATCAGATTCTAGAATCAGGAGGTAAACATGTACGTAGAGTTAAAGAATATAGATAAGAACTATGGTAGTTATAAGGCGTCTGATAATATTAATATAGGAATTGAAAAAGGAAAGCTGGTTGCATTGCTTGGCCCTAGTGGTAGCGGAAAGACAACAATACTTCGTATGATTGCTGGATTAGAGACACCAAATGCAGGGGACATTATTATTGATGGTAACAGAGTAAATGATATCGCTCCTTCTGAAAGAGGCATCGGATTTGTATTCCAAAATTATGCCTTGTTTCGATACATGACGGTATATGAAAACTTAGCGTTTGGTCTTGAGATTAAGAAAGTACCGAAAAAACAGATAAAGGAACGAGTATCTGAATTGATTGAATTAACTGGTTTAAAAGGACTTGAAAAAAGATATCCGAATCAATTATCAGGTGGTCAAAGACAGCGTGTAGCCTTTGCAAGAGCATTGGCACCCAATCCAAGTTTACTTTTACTAGATGAGCCTTTTGCCGCAATTGATGCAAAGGTAAGAGCTGAACTTAGAAGCTGGTTACGTGAAATGATACATAAAGTAGGCATCACAAGTATATTTGTTACCCACGACCAAGATGAAGCCGTTGAAGTAGCAGATGAAATCATCATTACCAATAAAGGGCGTATTGAGCAAATAGCAACACCTATTGAAATATACAAGAATCCACAGACACCGTTTGTGGCTGAATTTATCGGTCAATCATCAAAAGTAGAAGGCTACTACAACTTAAGAGGCTTTGAAAAAGGAAGCTATAAAGGAGCTATCATTCGTCCTGAATTTGTAGAAAGCTTTAAAAGTGACAATATGAAATTTAAAGATGTCATTGCATATTCAGAGGATGGCATTATCGAAGACATATCGTTTCGAGGCAATTGTTTAGAAGTGAAACTACGAGTTGGAGATATTTTATTGACGACGAAACGTTCACTAGAGAGAAGACCGATACAAATTGGTGAGAAAATGCATGTCATTGTTTATCGGCTTTATGCATATGATGATGAACGAGCGTATCTATTAGAGAATAAAGAACTAATTGGCAAAGAAATCGTAACCTTTTAGTAAATGGATGGTGGAAGGTGAAACTTATGAGTAAAAAATTAGAACATATTGTCATTACAACCGATGTGCTTATCATCGGTGGAGGAACGGCTGGATGTTTTGCCGCTTTGACCTTAAGTAAAAATTCTAACTTAAATGTAGTGGTTGCTGAAAAGGCAAATGTAAAAAGAAGTGGATGCCTTGCGGCAGGTGTAAATGCGATAAATGCATATATTATTGAAGGTAGAAAACCAGAAGATTATGTGGATTATGCAACCAAGGATGCAGCGGGAATTGTTCGTCATGACCTGCTATTAACCGCAGCAAGGAAATTTAACGCTACAACAAAGGTAATGGAACAACTTGGTCTAGTAATCTTAAAGGATGAAAATGGAAAATACGTAGCAAGAGGTAATCGAAATATTAAGATTAATGGTGAAAATTTTAAGCCTATTTTGACAAAGGCAGTGGAAGAAGCAAAGCGTGTTACAATCTTAAACAATCTAAATATTACAGATTTATTAGTGGAAAATAATGAAGCAATGGGCGCAATCGGTTTTCATATATCACACGAAAAAGTGTATGAAATCAGAGCGCAAAAAGTATTGGTGGCAACGGGAGGAGCGGCAGGTCTTTATAAGCCAAATAATCCAGGATTTTCTCGTCATAAGATGTGGTATCCACCTTTTAACACAGGTGCTGGTTATGCAATGGGAATCTTAGCAGGTGCGGAAATGACCTCTTTTGAAATGCGTTTTATTGCACTTCGCTGTAAGGATACGATTGCGCCAACGGGTACGATTGCACAAGGGGTTGGTGCAAAGCAGGTGAATTCAAGAGGTGATGTATATGAAGAAAAATATGGCATTACCACGAGTGAACGTGTATATGGCACCGTAAAAGAGAATCAATTAGGAAATGGCCCATGTTATTTACAAACCAGTAAGATCGAAAAAGAAAAGGATGAGGAGTTATTAAAGGCATATCTAAATATGGCACCAAGCCAGACATTAAAGTGGATTGAAAGCGGAAAGAATCCAAGTGAGCAAGATGTAGAAATCGCTGGAACAGAACCCTATATTGTAGGTGGTCACACTGCAAGCGGGTATTGGGTGAACACAAAAAGAGAGACAACCATTAAGGGACTTTATGCGGCAGGAGATGTAGCAGGAGGATGTCCTCAAAAATATGTAACGGGAGCCTTAGCGGAAGGAGAAATTGCTGCACTTGATATCATAGATAAGTTTGATGCAACGAAGAGTATTCAAACAAATTCCTCATTTGTAAGCAAAAAAATGAAGGAGTATGAGGATATTCTCTATAACCAAAGCGATTTTTTTACAGTAGAAGAACTAGAAGAAGCGATGCAAAAGGTAATGGATGAATACGCAGGAGGAATTTCTACTCATTATCAATTTAATGAAAAACAATTAAAGTTGGCGGATGAAAAAATTGATCAGATTAGGCAAATGACGAAGCATGTAAGAGCAAATGATATGCACGAGCTGATGTTTGTTTATGAATTAAAGGAACGATTAACGGTTTGCAAATCTGTCATAGCTCATTTATTGCATCGAAAAGAAACCAGATGGCATTCCTTTAATGAAAATCTTGATTACCCAAATACAGATGAAGGGTACTTTAAATATATTAATTCGATTCTTGTAAATGATGAGTTAAAGATAATAGTAAGAGACATCATTAAGGAGGCAGATTATGAGCATACGAATTAATCAAGAAGCTTGTGTAGGCTGTCTAAAATGTATTAAGGTCTGTCCGGGAAGTTTAATTAAAGAGAAGGACAAAAAGGCATACATTAAGTATCCAAAAGACTGTTGGGGCTGTGTTTCCTGTGTGAAAGAATGTAAGTTTGATGCGATTGATTTTTATCTAGGAGCAGACATTGGAGGAAATGCTAGTACCATGAATGTCACTTATGAAGGAGATATACTTCATTGGAAGATTAAGAAAAGTGATGGAACTGTTAAGACAATCGATGTATTTAGCAAAGATTCAAACAAATATTAGGAGAGATGATTATGAGTGGATTATCACATCTAGATGAGTTAGAAGCAGAAGCAATCTATATTATAAGGGAAGTAGCAGCACAATGTGAAAAACCAGTTATGCTATATTCCATTGGGAAGGATAGTTCGGTCATGCTTCATTTGGCAATGAAAGCATTTTATCCAGAGAAACCGCCTTTTCCATTTATGCATGTAAATACAACCTGGAAATTCAAAGAGATGATAGAGTTTCGCGACAAAACTGCAAAGGAACTTGGCATTGAAATGATTGAATATATCAATCAAGAAGGAGTAGAGCGAGGAATCAATCCGTTTGACCATGGCTCTGCCTATACCGACATTATGAAAACGCAAGCCTTAAAGCAGGCACTTGATCAGTATGGTTTTACAGCCGCATTTGGTGGTGGTAGAAGAGATGAAGAAAAAAGTCGTGCAAAGGAGAGAATTTTTTCTTTTCGAAATGCATCTCATGCGTGGGATCCAAAAAATCAAAGACCAGAGATGTGGAAGCTTTACAATACGGAAATTAATAAAGGAGAAAGTATTCGTGTATTTCCAATCTCAAACTGGACAGAGAAAGATATCTGGCAGTACATACAAAGAGAAAATATACCTATTGTTCCACTTTATTTTGCGGCAGAAAGACCAGTTGTATTTCGCGATGGAAATATCATTATGGTAGATGATGATCGTATGAAATTAGATCAAGGAGAAGTTCCACAGATGAAAAAAGTGCGTTTTCGTACACTGGGATGTTACCCACTTTCAGGAGGGGTATTATCGGAGGCGGATACACTGGATCAAATCATAGAAGAAACATTAAGTTCCGTTGAGTCAGAACGAACCAGTCGTGTGATTGACAAAGACGGTGGTGCAGCTAGTATGGAAAAGAGAAAGAGGGAAGGGTATTTCTAATGAATGGATTGCTAAAATTTATAACATGTGGAAGCGTAGATGACGGTAAATCAACACTGATTGGGCATATTCTGTACGACTCAAAGCTTTTGTATACCGATCAAGAAAAAGCGTTGCTCCTTGATAGTAAAGTTGGTTCAAGAGGTGGAGCCATAGATTATTCTTTACTTTTAGATGGTTTAATGGCAGAAAGAGAACAAGGAATTACCATTGATGTTGCCTATCGTTATTTTACAACCGAACAGAGAAGTTTTATTGTAGCAGATACACCTGGACATGAGGAATATACTAGAAACATGGCTGTTGGTGCATCTTTTGCACAGCTTGCCATTATCCTAGTTGATGCAAAACAAGGAGTACTTATACAGACAAAACGCCATGCAAGAATTTGTTCACTTATGGGAATCAATCATTTTGTATTTGCAGTGAATAAAATGGATTTAGTAAACTACAGTCAACAAAGATTTCTTGAAATAAAAGAAGACATTGATATGCTTGTAAAAGAATTATCTTTAAAAAATAGTAAGATTATTCCAGTTAGTGCGACAGAAGGAGATAACGTAACTAAACCGTCAGAAAACATGAGCTGGTATCAAGATGAGATTTTAATGACACATTTGGAACGTGTCAATGTATCAGAAAGCGTAGAGAGCACTGATTTTTATATGCCAGTTCAAAGAGTTTGCCGTCCGAATCATAATTTTAGAGGATTTCAAGGGCAGATTGAGGCAGGGAAAGTGGTGGTAGGTCAAAAGTTGTTTTCTCTTCCTAGCAACGAAAGTGCACTAGTAGAAAGTATCTTAGTCGGTGATAAAGATGCAAAAGAAGCCGTTGCTGGTCAGGCAGTTACCATACAGCTAGATCGAGAAGTCGATGTAAGCCGAGGATGCGTTTTATCTGATTGTGAGAATCTTCCGGTTGCAAAGAATATAGTAACAACAATTTTGTGGATGGATGATGAGCCGCTTCATGTTGGAAAAGATTATCTGGTTAAAGTAGGAACTAAGATGATACCTGCCATAGTAAAAGACATTGAGTATAAGATTGACGTAAATACTGGAGAACACCTATCCATTGCTCAGGTTACAAAGAATGAAATCATCCGATGTGAAATAGAATTTACTGAAAAAATCGTAGTAGATGAGTTTCATAAAAATAAGACGCTTGGCGAGCTAATCATGATAGATCGTATCAGTCACATGACCTCTGCTTGCGGTGTTGTTGAGCATATTGAGACACATGGCGAAAAGCCATACTTTGAGAAAGAGTCTTTGAAGGCAAAAGGATATATTTTTGAAGAATTTTATTTTAACTTAGAAAATGCGTTTCTTTCTAGAACCAAGACGAAAGATAAGACCTATCATGTAGGAGATAGCATACCAACCGAAGGTGACAGTTTTAAATATCCTGATTTCTTCGATATTCTTTCGGTTGAAGATTCGGTAGCTGTGTTAATTCGAAACGCAAAAATTGCAGATATAATCTCTATTGATGTCTATGAGTATGGTGGTTTGCCGGTATTAGACGAGAGAGGTTTTGCACTACATATCAAATCACAGGCTGATGTCGATAACTATCTATATGAGTATAAACAATTATCCTCAGATAAAAAAATGACCTTCGTAAATAAGTGGTCAAGGTTTGAAGGATACCGAAGAATTGTATGCAACGATAATTTCTGGATGATTTAACTTATCAAAGAAATAATGATATTTCATTTAAATCATACTTCCTAAATCAATGATTCAATTGTATAATTGATTTAGGAAGTATTTTTATTATGTAAATAAGAACTGCGTCCTATTATATAAAGTTCTATGAACGAGATCTAAAAGAGGTGTATATGGTAAAAAAAGTTCCCAATCTTGTATCAATTATCAGAATCATTTTATCCATTATCTTACTATTTACAAAACCATTTTCAAACCAATTTTTTTTCCTTTATCTTGGGGGTGGGATAAGTGATATACTAGATGGATATATAGCAAGAAAGTACAAACTAACAAGTGAGTTTGGAGCATTACTTGATAGTATAGGGGATTTTATTTTTATTTTCGTTTTATTATATCTGCTATATCCTTATATAAGGTTGAATCAGCTACTAACAATATGGATTGCAGTGATTTGCGTCATACGTTTTAGTTCTATAATTGTGGCTTTGTTCCGATTTCATACGGTTGCCTTTTTACATACGTATTTAAATAAAGCAACGGGTCTTCTGCTTTTTTGTTTTCCAATCTTTTTTGTTTGGATTGGAATGGAGGTAACGGGTATCTTGCTTTGTTGTTTAGCGACGATTTCTGGGGTAGAAGAATTAATCATTCATATAAATGCAAAAGAACTCAATCGTAATATCATTTCGATATTTCATTTATAGACAGCGAATTGGCTAAAAATTGCTTATAAGAAAAGTTAAAGTAATAGATAATATTTAATAATTAATTTATGAAAGAACAAATAGGAGAGAGGAAAAAATGTATGGAATATACAATTAAACAAGTGTCCGAAAAAACGAATCTTTCTATTTATACACTAAGATACTATGATAAAGAAGGTCTTTTACCTTTAATAAAAAGAAGTGAATCGGGAATACGAAAATTTACAGATAATGATATTGAATGGATTAACCTGATTTGCTGCTTAAAAAACAGTGGGATGTCAATTGAACATATAAAGGAATTTATGTACTGCTGTTTAAAAGGTCAATCAGGTGTAGAAGAGAGAAAGATTATGCTACAAGCGCATAAGAAAAACATTGAAGAACAAATCAAACAACTTAATAAAAGTATGGAAATTGTTAATTATAAATTAGAACATTACAAAGAAATTGGTATTTTTCATATTGACGAATCACTCAATGGATGAAATGAGTTGGAGGTACTTGCATGAAATTAGGGATTTTAGGAACTGGTAAGATAGTACAGGAATTTTTATCTATTTCTTCAAAGCTTAATAAAATTGAGATAACAGCGGTTTGTAATGTTAGAGCCAGCAAGGATACAATTGTACAATTTGCAAAAGAGAACGATATAAAAGAAGGTTATCATAATTTTGAAGAATTGTTAGCAAGTGATGTGGATACGATATATATTGCTCTACCTAATCATTTGCACTTTAGCTTTGCAAAAAAAGCATTAGAAGCTAGAAAACATGTGATTGTTGAGAAACCATTTACAACAAACTATAAAGAAGCTATTATTTTAAGTGACTTGGCGCGTAGCAAGCAATTGTTTTTATTTGAGGCAATTACGAATCAGTATCTTCCAAATTATAAAAAAATCAAAGAATGGATACCAAGCCTTGGAAATGTAAAAATTATACAATGTAATTACTCACAGTATTCTTCCAGATACGACAGCTTTAAGGAAGGAAATGTATTGCCAGCCTTTGACCCTAAGTTTTCAGGGGGAGCGCTTATGGATTTGAATATTTATAATATTCATTACGTAGTTGGTTTATTTGGAAAACCAAATCAAGTTGAGTATTATCCGAATATCGTAAATGGGATTGACACATCGGGAATATTGATAATGAGTTATGATGGGTTTCAATGTGTTTGCATTGGTGCAAAAGACTGCAAAGCTCCCATTGCCATCAACATTCAAGGTGACAAAGGATGCATTCATCAAAATACACCTGCAAATACTTGCAAAAGCTTTGAAGTTCTTATGAATGATGGAACCGTATTTACGGTAAATGAAAACAGGAATGATCATAGAATGATAAGTGAATTTATTGCTTTTGAAGAAATGATAACAAATAACGATTTTACATCCTGCTATCAAATGCTTGATCATAGTTTACTAGTTTGCGAGATACAAACAAAGGCGAGAGAAAAGAGTAACATTATTTTTCCGGCAGATTTACAAATGATTGATGAAAAATTTGTATAAAAGGGATTGAAGTACAATAAAAAGCTTGACATAGAGCTAGCTCTAGGGAATAGAATAAGATTATGTATATAAAAATCAACCAACAGGAGGAATGATGATGTATCAACCAAGCGAAGAAAGATACGACAAAATGCAGTATAAAAGATGTGGTAAAAGTGGGCTTAAGCTTCCAAGAGTAGCACTTGGGTTATGGCACAATTTTGGTTCGATTGATTCTTATGAGAATCAAAAGGCATTAATTTTTAAAGCGTTTGATCTTGGCATCACACATTTTGATATCGCTAATAACTATGGACCGATTCCAGGATCCGCCGAAGAAAATTTTGGAAAAATGCTAAAAAATGAATTATCTGGTTATCGAGATGAATTAGTTATTTCTACAAAAGCAGGATATACCATGTGGCCAGGCCCATACGGAGATTGGGGTTCAAAAAAATATTTAGTTTCAAGCTTAGATCAAAGTTTAAAAAGATTAGGACTTGATTATGTTGATATATTTTATCATCACAGACCAGACCCAGAGACTCCACTTGAAGAGACAATGGATGCTTTAACCCAGATTGTTCGAAGTGGAAAAGCTTTGTATGTTGGTTTATCGAATTATCCGGCAGAGGAAACCAAAAAAGCATCAGAAATATTGAAGGCAAATCGTACACCTTGCCTTATTCATCAACCAAAGTATAATATGTTTAATCGTTGGGTGGAAGACGGTCTATTAGATGTACTAGAAGAAGAAGGGATTGGATCTATTGCGTTTTGTCCATTGGCGCAAGGATTGTTAACCGATAAGTATATAAATGGTATTCCAAAGGATTCTAGAGCAGCAAACCAAAGTGTTTTCCTACAAAGCAAAGATGTAACGCAAGATGTCATTAACAAAGTAGTTAAGCTAAATGAAATAGCTTCAAATAGAGGTCAAACCTTGGCGCAGATGGCTTTGGCATGGGTACTGCGAAACGATCGTGTAACAACAGTATTAATAGGTGCAAGTAAAGTAAAACAAATAGAAGATAATGTTGAAATTGTTAAGAAACTTGAATTTACAAAAGAAGAACTTGATGCAATCGATGAAATCTTGAAATAAAAAGAGGAGGGCCCGGATTGGGGGAATCCGGGCTTTTTGAAAAAAGTGTTTATGTAATCAAAGTATTGAATCACTTTGTATGAATCTAATATACCTCTAATTTGTGTAGGGGATTTGAAAAATTATTGAAATAATTGTGAAGTAATAAAAAGGTAGTGATAAAAGTGAAACAAATTGAATTTCGAATGGAACGACCTAACTTAGTAAAAGTTGGAGATCAAGTTGAGGTAAGTGCAAGAGAACTTCAGACCTTGCAAGGATTAATGTATTGCTATACGATAGAGCCGGCAGTGGCAATGAGCGGAAATATTCCGTTTAGCGATAAGGTGTACGAATCGACAGGCATGGTAAGTAAGGTTGAAGAAGGTCCAAGTTATTGGACAGTTACAGTTGATTTTGAAAATTAAAGATATACATAGGGTATAACGCAAAGAACTATGTTTTAAATCTATAAATGATATATAAAAATCTATTATGTTAAAAGTTTGATTCATATAAATAAATATCTCCATATTGAAACACAATATAGTTATAAAACAATAAGGAGATAATGCTTCATGAAAGAGAATGAAATGTATACCACAGAGGAAATTCAAGGTCAGACACAACCAATTCCAGGGAAGGAAAGTCAGATGGATCCTGAGCCAATCTATGATAATCCAGATTATAAAGGTGCAGGAAGACTAAAAGGAAAGACAGCTATCATAACAGGTGGTGATAGTGGAATTGGCAGAGCAATCTCGGTCGCGTTTGCAAAAGAAGGCTGCAATGTCGTCATAGTCTATAATGCAGCAGATAATGATGCAAATACTACGAAGCAAGTAGTTGAAGAATATCAAAGTAAAGCGCTATTGATAAAGGGTGATGTTGGGGATAGTAATTTTTGTAATCAAATAGTAGATAAAACATTACAAGAATTTCATACCTTGGATATTATCGTAAATAATGCGGCAGAACAACATCTACAAAAGAAGTTGGAAGATATCACGGATGAGCAGATACAAAGGACATTTCAGACGAATATTTTTGCTATGTTTTATTTAACCAGAGCGGCACTTCCTCATCTGAAAGAAAATAGTGCAATCATTAATACTGGTTCTATTACCGCTTTTAAGGGAAATGCAGATTTATTGGATTATTCCTCAACAAAAGGTGCAATATCCGCCTTTACAAGATCGTTGTCTACGAATCTGGCAGACCGAAAGATAAGAGTAAACCAAGTGGCACCAGGGCCTATTTGGACTCCGTTAATTGTGTCTACATTAGATAAGAATACGGTAGGAACATTTGGTAAGGACACACCTTTAAAACGACCTGGTCAACCCGTTGAGGTAGCGGAAGCATATGTGTTCTTGGCTTCAGATGCATCCACTTATATCACGGGTCAGACCATTCATATCAATGGCGGTACCATTGTGAATGGATAATAGAAAGAACTTAAGAAAACTACAAATTACAAACAAATTTAAACCAAAGTCTAAAAATTTCCTTGGCTTTGGTTTTTTACATAATAAATAGCAAAAAACTCTTGCAAATTTATAAAAAAGAATATATAATCACATATGGTTGATTTTTCAACAGGCTTCCGTGGCTCAGTTGGTAGAGCGATTGATTCGTAATCAATAGACCGTGGGTTCGAGTCCCATCGGAAGCTTTTAAAGTTATAAGCTGTATTTTCTTGGTAATAAACCAATGGGAATGCAGCTTTTTTAGTACTAAGAAAACTCGCAGAACTTAACCTATGGCTGTTTTTAAAATATTTGACATATAATCGTTAAATTGCTATACTGAACATGTTCAAACAAAGTTCAGTATAACCATGCTTTGCATGAACTTGCAGGAATAAGTGTTGTAAGATTCTTAAAACCAAAAAGCACTTATTTTTAGAAAAGGAGGCGTTCATAGAGATGGCACACTTAACAAAGAATATTCAAAGTGAATCTACACTTATGAAGTTAATTTGTCATGCATTTCCTGAAAGAAAGCTGGAACGATTGCATGAGTTGACAGAAGGATATTTCAATATCGCTTATGAAGTATCTTTTGAGGATGGAACAAAAAGTATTCTAAAGATAGCACCTGATCCGAAAGTAACGGTTATGACCTATGAAAAAAATATTATGGAAGTGGAAGTACGTTCCATGCAATTAGTAGCACAAAAAACTAAGGTTTTGTTGCCGGAAGTGGAGTTTTATGATTCATCCTGTACACTATGTGGTGCCTCTTATTTTTTTATGAAAAAGATACCTGGTAAAAGCCTATCTTCTCAAAAATCTGTGCTTTCGAAGGAGCAAGTGAGTCATATTAACTTTCGAGTGGGTTCTCTTAACAAAGAAATTAATCAAATAACAAATGATTACTTTGGATATCCTGGTCAAAGTTTATTGCAAGGTAAAAAGTGGTTTGATGTTTTTTGTGCAATGATAAAGGCTGTTATACTGGATGCAGAGAAAGAAAACATTGATCTTACAATATCTTCGAGTGAACTTTTAAAATTACTTGAAAAAGATAAGGAGTGTTTCCAAAGTATTACAGTCCCTCGTTTGGTTCATTGGGACCTATGGGACGGGAATGTCTTTGTAAAAGATGGGAATATTACAGGTTTAATCGATTGGGAACGTTGTTTGTGGGGTGATCCTCTTTTAGAAGTTGGTTTCAGATCCTACTCCCAATCAACAGACTTTTTAAGGGGATACCAAATTGAGGAATTTACAGAAGAACAAAAACGAAGAATTCTTTGGTACGATCTTTATTTACTCATGATTGTTGCACAGGAACCTGTCTATCGAGGATATGAAACGACAAATTCCTATCAATGGGCAACAAAATTATTACGTGAAATATATACGAAGTTACATAATGCATAACTCAATGGTATAGAGTAGTGAAAAGGTTCCTCCCAAGTACGGGAAGAACCTTTTAGAATTTATTTACAATATTTAGCGATCAAATTTAATAGGTCGTTTAAGTTACATGAGCTAAAGTTAAAACACATATCCCAGAACCTCCTTTAAGTTTTGTTTTCTTAAGAACAAATTCATTGTAACATTATTGTAACAAATATGTAATAGATAATGAATGGTAAACAAGAAAGTAATTGGATAATTTGGAAATATACATGTTAAGGGGAACCTTGCTAAGAGGTTAATTTATACCAGTAGATTTACAAAGGTACAAGGATAAAAGTTGGTACCTTTGTAAAATCTAATAGATTTTCTTAAAGTTATTCAGCGATATCATCGTCTGGGGTAGTATCTGGTACAAGGGGAATCGGCATAGGCATTGGATCTAGCGGATTCACAGGCGGAATTGGAATAAAAGGTACATCATCACCTGATTTGTTTTGAACAGATTCATTCTCATCTTTCAACATATATACACCACCTTTCATCAGATAATATGGAAAGAGGAATTTTCTAGTGGAGTAGGTCATATACGAAAAGAAGTATATGACCTATTTGTGTCTATAGTATCATTATGAAACATTAGTTTCCACCTGGACCGTCTTGTCTTGGTCTAGTTGATTCAGGGAGAGGTTCAATTGAAGTTTTTGGCAACTGTGTTTTTTCTTTGTTCGTATATTTATCTACGGTTATTTCTTTATTACTTTTTTTATTCATGAATACACCACCTTTCAAACATAGTATTTACAAGTTATAAAAAAATATTTGTTCCGAAAGAAAGTGTCTTGAATGTTTTCAAGTTTGTTCGCATACATTTATAAAAATTATGGAAGAAAAAGAAATTAAGGCATGATTATGGATGGGATATTATAAAATGGCACTAGAACAAGAACCGCAAATATCCGCACTCGTAAGAGAAATAGCAGATAAATCTGGAATGGAAACTCGAAGTTTTGATTCTAGATTAAAAACAAAGATAGCTTATTTAAAAAAACTAAAAAAAAACCATTTGCTTCATAAAACGAATTGTGAAATATCTGATATCTTACGTTATACGTATATTACCACTGCAGACACTCTAGCACAAAAGACACTAGAAGTCATTGAGATGTATAAGAGTTTGGGCTATGAGACAGTTGAAATAAAAAATTATTGGCTTATGAACTTTTACCCTTATAACGGCATCAATACAGTCATTGTTTCTCCAAATGGATTAAAATTTGAATTACAATATCATACAATGGAAAGCTACGAAATAAGAGAAAAAATACACGATTTATATGAAGAGTGGAGAAATCTGCCAGAAACTTCGATGAAAGCGAAGGAACTAAACCGTAAAATGTTTGAGGGCTATAAAGGAGCCGTAGTCCCTAAGGATATTAAGAAGGTGAAATAAATGGATGAGCTAGTGTATTATTTTATTATGCATGATTTGAATCAAATTGGAAAAATGGAGGATTTTGTATATTATATTTATGAAAAAGATAGAGGATGGATACCAGATATCAATCATCTTCTTTCAGACCGTCTAATGGGATATGATGGATTATTTGTAGGTTGTATTAGTATGTTATCTAAAGTAGATGAAATTACAAAGGAAAAGGCATATCAGATGATTCAAACCATGTAAGATAAGGAAAACAAAAAAATAATTTGACATTTTCATATAAAAAGGCTTATAAGAATTCGCGATTTTCTTATAAGCCTTTTATCATTAAATATGCTTGAGATACATTTTTTCTAATAGATTGATTGCTTTGTAAAGTAACATGGCAATAATACAAAGGATAACAATACTCATAATAACCCAATCAAGCTTGAAGACTTGACTACCGTAGATAATTAGATAACCAAGTCCTTTCCTTGCGGCTAGAAATTCTCCAATTACAACACCAACCAAAGATAAGCCAATATTTACTTTCATCGTGCTAATAATAATTGGGATAGAGCTAGGTAGAACAACCTTTAATAAAACGTTAGTCTTATTCCCACCTAAAGTATAAATTAATTTGATTTTATCTAGGTTAACCTCCTTAAAACCTGTATATAAATTAATAATTGTACCAAAGATTGCAACTGAAATACCTGCGACAATAATCGTTCTCATATTTGCACCTAGCCATACAATCAATAAAGGAGCCAATGCTGATTTGGGAAGGCTGTTTAAGACAACCAGATAAGGCTCCAGGATTTTTGATAACTTTTCATTCGACCACAAAATGACTGAAATAAGAATTCCAATTACAATGACCAAAAAGAAACTTAAAAATGTCTCAGTTAGTGTAATAAAAATATGGTGGAGAATGGTTCCATCTTTTAACATGGAATAAAAGCAGGCAAAGATTTTAATAGGACTGCTAAAAATAAACGAATCAATGATTCCAAAACTTGCAGTTAATTGCCAAATTATAATAAACGCAAAAAAGATAGCAATGCGATACCTTGTAACGCTACGTCTGTATTTTGTCTTTTGTTTGATAAATTCAAGTTGACGAATGGATATGTCATTCATAATCGTTTAGCTCCTTCCAAATTGCATTAAAATAATCTTTAAACTCAGGTGCATTACGACAAGCGAGCGGGGTTTTGTTTTCTAATGCAAATTCTATAGGGAAAATAGATTTAATTGTAGCTGGGCGCTTAGACAAAACAATTACTTTATCGCCAAGACTTATGGCTTCTGATAAATCATGTGTTACTAAAATAGCGGTCTTTTTCTCTTTTTTTATAATGCAACCGATATCATCACTTACGGTTAGGCGTGTCTGATAATCAAGAGCCGAGAATGGCTCGTCAAGTAATAATATGGAAGGTTTTAGGGCGAGGGTGCGAATCAAAGCAGCACGTTGTCTCATCCCCCCAGAAAGCTCAGAAGGCCTTTTATCTTTAAAAGCTTCAAGTCCGTAATTAATAAGCATTTCATTTACACTATCCAAATATTCTTGTGTTAGCTTTTTTTGAATTTCTAGTCCCAAAATCACATTTTTGTAGATGCTTCGCCATTCAAAAAGATGATCTCTTTGAAGCATATAACCAATACTGGCGCGAGCATTTGATACATTGGTTCCATTTATTTTAATGTCTCCTAGTTCAGGAGAGATGAGTCCGGCAATTAAAGATAAAAGAGTTGACTTTCCGCATCCGCTGGGCCCCACAATTGCGATAAATTCTCCTTCTTTTACGTCAAATGATATATTATTTAAAGCTGGTGTTTCACCAGACAAACTGTGATAAGCATAGCTTACAGATTCAAGTTCAAGTAAAGGTTTCATATAAGTCCTCCATTATATTTATACATTATTGTATGAAAAGAGGGCTAGAATGTGCAAAGTTGAACATATCTAAGAAAAGTAAATCAATCCCTATCATATTGGATATAGAACACATATTGAATAAATAAGCAAGCTATACTATAATTGACTAAGCAAAATATGTGTTATTAAGAGTGTTTCACATAGATGCAAATGATGGAGGTTGTCTATGAATGTTTTAAATTATCAAAAAGAATTGGATCGTGTGATTCAACAATTACAAACAGAAGAAAAAACACCAAGTTTACTTTTACATAGTTGCTGTGCACCTTGTAGTAGTTATGTTTTGGAATATTTGTCACAATATTTTAAAATTACAATATTTTATTATAACCCTAATATTTATCCTGCAAGTGAATATGAAAGACGTGTCATTGAACAAAAGGAACTTATAAAAGCAATTCCAGCCAAACATGAAATTCAATTTATGACAGGAGAATATGATACAAAAGCCTTTTATGAGATAGCAAAAGGATTAGAGAATGAGAAAGAAGGTGGGCAACGTTGTTTTTCTTGTTATGAATTAAGACTAAGAAATACTGCAAAGCTCGCAAAAGAAAAAAACTTTGATTATTTTACAACGACTTTATCTATCAGTCCTATGAAAAATGCTGGCAAATTAAATGAAATTGGAAGTATATTGGAAAAAGAGTTGAAAGTAAATTATTTATACTCTGACTTTAAGAAAAAGAATGGTTATAAAAGGTCTATTGAATTATCAAAGGAATTTGATTTATACCGACAAGATTATTGTGGATGTATTTTTTCAATAAGAAATAAGGAAGAAAAATAGATTGTTAAATATGAATAATTATGCTATTATAATGAAATAATATACAAACAAGAAAAGAGGAATACGATATGGCACAATTGTGGGGCGGGCGCTTTACAAAAGAAACAGATCAATTAGTTTATAATTTCAATGCATCAATTTCATTTGATCAAAAATTTTACAAGCAAGATATTGCTGGAAGCATAGCACACGTTACAATGCTAGCAAAACAAAATATTTTATCAGAGGCTGAAAAAGAAGATATTATAAAAGGTTTAAATGAAATATTAGAAGAGGTAGAAAATGGAGCATTAGAAATTACGCAGGAATATGAAGATATTCATAGCTTTGTAGAAGCAAATCTAATCAAAAAAATTGGTGAAACAGGGAAAAAGCTTCATACTGGAAGAAGTAGAAACGATCAAGTTGCTTTGGATATGAAATTATATGTTCGAGATGAAATTCAAGAACTAGATCAGCTTTTAAAAGAGCTATTACAGGCACTTCTAACAATTATGAAAGAGCATATACAAACATTCATGCCTGGCTTTACACATCTACAAAAAGCACAACCTACGACTCTTTCACATCATGTTGGTGCTTATTTTGAAATGTTTAAAAGGGATCGATTGCGTCTGAGTGATATATACAAAAGAATGAATCTTTGCCCTCTTGGTTCAGGAGCTTTGGCAGGGACGACGTATCCACTTGACAGGGAATATACGGCTTCGTTACTTGAATTTGATGGTGCAACAAGAAATAGCATGGACTCTGTTTCTGATCGAGACTATTTGATAGAATTACTGTCAGCATTGTCTACTATTATGATGCATTTGAGTCGCTTTTCGGAAGAGATTATTATATGGAATACCAACGAATATCGCTTTGTAGAATTAGATGATGCATATAGCACTGGAAGCAGCATTATGCCTCAGAAAAAGAATCCAGATATTGCAGAATTAGTTCGTGGTAAAACTGGAAGAGTATATGGAGCACTAATGTCAATGCTTACAACAATGAAGGGGATTCCACTGGCGTACAACAAAGATATGCAAGAGGATAAAGAATTAACCTTTGATGCAATTGATACAGTAAAAGGGTGTCTTGCTTTATTTACGGGTATGATAAAGACAACAACTTTTCGTAAAGAAATAATGGAAGAAAGTGCAAAAGGTGGATTTACGAATGCAACAGATGTTGCAGATTATTTAGTAAATAAGGGGGTTGCTTTCCGCGATGCGCATAGCATATCGGGAAGACTAGTGCTACTTTGTATTGAAAAAAATTGTGCGCTAGATGATTTACAACTAGAAGACTTTAAAAACGAACATGAATTGTTTGAAAAAGACATTTATGATGCTATTAGTTTGACCACTTGTGTAAATAAAAGAGAGACAATAGGAGCACCTGGTAAGAGTGTTATGGAACAGGTAATTAGTGAATATAAAAAATATTTAGAGGAATAAATCATAAAAAAGTGTTGCATTATTGCGAATAATAGTATAATATATTTATTACAAAGACAAATGTGCGCGGTAGGAGAACAAAGGGCTTGAATCTCACTTTCTGCGTACTTCGAAATAATGCAAAGAGGAGATTTGTTATGAGTCAGAAATTGAAAGTGGGTATCCTTGGCGGTACAGGTATGGTAGGACAGCGTTTTATATCATTATTAGAAAACCATCCGTGGTTTGAAGTGGTTGTAGTAGCAGCAAGTCCACGTTCGGCAGGGAAGACCTATGAAGAAGCTGTTGGTGACAGATGGAAAATGAAAACTCCTATGCCAGAAGCAGTTAAGAAACTAGTGGTAATGAATGTAAATGAAGTTGAGACAGTTGCAGCAAAGGTAGATTTTGTTTTTAGTGCAGTTGATATGTCCAAAGAAGAAATTAAGGCAATTGAAGAGGCATATGCAAAAACGGAAACTCCTGTTGTATCAAATAATAGTGCTCATCGTTGGACACCAGATGTACCGATGGTGATACCAGAAATTAATCCAGAACATTTTGATGTGATAAAATTTCAAAAAGAACGTTTGGGAACAAAGAAAGGCTTTGTAGCGGTAAAACCAAACTGTTCGATTCAAAGTTATGCTCCTTGCTTAGCAGCATGGAAAGAGTTTGAACCAGCAACTGTAGTTGTTAGCACGTATCAAGCAATATCAGGGGCAGGAAAAACCTTTTTAGAGTGGCCAGAAATGGTAGAAAATGTAATACCATTTATTGGGGGAGAAGAAGAAAAGAGTGAAGAAGAGCCTTTAAGAGTATTTGGTAAAATAGAAGATGGTGTAATTGTAAAAGCCAATGAACCAGCAATTACGGCTCAATGCATTCGCATCCCAGTATTAGATGGACACACAGCTTCTGTGTATATTTCATTTAAGAAAAAACCAACAAAAGAACAATTAATTCAAAAATTAGTAGAGTACAAAGGACTTCCACAAGAATATCAACTTCCAAGCGCACCAAAGCAATTTATTCAATATATGGAAGAAGAGAATCGTCCACAGGTAAAAGCAGATATCAATTATGAAGATGGAATGGGTATCTCAATTGGAAGAATAAGAGAAGACAATGTATTTGATTATAAATTTGTTGGATTATCCCATAATACGGTAAGAGGAGCAGCAGGTGGGGCAGTATTATGCGCTGAGCTACTAAAAGCCGAAGGATATATTCAAGCTAAATAAATGCAATAAAGAAACAATAGATTAGTATAAAATGTTAATCTATTGTTTTTTTATGCACAAATTGGTAAGATTTATTTGTAAAATATTGTTGCATTTATAAGCGAAATCAATTATTATATGTTAGGTAATTTGTAAAATTAGTGTTAATTTAAAGCCAAATACTTTAAATTAATAAATAAAGCAGGTTTATAAATTAAATTAATAAATATGTATTTATATTTATGCTATAATAGTAAAAGATATAAATTTAAAATACATTACGCTAAAGTAATTGAGGTGATTGATTGTGGATTTGGATGATAAGGATATGGAATGTTCAAATGAGTCATTAAAATTTAAGATTGACTTAATGAGAGCAGAAACGGAAAAACTTATGTATCATGAACATATTTATAAAGCCGCATTAAATATGTCAGAAGATGCTTTTATATATGAGGACATCAAGAATGGAGTCGTTGTTGTTTCAGAAAGATTCAACAGTATGTTTGGTTTGCAGGAAGAAAAAAGTTTTAATCAAAATATCCTAATTCAATCAATCAGTGAAGATGATAAAACCATTATAAGCAGATTATTGTCCACCAAATCAGATGAATTTTCCAATCGTATCATTGAATTTAGATTATCGGATAATAAAACCTGGATTATGGCGAACGTTAAAATAACAAACGATGAAGAGAATAAACCTACTGAGAAGATTATATTTTTTAGAAATATCACTTCGGTAAAAAAGAAAAATGAAGAATTAAAATATATGGCTTATTTTGATTTGCTTACGGGTTTATTCAATCGGAATTATTTTGTAAAACGATTAAATGATTCTTTATTGATAGCGGATAAGGAAAGAGTAAGCGTAGCTGTATTATACATTGATATTGATGATTTTAAAGTAATCAATGACAGCATGGGGATTGTAGCTGGAGATGAAGTCATTCAAATGTTTGCAAAGGATATTGAGGGCTTATTAGATGAAAATATGTTTGCGGCAAGGATGACCAACGATGAATTTTGCATAGCAGTGATTAATCCAGTCGGGAATCGTACGATTGATAAAATATATACTCAAATCTGTGAACTTACCAAAAAAACATATAAGCTCATTAATGGTAGAGAAACGCACTTTACCGTAAGTATTGGAGTTGCAGAATATCCAGAGTGTGGAGACAATGCACTAAGCATCATAAAAAATGCAGAGATTGCTTTATTTGATGTAAAAAAGAATGGTAAAAATCATATTTGTTATTTTGATCAGCAAATGTACAGTAGTTTTTTAGAGGCACTTCGATTAGAGCGACAATTGAGTATGGCAATTGATAAGGAAGATTTTGTACTTTATTATCAACCACAATTTGATACAATGTCTGGAAAATTAAGAGGTGTGGAAGCCTTGGTTCGATGGAAAAGTGATGGAAAAATAATTTCTCCAGATGTATTTATACCAGTATCTGAACGGAATGGTTCTATTATATCAATCGGCGATTGGGTAATCAATAAGGCGATTGCAACGTTATCAAAATGGAAGAATGAGCTTTGCTACGATGGAATTATGTCCATTAATATTTCGACTTTACAAATTCGAAAAGAAGATTTTGTACGGAAATTAAAGGCAACCATTGATAAGTATTATGTAAATCCAGAAGATGTTGAGATTGAAATTACGGAAAGTGTTTTGATTGAAGACTTAGAAGGCGTTATTTCAAAAATAAATACAATGCGAGCATATGGTATTAAGGTTTCCCTAGATGATTTTGGGACAGGCTTTTCCTCGTTAGCGTATTTAAAGGATTTGCCAATTGATACCTTAAAGATAGATAAATCATTTATAGATGGAATTGCTACCGATTCCTCTACCGCAATCATAACTTCTTCGGTTATTAACATGGTGAAACAGTTAGGTGTTGAGACCGTTGCAGAAGGAGTAGAAAACAAAGAACAGTTTGAATATCTTAAGAAAATGAACTGCGATAATATTCAGGGTTATTTACTAGGACGTCCTATGAGTGAAGAAGATGTGGAAGAGCTGATTTTAAGAAATTCTTGACACATGCAATTCATAGAGATAGTACTACTCATTGGTCAATGGAATTGACGAAGGACCAGAGTAGTGGTAAATTAATTAGTAAAGACAACTGGGTCAAAATCTGGTTGTCTTTTGCTATATAAAAATATATCGAGGAGGAAATTTTATGAAATTAAGAAAATTAACAGCAGTTACCATAATGACTGCTATGGTATTTACCTTAGCGGCATGCCAAAGTAACACACAACCAAAAGAATCAGAGAGTACAACAACACAAGGGACAGAAGGTACAGCTTCAGAAGACACAACTTCAGAAGAGAAAGCAGCATCTAACTCCCTTACCATTGAAGATGGAGTATTACAAGTTGGTATGGAAATGGGATACCCTCCAATGGAATATCTAGATGAAGACGGAACAACACCAATTGGTTTTGATGTGGATGTTGCAAAAGCGATTGGAGCAGAACTTGGACTTGAAGTTAAATTCTTAAATACCGCATGGGATGGAATCTTTGCATCTCTTGACAGTGATCGATTTGATTGCATTATTTCAGGTGTAAGTATAAAGCCAGATCGTGAGGCTAATTATAATCTATCAAAACCTTATATTGCGAACCGAGTGGTTATGGTGACTGCAAAGGATTCAGCGTTAACTACACCACAAGACTTGAGTGGCAAAAGTGTTGCAGTACAAACAGAAACGACTGCGGATGACTATATGAAAGAATTACAGGCAAATGGACTTGATGTAGAAATTTTACCATATGACAGAGTCATTCAATGCTTTGATGATTTAAAGGTTGGAAGAATCGAAGCAGTTGTAACAGACAGCGTTGTTGCGGCTTACTACATGGGAACCGATGCAGATAAATATGTAACTGCTTGGGAAAGTGAGGAAGCAGAACCAATGGCCATCTGCTTGAAAAAAGGAAATGATACCTTATTAGCAGAAATTGAAAAAGCAGTAGATACACTTTATGAGAATGGAACAATGGCAGAGTTATCGACTAAATACTTTGGTAAAGATGTAACCAATGGTGTTAGAGAGTAATAGATAAGCCACTTAGTTAGCACTACTTTGTCTAAGGACATGAAACTATCATGTCCTTGGCATTTTCTATTGTCATATACAATGGAGTGTATCATCTATTTTATATGACAATAGAAAATGAATGAAAGTTAACATATGAAAGCGAAGGGAAGAATTTAAGTATGGCAGGTACATTAGAAAAAATGATTGGCTGGTTACCAGCATTATTAGAAGGTTTAAAAATTACATTATCCTTATCCGTCATTTCTGTATTGGTAGGGTTAATACTCAGTTTGTTTTTAGCATTAGGAAAGATGTCAAAAAATAAGATTATACAAAGATTAAGTGGAGCGTATATTTTCTTCTTTCGAGGAACTCCTCTATTAATGCAATTGTATTTTGTTTATTATGCGCTTCCTCAAATTAATCCAGCTTTTACAATTAAAAGTAGATTTATAGCTGCCTTTATTGCTTTTGCATTAAACTCTGCAGCTTATCAGGCTGAAATTATAAGAGCAGCAATCCAATCCATAGATAAAGGACAATTTGAAGCAGCAAGAGCTCTTGGAATGAGCCATGCACAAACCATGCGACTTATTATTATACCACAGTCGTATCGAAGACTTATTCCGCCAGTAGGAAATGAATTTATTATGGTTATTAAAGATACCTCCTTGGTATCTACGATTGCCTTGGTTGACTTGATGAAGCGTACCTCACAGATACAGTCATCTGCATCAACCGCATTGGTATATATACCCGCAATGATTATGTATTTGCTTGTAACAGCGGTATTTACATATGTATTTAATTATTTAGAGAAGAAATTCTCCGTATACGAATAGGAGGTAAGACAATATGGCAATGATAAAGACGGAAAACGTATGTAAAGATTTTGGGGACTTGAAGGTTTTAAAAAATATTAGTCTTACAGTGGAACAAGGAGAAGTACTATGTATTATCGGACCTTCCGGGGCAGGTAAATCCACGTATTTACGTTCCTTGAATCGATTGGAGAAAATTACAGAAGGTTCTATTTATATAGAGGATAAATTATTAGAACAAAGAGAAAAGGGTGTTCGTATCAATAAAGTTACATCAAAGGAAAGAGCGGATATCTTATTAGAAGTGGGAATGGTATTTCAAAGATTTAATTTGTTCCCGCATAAGACAGTTCTTGAAAATGTAATGATAGCACCAATGAATGTAAAAAAAGTAAGTAAAGCAGAAGCCGAAGAGACAGCAAAAGATTTGCTAAAAAAAGTTGGGTTGGAAGATAAAATGGATGCCTATCCATCCAAACTCTCAGGTGGTCAGCAACAAAGAGTTGCGATTGCCAGAGCATTAGCAATGAAGCCAAAGATTATGTTGTTTGATGAACCCACCTCTGCTCTTGACCCAGAACTAGTAGGTGAAGTTTTAAACGTAATGAAAAAACTTGCAGAAGATGGTATGACGATGCTAGTTGTAACTCATGAGATGGGATTTGCCAAAGAAGTTGCAGATAGAGTCGTATTTATGTATCAGGGTGAGATTGAAGAAATTGGAACACCAGAACAGATTTTTACAAATCCAAAAAGTGAGAGAACAAAACAGTTTTTGAATAAGGTATTATAATGGTGGTTATTTATTAACCCAGTCATGATGTTTTGGATAAACGTAGGTGAGTGAAAAAATGACATATCAAGAGGCAAAAGAATATTTAGAAGAAATTACGAAATATGGAAGTGTTTTGGGACTCGATAGCATAAGAGAGCTTTTAAAAAGGCTGAATAATCCACAAAATAACTTAAAATTTGTTCATGTTGCAGGAACGAATGGAAAAGGATCTACAGTTGCTTTTATCACATCCATTCTTAGGGCGGCAGGCTACAAAACTGGAAGATATACCTCTCCGAGTGTCTTTTCTTATCGAGAAAAAATACAAGTAAATGGCTCTGATATTTCAAAAGATACGTTTGCAGAAATTACATTAAAAATGAAAGATGTGATTGATGAGATGTGTCTTGATGGTTTATCTCACCCAACTATATTTGAGGTGGAGACTGCAATTGCCTTTTTGTATTTTGAACAAGTATCCTGCGACGTTGTAGTACTAGAGACAGGATTAGGTGGGCTATTAGACGCTACCAATATTGTAGAGAATACTTTGGTAGCTGTATTAACTTCGATTAGCATGGATCATGTAGAATTTTTAGGAAATACATTAGAAGAGATTGCTTTTCATAAGGCAGGTATCATTAAGAAGGATGCAATCGTAGTAAGTATGGAACAAAGTTTCAATGCAATGGCTGTTATAGAACGTAAATGTAGTGAGGGAAATAATACACTATTAATCGCAAGAAAGAGCAATGTAAAGCAAATTTGTAATGTAGACTTAAGCGTTTGTTTTCAATATAAAGATTATAAAAAGATAGAGATTGGCTTACTTGGTAATTTTCAGATGGACAATGCAATTTTATCCATTGAAGCGGCACATGCATTAATTGAAAAGGGTTTTAATATCAATAGCGAAGCAATTCGATTGGGATTAAAGCAAGCGGTTTGGCCTGGACGATTCACTGTAATACGAAAAGAACCGTTGGTTTTAATTGACGGTGCGCATAATGAGGCAGCAGCTATTTGCCTGAAAGAAACCATTTTAACACATTTCAAACATAAAAGGCTAATGTTTGTAATTGGCGTATTTGCTGATAAAGATTATGAAAAGATATTAAAGATTACAGCACCTTTGGCTTGTTCGATTCTTACTGTTACCATACCAGATAATAAAAGAGCATTGAATGGCAAGATTCTTGCGAAAACGGCAGAGAAATATCATAATAATGTGCGGTATATGACAAGCATAGAAGAAGCTGCTTGCGTATGTTTAGAACAAAAAGATGTGGATGTGATTCTAGCCTTTGGTTCCTTGTCTTATTTAGCACATTTTACAGATTGTATAAAATCAATGTGATAAGAAAAAAGTAGCTTGTGTAAATGACTCACTAGATTCATCTTACACAAGCTACTTTTTCTTTAGTTTGTTTTAATGGCATCTGCGGCTTCATCAAACCTTGATACTTCAATTTCACCAGAGGTTTTCATACGAAAGATTGGTGTATCATAACCAAATCGGTTGAAATAAACATATTCTGAAGTTACATTAATGTTACAAAAATTACCGTTTAATATTATTTCTGTCTCAGTACCATCTTTTTTCATTCGGCATAAACTAGGATCAGTTGCATCATTTATCTGATAGTAAATATATTCTCCATACAAATTGTAGGTATCAATTCTTTCAGAAGTAAGGTTTTGCTTTTCGAGGGTGGTAAGATTGATTCGTGAGAGTGTATAATTATTTTCTATATCCATAAAATATATGTAATTATCATCATAAATTGGATTCCAGCATGTTCCTTCGTAGACAAGTGAGGTACTTCCTGTTTCAATATCCATTGCCATAAGGTTATAGTTATCAACCACATTATTATAATACATAGTTCCGTTAACAATGCAGGAAGGATTGATAGCGGAATTTTCCAAATCTTTTTTCGTGACACCATCTATGGAAATGCTTTTTAAGGTCAATGCAGTTTCTGTATCATATTTTTGGTAAAATACTTGATTGTTTCCAAGACTTACGACTCCACAAGTTTCTTTGCTTAAGTTAAATAAATTCTTTCCAGTTTGGTCGATTCGATACACACCAAATAGATTACCTCTAAAAATTTCTCCGATATTATCTTCATTTAGATTGTTTCTAGAGTAGTAAATATATTTACCAGCAGCATTGATGTAAGAAACAGTATCATCAAAAAGTTTTAAAATATGAGTCCCATCTGGATTCATGACATAAAGATCACCTTGATCATAAGAATTACTGAAGAATACTTTGTTATCAAATTCACAAAATATACCTTTGTTATATAAATTTCCAGCCGTATTACCTGAAATATTACCTATATTTAAAAAAGTTCTTTTGCTTAAGCGATATGAAACTGAAAGTGAAACTATTATGATTAAAATAGCCATAACAACTAGAAGTGGAATAAATTTTGTCTTTGACTTCTGTTTCATACTCAATCCCCCCTGATATTTAATTTATATAAATACTGCACTTTGTGCACAATATTGAATATTTTGTTGAAATCTTAAAGATATCTTACTATTTATTTAAGTTTATTATATAATTTTCGACATAATTTTGCAACAATTATTCTTTATAAAAAATGTGTTAAGAAAATATATAAACTGGTGAAAACCTAAATATTATGTTATAATTAACCTCAAAAATAGTTACATTCAAGCATTCTGATTGAATTGTAGCCAAAATACTTAATGTAAGAGGAAGATGAAATGATGGATTTACAAGAGCTAAGGAAAGAAATTGATTTAATTGATTCAAAAATGGTAGAGCTGTATGAAAAACGAATGAAAATCAGTGAAGAAGTCGCAAATTATAAAATTAGCACTGGTAAACCTGTTTTTGACAAAGAAAGAGAATGTGCAAAGATAGAGCAAGTCAAGTCTCTTGCTAAGACTGAATTTACGAAGCATGGGGTTGAGGAGTTGTTTACTCAGATTATGGCCATGAGTAGGAAGCTTCAGTATCAGTTATTAAATCAAAATGGAGTACAAGATAAAAATTCATTTCACTTAGTCCATTCAATTAAGGAAAAAGAGAAAGCTAAGGTTATTTTTCAAGGAGTTCCAGGAGCCCATAGTCAAAGAGCAATGACAGAGTTTTTTGGAGAGGACATAGACAATTCTTATGTAGATACGTTTAAGGATGCAATGGAGGCAATTAAGAATAAGAAAGCAGATTATGCGGTATTACCGATTGAAAATTCATCAGCTGGAATTGTGAATACAAGCTACGATTTGCTAGTAGAGTATGACAATTATATTGTTGGCGAACATATATTAAAAATAGAGCAGGCTTTACTTGGAACGATGGATGCTACGATTTCAGACATAAAGACAGTTTTTTCACACCCTCAAGGATTGATGCAAAGCGCCAAATTTCTTGAATCCTTTCGAGAGTGGAAGCAGATTAGTATGCAAAATACGGCAACCAGTGCTAAAAAAGTGAAAGATGACATGGATAAGACACAAGCAGCGATTGCTAGTGTGGAGGCCGCTAAGATATATGGACTAAAAGTATTGCAAGAAGCAATTAATTTTAGTGAATCCAATTCAACTCGGTTTATTATTGTCTCACATGAGGCATTATTTACAGAGGACTCGAACAAGATTAGTATTTATTTTGAAGTGCCTCATGAAAGTGGTTCTCTTTACAACGCATTGTCGCACTTTATTTATAACGGAATTAACATGACTAAAATTGAATCAAGGCCTTTAGAGGCAAGACCATGGGAATCAAGATTCTTTGTTGATTTTGAAGGAAATCTTTTGGATAGTGCAGTTAAAAATGCACTCATGGGCCTTAGGGCTGAAACAATAGATTTAAAGATTATAGGAAATTACAAAAAATACGAGGACTAAATGATGGAAATGATAAGTGAATTGATCATATATAAGAATTTTGAACATGGTGAAATACTAAATGACGTGACATGGATAATGGAAAATTATGAGAATGAATACTATAATCTTACCGATATCAAGGCCTTATTATACGAACAAGTAAATAGATTGGTAGAGTTCACAGAAAAGTATGGTTTTGAAGGAAATGTATGGCACAATTATCTTGGCTTTTTATTAGCAAATAATGAAAATGCATATAGTACTTCATGCGAAATAATAGGTCATGTGGATGGTAGTATCAATGAATTAGTAAAGAACGATTTTAAGATTTTTATGAAATTATTTCATTTTGATTTCGAAATAATAGAAAAAGTTCTTGATGTATCATGCCTATCATATTTGAAAAATTATAAGACAAGTCATTCTTTAGGTAAAGTCTACAATCGAAGAATTAAAGAGCGTATCTGTGAGCTTAGCAAAGGATTAGCAGCAAGCTTAAATGAAGAAGAATTTAAAGAAGTCATCACAAGCTTTTATAAGGATTTTGGAGTGGGTAAACTTGGCCTTAACAAAGCATTTCGAATCGAACATATAGATAGCGAGACAAGGCTTGTTCCCATTACGAATATATGCCATGTTCACCTAGATGATTTAGTGGGATATGAACTACAAAAGAAAAAACTTATTGCCAATACAGAGGCATTTGTAAAAGGGAAAAAGGCAAATAACTGCTTGTTATTTGGAGATGCGGGTACAGGTAAATCAACTAGTGTTAAGGCTATTTTAAATGAGTATTATGAGCAAGGACTTAGGATGATTGAAATCTATAAGCATCAGTTTCAAGATTTGACTTCCATCATTGCACAGATAAAGAATCGAAATTATAAGTTTATAATATTTATGGATGATTTATCTTTTGAGGAATTTGAAGTAGAATACAAATATTTAAAAGCAGTGATAGAGGGCGGATTAGAAAAGAGACCTGATAATGTGCTTATCTATGCGACTTCTAACAGAAGGCATCTGGTAAGGGAAAAATTCAGTGATAAAGAAGAGCGTAGGGATGACTTACATTCCTCTGATACCGTACAAGAAAAATTATCCTTGGCATATCGATTTGGTGTTTCCATATTTTTTGTTGCACCAGATAAGAAGGAATATATGAACATTGTGGATGTTTTAGCAAAAAAATATAGCCTTGAAATTCCAAAAGAAGAACTTTTTTTAGAAGCAAACAAATGGGAGTTGAGTCATGGAGGCTTGTCAGGGAGAACGGCTCAACAATTCATAGATTATTTATTAGGTAAGTACTAATGAGATAGAGTTTCGAAAAAGGAGGAAGCCTATGAATATCACTACGTTTGCGGCAATCGATATAGGCTCATATGAAGTCGGAATGAAGATATTTGAATTATCTTCTAAATCTGGCATGAAGCAAATTGATTTTATCAGACATCGTATTGAACTTGGGAAAGATACCTATGTTTTAGGTAAGATTGGTTGTGACTTAACCGATCGACTGTGTGAAGTACTATGTGATTTTACCAAAATAATGAAAAGCTATCAGGTAGATGCTTATCGAGCATGTGCAACAAGTGCTGTTAGAGAAGCAAAGAATACCATTATGCTTTTGGATCAGATTAGGCTAAGAACGGGAATTGTAGTAGAAGTATTGAGTAATTCAGAGCAAAGATTTCTTAGATACAAATCGATTGCGTATCAAGTCGACCATTTTGAGAGAATTATTCAGACTGGAACAGCCATTCTTGATGTAGGGGGAGGGAGCAGTCAATTCTCTCTTTATGATAAGGACAAATTAATAGCGACGCAAAATATTAGGCTGGGTTCACTTAGAATTCGAGAAAAGCTTGCTGGACTTAGAAAATATACAACGAATATACCAGCATTAGTGGAAGAGTTAATTGATAGTGACATATCAAACCTCTACTTACAATACATTAAGAACTATACAATAAAGAATATTATAGTGGTTGGAGATTATATTAACTACTTTCAATCCGATAAAAGTGGGTTTCTAACGCGCGAGAAGTTTATTAATTCCTGCGAAAAGCTATTTTTACTGTCTACGGATGAAATTGCTGTAAAACTAGGAATACCTGCCGAAGATGCAACCTTATTAATTCCTTCTTTAATGATATACAAACGAGTGATAGAAAAGACAGGGGCTGAAAATATCTGGACGCCTGGTGTTAAGTTATCCGATGGAATTGCATATGATTATGCCGAGAATAATAAAATAATAAAAGTGAAGCATGACTTTGAGCATGATATCATTGCAGCAGCTCGAAATATTGGAAAGCGTTATATTAATAACAAAGAGCATATACAGATGTTAGAGGAACTGGCTCTTAAAATATTTGATCGCACAGTCAAGATACATGGAATGAGTAAGCGAGAAAGACTTCTTTTACAAATTGCAGTAATCTTGCATGATTGTGGGAAATACATTAGTTTGTCTTCCTTTGCGGAATGTTCGTATAATATAATAATGGCTACAGAAATCATAGGACTTTCGCATCTGGAGCGTGAAATTATTGCAAATGTAGTAAAGTTTAATACAACGGAATTTGTGTATTATGATGAACTTGCTGGAAAATTCGATAGACAAAGTTATATTTTATTGGAAAAGATTACGGCTATACTTAGAGTTGCCAATGCACTTGACAGAAGCCATAGGCAAAAATTTAAAAATGTAAAAATTACATTAAATGAAAAAGAACTTGTTTTAACCCTTGATACCATGAGTAATGTTTTATTGGAGAAGGGGTTATTTAAAGAAAAAGCCGAATTTTTTGAAGAGGTTTTTAGTATAAAACCTGTAATTCAGCAAAAAAAGAAATTTGAATAACGACTTTAGGAAGATTACAAGTGATTGGAGGGAAATAAATGGAAGAGCTAGAATACAATAATCCACTTTTTTATCAGAACAGAGAACTAAGTTGGATTAGCTTTAATAAAAGAGTTTTAAGTGAAGCAAGAGACAAAAGTAATCCATTATTTGAAAGACTTAAGTTCTTAAGTATCACAGCTTCCAACTTAGATGAGTTCGTTATGATTCGTGTAGCTTCCTTAAAAGACATGGTTCATGCAGGATATAAAAAAACAGATATTGCTGGGATGACACCTTTGGAACAATTAAAACAAATCAATGAAGCGATGCATGAATTAGTGAATTTACAATATTCCACTTATAATCGTTCTTTACTTCCAATGTTGAAGAAGAATGGAATTAAGGTGATAAAGGCACACGAAGAGCTTTCGAAACAACAAGGAGAATTTGTGGATGAATACTTTAAAGAAAATGTCTATCCCGTTTTGACACCTATGGCGGTCGATTCCTCCAGACCGTTTCCGTTAATTCGAAACAAAACATTAAACATTGCAGCACTTCTTAAGAAGAAAAAAGAAAAAGAAGAGTTAGAATTTGCCACTGTTCAGGTTCCGTCAGTTTTACCTAGAGTAGTTAAATTACCAACGGGTAAGAAAGGGGAACAAGTGGTCATTACATTAGAAGAAATCATTGAAAGAAATATGGATAAACTATTTCTTAATTATGATGTAATCTGCGCACATCCTTATCGTATTATGCGTAACGCTGATTTAACGATTGATGAAGATGAAGCCTCTGATTTGCTAAAAGAAATTCAGAAACAACTTAAAAAAAGGCAATGGGGAGAGGCGATTCGTCTTGAGGTGGAGGATGAAATTGATAAGAGATTACTTTTGGTTTTGCAAGAGGAACTAGAAATTAGTGAAGATGATATTTATATGATTAATGGTCCCCTAGATTTGACTTTTTTAATGAAGATGTATAGCTTTGAAGGCTATGAAAATCTCAAGACACCGAAGTATCAACCGCAACCAGTAAAAGGAATGACACTGGAGGAGGATATCTTTACACAAATAAGACGAGGAGATATTTTACTTCACCATCCATATCAGACCTTTGACCCTGTGGTAGATTTTATAAAATCAGCTGCAAAAGATCCAAAGGTTTTGGCAATCAAACAAACTCTTTACCGTGTAAGTGGGAATTCTCCAATCATTGAAGCGCTAGCGCAAGCAGCGGAAAATGGAAAACAAGTATCGGTTTTGGTTGAATTAAAGGCACGCTTTGATGAAGAAAATAATATTGTTTGGGCAAAAATGCTTGAAAAAGCTGGATGTCATGTTATATATGGTCTAGTTGGTTTAAAGACACATAGTAAAATTACGTTAATTGTTCGTAAGGAAGAAGATGGAATCCGAAGATATGTTCATCTTGGAACAGGAAATTACAACGATTCTACAGCAAGAATTTATACCGATCTAGGATTATTTACATGTGCTGAGGCGTTTGGCGAAGATGCTACGGCTGTCTTTAACATGCTTTCTGGTTATTCTGAACCATTATCATGGAATAAGTTGTCTTTGGCGCCTATTTGGCTTAGAAATAAGTTTATTTATCTAATTAGACGAGAGACAGAAAATGCTAAATTAGGAAAAAAAGCACACATCATTGCTAAAATGAATTCTTTATGTGACAAAGAAATCATTCTTGAACTTTATAAAGCGTCTGCAGCAGGTGTAAAAATTGAATTGATTGTAAGGGGAATTTGTTGTCTGAAAGTTGGAATTGAAGGTGTGAGTGAGAATATCACGGTACGTTCGATTGTAGGAAATTTCTTAGAGCATAGCCGTATCTTTTATTTTTACCATAATGGTATGGAAGAAGTATATATGGGAAGTGCAGATTGGATGCCAAGAAATTTAGATCGACGTGTTGAAATCTTATTTCCAGTAGATGATGAAAAACTAAAAAAGGAAGTGATTAAGATTTTACAATTTCAACTAGAAGACAATGTAAAAGCCCATCTTCTTAATGTTGATGGAACGTATGAAAAAGTTGATCGTAGGGGGAAGCAAAAATTTAATTCTCAAGATTATTTTTGTCAGGAAGCAGTTAAGGCAGGAAAAGCAAAAGAGGATAATCGTGTCAATAGAGTTTTCATACCTAAAGAAGGGATATAAGTAAAAAAAGGAAAGTTGGATACAAATGGCGAAAGCTTTATATATATCAGAAAAACCAAGTGTTGCACAAGAATTTGCAAAAGCACTTAAATTAAAAACAAGAAAACAAGATGGCTATTTAGAGGCGGAAGAAGCTGTGATTACATGGTGTGTAGGGCATTTAGTAACGATGAGCTATCCAGAAGAATACGATGAGAAACTAAAAAAGTGGAGTCTAGAGACTTTACCTTTTATTCCAAAAGAATTTAAGTATGAAGTGATTGAAAATGTAAAGAAACAGTTTCATACCGTGCAAAACTTATTGCACCGAGAAGATATTGATACCATCTATGTTTGTACGGACTCTGGACGAGAAGGAGAATACATTTACCGTCTTGTAGAGCAAAAAGCACAGGTACAGGGTAAGGTTCGTAAGCGAGTATGGATAGATTCCCAGACAGAAGAAGAAATTCTAAAAGGAATTCATACAGCGAAAGATTTATCGGAATATGATAATTTAGCGAATGCTGCTTACCTTAGGGCAAAAGAAGATTACTTGATGGGAATCAATTTTTCAAGGCTATTGTCTTTAAAGTATGGAAATGCCATTGCCAATTATTTGAATGAACGTTACTGTGTTATATCCGTTGGACGAGTTATGACCTGTGTACTTGGAATGATTGTGCGTAGAGAAAGGGAAATACGAGAATTTGTAAAAACTCCTTTTTTTAGAGTTCTTGGTACCTTTGATTGCAGTGGAAAAGATTTGGAGGCAGAGTGGAAAGCAGTTGCGGGTTCAAAATATTTTGAAAGTCCAAAGCTTTACAAAGAAAATGGATTCAAGTCAATAGAAGATGCAAAGGAACTAATCTCGCATTTAAACAGTGAACCTCCAGTAATTGGAGAAATTGCAAATATAGAAAAAAAGAAAGAAAATAAAAATCCCCCTTTGTTGTATAATCTTGCAGAACTTCAAAATGACTGTTCTAAAATGTTTAAGATTAGTCCAGATGAGACTCTTCGTATTGTGCAAGAACTCTATGAAAAGAAGCTAGTGACCTATCCAAGAACGGATGCAAGAGTTTTATCAAGTGCCGTTGCAAAAGAAATATATAAAAATATTAGTGGACTAAAAGCGTATGAGCATGCGAGTGTATTTGCAGAAGAAATTCTTTCGAGTGGTTCTTATAAAAAAATTGGTAACAGTCGTTATGTAAATGATAAGCAAATTACAGACCATTATGCGATTGTGCCAACGGGGCAGGGATTAAGTGCCCTTCGTGCGATTCCACCAACTGCTTTAAAGGTATACGAAACCATTGTTAGAAGATTTCTTAGTATCTTTTATCCACCAGCCGTTTATCAAAAGATTTCAATCACTACAAAAGTAAAGGAAGAAAGCTTATTTGCTAACTTTAAGATTATGTTGGAGGAAGGTTATTTAAAGGTTGTCCCAAATTCTTTTGATAAAAAACGAGAAGATACTGGAGAGGACTCAAAATACGATGCAGAAATGATTGAAGTGGTTAAGACGCTTAAAAAAGGTGGTAAGATGCCTATAAAAGAATTTAATATAAAAGAGGGAGAAACGTCACCTCCTAAAAGATATAATTCTGGTTCTATTATTTTAGCAATGGAAAATGCAGGTCAACTGATTGAAGATGAGGAGTTAAGAGCCCAAATCAAAGGAAGTGGTATTGGAACAAGTGCAACGCGTGCAGAGATACTAAAGAAATTGGTTAATAATAAATACATGGCACTAAATAAAAAAACACAGATATTAACACCTACCCAGCTTGGTGAGATGATTTATGATGTTGTGAATTCATCCATACGTTCTTTGTTGAATCCAGAGTTAACAGCAAGTTGGGAAAAAGGATTAACTTATGTTGCAAATGGAGAAATTTCTTCGGAAGAATATATGGAGAAATTAGAGAAATTTATTGTAAGTAGAACAGCTGGGGTATTAGGTCTTAATAACCAATATCAGTTAAGAGCATGTTTTGATTACATAGCAAAAAATTATAAATAAGATAGGAACGGAGAGATTAGAATGGAAGGTTTAAAAATAAGACATTTGTATGATTTAAACGAAACAATTGCAAAAGATTTATTTGAAGGAATTACATATCCATGGGAAGCGCTTCCTAAAATTGGCGCATTTATCATGCAATTAGGAGAATCCTTAGATCCTAATGAGTATGAAAAAATAGATGATAGTGTATGGGTTGCAAAAACAGCAAAGATTGCAAAAAGTGCATGCATCAATGGACCGGCGATTATTGGGAAGGATGCAGAGGTAAGGCACTGTGCATTTATTAGAGGAAACGCGATTGTAGGGGAAGGAGCTGTGGTAGGCAATTCTACCGAGCTAAAGAATGTGGTGTTATTTAATAAGGTACAAGTACCTCATTATAACTATGTAGGAGATTCCATACTTGGATACAAAGCACATATGGGCGCTGGATCAATCACTTCCAATGTAAAGTCTGATAAAAAGCTAGTTACGATAAAGTCAGTAGGAAAAACAATTGAGACTGGCCTTAAGAAGTTTGGAGCGATGCTTGGTGACCGTGTTGAAATTGGCTGTAACAGTGTATTAAATCCAGGAACTGTTGTTGGAAGAGACAGCAATGTGTATCCGCTTTCTTCAGTGAGAGGATATGTCAGTGAGAATAGTATATTCAAAAAACAAGAGGATATTGTAAAAAAAGAAGATTAAATAACAGGTAGCAAACTGTAACCACAAGGAGCAGTTTGCTACCTGTTGTTTTATTTTTCGAGGTAGAGTACGAATTAAGTGTCTGCAAATATTATTATATTGATTGACAATTAACTTAAAATATATTATTGTATTAAGAGAGTAATACAATAATACAATTTATTATTACATATAGTTTTCTTTTAAATTTAATTAGTGAGGGATAAAAATGTTAGAGATAAAAAACTTAACTAAAAAATATGGAAAAATGTTAGCGGTAGAAGATGTAAGCTTTACAATTCCAGACGGGCAAGTGGGGATATTATTAGGGCCAAATGGAGCTGGTAAATCAACCATTATAAAAAGTATTGCAGGACTTTTGAAATTTCAAGGAACTGTATTAATCCAACAGATACCATCAAGAGAAATTGATGCAAAGAAAATATTTGCTTATGTTCCAGAGATGCCAGCTATGTTTGAAGCGTTAACGGTAAGAGAACACTTGGAATACATTTGTAAAGCATATGATGTTTCAGATTCAGAACATTATATGGAAGAATTACTGGAGCGTTTTGAATTAACAGATAAACAGGATAAACTAGGAAATGAATTATCAAAAGGGATGATGCAAAAGGTTAGTATATGTTGTGCCCTAATGATTAAACCCAAAGTTATCTTATTTGATGAACCCATGGTAGGGCTTGATCCAAAAGCCATTAAAGAACTAAAAGAGACCATACAGGAATTAAAAAATAATAACATTACTGTTTTGGTAAGTACTCATATGCTTGATATGGTAAAGGATTTATGGGATATTATGTTTATCATGAATAAGGGAAAAATTGTTGGCGAATATCTTAAAAAAGATACCAATGATAAAGACATTGATGATATTTTCTTTGAGATAACAGGTGGTGAAGCATAATGAGAGTACTTTTATATTTATTTGTAAAAACCACAAAAAATAGAATTAAAAAATCTTTAAAAAAACCAGCTACCTATTTATGGGCTGTTTTTGCAGTGGCTTATATTGCTATGATTGTTGGTTCGTTGGGAACTTTAATCGACACGATGAAGCTAGGGAATCCGCAAGGATATACCTTAATTGCATCCCTTGGAATTTTTTTCTTCTTGCCTGCCAATATTGTTACTTATGCAAAAAGAAAGGGTTTGATTTTTAAACAAAGTGAAGTACACTTTGTTTTTCCGTCACCAGTAAGTCCAAAATGGGTTTTATTGTATGCAAAGATTAAGCAGATTTTGTTGGCATTGTTATTAAATAGTATAATAGCAGTAGTTGGAGTGATTTATTTTAATCTTTCCATCCTTCAGATGCTTTTATATTTTGTTCTGGCATTTGTAGTAGAATCCATATTAGAATGTAGTTTAACAATCATATTATATGGAAATGAGACATTATCAAAGAAGCATTTGACGTTATTGTGCAGAAGTTTATATTTAATTATTGCTGCACTACTTGGTTTTGGGGCTTATTTATTTTTTAAGTATCAAGCTTCATGGGAGATTGTTCAGTTGTTTTTATCTCATCCAGTCGTTCAAAGTGTGCCAATCATTGGTTGGAACATAGCCTTTTTAAGATTAATTATACTAGGTCCTACCACCTTAAATGTAATTGGTACCATTTTATATGTCTTGACAACGCTCGTATTATTTGTTATGGCTTATAAAATGAAATGTGGTGGAGAATATTACGAGGATGCGATGCAATTTGCAGATGATTATGCTGTAAGGATAGCAAAGAATAAAAAAGGAGAAATGGGTCTTCCTTTTAAACAAAAACTAGGAAAAGCAACCATTGTTTATAAAGGAAAGTATGCAAAGGCAATATTTTACAGACAATTGCTGGAATATAAAAAGAATCGTTTCTTTATATTTGGAGTCGTTTCGCTTGTAAATTTAATTGCTGGTGTGGCAATTGCAGTGTTTGGATATTATAATTATGACGAGGTAAAAGAGATGTCTGCATTTATCATTCCTGGTGTAAGTGCTTATATTACTTTTATTTTTAGCGGCTACGCAACGAAATGGGGAAAGGAAATAAGTCATCCATATACCTTTTTGCTTCCTGATTCGCCAGCTAGAAAATTATGGTATGCGACATTAGTAGAGCACATTAGGGCTCTCGTTGATGGAGCATTAATTACAATACCAGCCTCCATTTTTCTTCGACTTAATTTAATTCAAATTATATTATCTATTTTGGTATATATGTGTCTTCAAGCAAACAAATTATATTTAAATGTTGTTACAGATGCTGTAATACAAAGATTCCTTGGAACGGTTGGAAAACAAATGTTTCGAGTGTTTGTACAAGGAATGATTATTGGAATATGTGCTCTTAGTGCAGTATTAGGAGGTGCTTTCTTTCGTATAGAAGTAGGGTATCTATTTATGATTATAATATCAGTGGCAATCACAGCACTTTTGGCTGTCATTGCTTCAAAATCCTTTGAAAATATGGAGAGTATAGAATAGGTGATAATTTATGAAGTGGATAGTTGATATAAAAAATATGACAGGAAAAGATAAGCTTACAAGACGATTTATTCGTCTTGAGCTATTTCTTTACTTATTATTTTTGGTGCTTGATTTATTACAAATAGCGAATACGCTATCGAATATATTGAAATACATTTCGATATGGCTCTGTCTTATTTTTTTTGCTTTAACCTATACAAAAATAAAGAACAATAAAAGAGCCCTCATGCTTGGTATTTTATTATTTACAGTAATAGCGGATACATTTTTACTATTTACGAATCGTTTTGAATATGGCATTTTATCCTTTATCATAGTTCAAATACTTTATTCTCGTAAGATTAAGGCAACTTGTATGGATGGATGCAAGTTATATATGATAGAGATACTTTCAGTTACTTTTATATGGAATATATTGATATTAGTTTTGAAAAATGAGATAAATTTAACTCCAGTTATCGCATTAGCTGGTTTGTATTTTTTGCTTTTTACGGGAAATTTAATTCGGATATGGATTCAAGTAAATAAAAATAGGAATATAGAGGAGAATATCATAACCAGACAAACTACAATGCTAGCAATCGGACTTACTTTATTTTATTTATGTGATATTAACGTAGGTTTAAAATTTATACTTAATGACAGAGATTCTGGTTTTGCTCTCCTTAATTTACTAACGAGTGCAGTACAAAACCTAATTTGGTTTTTTTATTTGCCATCACAGGTAGTTTTAACATTGCAAGCAACAATATTTGATTAAAAAATATAATTATTTTCGAAATATAGCTTGCAATGTTTTACATAATATGTTAATATATCTTTTGTTCGGTTAACAAATCACGAATGAAAAATTTTTAATAATTTGCGGATGTGTCGGAATGGCAGACGAATCAGACTCAAAATCTGACGGGGGCAACCCCGTGTGGGTTCAAGTCCCACTATCCGCAGTAAGTTGTCAGGCAGAAATGGATGTAAATTTGTATCTATTTTTGCCTGACTTTTTATGGCTGTGGGACAGTTACAGGTGGTTGAAATGCCAAAAGGACTAAAGCAGTATCTTGTAGATGAAAATATTGCATTTCAAGATAGTTATAGCTTTCAACTTGTATCTGATTCTATTTTTGAACAAAGTTATATCTTAGCTCTAAATAAAGAAATCTTTCATATTCCTGATAGTGGCTATGAAATTATTCTTACGATACCAGAATCCAAATATTCTGCTGAAGAATATAAAATTTTAGAAGTAAAATCTTATGCAGATGTAAATACAAAAGCTATTATGTCTACTCTATGTGAAGGGGAAGGTTATTTATTTCTTGATTACACACAATATGATAATGAGGAAGCACCTATTACTGTTACCATCCTTAACCGACCTGAATACTTAGAAACTATATTAACCGTAAGTACAAAATAACCATACTTAGTCTATAGTATTTGCACATAATATGAATTAATTTCAAAAGTACAAGATGCCGCCAGCAATGGTGGCATTTTTTAGAATTTATAATATTCATTATTTATAAATCCTGTTACTAAAACATTATCTTAACAACTTTCGTAAAAATTGTTTTAAATTTATTTATTTTAGTGTATAGTAATTATGTATAATTTGAAGTAGCAATAGGTGAAGTAGTGAGGCTTATCATGGAATGTAAAGAAGTACAAAAATTAATTACAAAATATATTGCAAAGGATATGAATGATAAAGAATTAGAACATTTTCTTAATCATATTGAAAATTGCAAAGAATGTTATGAGGAATTAGAAATCAATTATACGATTTACGCAGCTTTGATGCAATTGGATGATAATCCTGGGGCTTCTTATGACATGAGTGCCATGCTTTTAGAACAATTAAAAGCATCTAAAAAGTATATAATAAGAAAAAAAGCATTTGAACAATTCAAAAATGCGCTGTATACGGCAGCTATGGTAGCACTTATTATAGTAGTGATAATACAAATTAGGTTATGGATTTAAAATAAATTTAATGGAGAAAACAAAATGAAAGAAAAAATCGTCTTAATAGATGGGCATAGCATCTTAAATAGAGCATTCTATGGAGTTCCAGATTTAACAAATAGTAGCGGATTTCATACCAATGCAATCTATGGATTTTTAAATATCATGTTTAAGATTTTAGCAGAAGAAACACCAAAGTACCTTACGGTTGCATTCGATGTGCATGCCCCTACGTTTCGCCATGAAATGTATGCAGAATATAAAGGGACAAGAAAGCAAATGCCAGAGGAATTAAGAGAACAGGTTCCAGTTATGAAAAAGGTCTTAAGGGCAATGGGGATTAAGATTATAGAACAAGCTGGACTTGAAGCAGATGATTTACTTGGAACCATTGCAAAACGTTCGGCAAAGCAGGGCTTAGAAGTATCTGTTATATCTGGAGACAGAGATTTGCTGCAATTGGCGGAAGAGGACATTAAGATAAGAATCCCTAAAACCAAACGAGGAACAACTGAAATAGAGGATTATAATGCAAAAGATGTATTGGAAAAATATCAGGTAACGCCAAAACAATTCATAGAATTAAAGGCCTTGATGGGAGATGCATCCGATAATATACCAGGGGTACCAGGGATTGGAGAGAAAACAGCTACAAAGCTCATTGTTGAATATGGTGATATTGAGAATGCTTATGCGCATGTAGAGGATATTAAGCCAAATAAAGCAAAAGAAGCATTAAGAGATCATTTTGATAAAGCAAAATTAAGTAAGATTTTGGCAACAATTAACATTGATTGTGACATTGACTTTTCCTTGATGGAAGCAGAAATTGGCAATGTCTATACCGATGATGCTTATCATTTGTTTAAAGAATTAGAATTTAAGAATCTGTTGAATCGATTTGAAGCACCAGTAAGTCAAGATAATAACTTAGAAGAAGCGTTTTCACTTATTACTTCCTTAGAAGAAGCAGAGAGTATTTTTGCAAAATTAAAAATGCAAAATCGAATTGGTATGAAGTTGTTACAAGATAACGGCTTAGTTGGAGTTTCCTTTACAAATGAAGCAAAGGAGAGTTACTTTATCGCAGTGGAAGGCTTTATTACAAAGCAGTATTTGCTGGATAAAACAAATGAGGTTTTAAGAAATGTAAAGTATGTTGCAACGATTGGTTTAAAAGAACAACTTTCTTTGATTGAGGTAGACGATTCGAATAAATATTTTGATATAGAAATTGGTGCATATCTCATTAATCCTATGAATCCAGTATATCATTTTACAGATATTGGAAAGGAAATTCTAGGTCTTATGTTACCGGAAAAGGAAGAAATTCTAGGTAAATTGGCATTTCATAGTGCTTACGAACAGATGCCAAACGAATTGTGCAAGGTAGCCTGTTATATGAGTTATGTGGCATTTTCTGCGGCTCCTTTGATTGAAGATAAATTAAAGTCAATCGGTGAGTGGGATTTATTCAAAGAGATAGAAATGCCATTAATATTTACTTTGTATGATATGGAGAAGGAAGGAATTGCAGTTGAAAAGGAATCGCTTAAAGAGTATGGCGATCAATTAAGCATTCGTATTGCAGAGCTTGAGAAGCAGATTTATTCTATGGCAAATGTGGAATTTAATATTAATTCCCCAAAACAATTAGGGGAAGTATTGTTTGGACAATTAGGACTTCCTTACGGTAAAAAGACAAAAACAGGTTATTCTACAGCCGCTGATGTTTTAGAAAAGCTTGCTCCAGAATATGAAATTGTAGCATATATTCTAGAATATAGACAGTTAGCAAAGTTAAAATCCACCTATGCAGATGGACTGGCGAATTACATTGCAGAAGATGGGAGAATTCATAGTAATTTTAAACAAACGATTGCTGCCACGGGAAGAATTAGTAGTACAGAACCAAATCTGCAAAACATTCCGATTCGTATGGAGCTTGGTAGATTGATACGTAAGGTCTTTATACCAAGAGAAGATTTCGTGTTTGTTGATGCAGACTATTCACAGATTGAATTAAGAGTACTGGCACATTTTTCAGCAGATCAAAAATTAATACAAGCTTATCAAGAGGAACAAGACATTCATAAAATAACAGCTTCAGAAGTATTTCATACACCACTAGAAGAGGTAACAAGTCTTCAAAGAAGGAATGCAAAGGCGGTTAACTTTGGTATCGTATATGGAATTAGTTCGTTTGGTCTAAGTCAGGATTTAAGTATCTCTAGAAAAGAAGCATCAGAATATATAGAAAAGTATTTTGAGACTTATCCAGGAGTTAAGAAATTTTTGGACGAAGCAGTTGCAAATGCAAAAGAAACGGGAGTTTCTACTACAATGTTTGGAAGAATTCGTCCAATACCAGAATTAAAGTCAAGTAATTTTATGCAAAGATCGTTTGGAGAGCGTGTTGCAATGAATGCACCGATTCAAGGAACCGCCGCTGACATTATTAAGATAGCTATGATTCGTGTCAATGAGCGATTAAAAGAAGAGAGATTACAATCAAAATTAATTTTACAAGTACATGATGAGTTATTAGTTGAGACGCATAAAGATGAAATCATTAAAGTAAAAGAAATACTAAAAGAAGAGATGCAAGGAGCAGCAAAACTACTTGTACCATTAGAAATAGATATGAATACTGGCAATAACTGGTACGAGACAAAGTAAGGTGTTAAGATGAAGATAATTGGAATTACAGGCGGTATCGGAGCAGGTAAAAGTAGTGTATTAAATTATATACAAAAAAACTATAACGCCAGAGTGATAATGGCAGATCAGGTTGCTCATATGCTTGAGGAGCCTGGTCAGTCTTGCTACTATTCGATTGTCGAGGAGTTTGGAAGTAATATACTAAATGCAGATATGACAATCAATAGACAACGTCTGGCTCACATCGTTTTTGAAGATGAAAAGAAACGACTCAAGTTAAATGCCATTGTTCATCCAAAAGTGAAGGAATATATTGTAGGAGAAATCAAGAGAGAAAGAGAAAAAGGGAAACTTTCATTTTTCATTATAGAAGCGGCGTTGTTATTAGAAGATAGATATGATTTGATATGTGATGAAGTATGGTATATTTATGCGCATGCAGACATAAGAAGGCAACGTTTGAAAATGGCAAGAGGTTATAGTGATGACAAAATTGATTACATCATGAAAAGCCAGCTAACAGAAGAGGACTTTCGAAAGAAATGTACGGTTGTAATAGACAACAATAGTAAAGAATATGATACACAGATACAAATAGATGAGGCATTAAGGGAGGAGCATTAAATTGGCAGATATGGTTAAGTATCCACAACATTTAGTTTTTGGACTCGATATAGGGACAAGAAGTATTGTAGGAACCGTAGGGTATAAGGAGAGGGACAAATTTAATGTAGTAGCTCAATATGTAAAAGAACATGATACCCGTGCAATGATGGATGGTCAGATTCATGACATCAATAAAGTTGGCGAAACAATATCCATTGTAAAAAAACAGTTAGAAAAACAAATTGGCCGCCAGCTATCACAAGTTTGTATTGCTGCTGCGGGACGAGTACTTAGAACGGTTACAGTAACAACTGAGTATGAGTTTGGAGAAGAAACCTTAATCAATCAAGAGCATATTTACTCATTGGATTCGCTGGGAGTTGAGAAGGCACATGATGTAATTCGTGCAAACAACGATACAGGTATTAATTTTTATTGTGTAGGATATACAGTTGTAAAATATTACCTAAATAATTATATCATTGGTAACCTTGAGAACCACAAAGCAAATAAAATTGGGGCTGAAATAATCGCTACTTTTTTGCCAGAAGAGGTGGTATCTGGTTTAAATACAGCAGTTGGAATAGCGGATCTAGAAGTCGCGAACCTAACATTAGAGCCGATTGCCGCTATTAATATTGCAATTCCACAGGTATATCGTATGTTAAATATCGCGTTGGTGGATGTGGGAGCAGGAACCTCAGATATTTCTATTACTAAAGATGGAAGTATTATTGCATATGGAATGATTCCAAGAGCGGGAGACGAATTAACAGAAGTCATCGCAAGACATTGTCTGATTGATTTTAAGACAGCAGAAAAAATAAAGTTTGAGCTGGGAACAAGAAAAAAGACCATTACATACAAAGATATTATGGGCAATAAGATAAAGGTTGAGCAAAAAGAGTTACAAGATATGGTAAGGCCTATGGTAGAAGAGGTTACAAAGGAAATCGCAGATAAAATCATTGAACTAAACGGTGGAAAGACAGTAAGTGCAGTTTTTGTAGTTGGTGGTGGTGGTAAAATAAGTGGATTTATAGAAAGTCTTTCTGTTTTTTTAGGACTTCCAAAAGAAAGGGTTGCACTTCGTGGAGAAGAAGTATTAGGAGATGTTAATTTCTTTCAAGAGAATATTAAAAAAGATCCATTATTGGTAACACCAGTTGGAATTTGTTTGAACTTTTATGACCAGAAGAATAATTTTATTTTTGTTAACTTTAATGGCGAAAGAATAAAGTTATATAATAACAACCGTTTAACCATTGTTGATGTTGCCATTCAGACTGGTTTCCCTAACGAGGAGTTATTTCCAAGAAGAGGAAAGGAATTAAACTTTACGATAAATGGGAAAAAACGTATGATACGTGGTCAGCTAGGTGAAGCGGCTATTGTTACATTAAATGGTAATCCAGTTGGTATTAATACTAGAATAGAAGCAAATGATAAAATTCAAATCATTGGATCAACCGCTGGAAAAGATGCAGAACTTACAATCGAAAAAATACCTGAATATCATAATACCATTGATATTATTGTCGATGGCAAAAAGGTAAAATGCCCTCAATACGCACAAGTGAATGGACAAATTGTTTCAAACTATTATAACATACAAGAAAATGATGACATAGTTATGAGAAATTATTACACAGTAGCCCAGATTCTTGCATTTATGGACATTGAAATAGAGCAAGATGTAGAATTGTTCGTCAATAATAATCCTGCGGATTTGGATGAAAAAGTATATGAGAATTTTTCTATCTCTTTAAAAAAAATAAATGACGTTGATTTTATGGAAGAAGTAAGCTGTGTGAAAGAAGTTAGCCAAGATATGGAACAAAGTAAGATGGATAAAATAGAAAGCGATGTAATCGTTCAAGATTCTTCAAAAGCAAATCAGAGTGAACCAACGCAGATTTCTTTGGATGTTACGGTTAATAATAAATTGGTTACATTAAAGGGAAAGAGCAAATATGTGTTTGTAGATATTTTTGATTGGATCGATTTTGATTTGAGAAGTTCAAGAGGCAGAGAAATTGTAACATTGTTAAACGGAGAAAAGGCAAAATATACACAAGAGCTAAATTCTTTGGATGTAATTGAAATTTATTGGAAGGAATAGATCAAAGTGAATTCTGCAAAACTTTTTAAAATTCATGCACAGATTGCCAAGATTCGTATTTTGTTTATAACTGTTTTTATAGTTTTATATGTATTAGGTGTATTTGCTAATATATGGGAATATAATTTATCCCGTTTAATATTTTCAAGAGTTTTTATTATTGTATTGGTAGGTTGCGACTATATATTTGCATGTTTTCGTTATAAATTTAATTTTCGAATCCTTCTAGGAATTCGAATTCCAATGGCTATGTGGGCTTTAGCAAACGTAGTCTTAAGTCAAATACCATATATTGCGGCTTTATTTATGTTATATTTTGTGATTCTCTTGGTACAAGTATTGTACTTAACAAACGTCGTAAGATTGCGAGATAAATTGTTATTATTTTATATCACAACAATTCCAATGTTTATAACGGCATGCACTCGGATTATATTATTGAAAAGCGTAGATGCAATGATACAAGGTATAATTTTTTACCTCATCTTGGTCGCTTATATGACATTATTTATTATAATAACATCTCAAGTTTTTGCGGAAAATAATCTGGAATTAGAAAAATTAAAAACGGAATTAAAGAAAGTCAAGCAAAGTACTAGACAGGAGATGAATAGTCAAGGTTTCCCAAAAGATAATGTGTATGAAAAACTTAGTCACGAAAATACAGAGATGTTAATAGAGAATTTGATTCAACAGTATATTTCATCATCCTTGGAGATTTCAAATCTAATGAAATTAATATTGGAAAGTCTGTCAGAGGCATTGGTTGTTAATTTGTGCAGTATTATTGTAAAAGTCGAGCATGAAGATACCTATCAGTATAATTCGAGGGCAATATGTAATTGTATTGATTTGGATTATTTTAATTCATATATCGAAAATGGAAGCTTGGTGGAACGTTTTAAGAAGTTTCGAGAGCCATATGTAGACAATGCAGTAAAGACTGGAGAATATGATTTTTTATCTGGCGCAGAGATACAATCATTACTCATTTATCCTCTTATGAATGAGGGAGATTGGCTTGGTATGCTTGTAATAGGAAAGGATAAAAATAATTATTTTGTAGATAATATGTCTTTTTTCGAGAGAGTAAGTACACAATTTTCCATTGCACTTATGAATGCTAGAATTTATACTAAGATGGAAAATATGGCGATGAAGGACGGCTTGACTGGAATTTACAATCGAACGTATATGATTCAAAAAGTCAATGAATACATATCCAATGTAGTTTTAAATAAGAGCCCGTTAGCTGTCATATTATTTGATATTGATAAGTTTAAAAAAGTAAATGATACATATGGACATTTGTTTGGCGATGAAGTCATCCGAGTATGCGCTAATTTGGCAAAGGATATTGCAGAAAAACACAATGGATTTGCGGCTCGTTATGGAGGAGAAGAATTTGTAATGGTATGTAAGCCTCTCTCGATACAAGAACTAAGGGATTTAACAAATATGTTACATTCTAGGATTAAGCAAACGGAGGTGTCTTATCGAGGGAGTACACTTTTTTTCAATGTAAGCATTGGAGTTGCAGCTTATCCTGCTACTTGTGATAATCCAGCTGAACTTATAGATAGGGCAGATAAAGCAATGTACCATTCCAAGATAAGCGGAAGAGGACGAATTACTTTTGATGGTGAATATGTACCACAATAAAAGGAAGAATTGCAGAGAGCAATTGAACAGTTGGAGGATAAAATGAGATTATGTAGTATAACAAGTGGAAGTAGTGGAAACTGCATTTATGTTGGAGCAGATAACACTCACTTGATAATAGATACAGGAATAAGTGGAAAAAGAATAGAAAATGGTCTAAACCAAATTGGACTAAAAACAGCTGATATGAACGGAATTCTTATTACCCATGAACATTCAGACCATATCAGCGGACTAGGGGTTCTTGCAAGGCGATATGGAATTCCAATTTATGCAACCAAAGGTACGATATATGAGATTAAAAAAAGTAAATCAGTAGGAGCAATTCCAGATGATTTGTTTCAAGAAATACAAGAAGATACAGAATTTATGATAAATGAACTTACGGTTCATCCTTTTTCAGTTTCTCATGATGCGGCACAACCGGTAGCCTATCGAATTAGTCGAGAAGATAAATCAATAGCCATTGCGACCGATTTAGGAAAATATGATGATTATACTATAGACAACTTAAAGGATTTAGATGTATTATTATTAGAAGCCAATCACGATATCAATATGCTTCAGGTTGGTTCATATCCATATTATTTGAAGCAGAGGATATTGGGGGATAGGGGACATTTATCCAACGAACTTTCTGGAAGATTACTTTGCAAGCTAATAAGTGATAAGCTAAAGGCTGTGGTGTTAGGGCATTTAAGCCAAGAAAACAATTATGAAGAGCTTGCTTATGAAACTGTAAGATTAGAGATTTCCATGGGAGAAGCAGCCTATAACCCAGATGATTTTTATATTACCGTGGCAAAGAGAGATTGTATTTCTGAATTAATTACGATATAACATATTGTATAAATTCAAAAAATATTGCATAATGATACCTATCACAAGCATGTGATTGATATAAAGCTAGTAAGTGAATAAGAGGAGATTAACATGAAAAAAACAATTATAACAGTCGTTGGAAAAGATACCGTTGGTATTATCGCAAAAGTTTGTACTTATTTAGCAGAAAACAATATTAATATTTTGGATATTTCACAAACTATTGTACAAGATTACTTTAACATGATGATGATAGTAGATGCAAATAAATCAGCAAAGCCTTTTTCAGACATGGCGATGGAACTTGATAAAATTGGAGAAGACATTGGAGTAAAGATTACTTGTCAACTCGAAGATATTTTTAATAAAATGCACAGAATTTAATAACCGTTTGCCTAGTTAAAAGTTATCATTTGCGAAATAAGAATCAAATGGAAATGTTTATGAATGGAAAGGACTAAAAGCATGATTAATATATTTGAGGTCAATGAGACCAATAAAATGATAGAGCAGGAAAATCTAGACGTACGAACGATAACACTTGGAATCAGTTTGCTAGATTGTATTGATTCGGATTTGAATCAATTAAATGCAAAGATTTATGAAAAAATAACCACAACAGCAAAAGATTTAGTTAAAGTTGGTAATGAGATTGAAAAAGAGTTTGGAATCCCAGTTGTAAATAAAAGAATTTCTGTTACACCAATTGCATTAATTGGTGCTGCGGCTTGTAAAACGCCAGACGATTTTGTGACTATTGCAAAAACACTTGATAAAGCAGCAGTTGAAGTGGGAGTAAACTTGCTAGGTGGTTACTCTGCATTGGTATCAAAGGGAACAACGAAGGCTGATGAGTTACTGATTCGTTCCATTCCTAAGGCATTAGCAACAACACAGAGGGTATGTAGTTCTGTCAATCTAGGCTCTACAAAGACTGGTATTAATATGGATGCGGTTCGACTAATGGGTGAAATCATAATTGAGACAGCGCAGTTAACCAAGGATATTGATTCTGTTTCTTGTATGAAATTAGTGGTGTTTTGTAATGCACCAGATGATAATCCTTTTATGGCGGGAGCATTTCATGGTGTTACAGAATCCGATGCAATTATCAACGTAGGAGTAAGCGGTCCAGGTGTTGTAAAGACAGCGTTATCAAAGGTACGTGGTGAGAATTTTGAAGTACTATGTGAAACCATTAAAAAGACTGCATTTAAGGTAACAAGAGTAGGTCAATTAGTGGCACAGGAAGCTTCTAAACGCTTAAATATTCCATTTGGAATCGTTGACTTATCGTTAGCACCAACTCCTGCAATTGGTGACAGTGTTGCGGATATCCTTTGTGAAATCGGTTTGGAATACGCTGGAGCACCAGGAACCACGGCAGCACTTGCACTGTTAAATGATCAGGTAAAAAAAGGTGGCGTAATGGCATCCTCTTATGTTGGCGGTTTAAGTGGTGCATTTATTCCAGTCAGCGAAGACCAGGGAATGATAGATGCAGTTCAGGCAGGGGCTTTGACGTTAGAAAAATTAGAAGCTATGACTTGTGTATGCTCTGTTGGATTAGATATGATTGCAATTCCAGGAAATACAAAAGCGACGACGATTTCTGGAATCATAGCAGATGAAATGGCAATTGGAATGATAAATCAAAAAACAACAGCTGTAAGAATTATTCCAGTTGTTGGAAAAGATGTTGGAGAGACGGTTGAATTTGGCGGACTATTTGGATATGCTCCAATTATGCCAGTGAATCAATATTCCTGTGATGCGTTCGTTAATCGAAAAGGTAGAATTCCTGCACCAATTCATAGTTTTAAAAATTAAGAATCATAATATTAAAATTAAAAGAACGTCTAACTCACCACATTAGACGTTCTTTTGTTGTATGACGATTGAATTTAAAGTAGAATTAGTTTTTGTTTAAACTCATTCATAGGGGGACGATTAAATTTATGTGTTACAACACTTTGATAGACTTCGGTGGAAAAGATGTCTTGCTCAAGCATCAAGATGCCAAGTGGGTTTAATATCTTTTTATAGTTAGCTAATTTACTTATGATTGGAATTGTCGCGTTCTTTTTTATGGTTGATAATAATGCATGGGATGTTTTCTGAAAGCCAAGTATTCGAATGTATTGTGCATAGCCATTATCTGCATATTCTTTTGCTACATCAGTTTCTATATTTAACAGTATGTGAATCAAACTTCGGTTTATTCTTGTTAATGTATATTGCTTGTTTTTTAAAAGCTCCATAAAACTCTCTGCATTGATGAAATCACTTAAATGATTCCTAATAGCATTTGCTAAAGCCTCTGATACATCAAGATATTCGGAATAAGGCTTATCTTGTGCTAATAAAAGCTTGTATTTTAATAAAGAAGAAAAATCATTCATTTCAATTGGAAAAGTGATTTTATATTCTTTTGCTAAGATATGATAGACACTTGGAGGAATTTGATTTTTAAAACAATCCATGCCATTTAACTTTAAGGAAGAACGAATGGCAGAAGCAGAGCAAATTGTATCATGTAACTGCGTATCATGATATCCAGATACAATACGTTTGATTGTAACTGGTTTGATAGGACTGTTTAGTCTTTTAATTGCTTTGATATATTCAATCGCAAGAATGTTATTTGGTTCTGATAAAATGGTATCTAACTCAGTTTGAGAAGTAAAGTCTTTTTTCATGTACTGAAGCAAAGCCATCTTTCTAGCAACTGGAAAGACATATCCTTCTTTTAAAAAATGTTTTAAGGATTGTTTAAACTCCTTTGGTTCGTGTGTTAAAATCTCTGCAATATCTTCTAATTGTTTTATTTCCCCGCATTCACTTCCAAAGCATAAAGAGTTTATACAGCCCATCTGATGTAATAGGGATACGGCACCCAAAGCAAAGGACTCAGCGCTTGCTGTTGCAAAAACACTTGGTAACTCAATTACCAAATCTGCACCACATTTTAAAGCCATTTCAGTTCGCTTATATTTATCAATAATAGCAGGAGTTCCTCTTTGCAAGAAATTGCCACTCATAACTACTACGACATAGTCAGCGTTTGTTAATTTTTTAGCTAAGTTTATATGATGTAAATGTCCATTATGAAATGGATTATATTCCGTTATTAAACCGACAATGTTCATCGCATTATCTTTCCTTTCTTACTTTTTATAATAGGAAATACTTATAAATTACTATAACACAATAAAAAAATATATGTAAAGTATGTTGTTGTAATGAAATAAGTTGTATAATAGTATAAGATTAATTCACTAGATAAAGAAAGGAATTGTAAATGAACATATTATTTTTTTTGATACCAAAAAGCGACACTGCATACATATATAGTGATTTTTCTGTAAGACAAGCTTTGGAGAAGATGAAGCATTACAGGTATACAGCAATCCCAATGATTGATCGAGATGGTAAATACATAGGCACTGTGACGGAAGGTGATTTTTTGTGGGCACTTACCAATAAAATGGATAAGTTAAGCGATTTGGAGCATATTTCAGTTCTAGAGATAAAAAGAAGAGTGAATAACAGGCCTGTTAATATAGATGCAAACATTGAAGACTTGATTGACATGTCTTTATATCAGAACTTTATACCCGTTATTGATGATCAGGAAGTATTTATCGGGTTAGTTACTAGAAAAGATATCATACAATATTTGTGTAAAAAATGCTCTTTTGGAGTAAACTACAATAGTGTAATCGAACGAAAATAGTTTGTTAAAAATTTAATTAAATGTTCAAAATAAAATACTTCTTGTATACAATAAACATTAGTAGTATAATCAAGTTAAATGTGAACAAGTCATAATTCATGATAATAGATAGAAGGGGTTCTATTATTTGAGTGGGTTATGCTTTTTTACTGGATATCATAAATAACCTCATGAAAGAGGTAATAATAACAAGTTACACATGAAAGGAGTCATACCATAATGGGATTTATTGACACAATTAAAGCACGTGCAAAAGCAGATAAGAAGACTATTGTTTTGCCAGAAACTGAAGATCGTAGAACCTATGAGGCAGTTGCAACTATTTTAAAAGAAGGTATTGCAAATGTCATTTTAGTTGGTAGCGAAGCAGCAGTTACAGAAGGAAGCAAGGGATTAGATATTACAGGGGCAACGATTGTGGATCCTGCAACCAGCGAGAAGACAAAATCATATATTGATAAGTTAGTAGAATTAAGACAAAGTAAAGGAATGACACAAGAACAGGCCAAAGAAATTTTGCTTACTAACTACTTATATTATGGTGTAATGATGGTTAAAATGGGAGATGCAGATGGAATGGTTTCAGGTGCATGCCATTCAACCGCTGATACCTTAAGACCATGTTTACAGATTCTTAAAACAAAACCAGGTACAAAATTAGTTTCAGCATTTTTCTTAATGGTAGTTCCAAATTGCGAATTTGGTTCAAATGGAACCTTTATCTTTAGTGATGCTGGATTAGAGCAGAATCCAGATCCTGAGAAATTAGCAGCGATTGCAGCTTCCTCTGCGGAATCATTTAAATTATTAGTTCAGGAAGAACCAATTGTAGCTATGCTTTCTCATTCAACAAAAGGTAGTGCAAAACATGCAGACGTTGACAAAGTGGTAGAAGCAACTAGAATTGCAAAAGAACAATATCCAGATATTGAAATCGACGGCGAGTTACAGTTAGATGCAGCAATTGTTCCAAGTGTTGGTGAATCAAAAGCTCCAGATAGTAAAGTGGCAGGCCATGCAAATGTATTAGTATTTCCTGACTTAGATGCTGGAAATATCGGATACAAATTAGTACAAAGATTGGCAAAAGCAGAAGCATACGGACCAGTAACACAAGGTATTGCAAAACCAGTAAATGATTTATCAAGAGGATGTAATGCAGATGACATTGTTGGAGTAGTAGCGATTACAGCAGTACAGGCACAAGCGAATTAATTAGTTCTATTTTAGGAGGAAGTTTATAATGAATATATTAGTAATAAATTGTGGTAGTTCATCACTTAAGTTTCAGTTGATTCACTCAGAGACAGAGTCAGTTTTAGCAAAAGGTCTTTGCGAGAGAATCGGAATTGATGGAAGATTGGTTTATCAACCTGCGGATGGTGCAAAAGAGACCACAGATGCGGCTATGCCAACACATAAAGAAGCAATTCAGATGGTTTTAGATGCATTAATGAATGAAAAAACAGGTGTAATCAAGAGCCTTGATGAAGTTGGAGCAGTTGGTCACAGACTTGTTCATGGTGGAGAGAAATTCGCAAGCTCTGCTATTATCACGGATGATATGATGAAAGCAGTAGAAGAATGTAACGACTTAGCACCTCTTCATAACCCAGCAAATATTATAGGTGTAAATGCATGTAAAGCCTTAATGCCAAACACTCCTATGGTTGGAGTATTTGATACGGCATTTCATCAGACAATGCCAAAAGAAGCTTACATTTATGGACTTCCTTACAGATATTACGAAGAATTCAAAGTTAGAAAATATGGTTTCCACGGTACAAGCCATAGCTTTGTATCAAAAAAAGCAGCAGAAATTTTAGGAAAACCACTTGAATCATTAAAAACAATAGTGTGTCATTTAGGAAATGGTTCTAGTATCTGTGCCGTTAATGGTGGAAAATCAGTTGATACTTCTATGGGTCTTACACCTTTAGAAGGAGTAATGATGGGAACACGTTCTGGAAGCATTGATCCAGCTATTATGGAATTTATTGCAAAGAAAGAAAATCTTGATATCGATGGCATTATGAATATATTAAACAAAGAATCTGGTGTTTATGGACTTTCAGGAGTGTCTAGTGATTTTAGAGATCTTGAAAATGCAGCAGCAGAAGGTAACGATAAAGCAAAATTAGCAAGAGAAGCATTTTGCTATCAAGTTGCTAAAATAGTTGGTAGTTATGCAGCAGCTATGAATGGTGTAGATGTAATTGCGTTTACAGCAGGTGTAGGTGAAAATGATGGTTTGGTAAGAAAAGATATTTGTAAATACCTTGGCTATTTAGGATTAGAATACGATGAAGCTTCAACAAATGTAAGAGGAAAAGAAGCATATGTTTCAACACAAGATTCAAAAGTAAAAGCATTGCTTATCCCTACAAACGAAGAGCTTGCAATTGCAAGAGAGACTTTAGCTTTAGTAACAAAATAAGTTACAGATACCAGCTTGAAAGTGCTTCGCTGACACAACGCCATATACAGTAGATTAAAACGATTTTTGAATTAATAGAATTGATTTTAATTTTACTGTATATGGCTGAATTTAACAAAATATGTTGACAAAGCGGCATAAGGTAGGTATAATAATACAAGTGTGTATAGGAGACTATTATGCTAATTAAATTAACAGACGTTTTAGCCTATGATAATAAAGTCATGCAGATAAAGACTCCTTTGGAGATGGCAAGTTTTGATTCGAAATTAGGATCATTTCCCATTGTTAACAAGAGTGATGTTGAGTTACTGATTACTCATACGAGTAAGAAGAACATTACGATTGAAGCAAAGGCGTATATAACGATATCTATCCCATGCGATAGATGTTTAGAACCTGTAGAGACTAAGTTTGATATTGATATTACGAAAGATGTAGATCTGGCGTTGATAGATGAAGATAGGATAAATGAGCTGGATGAAACAAATTATATTATGGGATATGAGCTTGACGTAGATAAACTAATTTACGGAGAGATTCTACTTAATTGGCCTATGAAGAGTCTATGTAGTGATGATTGTAAAGGTATATGCAATCACTGCGGCAAGAATCTTAATCAAGGAGAATGTGATTGTGATAGAACAGTACTTGATCCTAGAATGGCAGCTATCCGTGATATATTTAATAATTTTAAGCAATAGTTCAAAATGATTGACATAGAAATAATCAGTAAACTATTTGTAACTTATTGATAATAAGGAGGTGTGACCATGTCTATCTGCCCAAAGAATAAATCTTCCAAATCCAGAAGAGATAAAAGAAGAGCTAATTGGAAAATGAGTGCTCCAAACTTAGTAAAATGCAGCAAATGCGGCGAATTAATGATGCCTCATAGAGTTTGCAAGGCTTGTGGTTCTTACAACAAAAAAGAAATCATTACAGTTGACTAATTTATAATGAGATAAAGATGATCTTGATAGTAATCGAGATCATTTTTTTATGCGGATGGTAAAGTGACTTTACCATCCGTTTTTTTGATTGAAATTAAACTATATTTTTTAAATCTTGTATAATAAGTCGTTTTTGCATAGTTTTGTAATGAGAAGGAGTAGAAAATTTTAGTAAAATGTATAATAATTTAATAATATAAAAACAATATTTATTAGAAATAACCAAAATAATTTCAAAAGATAAAGCGGATTTGTACGATTTCAATTTTAGATTTCAAAGATTGTAGTTATGACAGAAAGGAAGATGCTTATGCCAAGGAAAAAGAGGCCGGTTGTTGAATATCGACATTATAATCTGGCGCTGAGTTTTCCTGTTTTGCTGTTAACTGGTGAGAGGTGGAGAATTTCCGAAATCAAAAGCTCTAATCTGCATTTTCACAATTGTCTTGAAATAGGAATTTGTCTTCAAAAAAGCGGGACGATTGATGTTGAGGGGGTTTCGAAATCATTTCGGGAAGGTGACGTTACTTGTATTCCAAGATACATTCCCCACACTACGTATAGCTCACCAGGTGAAGAAAGCCTTTGGGAATACATTTTTGTGGATCCAGAGGAGCTTTTTAGAGATATGTTTAAGGAGTTTGTTGAAAGTTTTGAAGGCCCTTTATCATTTTGTGAAAATCACCGCTATATCATGAATCGGGAAGAATTTCCCCAAGTTTGGTTTTTGGCAAATAGTATAGTAAATGAATTAAAGAATCAAAGAATTGATTATCAGACCAGTGTAAAAGGTCTTATGCTTTCTCTTTATATTGAATTTATGAGAATTCATGATGCTAAAAGGCAACAAACAAAGAGGATCGCTATCAGAGATGAAAGAATTGTAATTATCGCCAATGCGATAGACTTCATTTACAAAAATTACATGCATCCAATCAATATTGAGGATTTGGCAGATAATTGCCATCTAAGTGTAAGTCATTTTAGAAGAACCTTTCATTCTATTATTGGGGTGGCTCCATTGGAGTTTTTAAATAGCACAAGGATAAACGAGGCCTGTAAGCTGTTACGAAGTACAGGAGATACCATAATAAGTATATCAGAGCAGGTAGGGTTTCGCTCAGTTTCAAGCTTTAACCGTTGCTTTATCAAATTCATTGGCGTATCACCAAGAGTTTGGAGGAATACATATCTTCAATCTGAAACAATATCTTCAAAGTCGGCAATAATGGAATTAAATGGATGGATGTAGAGTCGTAAAAATTAGAAATGATTAAGAAGCGCAGATATCAAAGGAGGATTCACATTATGGGCAGAAATAAAGTTGAATTAAAAAAACGATTGAAAAGAGACTGGCAATTATATCTAATGCTACTGTTTCCAGTATTAATGGTAATTATCTTTAATTATGCGGCTTATCCAGGGCTTAAGATGGTTTTTATGGATTATAAACCAGCAAGAGGGTATGAAGGTAGCGAATGGGTAGGTTTAAAAATTTTTCAAAAAATATTTTGTGATGGAGATTTTCTTCGAGCACTTCGTAATTCTCTTACGTTTAATATTCTTGATTTAATTGTGAGTTTTCCTGTTCCAATCCTATTAGCTTTGATGTTAAATGAGCTTCGTTTTAAGCGTTTTAAGAAAGTAACGCAAACAATATTATATCTGCCCCATTTTCTATCGTGGGTTATTATAGGAAGTGTTGCATACACCATGTTTCGGCCCAGTACCGGCTTGGTAAATATGGTTATGACCAACATAGGGCTTGTTACACAAGGGATTCCCTTTTTGACTGAAAAATGGCACTGGGCAGTGACCTATCTTTTTATAGGTGTATGGGCAGGTATGGGATGGGGGACCATTATTTATCTGGCTGCAATATCAAGTGTCAGCAAAGATTTGTATGAGGCGTCCATGATTGATGGTGCTGGAAGATGGAAAAGAATATGGCATATTACACTTCCAGGGATAAAAGGAACGGTAGTAACATTGCTGATTATGAATTTGGGACGTATCATGGGAAGTAACTTCGAACGACTTGATGTATTTGGCAACACGCAGGTAAGAGATTTTCAATATCAATTAGCAGTCTACATATATGAAAAAGGTCTTGGAGGGGGTAAATTCAGCCAGTCAACGGCGGTCGGACTATTTCAGGCGCTGGTAGGTCTTGGACTGGTATTGGCGGCAGACAGGGTGGCAAAGAAGTTAGGTGAAGAAGGATTGATTTAGGAGGAAAGTATAATGAGTGTAAAAAGTATTCGGGTAATTCAAGGGGACGAGGTAGTATCTGATGACAGCCGTGCAATTATAAGATTTAGAATTGGTGATGGGATCATGATGTTGGTTTTGGTTATACTATGTGCGACCTGCATTCTTCCCTTTTTACATCTAGCAGCAAAATCAATCTCATCCAATTCTTCTGTATTGGCAAAGCAAGTATATTTATTTCCTAAAGAGATAAATTTTGATGCATATCTTTCTATTTTTAAGGACGGTTCCATGATCTATTCCATGATTTATAGTGTGGTTGTAACTTTTCTTTTTACTATGCTGGGTATGATTTGCTGTATATGTGCTGCTTATCCATTATCAAAAAAAAGATTATGGGGCAGAAACCTTTTTACATTTCTACTAATGTTTCCTATGTATTTTAGTGCAGGATTGATTCCTTCTTATTTACTTTTAAAGAATCTGAAAATGCTTGATACCGTTTGGGTATTAATATTACCATTGATTTATTCGCCTTACAATATGCTTATCATGAAGACATATTTCCAGTCAAGCATACCTGATAGTCTGGAGGAATCTGCCTTTTTAGATGGAGCTAGCAATTTTGCGATATTGATTCGGGTCGTATTACCTTTGTCAAAGCCGATTCTTGCTACACTATCTTTATTTTATGCAGTAGGCCGATGGAATTCTTATGCGGATAATAAGTTTTACATAAAAACAGAAACATTGAAACTGATTCAATATAAGCTTTATCAAATGGTCGCATCTGCAACAGAAGCACAGACACAAACATTGTCAGAAGCGGCGGCTGTAACTAGTACACCAGAGGTATTACAGGCGGCGGCAATTATGTTCGTTACCATTCCAATTATTTGTGTTTATCCTTTCTTACAGAAATATTTTGTAAAAGGGGTTATGGTTGGTGCAATCAAAGGCTAAGAGGGAATGGACCAAATAACTAAGCGATATAAATTCTGTGTCCGCTATCTGGCTGTGATATGGGTTTATATAGAGAAGGTAAAGGAGGAATTGAATGTGAGAAAAAACAAAATAGCTACGCTTTGCTTGATTGCAAGTATGGTAGCCACTACTTTGGCAGGGTGTGGCAATACAAAGGATCCGACCAATGAACAGACGGGAAATACAGCGGTGGCAAATACTGACAATGTATCTGACATCACAGGTACAAAAGCAGATAAAACAGGGATGGATAGTTGGAAGGCGTTTGATGAAAATGTTACCATAAAAATCCCTGTATATGACAGAGGAGTGGAAGGAGTACCTACGGTTAATGATAACTATTGGACTAAATGGGTACAAGAAAATTTTGGAGACAAGTACAATATTACAGTTAAATATGTACCAATCACCCGAACGGATGTTATGACAGATTATGCATTGTTGGCCGCTTCTAGCGAGCTGCCTACTATTCTAATGGAGTATGATTATCCCAAAGTTGCTCAATGGGCAGATGAAGGTTATTTAACTACGTTTAATATGAATGATTTTGCAAAAGTCGCTCCCACCTATTATAACAAAATGGATGAGAATAAACAGCTTCCATATACCATTATGAATGGCGAGACTTATTTTGCATTGGCAGAGCGGCCATATTATAACAATGGATATACATTCCAGACTTTTGTACGTATGGATTGGCTAAAACAGGTTGGTTACGATCATGTTCCTCAAACACGAGCAGAATATATTGATGCTATGACCAAGATGCAAGAGGCAGGAATAGCAAAGAATCCAGCTGGAGGAGCTATGATAACAGGAGTGGGCTCGGATCAAAATTATGGATATAGAACATTTCCGCAAAATGAAGAAGAATGGGCACAGATTGGAGATGTAAACATTCCTGCTCTTGGTTCTAAGGCAAATTATAAATTATTAAAGAGAGCAAATGAAGATTATAACTTAGGATTTACCAATCCAGAATATTATATTACGGATGAAGAAACAAATAAGGCATCATTCATCAATGGAGATATTTATTCCTATGGAAATTATATCTCTGCCAATATGGATTGGTTAAATTCTTTTTATGAGCAAAACCCAAATGCAGAGCTTTCGGTAGTACCTGTTGGCATAGTTGATGAAGAAGGCGGGACTGTTCCTGCTTATCGATCCAATAATCCTTTTGGTATGATTATTGGTTTTTCCTCCAGTGCAACAGTAGACGAATTAAAGGCAGGCTGGATGTATATGGAATGGATGACACAAAAAGACACTCTTTTTACGATGCAATGGGGAGTGGAAGGAGAAAATTATACAATGGATGCTTCTAGCGGACTTCCTGTAAGTGTTGGTGATTATTCTGGTGAATACAAACAAGGCTACAACAATAATAAGGATTATTGGTGTATAACGATTGAAACAAGAAATGCAGGTACAGTTAAAGATATGATCAAAGCAACCTCACCAAAAGGACTTCCACAAGATTTTACACAAAATATTATTGATAATTTTTACAAAAATGAAGAATTAATCAAACAAGGTTATAGTTGTCTGGATATTATTTTTTCAGAACCAATCGAAGCAGAGACAGAATACAGCGGAGTATTACAGGAACTCTACAAAGAATACCGTGATAAGTTAACCATGTGTAAAATAGAAGAATTTGATGCTTTATACACCGAACTGACTCAAAAATATATGAATGCAGGGTATGAAAAAGTAATGAAGCAAAGGCTTGAGGCATATAAAAAAGGACATAGTACCAAATTACAGTAACATCTACAGAAATAAAAATGACAGGTTTGCAGTAACAATAGTATATGCAGACCTGTTTTTTCTACGTAAAACTAAATGGGAAAGAATCTAAAATAAATTAGTAAAATATATATTGATTTATAGAGTGATATCTAGTATATTGATTAATAGGTATTCAAGGAGGAAATTGACTCATATGCAAGAGATAGTAAAAGTGGCAGTAGATGCTATGGGCGGAGACAATGCCCCGGGAGAAATTATCAAAGGTGCAATTGATGCAATAAACAAGATGAGCAATATAAAAGTATTTCTTATAGGAAAAGAAGAAGAAATAAAGACAGAACTTAAGAAGTATGAATATAATAAAGAACAGCTTGAGATAATGCATACTACAGAAGTAATTGCAACTGAAGAACCACCGGTTATGGCAATAAGAAGGAAAAAAGATTCGTCTTTAGTAAAAGCAATGAATATGGTTAAGAATCAAGAGGCAGATGCTCTTGTGTCCGCAGGTAGCTCAGGTGCTATTCTTGTTGGAGGTCAAGTTATAGTTGGAAGAATAAAAGGTATTGAGAGACCGCCACTAGCTCCATTGATTCCTACCGCTAAGGGTGTTTCGTTATTAGTTGATTGTGGTGCCAATGTTGATGCAAGAGCATCTCATTTAGTACAGTTTGCGAAAATGGGTTCTATTTATATGGAAAATGCACTAGGCATTAAGAATCCAAAGGTAGCGATTGTTAACATAGGTGCAGAAGAAGAAAAAGGAAATATGCTTGTTAAGGAAACATTTCCGCTTTTAAAAGAATGCAATGATATAAACTTTATTGGAAGTATAGAAGCCAGGGACATTCCAAGTGGATATGCAGATGTCATAGTTTGTGAAGCATTTGTTGGAAATGTTATTCTTAAATTATATGAAGGTGTTGGTGCAACTTTAATTAGCAAAATTAAAGGTGGTATGATGTCAACACTAAGAAGTAAGATAGGAGCTTTACTTGTTAAGCCAGCTCTAAAAGAGACGCTTAAGTCCTTTGATGCCAGCGAATATGGCGGAGCACCACTTTTAGGACTTAACGGACTTGTTGTTAAAACACATGGAAGTTCGAAAGCCAAAGAAGTTACGAATTCGATTATTCAATGTGTAACTTTTAAAAATCAAAAGATTAATGAAAAAATCAAAGCAAATATTATTATGAAGGATGAGTAATAGAAAGGATTGAAAGAGATGGAATTTGAAAAATTACAAAAAATTATTGCTGAGGTGTTAAATGTTGATGCAGATGAAATTACAATGGAGACAACATTTGTTGATGATTTAGGTGCCGATTCTCTAGATATTTTTCAAATTATTATGGGAATAGAAGAAGAATTTGATATTGAAATTTCCAATGAAGATGCGGAAAATATTGTGTCTGTAGGAGATGTAATTGAGCAAATTAAAAATTTAAACAGCTAATTGATTTGATTGTTTTAAATTTTGTAAACAAAAGCCCTTGCTTATAGGGCTTTTGTGTTGTTAAAATAATAGTATTATTGTTTTAAAGTTGCAGTTAAGCTGCAACTTAAATTATAAGGAGGTGTCATAATGGGAAAAAAAGTATTATTAGAAGACTTAGAAAGTACAATTGGATATCAATTTAAAGATTCTAATTTATTACGTCAGGCAATGACTCATAGTTCTTTTTCGAATGAGCATCGTCTTAACAGATTGACAAGCAATGAACGTTTGGAGTTTTTAGGAGATGCAGTTTTAGAACTAGTTACAAGTGATTTTTTATATTCCCAATATCCAAAGTTGCCTGAAGGAGATTTGACAAAGATAAGAGCAAGCATTGTATGCGAGCAGACATTGGCATTTTGTACAAGAGAAATAGAACTTGGAAAATATTTACTACTTGGTAAAGGAGAAGATTTGACAGGAGGAAGAGATAGAAATTCTATTGTTTCGGATGCCATGGAAGCATTGATTGGTGCCATTTATTTAGATGGTGGTTTTGCTAATGCAAAAGAGTTTATCGATAAATTTATTTTATCGGATATTGAGCATAAACAGCTCTTTTATGATAGCAAGACTATCCTGCAAGAAATCGTACAAAGTGATTATAAAGAAGAATTGGTTTATCAATTGATTAAAGAAGAGGGACCAGATCATAATAAGAAATTTATTGTGGAGGCTAAGATTGGTGATGAAATAGTAGGTCACGGTGTTGGCAGAACAAAGAAAGCAGCCGAGCAAGAAGCTGCCTATAGTGCGATTGTAAAACTAAGAAAATCTTAGCGGGAGAGATATATGTATTTAAAAAGCATAGAAGTTCAGGGGTTTAAATCCTTTGCAAATAAAATTGTATTTGAATTTCATAATGGAATTACAGGTATCGTAGGACCCAATGGAAGTGGAAAAAGCAATGTCGGTGATGCGGTTCGTTGGGTTCTTGGAGAACAAAGTGCCAAGCAGCTTAGAGGCTCTAATATGCAAGATGTCATTTTCTCGGGGACTGAAAATAGGAAGCCACTTGGTTTTGCATATGTTGCAATTACATTGGACAATTCAGATCGTAAGCTAGCAATTGACTTTGAAGAAGTTACAGTTGCTAGACGTGTCTATCGTTCTGGTGAAAGTGAGTATCTAATTAATGGAACCAGTAGTAGATTAAAGGATGTTCAAGAGTTGTTTTATGATACTGGTATTGGAAAAGAAGGTTATTCGATCATTGGACAAGGTCAAATTGATAAAATACTAAGTGGAAAGCCAGAAGAAAGAAGAGAACTATTCGATGAAGCAGCTGGAATCGTAAAATATAAAAGACGAAAAGCGACTGCGCAAAAGAAATTAGAAGATGAAAAACAGAACTTGTTGCGTGTATCTGATATTCTCACAGAGCTTGAAAAACAACTTGGACCTTTACAAAAGCAATCTGAGACAGCGAGAACATATTTAAAGAAAAAAGAAGAACTAAAGGTTCTTGATGTAAATCTGTTTTTAATGGATGCTAAAAGAATAGAGGAACAATTAAAAGAACTGGATAGTAAACTTTCGATTGCAGAAAAAGATTTAGAATCTACAAAAGAAAACTTTGAAAATACGAAAATTGAATATGAAAAACTGGAAAATGAAATTGAAGAGTTAAATCAAAAAATTGATGAATATCGAAACAGACAAAACGAATCAGGTATTCTAAGCAGGGATATCGAAGGTAAAATGAATGTGTTGAAGGAACAGATTCACTCCCAAAAACAAAGTCAGGAGCATTTGCAAGAAAGAGTCAATGCAATACGTTTTGAGATTCAATCTAAGACCGAGCAAAAAAATGAATTTAGCCAAACGAAAGAAGAGATAAATAAGCAGCTTGATGAAATGGATGATTTGCAAACGAATGCGGCAAATGTAATGTTAGAGATTCAGAGTAAAATAGCAAGCTTAAATCAAAAGATAGATGAAAGTAAGAATGAAATTTTTGAGATTTTAAACGAAAGAGCTTCGACAAAAGGAAAAATGCAACGTTTTGATACGATGTTAGAACAAATTACGTTGCAAAAAGCGGAGCTTAGTCAAAAATTATTAAAGATAAAAAGTGAAGAATCTGAGCAAGATGAGCTGTTGATTTTGTACAACAAAGAACTTGATAAGATTTCAACTTCCATTCTAAAAAAGCAGGAGGAAGGAAAAAAGAATCAAGATATGGTAAAGACCATTCAAGAGGAATTGACTGCTTTGAATGAGAAAAAGACAGAGATTTCATCTGCCTACCATAGACAAACATCAAGACTTGATTCTCTCATCAATATTACAGAGAAATACGATGGATATGGAAACAGCATACGTCGTATTATGGAAAGAAAAGATACAGTAAAAGGAATTATTGGAGTTGTAGCTGATATCATTAAAGTTGAAAAAGAGTATGAGATTGCAATTGAAACAGCACTTGGAGGAAGTATTCAAAATGTTGTTACAGAAGATGAAGATACTGCAAAACAATTGATTGAATATCTAAAGAGCAATAAATTCGGTAGAGCAACATTTCTCCCACTTACTAGTATCGGTAATAAAAATACCTTTACCCAAGAACATGTGCTAAAAGAAAAAGGTGTAATCCAACTTGCTTGTAATTTGGTTTCAACAAAAGAAAAGTATCAAGGTTTGTCCAAATATTTACTTGGAAGAACCATTGTAGTTAACACCATCGAAAATGCTATTCTCCTTGCAAGAAAGTTTCAATATTCACTTAGAATTGTAACTTTAGAAGGAGAACAACTTAGTCCAGGTGGTTCTATGTCTGGAGGGGCATTCAAAAATACAAGTAATCTTTTGGGAAGAAGACGTGAAATTGATGAATTAAAGGAAGATATCGAAGGTCTTCGAAAAGAAATTGAACTGGTACAACATCAAATTGATGAAAAGAAGACAAAGCGCATTTTTTACTACGAGGAGATTGAACGTTTATCCAAAGAATTGCAAGAACAATATTTACTTCAAAATACTGCTAAGATGAATGTAAATCAAGCAAACGAAAAGAAAAGCAATAGCATCTTACTATTTGAAGAGATAAAGAAGGAAAGCCTTGAAATTGAGCAACAGCTTAAAAGTATATCGGAAGGAAAAGAAAAGATTCAAATTGAGCTAAATGAATCAGAGATAAAAGAGAAAGAGTTTGAAGAGTTAATTGCTCATTCCAGCAAGTTATTAGAAGAAGAAAGAGCAAAAGAAATTCAGTTTTCTAAAAAGTCCTCCGAAATTAATTTAGAGTTTGCTAATTTAACTCAAAAAAATGAATTTATCTTAGATAATATAAGACGTATCAATCAAGAATTAAATAAATTAAATTCAGAATTGACGCAATTAGATCAAACGATCATCTCTTCCAAAGATGAAATTTTACAAAAAGAAAAAGAAATAGAGTTACTACAAAATAAAGCAAATGAAACAGAGCAAGAGTATCAGGAATGTCAAGAAAAACTAAAGCTTTTCATGGCAAAGAAAGAAGAACTTACGTTAAATCACAAAGGATTTTTTGCAAAAAGAGAAGAATTATCAGAACGTATTAATCTGCTTGATAAAGAAGTATTTCGTTTAACAAATCAAAAAGAAAAATTAGACGAAACAAGCGAAAACCAAATCAATTATATGTGGAATGAATATGAGATTACATATAGTATGGCTTTACAAATGAAAAATGAAGCATTCGACAATCAAACAGATTTAAAGAAGATGATTCATAGTTTGAAAGAAGAAATTCGAAAGCTTGGTGATGTCAATGTAAATGCCATAGAAGATTATAAGAACCTTTTTGAGCGTCATCAGTTTTTAAAGGAACAAAGAGATGATTTGGTTGAGTCAGAAGAGACTTTGCTTAAAATTATTGAAGAATTAGATAGTGGTATGAGAAAACAATTCAAAGAAAAATTTGAATTAATACGTGTTGAATTTGACAAAGCGTTCAAAGAGCTTTTTGGAGGCGGTAAAGGAACGATTGAGTTGATTGAGGAAGAAGATATTCTGGAAGCAGGGGTTCGTATTATATCACAGCCACCAGGTAAGAAGTTACAAAATATGATGCAATTATCAGGTGGGGAAAAAGCACTCACAGCAATCGCGCTTCTTTTTGCCATTCAGAATTTAAAGCCATCACCATTTTGTCTATTAGATGAAATAGAAGCCGCGCTTGATGACTCGAATGTATCGCGATTTGCAAGATATTTACATAAGTTGACAAAAAATACCCAATTTATTATCATAACACATAGGCGTGGAACGATGGCGTCAGCCGACCGATTGTATGGAATTACCATGCAGGAAAAAGGTGTGTCAACTTTAGTATCTGTTAACTTAATAGAAGATGATTTAGATAGGTAGATGGAGGTAAATATGGGCGAAAAAAAAGGCTTTTTTGGAAGGCTAGTTGCTGGTCTAACCAAAACAAGAGATAATATTGTTTCTGGAATTGATTCTATCTTTAGTGGATTTTCCAGTATTGATGAGGACTTCTATGAGGAAATAGAAGAAATACTTATTATGGGAGATTTGGGAATCAATGCTACCACTTCCATTATTGAAGATTTAAAAGAAAAAGTAAAAGAAAATAAAATAAAAGAACCTTCTGCATGCAAAGAGTTACTGATTGAGAGTATCAAAGAGCAAATGGATGTAGGCGAAATGGCATATGAGTTTGAAAATCAAAAATCAGTCGTGTTAGTCATTGGCGTAAATGGAGTTGGAAAAACCACAAGCGTTGGTAAACTTGCAGGCAAGTTAAAAGATCAAGGCAAGAAAGTTGTATTAGCAGCAGCAGATACCTTTCGTGCCGCGGCTGGAGAACAACTTACTACTTGGGCCAATCGAGCAGGTGTAGATATTATTGGGGGTCAAGAAGGCGCAGATCCAGCAGCGGTTGTATATGATGCAGTAGCTGCCGCAAAAGCTCGAAATGCAGACGTGTTATTATGTGACACGGCTGGAAGACTTCATAATAAAAAGAATCTTATGGAAGAATTAAAAAAGATAAATCGAGTATTAGAAAGAGAATACCCAGATGCATATCGAGAAACGTTGGTCGTTTTGGATGGAACAACAGGACAAAATGCTTTAGCGCAGGCAAAGCAGTTTAAAGAGGTTGCTGACATTACTGGAATTATTTTGACCAAATTAGACGGAACAGCAAAAGGGGGAATTGCAATTGCAATTCATTCTGAACTTGGAATTCCGGTAAAATATATTGGTGTAGGTGAAACAATAGACGATTTACAGAAATTTAATGCAAATGACTTCGTAAATGCTTTATTTGATGTGAAACAAGATGAGAAAGAAGATGAAGAGTAATGTTAACGTTAGAAAAATTTGAAGAAGCTACCGAAAGAGTAAATCAGGTCATACTAGAAACAAAATTAGTTTATAGTGAGTATCTGAGTGAACAAACAGGCAATAAAGTATATCTAAAACCAGAGAACATGCAGTTTACAGGTGCTTATAAAGTACGCGGAGCATATTATAAAATCAGTACTTTATCAGAAGAGGAAAGAGCAAAAGGACTGATTACGGCATCCGCAGGCAATCATGCACAAGGGGTTGCTTATGCTGCAAAATTATTTGGGGTAAAGGCGACGATTGTAATGCCTACTACAACACCACTCATGAAAGTAAATCGCACAAAGAGTTATGGTGCTGAGACAGTGCTATATGGAAATGTTTATGATGAGGCTTGTAACCATGCCTATCAATTAGCAGAAGAATATGGCTATACTTTTATCCATCCATTTGATGATTTGGATGTGGCAGCAGGACAAGGCACGATTGCAATGGAAATTGTAAAAGAATTACCTACTGTAGATTATATACTTGTGCCAATTGGTGGCGGAGGACTTGCGACTGGAGTATCTACACTTGCCAAATTATTGAATCCTAAAATAAAAGTAATTGGAGTAGAGCCAGCAAATGCAAATTGCATGCAAGTTTCAATAAAGAATAAAAAAGTAACAACTCTTCCAAATGTAAGCACAATAGCAGATGGTACAGCAGTAAAGACCCCTGGTAGTAAGATCTTTTCTTATGTCCAAAAAAATATTGATGAAATCATTACGATTGAAGATGAAGAGCTAATTGTAGCTTTCCTTGATATGGTTGAAAATCATAAAATGATAGTAGAAAATTCAGGACTTCTAACCGTTGCAGCACTAAAGCATTTGGACGTAAAAGGGAAAAAGATTGTATCGATTTTAAGTGGCGGAAATATGGACGTAATAACCATGTCATCTATTGTACAGCACGGCTTGATCCAACGAGATAGAATTTTTACAGTATCTGTGTTATTGCCTGATAAGCCAGGTGAATTGGTAAGAGTAGCCGATATTATAGCAAAGCAACAAGGAAATGTAATCAAATTAGAGCACAATCAGTTTGTTAGTATCAATCGAAGCGCAGCGGTTGAACTTTGCATTACATTAGAAGCTTTTGGTCACGAGCACAAAGAACAAATCGTAGAAGCGCTAAGAAAAAACGGATATGATCCTAAGTTTGTTAGGCCAAATCCATGATGTAAATTTTGATAATCTAATAAAGTATTATAAAAAGGGAATCATACTCTTAGAAGTTTGGTTCCCTTTTTGCGATATTAAGATAAAGAGTACGAAGTAAAAATTAGTTAGATGACTATCTAAAAAGAACAAAATCATATAAAAGCATACGACTTATTCTAGTATAATGCATAAAATTTGTGAAGAAATTGTTAAAACAGTTGCAAGACAATCAAAATAAGCATATAATATCGGTTAGTCGACTAATTAATATGGAGGTGGAAAGATTGAATCAGATGGGATACGAAAGTAAATCAACAAAAGAGTTATTTTTGGAACTTGCAAAAGTCTATTTTGTAAAAAAATATAAAGTCGTGGCTGATAATGGTATATATCCAGGACAAGAAGCATTGCTTGAACTGGTAAGTAATGAGTCAGGACTTAGTCAAAAGGACTTAGCAAAAAAATTAAAAATAAAACCTCCAACAGTAGCCGTATCAATAAAGCGTATGGAAAAAACAGGTTGGCTAACAAGAGAAGTTGACGAAAGTGATAAGAGAATATCTCGCGTGTTTATCACCGAAGAAGGCAAAAAGGTATTGGAGGAAGTTAAGGTTAAATCAAAAGAATTAGATGAAATCGTATTTGCTGGGATACCTGAAGTTGAAAAGTGCCTATTACATCGTATATTAATTCAACTGATAGAAAATATTAGAAACACCATGGATCAAAATGAATTGGATGAGGTTATGGAAGAATTTCATAAGCATCATCACGAACATAAGCAAGCAGCACATCAGAAGAAGCGATAAGCTTACTTCACACATTTTGGCACTTAGAAAGGAAAATGAAATGCTAAAACTAATAAAGTATTTAAAAAAATCATATTTATCAATCATTGCGATTGTAGTTTTGCTTTTTATTCAGGCATACTGTGATTTGTCCTTGCCAGGCTTGACCTCCAACATAGTTAATGTTGGTATTCAGCAAGGCGGTATTAAGGACGCTACATTAGACAAAATCAGAGCAACAGAAATGAATAAGCTTTATCTATTTATGAGTGAAGAGGATAAAAGCTTTGTTGAGTCAAATTATGAACTAGATGGTGAGTTATACGAATTAAAAAAAATAGATGAAAATACAAGAGAAACATTAAATGATGTATTTGGGAAACCGATGTTGATTGTACTTACTCTTTCGGGTGAAGGAGAGGAAAGTATTGCAATTAAAAATCAAATGGGTATACCAGAAAATGTAGATTTATTTGAAGCACTTAGTATGCTTCCAAAAGAACAATTGGATGCAATTACGTCCGTAATGTTAGAGAAGATAGATGAAATGCCAGAATCGATAGTTTCACAATCCTCGATTGCTTTTGTAAAAGCAGAATATCAAGGTCAAGATGTAAATATACAAAAAATTCAGCAGTCTTATATTCTGATAGCAGGACTTAAAATGCTTGGATTTGCACTTCTAGGTATGTTTGTTGCAATTGTAGTTACTTACTTATCTTGTAAAGTTGCGGCATCCTTTAGTAGTGATTTAAGAGAGAATGTTTATAAGAAAGTCATTTCATATTCAAGTATTGAAATGGATAAATTCTCAACAGCATCTTTAATCACAAGAAACACGAATGATATCCAACAAGTGCAACTACTCATGACTATGGTATTTCGTATTGTGTTATATGCCCCAATTCTTGGAATTGGTGGTGTGTTAAAAGTTTTAAAAACAAACACCTCCATGTCTTGGATAATCGCATTGGCAGTTGGTATTATTTTACTTGTCGTGATTATCTTGATGCAAATAGCGATGCCAAAATTTAAACAACTTCAAGTATTAATTGATAAATTAAATTTGGTCACGCGAGAAATCCTTACTGGTATTCCTGTAATACGAGCTTTTAGTACACAAAAACACGAAGAAGAACGTTTTGAAGAAGCAAATAAAAAATTAACAAAAACACAGCTATTTGTTAATCGAACCATGACCTTTATGTTACCTCTTATGATGCTGATTATGAATGCAGTTACCATACTTATCGTATATATGGGGGCATATGGAATCGATGAAGGTGCGATGCAAGTTGGTGACTTAATGGCATTCATACAGTATACCATGCAGATCATTATGTCATTTTTAATGCTTACAATGGTATCTATTATGATTCCACGAGCGAGTGTATCAGCAGTGCGTATTAATGAAGTACTAGAGACAGATGTTTCGATTAAGGACCCTAAGAATCCCCAAAAAGATAGTAAAGATGTTGAGAGCAAATTAGAATTTAAAAATGTATCCTTTGCATATCCTGATGCTAAGGAAAATGTACTTTCGAATATAAGCTTCGTGACTCAAAAAGGAGAAACAACGGCTATCATTGGAAGTACAGGAAGTGGAAAATCAACTTTAGTAAATCTAATACCAAGATTTTTTGATGTAACAAAAGGTGAGATTTTAGTTAATGGAATCAATGTAAAAGATTATACTCAGCATGATTTACATGATAAAATCGGCTATGTGCCTCAAAAAGGAGTTTTATTTTCAGGAACAATTGACTCCAATATTCGCTATGGCTGCGAGGAAATGTCAAAAGACAAGGTAGAGAAAGCAGCAACAATTGCACAGGCAATTGATTTTATTAGTGAAAAGCCAGAAAAATTTGATTCTGAAATTGCACAAGGTGGTTCGAATGTTTCGGGAGGACAAAAACAACGTCTTTCAATTGCAAGAGCAATCGCAAAACAACCAGAAATTTTTATTTTTGATGATAGTTTTTCTGCATTAGATTATAAAACAGATGTAACTCTTAGAAAAGCATTAAAATCTGAGACCAAGGACGCTATTACAATTATCGTGGCACAAAGAATAAGCACAATTCTTCATGCAGACAAAATCATAGTGTTAGATGAAGGTAAAGTAGTAGGAATGGGAACGCACAAAGAACTTCTAAAGACTTGTGAAGTTTATATGCAAATTGCAATGTCTCAGCTTTCAAAGGAGGAATTAGATCATGAGTAATGAAAAGCCAAAAAGCGGTGGACATATGGGAATGGGTCATAATATGTCAGGAGAAAAAGCAAAAGATTTTAATGCTTCCATGAAAAAACTAGTAAAGTATATGAGTGCACCCAAATATCTATATAAGCTTTTTTTCATGCTAATTTGTGCAATAGCAGGAACTACGTTTAACATCATTGGACCAACGGTCCTTGGAAATGCAACAACAGAAATTTTTGAAGGTTTGGTAAAAAAAATTAATAGAACAGGTGGAATTGATTTTGATAAAATTACAAGTATACTTGTTTTGTTAATAGGACTCTATGTGTTAAGTGCCTGTTTCTCCTTTATACAAGGGTTTATAATGACGAGTATATCAAACGATGTTACTTATACATTTAGAAAAGATATTTCAGAAAAAATAAATCGAATGCCTTTGAAATATTTTGAAAGCCGTACTCATGGTGAAGTATTATCTCGCGTTACCAATGACGTTGATACATTAGGACAAAGCTTAAATCAAAGTGTGACTCAGTTGATTACATCAGCCACCACAATAATCGGTGTTTTAATCATGATGATTCGGATTAATGTTTGGATGACTTTGGCTTCTTTATGTATCTTGCCTATTTCAATGCTATTAATTGGAACAATTATGAAGCACTCTCAAAAGCATTTCCAAAGCCAGCAAAAGTATCTGGGAGAAATCAATGGTCAAGTGGAAGAAGTGTTTTCTGGACATAATATTGTAAAAGTATTTAATAAAGAAGAATCAGTCATACAGATATTTGAAGATACCAATAAGAAGTTGTATGATTCAGCATGGAAATCACAGTTTTTCTCTGGCATGATGATGCCGATTATGATGTTTATTGGAAATCTAGGATACGTAATGGTAGCACTTTTAGGAGGTTACTTAACGATTAAAGGTAGTATTCAAGTTGGGCAGATACAGTCGTTCTTCCAATATATCAAAAGCTTTACACAGCCAATACAGCAAATTGCGCAAGTGGGAAATATGTTCCAGCAATCAGCAGCGGCTGGTGAACGAGTATTTGAATTTTTAGAAGAAGAGGAGGAAGATCAGTTCTCCGAAAAAGCAGTTGATATCCAACATTTAAATGGAAATGTAGAATTCGAAAATGTTTCATTTGGATACAACGAAGATCAAATTATTATTAATAATTTCTCTGCAAAAGTGAGAAAAGGACAAAAAATTGCAATTGTTGGACCAACTGGTGCTGGAAAGACAACGATGATTAAGCTTTTGATGCGTTTTTATGATGTGAACTCAGGTTCTATCAAAGTAGACGGTCATGATTTAAGAGACTTCAACCGAAGTGAGTTAAGAAAAATGTTTGGTATGGTATTGCAAGATACCTGGTTGTTTAATGGAACAATTATGGAAAACATCCGATATGGACGTTTGGATGCTACAGATGAAGAAGTAATAGAAGCAGCTAAAGCAGCACATGCACATCACTTTATCATGACACAACCAGATGGATATCAAATGATTCTAAATGAAGAGACCAGCAATATTTCACAAGGTCAAAAACAGCTTTTAACAATAGCAAGAGCCATTTTAGCAGATCCAAGTATTTTAATTTTAGATGAAGCTACCAGTTCCGTTGATACAAGAACTGAAATAAGAATTCAAAAAGCAATGGATCATTTGATGACTGGAAGAACGAGCTTTGTAATAGCACATCGTTTGTCCACAATTAAAGATGCAGATTTAATACTGGTTATGAAGGATGGAGATATAATAGAGCAAGGAAAACATGAAGAGTTGTTACAAGCAAATGGTTTCTATTCCAATCTTTATAATTCACAATTTGAGAGAGCGCAAGCAGTATAAACGCGTTTATACCTATTATTGACATCAAAAAACTCCCTACCTCGTTGATGAGGATAAGGGAGCTTTTTGATTATGATATAAAAAAACGTTTAAGCTTATCCATATTAGAAGTCATGCTTACAAACATCATGTCAAGAATCGTGATTGCAACCATTGATTCAACCACAACAACAGCTCGAGGAACAATAACTGGATCGTGTCTACCCTTTATATTAACATCAATATTTTCACCAGCTTTATTAATGGTTGACTGTGTGGCAAATATAGATGGGGTTGGCTTAATGGAAGCGCGAATTAGAATATCACTTCCATCACTAATTCCACCAAGTATTCCACCAGAATGATTTGTAAGTTTCTTAATAGAACCTAAGTTATCATAGGAATACTGATCGTTATTCGTTAGCCCAGTTGCCATCGATACACTCGTTCCATCCCCTACTTCGAAGGCCTTGACAGCACCAATGGAAGTAACTGCTTTTGCAAGATTGGCATCTAGCTTTTCAAAAGCTGGCTCACCGATTCCAACTGGAAGGTTTGTGACAATACATTCGATTTTTCCACCAGCAGAATTGTGATTTAACATACATTCTTCAAGATAGGAAGATGCTTTTGCAGCAGTTGTCGCATCTGGCATATAAAGAGCATTATTCATGATTTCTTCCTTATCAAAGGAAGTGATTTCATATTCACCAATTGATTTTGTATAAGCATATACACTAACACCTAGTTGGGATAAGACTTTTGAAGCAATCGCCCCTGCGGCAACTCGCGCAATGGTTTCTCTGCCAGAAGAACGTCCTCCGCCTCTGTAGTCTCGAAAACCATATTTAACGTCATAGGTTAAGTCCGCATGTCCAGGACGATAATAATTTGCGATTTCACTATAATCACTCGAACGCTGTGTTTTATTAAATACAATCAATGAAATAGGAGTACCAGTTGTTTTACCTTCAAACACACCAGAAAGTATTTCCACTTCATCCTCCTCTTTACGTGGAGTAGAGTATTTGGATTGACCAGGTTTTCTTCTATTTAAAAAGGACTGAATATCTTCTTCACACAAATCAAGCCCTGCAGGGCATCCATCTACAACAACACCGATTCCTTTCCCATGAGATTCGCCCCAGGTAGAAATTCTAAATAAATTACCATATACTGAACCTGACATATTTTCCTCCGTCTGCCACTTTTTTGTAGCTTGTGTTTATTATTATCTGTTTCTAGTATAGTGATAGGATAAAATTTTTGCAACTGAAAATGTAGAAAAATCTTAAGAATCCTTAAAATTTGATAAATATCATGATTAATTCTTATAATGTTCACAATTTTATGATATGATACCAAGGTCAAAAGATTAAGTAATTCGCGCTTAAAAACATAACGATGAAACCCGTAAATATGAATTTATTATATATTAGTACAATTTAAAATTTCGAATTGAGTCATTGGGTAGAGGAGATAATTTTATGGAAGAATTAGAAGAAAATACAATAGGTACTGAACTTAGTGTGGTAAATACCGATGAATTAATTAAAAACTCTGAGATACTTATTAATCATACCCTTCAATTTCAAGAACTTATGATGATGTATGATTGTGCAATTAAAGAAGTAAAAACGAAATTAGAGGTTCTCAATGCAGAGTTATCTGTTCGATATAAAAGAAATCCGATTGAGTTTATTAGCTCACGTATCAAAAAACCTGCAAGTATAGCAAAAAAGCTCCAAACAAAAGGAAAAAGTATTCGTATTAGTGAAATTGAAGATACTTTATCTGATGTAGCAGGAGTGAGAGTGATTTGCTCTTTTATTGATGATATATATGAAATAGCTTCCATGCTAGTTAGGCAAGATGACATTACATTAGTTAAGCAAAAAGATTATATCAATGAGCCAAAGCCAAATGGATATCGAAGCTTACACTTGATAATTGAAATACCAGTATTTTTTTCTGATCAGAAAAAAATGATGAAGGTAGAAGTTCAAATTCGAACAATTGCCATGGATTTTTGGGCAAGCTTAGAGCATCAATTAAGATATAAGCATGTGATAAATGATGAAGAAATAATAAGCAAAGAATTAAAAGAATGTGCAGATGATATTGCTGCAACCGATATTCGCATGCTTAATATTAGAAATAAGATTCAAGAAAGTACAAATGATGAAAGTATATTAGATAAAATGAATAAGGTAGATTTATCAAGTTTTTATTCATTTTAAATGCAATGGATGAAAGGATAAAAAAGCAGTAGCCCTTTGCTATTTAATAAAATTTATTAAATGAATTGATTGCAATATAATTGTGTGATAAAATGTAAATAACATTTAATAACAAGGAGATAAATTATGAAGGAAGATATGCTAAGACTGGAGAATCAATTATGCTTTCCGCTATATGCTTGTGCAAAGGAAGTGGTAAAGCAGTATAAACCGTATTTAGATGAAATTGATCTTACGTATACACAATATATTACTATGATGGTTCTGTGGGATAAAAAATCCTTAAATGTAAAAACGCTTGGAAAATGTCTATATTTGGATTCGGGTACCCTTACTCCATTGTTAAAAAAACTTGAAAAACAAGGATATATTAAGCGAGAAAGATCAGTAGAAGATGAACGTAACCTAATCGTAACGATTACAAAAAAGGGTGAAGAGTTAAAGGAAAAGGCAAGTGATATACCGAACAAAATTGGGGCGTGTATGAAGTTACCAAAAGAAGATGCGAAGGTATTATATGATACGCTATATCGAATCTTAAACCAAATTGCAGATTAAAGCATGAGATAAGAATGAGATATGGATGGATATTTTTACATTATAATAAGGATAGATTGATTTCATTTCATTCTATCCTTATTACGGGTAATACATATATGATGCAATATCTTAGTCGAAGTTAATAAAGTAAGTTTTCCCCTCTAACGTTCTTATTGATAAAGAACCAAGGTTAAAATTATCGTCGTATATCGTTAGCGTATATTCAAAAATGTCATTATTATCATGCTTTGACATAAAGATATAACTTCCATTTTCTTTACCATCCACTTCATCACAGATTTCATTATAAATATCAAAACCACTAACCTCCAAAGGATAGCCGGATGCACGTATTAATTCTTCTATCATATTGTATATTTCGTCCATAAGAACCTCCTAATTTTGCTTTAACCATTCATAATTGTATCATAGATTTAATACAATGGAAACAATAATTATTTTCAAAAATAAATGTAAAGAAATATAAAATGGATTCGTATCTAGAATCAATTCATATCTAAAAATAGATAAGGAGGAGTAAGTATGAAGGTCTTATTAATTAACGGGAGTGCTAGAAAAGCAGGGTGTACTTATACTGCACTGGAAGAGGTTGCCTGTCAACTAAATAAAAATAACATCGATACAGAGATTTTTCAAATAGGAAACAAGCCAATCAGAGGTTGTATTGCATGTGGAAAGTGCTCCTCTAATCACAGCCGTTGCATATTTGAAGATGACAAAGTAAATGAAGCAATTTCTAAAATGGAGGAAGCAGATGGATTGGTAATTGGCTCACCAGTCTATTATGCATCTGCAAATGGCGCATTAATTGCATTGTTAGATCGTATGTTTTATGCAGGTAGAACATGCTTTGCATTTAAGCCAGGTGCTGCAGTGGTATCAGCAAGACGCGCAGGTACAACCGCAAGCCTTGATGAATTAAATAAATACTTTACAATCTCAAAAATGCCTGTAGTTTCGTCTCATTACTGGAATATGGTACATGGGAATACCCCAGACGAAGTGAGGAGGGATTTAGAAGGCCTACAGACAATGAGGGCGTTAGGTGACAATATGGCATGGCTTCTAAAATCAATTGAAGCTGGAAAAAAAGCAGGAATCACACTACCAGAAGCAGAGGTAAGACAAAGGACTAATTTTATTCGTTAAAAAATCAGTTCTTGTTGAATAAATTGTTTTGTCCATGTATAATAAACATATATGTCAAATTTTAATTTAAGATTGAGGGATAACTGAGGTAAACAGATGAAAAAACTTATAAGTACAGTAATTATGATGTGTTGTGTAGCAATACTATTTACAGATACAGTCAATGCGACTTCTTCTTCAGAAATAAAAAAACAGAAGGAACAAACCGAAAAAAAATTAAATTCTATTAAGAATAATATCGATAGCTTAGAAAAGAAGAAAGAGAATATGTCCGCACAGATTTCTGAAAAGAATAATCAGTTAGTGGACATTTTAGTTGTAATTCAAGTGCTTGAAGATGATATGGCAAACAAAGAAATTGAAATTGCCCAGGCTCAGGAAGACTATGATGAAGCAAAAGCAAAAGAAGAAGAGCAATACGAAGCTATGAAAAAACGTATCAAGTATATGTATGAAAATGGTAATACCATGTATATTGAAGCATTATTGGATGCGAATAGTTTATCTGACTTATTAAATAAGGCAGAATATGTAAACGAGATTTATAAGTATGACAGACAATTGCTAACAGATTTTCAAGAGACAAAGCAACAAGTAGCAGACTTGCAGGTAGAATTAGAACATCAAAAAGAGGAAATGGTTGCACTTGAGGCAGATTATAAGGAACAGCAGGCAAATCTGGAGGCAACGATTTCTAGTATGAAAGCGCAGGTGGCAGACTTTGAATCAGAGTTAACAAAAGCAAAGTCTCAGGCAAAATCTTATCAGGAAACAATTAATAAACAAGCAGAACAAATCAAGAAGCTTGCTGCCGAAGAAAAGAAAGCAGCAGAAGAAGCAGCTAAAAAGGCTGCAGAGGAACGAAACAAAAAGAATAGTACAAAATCTGCAAATGCAAGTTCGAAAGATACGCAGACAAATAGCGGATCGAATGAGCCTGCAACACCGCCTTCTTCATCAGGAAGTGGAACGGGGGCATCAATTGCCGCTTATGCATGTAAATTTGTGGGCAATCCTTATGTGTTAGGTGGAACATCACTAACAGAAGGAGCCGATTGTTCTGGTTTTACACAGTCTGTTTATGCCAATTTTGGTATTTCAATACCAAGAACATCTGGGGAACAAGCGTCTGGTGGAAGCTCTGTATCGTTTTCTGATATTCAGGCGGGCGATATTGTTTGCTATGCTGGACATGTTGCGATATACATTGGAAATGGACAAATTGTGCACGCAAGTACACCTGCAACTGGTATCAAATATGGTAATGTTACATATCGAACAATATTAAGCATCAGAAGATACTACTAAGAATCAGGTTTTAATAAGAATAGTTTAATTACATACAATAAGAATTAGCAGGATTACCAATTATAAAGTGCCAGCAAAGCTGGCACTTTATAATTGTAGGTATTGGAATGGATAGTAGAATTATCATGAATCGAATGTTTTATAAAGAAAGGTGATTAAAATGGCAAGATGTATTATTATAAATCAAGAAATTACAGAGGAGGAATGTAAAAGTATAAGCGAACAAGCTTACGAAGATAAACCTAAAATTCAAAAAAAAATAAAACGAATCATTAGTTGGAAGCTTATTTGTAAAGAATGTCCAAATCACAAGAAGCCAAGTTAGACTTAGACATTGACGTGTAAAATAACATGTTTTATACTAATGCATGAAATATATCAATTTAGTTAGAAAAGGAAAATAATATGTTGAATCAATTTTCAAGAACAGAACTTTTATTTGGAAAAGAAGCAATGGAGAAGCTTCAAAATGCCAGAGTAGCCGTATTTGGTATCGGTGGCGTTGGTGGTTATACAGTAGAGGCCTTGGCAAGAAGTGGAGTAGGAACTATAGATATAATAGATGATGATAAGGTTTGTTTGACCAATATTAACAGGCAATTAATCGCAACCAGAAAAACGGTTGGAAAATATAAAGTTGATGTGATGGAAGAAAGAATCCTTGAAATAAATCCAAAAGCAGTAGTTCACAAACATCAATGCTTTTTTTTGCCTGAAAATGTTGAACAATTTGCATTTGATCAATATGACTATATTGTAGATGCGGTAGATACCGTGACAGCAAAACTAGAATTAGTAATGCAAGCAAAAAAATATAACGTACCAATTATCAGTGCCATGGGAGCAGGTAATAAGATGGACCCGACCAGATTTGAAGTGACAGACATCTTTAAGACATCCGTGTGTCCATTGGCCAAGGTAATGCGTCGTGAACTTAAAAAGAGAAATGTAAAGAAGCTTAAGGTGGTATATTCGAAAGAAGAACCATTAAAACCTTTAGATGATATGGCATTAAGCTGTAAAAGCAATTGCATTTGTCCACCAGGTGCAGAGAGAAAGTGTACGGACAGAAGAGCAATCCCAGGAAGTAATGCTTTTGTTCCATCTGTTGTAGGATTAATTTGTGCAGGTGAAGTAATAAAGGACATAACATCTTGGCATGTGTAATTTTAAGATAGAAATAAAAGAAATAAAAAGCTAACTTGACAAATAAAAAGAAAACGAATATAATCCTTTATTAAGCGAGGTTAGTATGAAATACTAACAACAAGATAAGAAAAGCTGTGATAAGAAGAAGTAGTAGTAAAGATGCCATACAGAAAGTTACCGGTTGATGAGAGGTGCATAGCAGATTACTATGAATACATCTTTGAGCTTCACACCGAAAGACGTAAGTTTAGTAGGCTGTTGACGGATTCCCGCACACGTTATAGTGCTAGAGTATAACCCATAGTTAATAATGGAGTACTTGAAAAGGTAAGCAGTGTGAGCTGTTTATGAACTTAAGGTGGTAACACGAGATTAGACTCTCGTCCTTTGGATAAGGACGGGAGTTTTTTTATTTATAGAATCTATAAATAAAAAATTCCTGCTTTTTCTAAATCTTAACGCTTATGAAAAATAAGGAGAGATGAAAATGAAATCAGTAGAAGAACAATTAAAAATCATTACAAAAGGAGTAGAAACTCTCGTAAATGAAGAGGAATTAAGAAAGAAGCTTTGTTTGTCAAGAGAACAAAACAGACCACTTATCATTAAACTAGGTTTGGACCCAAGTGCACCAGATATTCATTTGGGCCATACAGTTGTATTAAGAAAAATCAGGCAAATGCAGGACTTAGGTCATCAAGCTGTAATTATCATCGGAGATTTTACCGGTAGAATAGGTGATCCGACTGGTAAGACAAAAGGAAGAACAGCATTAACCAAACAGCAAGTAAATGAAAATGCAATCACATATTGTGAACAAATATTTAAAGTTCTTCTCAAAGAAAGAACGAAAGTTACATTTAACAGTGAATGGTTAGCCAAATTAAATTTCGAAGAAATCATTGAGATAGCTTCCACAGTCACAGTAGCAAGAATCATGGAACGAGATGATTTTAATACAAGGTATAAGCAAAATATTCCAATTGGTCTACATGAATTTTTCTACCCACTGATGCAAGCATATGACTCAATTGCTGTAAAAGCAGACATAGAACTTGGGGGTACAGACCAAACCTTTAATATATTGATGGGACGCACATTGCAAAAGATAAAAGGAAAATCTCCTCAAATTGCCATGTTCATGCCAATATTAGAAGGAATAGATGGTAAAGAAAAAATGAGTAAAAGTCTGGGTAATTATATTGGAATTAATGAACCAGCAAATGTAATGTTTAAAAAAGTAATGGAAATACCAGACGCCTTGATTGTAAAGTATTACGAATTAGTGACAGATGAACATCCATCGTATATAGAAAAAATAAAGAAACAACTAGACGAAGGAATCAATCCAATGGACCTTAAAATTCAATTAGCCTTGATTATAACTGGTTTATACCATAATGAAGCGCAGACACAAAAAGCTTATGAATACTTTCAACAAGCATTTGTAAAAAAATCAACGCCTGATAACATACCAAAGCTTGTCATAGATTTAGAGAAAGATTTGCTGTCTGATATCATAGGTCTTTTGGTAAGAGATAATTTGGTATCAAGTAACAGTGAATTTAAGCGGTTAGTCAAACAAGGTGGTATCAGTATAAATAATGAAAAAATTACAGATTTAGATGTTGTACTTGTGTGCGGCGATGTCATACGGATAGGAAAGAAAAAGTTTGTGGAAATAGTGAAATAAAACAAAGAAAGTGGTAATAAAAGTACAATATTCATAAAAGATAATCGAGTTGTCATAAATAATCAGATTATAACAGAAAAAGATACTATGTTTTATACAAAAAAACTTGTTCTTGTTTGTATAATTTGGTATGATTAAATTAAGGTAAAAGGAAGCGGAAGGGCACCTAACGTGTCAAGCCTTGACATACATATAGAAAACGTTGTTGTTTTATATGGAAAAGGGGGCATGATACATGAATAAAATATATGAATTAATTATAGGTGCACTGATATCAAAACTAATTTGTTTTCTATGGGATAAAGTGGATAAACAAATTGAAAAAAAGATTAACGACCGTCTCTCTCGCAAAGTCAACGGTCGCTAATGAAATGGATAGAAGCCAATGAAACCTTCTATCGCTTAAAAAGTAACAGGCGCTAGGTGTAATGACTACCGCAACCTTTTACCTATTTAAATTATACCATGAGGCACATAATTTTACAATGAAAAAACACTACCCTATATTATATGCAATAAGGCTTAACATAGTACATAATTTTTCTTACAATCTTGCTATCGCATTTATTTTTCGTTATAATCATATTGAAACTCAAGGAATTATAACGGAGGAAAAACGTGATTAATGATATTTTAAAATATAATAAAGAGTTTGTAAATCAAAAAAAATATACAGAATTTAAAACAGGAAGTAAATATCCCAATAAAAAACTAGCCATTGTATCGTGTATGGATACGAGACTGACACAACTTCTTCCAGCTGCACTTGGAATGAAAAACGGAGATTGTAAGATTATTAAAAATGCAGGTGGAGTCATATCTCATCCATATGGAAGTGTGGTTCGAAGTTTATTGATTGCAATCCTTGAATTGGGTGTAGAAGAGATTATGGTGATAGGCCATACAGATTGTGGAGTTGGCTACATTGATGTTGATTGCTTGTTATCCAAGATGAAAAAAAGAAATATATCTCAAGAAAATATTGATATGATTCAGTTTGGAGGAATTGATTTTAAGCGATGGCTTGGAGGATTTGAGTCTGTCTACCAATCAGTTGAAGAGTCCATAAACTTGTTAAAAAAGCATCCACTCATTCCTAAAGATGTTACAATTAGGGGATTTGTAATAGATATTGAAACAGGTATGTTAGAAGAAGTCTAAGAAAATTAATACTTGAAGTAAAGGTAAGAGTGTGTTACTGTTAGAAGGTAACAAATTTGGAAAATTTTGAAAGGAGGAAATTATAATGAAATCATTGAATAAACAAAGTCTTAACAAAAAAGAATATAAGAATGGTAGATCTTTACACAATCATAAATGTAGCTGTTATTTTATTCAGGATAATAATTTCTATCCTTATTTTTTAGTAGAATAAAAGATAGGTACAATTATATATATGGTTGCAGTTAAGATTATCAACTGTCAGCATATATAAAACATATAGAGAAGAGCTGATAGAAGCTTACGAATAATTCGTATGTCTGTCAGCTCTTTTTATTGTATCGGAAAGGTCAAAGCACTTCGTTACAAAGGATGTACCATGCAAAGAGGAGGGTTAAATATGGCAAAAGATAGAGAAACGGTTTGCCTTTATTATGTTTCATTAGGAGTATGTAAAAAGCATAGAGAAGCAAGTCACAAAGGATATTGCCAAAAGTGTGATAAATATATTCCTAGAGTGAAAGAAAAACATATCAATCAAAAGAAACGAAAATTAGAAAAGATTAGAAAAGAGGAAATATATTAAATGTTAGTAATAGAAGGAAAAATGAATGTTGCAAAGGTATTTGCTTCAACGATAGAAGATGCGGCTAAGGAACAAATAAAACTTTTATGCGACCAAGAATTTACAAAAGATTTGCAGATAAGAATTATGCCAGATGTTCATGCTGGAGCTGGTTGCACCATAGGAACTACAATGACGTTGAAAGATAAAATTGTTCCAAATTTAGTTGGCGTTGATATAGGATGCGGAATGCATACAATTCAAATTAAAAATAAACATTTAGAACTAGAAAAAGTAGATAAGGTGATACATGAAAAAATTCCCGCAGGGTTTCGAATTCGAGAAGAAGAGCATAGATATAGTGAAGAGATTGACCTTACCAAACTTCGATGCTTAAAGGAGGGAAAAATTAATGTGTTACGGGCGGCTAAAAGCATTGGAACGTTAGGAGGAGGAAATCATTTCATAGAAGTAGCCAAAGATGCTGAAAATAAGCATTATGTTGTAGTACATTCTGGTAGTCGACACCTGGGACTTGAAGTCGCTGGTTTTTATCAGGAGGAAGCATATAGACAATTGGATGATAGTGAGAGACAAAGGATACCAAAAGCGTTAGCCTATGCAAAAGGTAAGCTCATGGAGGACTATGTCCATGATATGAAAATAGTACAAGAATTTGCAACCCTAAATCGAAGGGCAATGATGGATGAAATAATTAAAGGCTTAAAGCTTAAAGTAGAAGAAGAGTTTACTACCATTCATAATTATATTGACACGAAACAAAACATCTTACGAAAAGGTGCGGTATCAGCCAGGGAAGGTGAAAAACTTTTAATTCCGATTAACATGCGAGATGGTTCTTTAATATGTATTGGCAAAGGAAATATTGATTGGAACCAATCTGCCCCGCATGGCGCGGGTCGCTTAATGTCTCGTAAAGAAGCTAGGAATTCGTTTACCGTATCTGAATTTAAAAAGCAAATGAAAGATATTTATACTACATCTGTAAATGCAGAAACCTTAGATGAATGCCCTATGGCCTACAAAGATATAAAAGACATAGTTGAAAACATAAAAGATACTGCAAAAATAATTAAGATTATAAAACCAATTTATAATTTCAAAGCTGCAGAATAATAGAAAAAATATACTGCCCCTAAGCATAATCCCCTAACGGCAATGCATATACTATATCAGCACATTACGTTAGATTATTGCAAGGGGGTATTTTGATACATGGAACTAAATAAAGAGTTCAATCTATACAAAGATATACAAATGCGGACAGGAGGAGAAATATACATAGGAGTGGTAGGACCTGTTAGAACAGGAAAATCAACATTTATAAAAAGGTTTATGGATTTGATGGTTCTTCCAAGTATTGAAAATGAACATAGCAGACAACGGACACAGGATGAATTACCACAATCTGCAGCTGGAAAAACAATTATGACAACAGAACCAAAGTTCATTCCAAAAGAAGCGGCACATGTTCAGCTAGCAGAGGATGTTGGAGTGGATGTAAGGTTAATTGATTGTGTAGGTTATATGGTAGATGGAGCCACTGGTCATATTGAAGATAACGAAGAACGCATGGTAAAAACCCCTTGGTTTGATTATGAGATTCCATTTACACAAGCAGCAGAATTGGGTACAAAAAAGGTTATTAATGACCACTCCACAATTGGTATTGTTATAACCTGTGATGGATCTTTTAGTGAGATTCCAAGAGAAAACTATACGAAACCAGAAGAAAAAACGATAATGGAACTAAAAAAATTAGGAAAACCATTTTTGGTATTAGTAAATAGCCAGAGACCATATAGTGAAGAAGCACTTAGTTTGGCAAGAAGCATTAGTGAAAAATACAAGGTAACAGCTATTCCAGTGAATTGTGAGCAACTAAGAAAAGAAGATATAAATAAAATATTGGAAAACATTCTCTATGAATTTCCAATATCAGAGATTGAATTCTACATCCCTAAGTGGGTTGAAATGCTTCCAATGGATCATAAAATAAAATCAGACTTAGTCACAAAAATAAAAGAAATGATTCAATCCATTAAGATGATTAAAGACGCAAATAGTGAAAGTTTGCATATGGATAGTGAGTACATAAAAAGGTTAAAAATAGATGCAATTTCTATGGCTACAGGCGTTATTAAAGTAATGATTGAAATATTTGATAAATTTTACTATGAAATCATTAGTGAAATGACAGGTACTCAAATAGAGGGCGAATATCAAATGATTGCCATGCTAAAAGAGCTGGCTAAAATGAAGAAGGAATACGTAAAAGTATTAGGCGCAATTGAATCCGTTCGTCAAAAAGGATATGGTGTGGTAACACCAGAGCAAAGAGAAATTATATTGGAAGAGCCAGTATTGATTAAGCATGGAAATAAATATGGAGTAAAGATCAAAGCAGAAAGTCCTTCCATACATATGATTCGTGCAAACATAGAGACAGAAATCGCACCGATTGTTGGAAGCGAAGAGCAAGCCGATGATTTGATTAAGTTTCTTAAGAGCTCAAGTAACAGTGGCGAAGGAATCTGGAAGGCAAATATTTTTGGTAAATCAGTAGAGCAGTTAGTTGAGGATGGTATTCATTCTAAAATTGCTCAAATGTCTGACGACAGCCAAATTAAATTACAAGAAACGATGCAAAAAATTGTGAATGACAGTAATGGAGGACTTGTTTGTATTATCATATGATGGAACAATAAAAGGATAAGGAGTATCAAAGAATACATAAAACCAGAAATACCGTACATATTATGTGATAAATAATATCGAAAAAGGAAAAATTAGTTTTGCGTAATAGAAAAGTAAAATCCTATGTGCTATAATAAGATTGTCACTTTGTGGCAATCTTATTTTATGGAGGTATATGATGAACGAGCAATTTATAAAGTTACAAAAATGTTTTGAAAGTATAAAAGAAAAAATTGATTTTAAACCAAAGGTAGCCCTTATCCTTGGATCAGGATTAGGTGATTATGCAGAAACAATTAAAGTGGAGGCAACACTTGATTATCATGAAATAGAGGGCTTTCCTGTATCGACAGTTCCAGGACATAAGGGTAGGTTTATTTTTGGATATGTAGGAGAGGTTCCAGTTGTAATTATGCAAGGAAGAGTGCATTATTATGAAGGATATCCAATATCAGATGTTGTTCTTCCAGTAAGACTTATGAAATTAATGGGAGCAGAGGTGTTATTTTTAACAAACGCAGCAGGTGGCGTAAATTATGACTTCCATGCTGGAGATTTTATGCTTATTTCGGATCATATTTCCAATTTTGTTCCTTCCCCATTAATAGGTGAAAATATGGACGAGCTTGGAACTCGTTTTCCAGATATGAGTGATGTATATGATAAAGAACTAAGAGCGATTATTAAAGAAACAGCAAAAGAGCTAGATATCAAATTACAAGAGGGCGTTTACGTTCAACTTACTGGTCCTGCTTATGAATCACCAGCAGAGGTAAGAATGTGTAGAATTCTTGGAGGAGACGCAGTTGGAATGAGCACAGCTTGTGAGGCAGTTGCAGCAAATCATATGAGAATGAAGATTTGTGGAATTTCTTGTATTTCCAATTTAGCATGTGGAATGACAGATAATCCTCTCAATCACAAAGAGGTACAAGAAGTAGCGGATAAGGTAGCACCTTTATTTAAAAAGCTAGTAACTGAGTCAATTATTAACATTAGTAAGAGACTATAAGGAGATTTGAATGAATCCAAAAGAACTGATTAAGGAAGCGTTTTTGGCAAGAGAAAAATCGTATTCCCCTTACTCTAACTTTAGTGTAGGAGCTGCTTTGCTTGCATCAAATGGACAAATTTATCAAGGCTGTAATATTGAAAGTGCCTCCTATACGCCAACGAATTGTGCAGAAAGAACCGCTTTTTTTAAAGCGGTAAGCGAGGGAATTACCTCTTTTGAAGCAATTGCAATCGTGGGTGGAAAAAAAGAAGAGCCTGTTGATTTTTGCTCACCATGTGGTGTTTGCAGACAAGTTATGATGGAATTTTGTGACCCTAAGTCATTTAAAGTCATTCTGGCAAAATCAGAAGAAGAATACAAAGAATTTACTTTGGAAGAAATACTACCTCTTGGATTTGGTCCTAAAAATATGCAAGACAATAGTGCCATTGATTAAAGCAAGAAAGTGATTGTATGGAAAATATTTATACCTTTAAAAATAATAAAAAGTTAAGATATGGTTATACGACTGGTTCTTGTGCAGCAGCTGCTTCAAAAGCAGCTGCTATCATGCTTTTTCGAAAATGTGAAATTACAACAATATCTATTATGACTCCCAAAGGAATAAGACTTGACTTAGATGTACATGACATTCAAATAAAAGATAATTATGTAAGTTGTGCAATTCAAAAAGATAGTGGTGATGATCCCGATGTGACCAATGGTATCTTGGTATATGCAAAAGTATGTAAAATTGATACGCCTCAAATTATAATTGATGGGGGAATTGGAGTGGGAAGAGTTACAAAGCCTGGTTTAGAACAGCCAATTAACCACGCGGCAATTAATTCTGTTCCAAGACAAATGATTCACGACGAAGTGTATGAGGTATGCAATGAATTTGAGTATGTAAAAGGAATAAGAGTTGAGATTAGCATTCCAAAAGGAATAGAAATAGCAAAGCGTACTTTTAACCCAAGGCTTGGAATTGAAGGTGGGATTTCCATACTTGGTACGAGTGGTATTGTAGAGCCAATGAGCGAAGTAGCGTTAATCGAAAGCATCAAAATTGAGATGAGAATGAGAAAAGCGAATGGGCATCGTCATATGCTAGTGACCTTAGGTAACTATGGTGAGAACTTTACGAGTAAGGAATTTCGCATTGATATTAGCAAGGGAGTCAAATGTAGTAATTTTATCGGGGAAACCATTGACTATGCAGTAGAGATAGGTTTAGAGAGTCTTTTATTTATTGGTCACATAGGTAAACTAATCAAGGTCGCTGGTGGAATTATGAATACACATTCCAAGAATGCAGATGCAAGAATGGAGATTATGGCGGCAGCAGCAATCAAGTCAGGTGCATCGATAGATGCAGCAAAGCGTATATTGGATTGCATTACCACAGATGAAGCCATACAAGTATTAGTAGAGGAAGACATAAAGCATGCATCCATGCAAGAGATTGCAAATAAAACAAAATATTATATGACGAAACGCTCGTATGAGAATCTGGAGATAGGAGTTGTTCTATTCTCGAATGAATTTGGATTGTTGGCACAGACAGACAATGCAAACAAATTATTGTCTTACATGGATGTTTTAGAGTGAAAGGAAGAAACATGGCAGGAATTTTATATGGAGTTGGAGTAGGACCAGGTGATCCAGAGCTTTTGACTTTAAAAGCAGTAAATGTAATAAAAAACAGCGATATCATACTGGTACCAGGAGATGTGGTAGAAAACAGTGTTGCTTACAAAATAGCAACTGGTGCACTAGATTTGCAGGATAAAAAGCTTGTAGCCATATCAATGCCAATGACAAAGGATAAAACTGTTTTAGAAAAAGCGCACGATGAAGCTGCAAAATGTATTATGGAGTATTTAAATGACAATATGCAAGTGGCATTTTTAACGTTGGGGGATCCTTGCATATATTCAACATACATTTATGTACATAAGAGAATTCTTGCAAAAGGTTATACTGCTAAAATAATTAGTGGTATTCCCTCTTTTTGTGCGGCGGCAGCCCTGGTAAATGATAGTCTTGTAGAAAAATCAGAGCCGCTTCATATATTACCAGCCTCTTATGATATAGAAGAGGCACTTAAACTTTCAGGCACAAAAGTTTTAATGAAATCAGGTAAGAAAATGGCAAATGTAAAGAAAGAATTAAAAGAGCATGATTATAACGTTGTAATGATAGAAAATTGCGGCATGGAACAAGAAAAGGTATATTATGGAGCCGAAAATATAGATGAAAATGCAGGATATTATTCATTAATCATAGCAAAAGACAGATAGGACGAAAAGTGATTGTAAGCTTTTTATCCTTTTCTATAAAAGAAGCAGGAGGTGAAGTATGGTACATTTTGTTGGAGCAGGAAGCGGTGCAGTTGATTTAATAACGGTTCGTGGTTTGAATTTACTTAAAAATGCAGATGTCATCATTTATGCAGGATCATTGGTAAATAAGGAGTTATTAAACTATAAAAAGGATGACTGTGTAACATATGATAGTGCAACGATGACCTTAGAACAGGTGATTGACGTAATAAAGGAAACAGAAAAAAAGAATCAAACAACAGTCAGACTTCATACAGGTGATCCCTCCATATATGGTGCGATTCGTGAACAGATGGATGAACTGGATAGACTATTCATCTCATATCAGTATTGCCCAGGTGTAAGCTCTTTTTGTGGAGCGGCATCTGCTTTGAATTTGGAATATACATTACCAGATGTATCGCAAACTGTAATTTTAACTAGAATGGCAGGAAGAACGCCTGTGCCAGAGAAGGAAAGCATCGAAAAGTTAGCAGCTCATCAGGCGACTATGGTTATTTTCCTTAGTACTGGTATGTTAAAAGAGTTAACCAATCGTTTACTTTTGGGAGGCTATAAAGAGGATACACCAGCCGCTATTGTTTACAAAGCGACCTGGCCAGATGAAAAAAAATTTGTATGTACAGTAAAAACGCTAGAGCAAACAGCAAGAGAAAATGACATCAAACAAACAGCGCTCATTATTGTGGGAGATGTACTAAACTGTGACTATAGAAGGTCTGATTTGTATCATCCAGATTTTGAAACCCAGTTTCGTAAAGCAAGAGGAAACGTGTAAGTATGAAATTAGCGATTATTTCTTTTACCAGTGCAGGTAGTCTTCTAAATTGTAAAATAAAAAAGTTGCTTGCTAATATCCATCATTGCACCTGTTATTATAAAGGTAAGACAATGCAAAAAGAAGAGCTTACCGTAGTAACACAAAGTCTACAGGAATGGTGTGAAACTATGTTTTCAAGCGTAGATGGAATTCTTTTTATTGGAGCCACGGGCATTGCAGTAAGAACAATTGCACCATTTGTAAAAGATAAGACGAAAGATCCTTTGGTTTTAGTAATTGATGAAAAAGCGAATTTTGTAATTTCATTACTATCAGGACATGTTGGTGGTGGAAATGAACTTGCTTTGACATTAAGTGAATTACTGTGCGCAACTCCTGTTATCACTACTGCTACAGATATCAATGAGAAATTTGCAGTTGATGTGTTTGCTAAAAAACAGAATTTACATATAACAGACTGGAAAAGGGCAAAGGAGATTTCAGCCTCTATTTTAGAAGGAAAAAAGATTGGACTTTTGTCAAATCTTCCAATAGAAGGAAAAATACCAGACGAATTAGTTTTGGTGCAAGAGAAAAAAGAGGATGTAATAGAAGAGGGAATTTGCATTTCACTAAATGAAAATGAGAAACCATTTCGCAGTACTTTAAATCTTGTACCCAAAACGGTTATCATTGGGATTGGTTGTAAAAAAGATACTTCACCTAAGAGGTTGGAGTCTTTTTTGTTACGTACTTTAGAAAAGCAAAGCATTTGCCTTTCTGCTATAAAGTGTGTTGCAAGTATAGATTTAAAGGCAAAAGAAGACTGTATTTTGGCATTTGTGAATAAATATAAGATACCATTTGTCACTTATTCTGCAAAGGAACTATTAGAGGTGGAAGGAGAGTTTCAGGAATCGGCATTTGTGAAACAAATTACAGGTGTTGGGAATGTATGCGAACGAGCAGCGATCAAAAGCTGCAAAAGTGGTATTTTGTTGTTAGATAAACAAGCGCATGAGGGAATGACCCTCGCATTTGCAAGAGAAAAAGAAATGGGGGGAATTCGATTTGAGTAAACTATATGTAGTAGGAATTGGACCAGGCGAATATGAACAGATGACAATGGAGGCTTACAACGTATTAAAGAATTGTGATGTTATCATTGGCTATACGGTATATGTAGATCTTGTAAGAGATCATTTTCCAGAAAAGGAGTTTCTAACAACGCCTATGACTAAAGAAGTAGAGCGATGCGAACTTGCATTTGAAAAAGCGTTACAGGGTAATACAACGGCTATGATATGCAGTGGAGATGCTGGAGTATATGGTATGTCTGGCTTGATATTAGAAATTGGACAAAAGTATCAGCAAGTGGAGGTCGTGGTGGTAAGTGGAGTAACCGCGGCTATTTCAGGAGCGAGTGTACTGGGTGCACCTTTGATTCATGATTTTGCTGTCATTAGCCTAAGTGATTTACTAACTCCAATGGAAAAGATAGAAAAAAGGCTTGAATGTGCGGCTATGGCAGACTTTGTAATATGTTTGTATAACCCATCAAGTAAGAAAAGGCATGATTATCTAAAAAAGGCGTGTGACATTATATTACGCTATGCGTCTAAAGATACGGTGTGTGGTTATGTTAAAAATATTGGTAGAGCCGGGGAAGAATCTACCATTCTAACCTTGGAAGAATTAAAAGAGTGTGAGGTTGACATGTTTACTACCATTTTTATCGGCAATTCACAGACAAAAGAAATGAATGGTAAAATGGTAACACCAAGAGGATATAAAAATGTGTAAGGTAATTATTTTTGCAGGGACAACAGAAGGAAGAGAACTTGCTAAATACTTGGGAAGAAAAAAAATAGCCACTTTAGTTTGCACAGCCACTGAATACGGTGAAAGTTTGATTGAAAGGTCGCAGTACGTAGAGGTATCTGCGAAACGATTGACAAAAGAAGAAATGAACCTGCTTTTTTTTGATAAGAATCCAGAATTTGTTGTTGATGCAACACATCCCTATGCAACGGTCGTATCTAGCTATGTAAAGGAAGTGTGTGAAGCACTTAATCTTTCCTATCTTCGCTTAGTAAGAGAGGAATCAGTTGGTTATGAGCAAAAGCCAGATATGGTATATGTAAATTCAGTGAAAGAAGCTTGTAACTATTTGGAAACAACGACAGGTAATATTTTTGTAACGACAGGCAGCAAGGAACTAGAGGAATACACCAAGCTTACAAATTATAAAGAAAGAGTTTACGCCCGTGTGCTATCAAGCAAAGAAGCAATGAATCAAGTTATGGAGCTTGGCTTTGAGGGAAAAAATTTAGTTTGCATGCAAGGGCCTTTTAGTGAAGAATTAAATTTCTTAATGTTTCAGGAAAGCAATGCCAAGTATTTGGTTACAAAGGAAGCAGGAAAAAATGGAGGCTTCTTAGAAAAAATTAATGCCGCACTTAGGCTTTCTATGACACCAATCGTGATAGGAAGGCCAAAAGAAGAAAGTGGGTATTCTTATATAGAAGTAATAAATCTTTTAAATAAGAAATTTCAGATAGAAAAGGATAAAAGAAAGATTCATGTAGTTGGAATTGGTATAGGAACCAAGAAACACATGACCTTAGAAGCGATAGAAGCCATTGAACAAGCAGATATTATTTTTGGTGCAAAGAGGATGCTAGGAGCAGTAAATCAATATCACAAACCAATGATGCAGCTTTATAAAAAGAGAGATATCCATCAATTTTTAAAAGAGCATGACAAGTACCAAAATATTACTGTATTGGTTTCAGGAGATGTTGGGTTCTACAGTACAGCAAAAGAGTTTCAAGAATACTTTAAAGAAGATCAAGTTACCTATGTTGCAGGGCTATCCTCCTTGGCGTATTTTTGCGCGCGAATCGGAAAGTCATGGGAGGATGTATCTACCATTAGTAATCACGGACAAAAGGTGAATACGGTTGAGTATGTTCGTAGAAATTCAAAAGTATTTTCTTTATTAGGTGGTAAGAACAATGCTTCAACCATTTTGCATGAATTGTTGGAATGTGGGTTTCATGAACTTTCCATATGGATTGGAGAAAACTTAGGTTATGAGACAGAAAAAATTACATTTGGAAGCCCAGAACAATTATTGACAAAAGATTATGTATCCCTTTGCGTCATGTATATTGAGAATATAAACGCAAAGGAAGATAGAGATCGAATTAAGGATGAGACATTTATTCGTGGGAATGTGCCAATGACAAAAGAAGAAATTCGAACCGTATCCATTGCTAAGCTAGAATTACAAACCGATTCTATTCTTTATGATATTGGTGCAGGAACGGGTTCAGTCTCGATTCAGGCTGCAAAGAGAGCTTATAAAGGATATGTTTACGCAATTGAGAAGAACCCAGAAGGCATTTTATTGATGAAGGAGAATAAAAGAAAATTTCAAGTTTCCAATATGGAAATAGTAGAGGGAACAGCTCCTGACATACTTAATGAGTTACCAAGACCAACACATGCTTTTATCGGTGGGAGTAGTGGGGCATTAAAAGAAATTATTCAAATATTGTTAAAGAAGAATGATACAATAAAAATTGTAATCAATGCAATTACGATTGAAACCATTGCAGAAGCGATTTCTGTAATTAAGGATGTTGGAATCACAAATTATGAGATGATACAGCTACAAAGTGCGAGAGCAAAAACAGCAGGAAATTATCATATGATGTTAGGTCAAAACCCAGTAACCATTATAGTAATCGGTTAAAATAGATAGGTGAAGTGCATGAAGATAGAAAATAAATTAAACATTCCAAGAATTATGATAGCAGCAGTGTCAAGTGGCAGCGGTAAAACGTTGCTTACTTGCGGCTTACTTCGTGCATTAAAAGTAAGGGAGAAAAAGGTAACTGCCTTCAAATGCGGACCTGACTACATTGACCCAATGTTTCATAAGAAAATATTACAGATTCCTTCACGCAATCTGGATACATTTTTTACAGATCCATTGACGACCAAGTATCTATTCACCAATGCGGCTAAAGGCAGTGACATTGCTCTAATAGAAGGGGTTATGGGGTATTATGATGGAGTAGGTGGAATATCTGAGCAAGGAAGTTCTTATGAGTTAGCTAAGACATTAGATGTGCCAGTTATTCTTGTCGTAAATGCAAAGGGAATGAGCCTTTCGGTTGTTCCAGTTATCAAAGGCTTTATTGAATTTAGAAGTGGCTCAAATATCAAAGGAGTTATATTAAATCAGGTATCGGAGATGTTTTATCCAGAACTAAAAAAAGTGATTGAAAAGGAGCTTTCCATTGAGGTATTAGGATATGTGCCAAAAGTAGAAGAACTTAAACTAGAAAGCAGGCATCTTGGACTTGTTATGCCAGAGGAAGTACAAAAAATAGAAGAAAAAATGGATGCTTTAGCTAAGTTGTTTGAAAAAACGCTCGACATAGATAAAATTATAAAAATTGCACAATCAGCTAAAGATATTGACGAGACGATATATGAATACCAAACGCTTTCTTCTTCACCCTTGATTGCAGTGGCAAGAGACGAAGCTTTTTGTTTTTATTATGAAGATAATTTGGAGCTAATGGAAAAAATGGGAGCAAAACTTACGTTTTTTTCACCTCTTTATGATAAAAAGCTACCAGATAACATACAAGGATTGATTCTTTTAGGTGGTTATCCAGAGCTTTATGCAAAGAAGTTAAGTGAAAATACCTCAATGCTTAGTGAGATAAGAGATTATATAAAAGCAAACCGACCTGTATTAGCTGAGTGTGGTGGTTTTATGTATTTGCATGATACGATGGAGGATAATGCAAATGTGACCTATAATATGGTAGGAGCAATCAAAGGAAATGTTTACAAAACGAAGCGTCTTGGACGGTTTGGATATATTGAGTTAAAAACGAGTAAGCTTGATACGTTACTAGATAAGGAGGAAATAATAAAGGGACATGAGTTTCACTATTTTGACAGTGACAACTGTGGGAGTGACTTTATAGCAAAGAAGCCGTTAAGAAATACTTCATGGAGCTGCATTCACGCTACAGCAAATCAAAATATAGGCTTTCCCCACCTTTATTATTATTCCAATCAAGAATTTATCTATCGCTTTTTAAGCAGGTGCAAATAGATAAGAGAATAAATAAAGATACATGTTTACAATAGAAAGCAGAGGATACCATGACCATAGAGCAAGTAATAAATGAGATAAAACCCGCGAATCAAAAGGCAATGCAAATGTGTGAGAATCGCTTTGACAGCATTGCAAAGCCTTTAAAAAGCTTAGGCAAACTGGAATATGCGATTATTAAAATCGCAGGTATGATAGAAAAGCATGAGGTGGAGATTGATAAAAAAGCCCTTGTGATTATGTGTGCGGATAATGGGGTGGTGGAAGAAAAAATTACGCAAACAGGGCAAGAAGTGACTGCAATTGTTGCAGAAAATTTTCTTAAGAATAAAACTTCTGTTAGCATTATGGCAGGTTATACTAACACAAAGTTATTTCCGATTGATATTGGTATTGCAAAAGATACAAATTTAACGAATAAAAAAATTGCTTATGGTACCAAAAACTTTGCCAAAGAACCAGCAATGACAAAAGAAGAAGCTGCTCAGGCAATATTAACTGGCATATCAACTGTTTTTGAACTAAAGAAAAAGGGTTACCAAATCATTGCTACAGGTGAAATGGGAATTGGTAATACGACAACCAGTAGTGCCATTGCCTCTGTGTTATTAGAGAAAAGTGTTGATGAGGTGACAGGAAGAGGGGCTGGGTTATCAAACGAAGGTCTTATAAGGAAGATAAAAGTAATCAATGATGCAATCCTATTACACCAACCAAACAAAGAAGATATGATTGATATCCTTAGTAAAATTGGTGGTTTTGATATCGGAGGACTTATTGGAGTATTTCTTGGCGGAGCTAGATATCGAATACCAGTAGTGATTGATGGATTTATATCAGCCGTGGCAGCTTTGATGGCGGTAAAGATGAATCCATTGGTAAAGGATTATTTATTACCATCTCATGTTTCAAAGGAACCAGCAGCACAAATGATTCTTGATGAAATCGGCCTTAGCCCGTTTATAACTTGCGATATGTGCTTGGGTGAAGGAACAGGTGCAGTAGCACTTTTTCCTATTCTTGACATGGCGGTACGTGTGTATCAGGAAATGAGTACTTTTGAACAGATAAAAGTCGACGCATACCAGCCACTTGATGCGTGATTCCTTACTTAATAATAATGTATCATCCAAATAATCATGAAGTTACTAGAACCTCCTTAAGGGAAAAAAGAATAGTCGGATGGGAGAATCTATGATAGTATTAATAACAGGTGCAAGCGGAAGTGGAAAATCAGCATATGGAGAAGAACTTTGTCTGCGTTTATCAGGTGATGAGAAAAAGACATATCTTGCTACTATGTACCCTTATGGGGAGGAAACACTAGATAAAATAAACAGACATAAGCAAATGAGAGCTGGAAAAGGCTTTGAGACAATCGAGTGCTATTGCAATTTAAAAGAAGTTGTATCCAATGTGGGACACACCGTTTTATTGGAGTGTATGTCAAATCTTTTGGCAAACGAGTTATATATGGAGTATGGAGCCAAGGAAAAAGCATTTGAAGAAATTATGCAAGGGATTCTTCTTTTGTCTAAAGCTTGTAAAAACTTGATTATTATCTCAAATGAGGTATTTAACGATTCAATGCCTGCCGATATAGAAATGAAACAATATATACAATTACTTGGAAGATTAAACCAAGAGATTGCAAACCAAGCCGATGTGGTATGTGAAGTTGTCTATTCCATACCAGTTTTTTGGAAAGGAAGGATAGATTGTGATTTGGAATGGATGTAAGATAGCTTTTTCAATGTATTCAAAGATACCAATGCCAAAGACGCAGTGGAATGAGAAAAATATGCGCTATTCCATGTGTTTTTTTCCTGTAATTGGGCTGGTAATTGGTCTGGTTCTTTATGGGTTTTGCTATTTATCTAGCTTGTTGGAGTTAGGCGTTCTTTTTCGAATTTCTGGTATTCTTGTCATTCCAATTATAATAACAGGTGGAATCCATCTGGATGGTTTTATCGACACACAGGATGCAATTAATTCCTATCAGTCCAAAGAACGCAAATTAGAAATCTTAAAGGATTCTCACATTGGTGCATTTGCTCTTATTAGTTGTTTGGTCTATTTTATCCTTTTAATTGGAGTATGGAGCGAGTTAAACATACAAAGTGTTCTTACCTTATGTTTTGGATACATATTATCAAGGGCATTGAGCGGGTTTTCGGTTGTTTCCTTTGATTTAGCCAAGGATAGCGGCTTGGTACATGCTTTTTCTGATGCAGCACAAAAGCGTGTGGTGCGTTATTGTATGTTGTTTTTCGCTGTTATTTCAAGTGCCTTTATGATTTTTGTTGGTGGGTTTATAGGAATTAGCGTTGTATTAGGAGCAATGGTAGCACTTCATTGTTACCGTAGCACATCTTATAAGCAGTTTGGAGGAATTACTGGAGACTTGGCAGGGTGGTTTTTGCAAATTTGCGAACTTTTTATGGCAATTGGAGCACTCGTTGGACAGCTTGTTTTAACCATTCAGTACTAATTTTACGGAGGCAGATATGATATTTGTAATCGGTGGCGCATATCAGGGAAAAAAAGAATTTGTAAAAAAAGAATTTCATATAAACGAACAGGAAATCTTAGACGGCGAATACTGTAATTATGAAGAATTGCTCCAGGCAAAAGCAATTTGTGGACTCGAACGTTTGATTTATCGTAGAATGAAAGAAGAAATCGATGTTTATACTTTTATTGATACATGGCTAAAGGAAAATAAAGACCTTATTATCATCTGCAATGAGATTGGAAGTGGCCTAGTACCAGTAGATGCATTTGAACGAAAATATAGAGAGATGGTCGGTAGAATAGGCTGTCTTGTTGCAGGTTACGCAAAAGAGGTATATCGAGTACAATATGGGATTGCAACTAAGATAAAAGAAAATAAGAAAAACGATCAGGAAATAAAAGAATCTGCAATCATAAAAGTGTATTTAATAAGACATTCTATCACAAAGGGCAATCTAGAAAAACGCTTTATTGGTAGTACAGATGAGTCTTTATGTGAAGAAGGTATAGCACTGGCAAAAGAAAAGAAACTTCCTTTCGTCTGTAAAGTGTATGTAAGCCCACTAAAACGATGTCAAGAAACTGCAAATATTCTATACCCTAACCACGAAACGGCAGTGATTTCAGGATTAAGGGAGACTGATTTTGGTGATTTTGAATATAAAAATTATGAAGAATTGAAAGGAAACAAAGATTATCAAAAATGGATTGACAGTAATGCCATGAGTGGTTTTCCAAACGGTGAATCGATGGAGGATACGAATAGAAGGGTAGAGGATACTTTTTTGCATATTATAAAAGACGCAGTGAAGCATCAATATGATAGCATTGCAATTGTAACACATGGCGGAACGATTATGTCTATCATGACGTTATTTGCTAAGGAAAAAAGATCATATCATGACTGGCTTGCCAAAAACTGTGAAGGATTTTTATTAGAGATTGATGGAGGCAGTGCATGTTACCAGTAGTATTAGGGTTTATTCTTGATTTGATCATTGGAGATCCCTTTGGTTCTTTTCATCCCATATGTGCGATAGGAAATACAATTTCGTTTTTTAAGAAAAAGATTCGAGCGTTTTTTCCTTCTAATAGGGTTGGAGAGCTAATTGGTGGAATTATTTTATGTTTTATTGTAGTGTTTCTTTCTACGATTGTACCATTTCTACTTTTGTTTGTAGGTTATCGGATTCACTTTAATTTGGGGTTTGTAATTGAGACGATTTTTTGCTATCAGATTCTTGCAACGAAATCTCTTCGTACGGAAAGCATGAAGGTTTATGATGCGTTATCTGACCCTGATTTAGAAAAAGCAAGACATGCGGTATCCATGATTGTTGGAAGAGATACATCGGCTCTTAGTAAAGAAGGAATCATAAAAGCTAGCGTTGAAACAGTAGCGGAAAATACAACAGATGGAGTCATTGCACCACTTTTTTTTATGATGATTGGAGGACCTGTATTTGGTTTCTTTTATAAAGCGGTAAACACATTGGATTCCATGGTAGGTTATAAAAATGAAGAGAATTTGTATTTTGGAAGAATGAGTGCAAAGCTTGATGATGTGCTAAACTTTATACCTGCAAGAATAAGTGCTCTCCTTATGATAGCAGCCTCCTTTCTGTGTGGTTATGATGCAAAGAATGCTTGGTATATCTTTAAACGCGATCGCTTGAAGCATGCAAGTCCAAATTCTGCACAAACAGAGTCCGTTTGTGCAGGGGCATTAAACATTCAGCTAGCGGGAAACGCATATTATTTTGGTAAATTATATGAGAAAAAGACAATTGGAGATGCCAAGAAAGATTTAGAGCCTTTGGATATTAAGAGAGTAAATCGACTTATGTATGTAACGGCTTATTTAGGAGTGCTTGTGTTTTGCGTTATGATTCTTATTTTGTATATACAATAGTAAAGGAGTTATCATGATAAATGTACATGGCGGAGATATTTATAAACACAAAGATGTGATAGATTTTTCAGCTAATATAAATCCTCTTGGATTACCAAGAGGTGTAAAAATAGCTCTCATGGATAGTATTGATTTGGCGGTTCATTATCCTGATGTTCGATGTGAAGAACTTTGCAAAAGTCTTGCCAAGTATTATGGAATAAAAAAGAATTATATTCTGTGTTCGAATGGAGCAGCAGACATTATTTTTGCTATAACAGCTGCACTAAAGCCGAAAAAGGCATTGATTCTTGCACCTGGATTCGCAGAATATGAGCAAGCACTTCACGCAATTGATGCTAAGATATTTTGCTATCGATTAAAAGAAGAGCAAGGATTCATACTAAAAGAAGATTTTCTAAATGCAGTTACGAAAGAGATTGACATGGTTTTTTTATGTAATCCGAATAATCCTACTGGAGAAGTGATACCAAAAGAGTTAATGATGCGTATCATTGAAACATGTAAGAAAAATAAAACAATATTAGTGATTGATGAATGTTTTATAAGCTTTTTGGAGAATGGGGCAGAAGTTAGCGTTATAAAAGAAGTAGAACGATACGATAATCTAATTGTAATCAACGCTTTTACAAAACTGTATGCGATGCCTGGAATCCGTCTTGGATTTGCAGCAATAGGAAACATTAAAATGATTGAGTTGATAAATAAAGTAAGACAACCATGGAGTGTTTCCGTATTAGCTCAAAAGGCAGGAGTCGCAGCATTAGAGCAAAAGGAGTACGTAGCAAAAACAAAGGAACTGATAAGGGATGAGAGAAGCTATTTGATGCACGAATTATTAGAGTGTGGTTTTCAAATCTATGGTTCAAAGGCGAATTATATATTTTTTAAAGGGCAAAAGGGATTGTTTGATCTATGTATAAAGGAAGGCATTTTAATTCGAGATTGTAGTAATTATCGTGGATTAGAAGAAGGCTTTTACCGAGTTGCTATAAAAGGGCACGAAGAAAATAAAAAGTTAATTGAGGTATTAAAGCGTTGCCAGAATGGCAGAAACAAAGAGTGATAGGATAAATGAATGAGTTAATATGAGGAGATTATAATGGCAAAATCAATCATGATTCAAGGAACCATGTCAAATGCAGGAAAGAGTCTTATTGTAGCTGGGTTATGCAGAATCTTTAAACAAGATGGCTATAAAGTTGCCCCCTTTAAGTCGCAGAATATGGCATTGAACTCTTTTATCACAAAAGACGGTCTTGAGATGGGAAGAGCACAAGTAATGCAAGCACAAGCAGCTAAGATAGAGCCTAATGTATTAATGAATCCAATTCTATTAAAACCTACAAATGATCTTGGATCTCAAGTCATTGTAAATGGGGAAGTAATTGGTAATATGAAAGCGGTTGATTACTTCAAATATAAAAAGAATTTAGTTCCTGATATCATGAAGGCTTATCATACACTTTCGAAGGAATATGATATTATTGTAATTGAAGGTGCAGGAAGTCCAGCTGAAATTAATCTAAAAAGTGAAGATATTGTGAATATGGGAATGGCAAAAATGGCAAAAGCTCCTGTATTACTGGTTGGAGATATTGACAGAGGTGGCGTTTTTGCGCAACTAATTGGTACTATGGTTTTGTTAGAGGAAGAAGAACAAAGAATGGTAAAAGGAAGCATTATTAATAAGTTTCGTGGTGATAAAGAAATTCTAAAACCAGGACTTGTCATGCTAGAGGAAAAGTCAAGGATTCCTGTAGTTGGAGTGGTTCCATACATGCATGTAGATATTGAGGATGAGGACAGTCTAACGGATCGTTTTACCAAGACTAAAAAAGCATCAAGTATTGACATCGCAGTGATTAAGTTACCAAGGATTTCGAATTTTACAGACTTTAATGCACTGGAGCGAATCGAAGGAGTATCGCTTCGTTTTATAGATAAAGTACAGGATTTAAAAAGCCCTGACATGATTATTATTCCTGGAACAAAAAATACAATGGGTGATTTGTTGTGGATGCGTCAAAATGGTTTAGAAGCTGCTATATTAAAGGAAGCTGCAAAAGACACTATTATATTTGGTATTTGCGGCGGATATCAAATGCTTGGTGAAACCTTACACGATCCTTATGCAGTCGAAGCGGGCGGAGAAATGAAGGGAATGGGTTTACTTCCAATTAAGACAGTTTTTGAAGAACAGAAAACAAGAAGGCAAGTTACAGGAAGATTCGAACTGTTACAGGGAGGGCTTAATGCGTTATCTTCCGTAGCGTTAAAAGGCTATGAGCTTCATATGGGACAAAGCACTCTGTTAAGTGATGTTATAAAGCCTCTTACTAGAATAAAAGAGATAAATACTGATAAAAATGAACATTTTATAAAGGAAAAATGGGATGGTGCATATTTAGATAATGTATATGGCTCTTACATCCATGGTATCTTTGATGAAGAAGAAGTAACTAGAAAATTAATTCTATCGCTTGGCGTTAAGCTTGGATTAAAGGAAGAAGATATTAAGTCGATAGATTTTGATGAATATAAAGAAAAACAATATGATAGTTTGGCTAATTATTTAAGAGAAAGCTTGGATATGAAACAGATCTATCAGATACTAGAGGAAGGTCTTACCACTTGATAAGTAATGGAGGTAATATGAAGATTGATTTAGAAAATGTACTCCCAAGAGACATTGAAAAGAGAAGCTTTGAAATCATAACACAAGAAATGAATCCCCCGATTCCAGAGGATGATAAGGCACCGATTATAAAAAGGGTTATACATACTTCAGCAGATTTTGAGTATGCCAATACGCTGTGTTTTTCAAAAGATGTAGTAAAGAAAACGCTGGAACAGCTCAAAAATGGTGCATGTATTGTAACAGATACGCAGATGGGTAAAGCTGGAATTAATAAAAAATCGTTGGCTAAATTTGGAGGAGAAGTATACTGTTTTATGTCAGATGACGATGTTGCTCAAATAGCGAAGGAAAATGGTACGACCAGAGCAACTGCGAGCATGGATAAAGCAGCTTTACTTCAAAAGCCAATTATTTTTGCAATTGGTAATGCTCCAACAGCACTGGTTCGACTATATGAATTAATTCAAGAAGGAAAGATAAATCCAGCACTTATTATTGGTGTACCAGTTGGATTTGTTAATGTAATACAATCAAAAGAACTAATTATGAGCCTTGACATACCTTATATTGTTGCAAGAGGACGAAAAGGGGGCAGTAACGTAGCAGCGGCTATTTGCAATGCGTTATTATACATGTTGGATGAGGAGCGATAAAATGAAGAGGATAATTACAATTTTGTTCGTGTGTTGTTTGGCTATGTCCTTGATTAGTTGTACAAATAGGAAAGTAGACCTTGAGAAAGAAAATAATACAAATAACTCTACTCAAGTAGAAGAAAAAGAAGAGGTTACAAAAGATTCTTCGCTACAAGAGAATCAAGAAAAACCAAAACAGCAAGAAGAAAAGACAGAGCAAATGATTACACAAGATTTAGAAGTTGAGAATGAAGCAACTGTGCAGGATATAAATAATCAGGACTTAAATTTTACTTCGGTTGAAGAAACGGTTTATGCAGTAACAAACGTTAATGTTAGAAGCTTGCCAAGTATAGAAAGTGAAAGTCTAGGTATCTTAAGAAAAAATGCTAACCTCCAAAGAATTGGAATCGCAACGAAGTGGAGTAAAGTCATATATCAAGATGTCGAAGGATATATAGCGACCGAATATCTGACAACCGAGGAACCAAGTAGCAGTGGCGCAGGACATATCGTAGCAATTGATGCAGGACATCAGGCAAAGGGGAATAGTGAGCAAGAGCCAATAGGGCCTGGAGCTACCCAAACAAAGGCGAAAGTTGCATCTGGAACGAGTGGGGTGGTAAGCGGGTTAGCAGAATATCAGTTAACGCTGTCAGTTGCAATGAAAGTAAAGCAAGAACTCTTAGATCGTGGCTATCAAGTCGTAATGATACGAGAAACGAATGATGTAAATCTAAGTAATGCAAAGAGAGCACAAATTGCAAACGAATCTGGGGCAGAAGCATTTGTTAGGATACATGCGAATGGTTCCGAGGATAGTAATGTTCATGGACTTCTTACCATGTGTCAAACCTCAGCGAATCCTTATGTAGGCTCTTATTATGAACAAAGTAAGCGATTGTCAAAGATGGTATTAACAGAATGTATTGCAACAACGAATGCAGCTGATAAAGGAATCATAGAAACAGACAACATGAGCGGTATTAATTGGTGTAACCTTCCTGTTACTATTATCGAGATGGGATTTATGACAAATAAAGAAGAGGATGCTTTGATGGCGACAGATGAATACCAGAATAAAATATCAATTGGAATAGCCAATGGATTAGACCGATTTTTTGAAAATGAATAAGCTTATCAAAAGAGGAGGAAAGTTACGCCATACTTTCCTCCTCTTTTGATATCTAAAATTAGATAGTATCAAGTTTAAAGTCTAAAATCGTAGATTCGCCATGTATCGCTTTATTAAGATGTTCTAGATAAAGTTCTCTGATTTCTTTTATCTCACCAAGTCCTTTTACAATTGATTCTACTTCATAACCTTCTTGTAGAAATTTGGATTTCCAAGAATCTTCGTCATTACTATCCATGTCATTTAGCGCATGATCTCCAGCTACTAGCATAAAAGGTAAAAGTTTAATATGTTGTATGGATTGTTTATTTATCATATCGAAAAGGTGTTCTAACTCTGGATATCCTTCCACCGTACCAACGAATACATTGTTATACCCTTGCTGTGTAAATGTATAAGAAAGAGCTGGGTAAGAGGAATTTGCGTAATGCGAGGTTCCGTGCCCCATTAATACAAGCGCTTCTTCTTTTTTAACTGGATAATTCTTCATAAGAATATTTACTACTTTGAGATAATCCTCAGAAGTAGAAAGTAGGGGAGTGGATATTTTGATAGATGTAAAAGCATCCTTTGCTTGGTACGCATCTTTTATCATGTTATCATTTTCAATTCCATGAATGATATGAGTGGGTTGAATCATTACTTCAGTAATGCCATCAGCCTGCATTTTTTTCATTGCGCTAGAAACGGTATGGATGGAAATGTTATGAACTGATTTAAGCTTCTTTATAATCATTTGACTTGTAAAAGCTCGATATATCTTATAATCAGGATATGAGTTTTGGATATCCTGCTCAATTGCTTTAATATTTTTATCTAAGGTATCTAGATGGCTAGTACCAAAGCTTACAACTAGAATTGCTTTTTTTGTAAACATTTTTATCTCCTTGTATGAAAGTTGTTAAAAAGCCATAATTTCACATATGAGTCTAACATTGCTTTATAAGATTGTCAATGCTAGACCAGCTTGTAATCAGGAATCAAATATGTTTGGAATAAATTTATTGACATCAAACTGTGAATTAATGACTAACCATAATTGGGCAGCATAAATCATAAGATTCCAAAATCCAGCTCCTTCTAACTTATATTCTCGAATTACATCAACCAAAGCTTGAATACTTCTTGCATCTACTGTCCATACAATATGTTCTGTTGAATTATTGGTATAGTTAAAATAAGGAGATTGGGATATCTCATCAAATTGAATCGTACTTCCTTCTTCCATTGCCAATCGCAAAGAAGAATTAATACTCAATGAATTGGCATATGTCACACCTGGTACATATGGAAGAGGCCAGTCATAGCTAATAAGAGTATTTCCAACTATGATTTTATCAGCACTCATAATACTTGTGACATATTCAACAAATGTTGATAAGCACTTGAATGAATTAATTGGCAAAGGAGGACCATAGTTGGTACCCCAAATTAATGGAAGAAAGGTTATATTCGTTATTTTATCTTCAAAAACGCTGTAATCGATTCTTTCAAAGACTACCTGATCATCTACATACCTAGTATCTGGATTGATTGTCAAAAACAATAAGAAATTATTCTGTGCAAGTTTTTCATTTAATTTTACTACGACATCTAAGTACAGTTGTAAACTGCCTTGATTCATATAATTAAAGACAATATTTAAACCTAAATATCCTTTTTGCTTCATAAGTTCGATTGAATTATTAACAAAATTGTTAAAATAGGTTTCATTTAATAGAAGACTGTAGACTGCTTCTGTGTCTGGCTCTCCTTGGGCGGATAATGTAGTTGCCATGAAGAGAGGAATCGTTCCATACTCCCTTGCCAATTGCACAACCTCTGTATCATCATAATAGGATATAATACCACCTTCGCCAGTTGTTCTATAATTATAAATGGTGATGTAAGTTAGACTAGGAAGTGTTTTTTTATAAATATTTCGATCAACATAAGGATAAATATAACCATTGGTATCCATTGTTCCTGATGTATTATAGCTTATCGTTAACACATCTCCTGGCTTAATTGTGGTATTAGATAGAAAGGGATTATTTCTTAATAGCTGCATAAAAGATACGTTATTTTCTCTTGCAATACTTTCTAAAGAATCTCCTGGTTTAACAATATAAGTCTGTTTGGGATATACAATTACAATGGTTTGGCCCGTAACGAGTCTGTTTGGGTAATCAAGTTGATTATCTTGAATTAGTTTTTTGGGAGATACATTATATTTTGCTGCAATCGAATATATTGTATCATTTGGTTGTACCACATAAATTTCCATATTAGTAATACCTTTGTTTTATTTCTATATATATGAATAAATACATGAGTTTACCATTCTTTATCCGTCAAATTTATTTGGAATAAGCTTTATGATTTCAAATTGAGAATTAATGACTAACCATAGTTGGGCTGTATATACCATAAGATTCCAAAAACTTGCCCCGCAAAGATCATCACTAGTAATTAACTGCATAAGAGCTTCAATGCTTCTAGCATCCACTGCCCATACGATATGCTCTGATTTATCACCTTGAATATAATTAAAAAAAGGAGATTGGGACACTAAATCAAACTCGATGGTTGCGCCTACGTCTTGGGCCAGTCTTAAGGAGGAGTTTATACTAAGGGCATTAGCATAGGAAGTACCAGGAACATATGGTAATTGCCAATCATAACTAATTAAGGAATATCCAACAAGTAATTGCTTCGATTGAAGTGTAGTTAATGCACTTTCAACGACTGCTCTTAATTTGTAAATAGAATTAACGGGTAAGGGAGGACCATAATTGGTTCCCCAAATAAATTGAAGAAAGGTGATGCGATCCACGGATTCAGCTATATTACTATAATTGATTTCGTCAAAGACTAACTCATTGTTTATATATTTTATGATTGGATTGATAGTAATAAAGAGTAGGAACCCTTCATCAGCCAATTTTGCTCTAAATTTTAAAATCATTCTCTCGTATAAATAAAGACTATTTAAATTAATATAGTTAAAGACTATATTAATCCCCATGTAACCCTTATCTTTCATGATACGTAACGTGTTATTTACTAACGTATCTTGATATGTTTCGTTTAATAACAATCCATATGCGGTCTCGCTATCAGGATTGCCTTGTGGCGACATTGTGGTAGTCATCATGAGTGGAATGGTACCATATTCTTTTGCAATTTTAATTACCTCTGTATCATCAATATAAGTAATTATATTTCCTTCATTAACGGCTCTATAGTTATAAATCGAAACATAAGTTAAGCTTGGAAGAGTTTTTCTAAGAATTTCATTATCAATATAAGGAAAAATATAGCCTTGGGTTGTAATAGTATTTGTTGTATTATAACGTATGGTTAATGATTCACCAGGATAAAGGGGTGAATCTGCTAAGAAGGGGTTGTTTCGAAGCAATTGCATTTGAGAGATACCATGTTCTTTTGCAATACTTTCAATGGTATCCCCCTCTTTTACCAGATAGAATTCCTTCGGATAAACAATTACGATGGTCTGTCCGGGAACTAATTCATTTGGAAATTCTAATTCGTTATCTCGTATCAGTTGTGTTGCAGAAACATCAAATTTATTAGCGATTGAATAAATTGTATCATTTGGTTTTACTACATAAATTTCCATCTTATCAGTAACCTTGGTTTTATTATAGTATATGCAGATATAGAAAAATTTTATTATAAATATTTGAATGATTAGACATTTGAACTATAATTTAAAGTACCATATTTTTTCTATTGGGAGGCTGTTCGATCAATTCTGTTCGTCCAAACATATCCCTCATATTTATTGGGAATTGAAGTTAGGCTTTCTTTCGTATCAAACCCCTCTGACAATTTTGCGTTCCCCTCTACAATTACGACACGAGTATTTACTGATTCCATACGTTTTACAAATTTATACGGCCAACCCCAAAGATATTTGGCATATTTAAGTGGAATATGTAGCTCCATATTATGCATGGATTTTGGGACATATCCTGTAAAGCCAATTAGTTCATATTGTAATAGAGCCTTTTTCAACATGTCCATTGATAACAAACGCAAAGAGGAGCTTTGACTTCTTAAATAAGCAATTTCCTCGTTATCGCCATAAACAGTTAGCTCTTTTAGACGTTCTTTGGCTAGCTGAAAAGCTCAAAATAAGAAGAAATAATAATAACCCTACAAATTAAGTATAAAATATGTTACGATGTGTTTAGTATAGTAAAAAAAATTACTAAAAAATCATTTATTTTTGATTGTATCTGTGTGTTATATTCTATATAAAATATTGTATGATATGATAAATTACAGAAAATGGAGGTCTTATATGATCAAAGAATTTGGGAAAATAAAAATTGATGTTGATGTAGAAGCAACAAAGAAATATTATAGTACACTTCAAGTTTTACCAAGAGATATTGAAGCGTGGAACAATTACTGCTTATATCTGGAAAAGATGAAGCCAGAAGAAAAAAGTTTTTTTGAGGAGCTTGGCATATTACCACACAAATGTGACATTGAATCATTGGGGTATAACGCAAATAGATATTATCCAATCGTTGGAATGTATCTGATAAAAGGTAGTATGATTCAATCTGACAAAGAGGATGTTGTCAATGATAGTGATAAGAGTGCAGAAGATGCAATTACTTATTTTAATATGATTGAAGTGGGACGCTTTTCTTTTAGACCAATTCTAAAAAATGTAAGATGGAATGGAGATGTTGTTAATATAGAAGAAGGATTTGTTTGCATTGAAGTTTTTTCAGAAAGATTTCCTTGGGTACTGCCTGAAAAGCCAAATCACACAATTCCTGAGCCAGCAAATTGGTGGCATCCTGTCAAAAAGGTGAAAGAAGTGCTTCATGATAGAAAAATGAACGAAAAATGGAAGCAAGAAACATTGCAATCTGTTATTTGGGATTTAAAAGAGCAAAACATTCCTTTTCATGTTATGAAAAAAAGTCAAGTAAATGCCTTTAAAAATGCATGGATTTACACTTTTGCTCCAGAAGAAAATATAAAAAAAGCAAAAAAAGTATGTTATCCAGAAGGTTTTTATCTATGGCATATGTTTAGCTATGAGTATGCAAAATGTAAAACCCATGAAAATGCGTTAAAGGCATTTGACAAAACAACAAAAGAGGATTGCTACTTGTATTTAAGTTATTTTAATGTCGGGATTAAAATAAGAAATGCAGATCGTTTTGAATGGAAAAACAAAGATTTATATGAAGACTTTGTAATGACAGATAAAGATTTTTGTTGGACGTTTGCAAAGACACATGAAGAGGAGTGTGGTCCTTATTTCTTGAAGCTATATTCAAAGGAAGAGGATTGTAATGTTATAAAGTTTACTTAAGTGATAAATGAAACAAAGACAATCCCCATTGTAAAAAGATTGTCTTTGCTTCAAATTATTATTTAATTTATGGACTTTATTATTATTTACCACAGTATTTAGAAAGCAAGCTTAATAAGTCACTTAAGTTACATGAGCTAAAGTTGAAACACATATGCATATCCTCCTTTAATTATTTGTTTCTTAAGAACAAGTTAATTGTAACACTTTTGTAACAACTATGTAATATTTAAAGAATGGAAAAGGTTGAAATATATGGTAAATAAAAAAGTTGTTAAAAATATATAGTAAAAAATATATAAAAAAATAAAAACAAAAAAGGAGAGTATAATTATGAGCTTTAAGATTATTTCATTACCATCGTTTCAAGCAGCATCTTCAGGAGTTGATACAAATTTTGATTTTTCTTCAAATGGAATACTAGGAAAATTTGATTCTTATTTTTCTAGTATTGAACCATCAGACAGAGACAACTTTATGCCTAGGGATTTTCTTTTTTATGATAAGAGAGAAAATGGTATGGTATGGTGGTTTGCTTTAGCAGAAGGTATGGAAGATGGTGGAAATCAGGTGGTTGATTTTGAAGGGGGATTATATCTTACTTATGTCTATCAAGATGGAGATGAAGAAGAAAATAATAGATTGCATACAAAAGCGTTAGATTATATTGAACAATCTACTATCATTGAATTAGACGAAAGACACAATCATTATACAATGGGGCATATTATTACACCAAAAGAAGTAATAAAAAGACAAGGTTTTGCTCAAATGGAAACCTTTATACCGATCAAATTGATGGAATAAGTGTCGTATTAATGTCGATATATCTCTATTTATGGCATGGACAGATAGATATGAAAAGAGTATAATCTAGAAAGAATAACACATGAACCGTGGACTAAATAAAGAGGAGCAATATCAGTGAACATAAGAATGGTAGGAATTGACCATGACAAAGCGTCAGTTGAATATAGAGAACAATTTGCATTAACAAAAAGTAGCAGTGTACAAGCGATGGAAAAAATAAAAGAAATAGAAGGAATAGAAGGATGTGTTATTGTTTCCACCTGTAATCGTACAGAAATATGGGTAAGTTATCACGACAAATTATCGGTTGATTTAAAGAAATATTTCTGCGAGTTAAGAAAACTTAATTATTCGGATTATGAATCGTTTCTAACGGAAAGAGAAAGTTTAGTGGCTGTAAAGCATCTATTCAATCTTTCATGCGGAGTTAAATCAAAGGTATTTGGAGAAGATCAAATAATTACGCAGGTCAAAGATGCCTTGGCACTTGCTAGAGATAACTACTGTACGGATCATGTTCTTGAGGTTTTGTTTCGAATGGCAATTACGGCAGCAAAAAAAGTTAAAACTAACGTAAGGCTATCAAATGCAAATCATTCCGTTGTTGAAGAGGCAATTTCATATTTGCAAAGGGAAGGAATTGAATTAAAGAATAAAGTTTGTATGGTCATAGGCAATGGTGAAATGGGAAAGCTTTCTGCAACCACCTTGAAAAATAAAAATGCAGATGTAACAGTTACGGTAAGGCAGTACAAAAGTGGTGTTGTTGAAATACCAAAAGGATGTAAACGTATCAACTATGGTGAGAGAATGGATTACATAAATAACTGTGATATCGTTATCAGTGCTACAGTTAGTCCCAATTGTACTGTAAAATATGAAGAATTAAAACAAATCAAACTGGAAAAACCTTTACTTCTTTTGGATTTGGCCGTTCCAAGAGATATAGATCCTAAAGTAAAAGGCCTTCCATTTGTTACATTATACGATATCGATGATTTTAAAGTTGATATTTCGGATGAAAATATAAATGAAGATTTAAAGCGTGTAGGAGAAATCTTACATGCTCAAATTGAAGAGTTCGTAGAATGGTATGAGTGCAAGGATGTCATTCCATTGGTAAAGCAGATTGCAGACTTGGCAGCAAAAGATATTGGTAATCGAGTTTGGGGTGTCTCTAGAAAGTTAGAGATGGAAGAGGAATGTAGAGAAAGTCTGGAAAAAAATATCGCGGAGGCATCGAAAAAGGTAGTAGATAAATTAATATTTGGGTTAAGAGATAATATTAACATTGATACCTGGAGAGAATGCATTGAGGGAATGAATAAAATTTATACAAATAATGATTAAAATGTTGTTTTTGGAGTCAAATGAATGAGTGAATTGAGATTTCCTATGTTTATACCTTTGGAACATAAAAAAATAATGGTATTTGGTGCGGGCAAGGTCGCTTATCGAAGAATAAACACCTTGCTTTTATTTCATGCCAACATTACAGTCGTTTCTCCTGCTGTATGTAAAGAACTGGAGAATTTAATTAATCAGAAAAAAATATACTGGATAAAGGGCAGCTATCCTGACTGTTTAATCGAAACAGATGCCTTTTTTATTTTAGCTGCAACAAATGATGAAAAAATCAATGAAAGCATCTATAAAGAATGTAAAAAAAATAATTTACTAGTCAATAATGCAGGAAATCAGTCCCAGTGTGATTTCTTTTTTCCTGCAATTGTAGAGACAAACGATTTGATCGTTGGCATAGCAGGAAATGGTTCAAATCATAAAAAAGTAAGTGAGACAGCCACAAAAATCAGAAAAGAGTTAAGAGGTGGAGAGTAGTGCGAAAAATTAGAGTTGGAAGTCGGGAAAGTAAATTAGCAATCGTACAGACGAAGCTTATAATTGATTGTATAAAAAGACATCATCCCGAACTGGAAATTGAATTAATTACAATGAAAACAACAGGTGATAGGATACTTGATAAAACATTAGATAAAATTGGAGGCAAAGGCTTATTTGTCAAAGAATTAGACAAGGCATTGCTAAACCATGAAATAGACATTGCAGTTCATTCCTTAAAGGATATGCCAATGGAAGTAAATGAAGATCTTCCCATTCTTGCTTATTCAAAACGAGAAGATCCAAAGGATGTCTTACTATTACCAAAGGATGTAACTGTGTTAAGGAAGGAGCTTCCAATTGGTTGTTCAAGCCTTAGAAGAACTTTGCAAATGAAGGCGTTATATCCCAAAATGCAAGTTAAGCCGATACGAGGAAATGTGATTACAAGGCTAGCAAAATTGGACTCAGGTGAATTTTCTGCACTCATTTTGGCGGCTGCTGGAATAAAAAGATTAGGATTGCAAGATAGAATATCAAAAGAGTTTACCATAGAAGAAATGTTACCTGCGGCTGGTCAGGGAATCCTTGCAGTTCAAGGAAGAAAAGGAGAAGATTACTCCTTTCTTACTTGTGTAAATGACACAGAAAGTGAAGTGGCTTCTCTATGTGAACGTGCATTTATTAAGGAATTAAATGGAGGCTGTACCTCACCAGTGGCAGCTTATGCAAGGATACAAGACGAGGTAATTACGTTAGAATGCATGTATGAAGATGGAGAAAAAGCAACCTTTCAAGATAGCATTCATCATGCAAAAGAACTTGGAATATACGCTGCAAGGCAAAAAAAACATGTGAAAGGTAAGGTGTGGTTAGTTGGCGCTGGTCCAGGTGATGCACAGTTGCTTACTTTAAAGGCGAAAGAATTATTGGAGCAAGCAGATACCGTTGTATATGATCGATTAGTTGGCGATGGAGTTCTTACAATGATTCCAGCTACTTCAAAGAAGATTTATGTTGGAAAACAGGCAGGCGATCACATTGTTTCACAAAGTGAAATCAATCAAATTTTACTTAATGAAGCGATGGAAGGCAAAAAAGTAGTGCGTTTAAAGGGTGGCGATCCATTTGTATTTGGAAGAGGTGGAGAAGAACTAGAGCTTTTAGTGCAAAATAAAATCGCATTTGAAATTGTTCCAGGAATTACAAGTGCCGTTTCAGTTCCAGCATATCAGGGAATTCCAGTTACTTATCGTGATTATTGTTCTTCCCTACATATTATAACAGGACACAAGAAGAGGAACGAGGCATTGGATATTGACTTTGAGGCGTTAGTAAGAACAAAGGGTACACTTGTTTTTCTAATGAGTGTTTCTTCTTTAAAGGAGATTTGTGATGGACTTATAGCAGGTGGAATGAGTAAAGATATGCCAGCAGCCGTACTTGAAAATGGTACCAAAGCACATCAGCGTAAGGTTGTTTCAACCATAGAGAATCTATATGAAGCAGCAAAAAAAGATAAGATAATATCGCCATCTATTATTGTAGTTGGAAAGGTATGTGAGCTGTCAGATAAATTTTCCTGGTATGATAAAAACAGCTTATCTGGTTGTAAAGTGGTAGTAACAAGGCCAAAAGCATTATCTTCAAAGCTTTCGATTATGCTTAAAAACAAAGGTGCACAAGTATTAGAGCTTCCTAGTATCGTTGCCAGTAAAATAGAAAACAATGAAAGACTCTATGATTGTCTTAAACAGCTAAAACAATTTCAGTGGGTTGTATTGACAAGTCCAACAGGTGCAAAAATATTCTTTGAAGAGCTGCAAACCTTAAAAGTAGATATTCGAAAGCTAAATCATATTAAGTTTGCAGTTGTTGGAAAAGCAACCAGCCAGGTATTAGAAGAAAAAGGAATTTTTCCAGACTTAATGCCTACGCTATATTATGGAGAAGAGCTTGGTAAAGAATTAAGTAAAGTTCTTCAAAAAGAAGAGAAAGTTCTAATTGCGAGAGCGAAAGAAGGCGCAGATGAAATTCTTAGTGAACTTACAAAGTCACAAGCTGATATCTATGATGTAGCAACGTATGAGATTAATTATGAAGAGCCAATTTTTGATATCTCAAAAGAACTTGAAAAGGGAGAAATCGATTATGCAGTATTTACCAGTGCATCAACGGTAGAAGGATTTGTTAAGGCCAATCAAAACGTTGATTACACGAATTTAAGAGCCATTTGTATTGGAAATAAAACGAAAGAAGCTGCGAATCGTTATAAGATGCAAACCTATGTTTCAAAAGAAGCAACGATGGAGAGTTTAGTGGAATGTCTGGAAAAACTACATCAGAGTAGAAGAATAAATAAATAATAGAATAATGGCAATGGTTAGTTGGAGGTAGAGACGTGTTAGTTAGACCAAGAAGGACTAGAAGCAGTGAAATACTTAGAAAAATGGTGAGAGAAACAAGGATGGACAAATCCTCTTTAATGTATCCAATATTTGTGCAAGAAGGGGATAAGATTGAGGAAGAAATTGCATCTATGAAGGGGCAATATCGTTATAGTGTGGATCGACTAAAATACGAACTAGAGCGAGTTTCAAATGCAGGTGTATCAAGCGTAATGCTGTTTGGAATTCCGAAAAATAAGGATTTAGTTGGAAGTGAAGCATATGCAGAAGACGGCATTATTCAAAAGGCTCTTATGGAGGCAAAAAAAGAATTTCCAAACCTTTATTATGCAACGGATGTTTGTCTTTGTGAATACACTTCACATGGGCATTGTGGAATCTTAAAGGGTGAATATCTTGACAATGACCAGACATTAGAATTGTTAGCCAAAACAGCCCTTTCTCATGTACAGGCAGGTGCAGATATGGTTGCACCTTCTGATATGATGGATAAAAGAGTACAAAGAATTCGTGAAGAGTTAGAAAAAAACGGTTATGTTCAAACACCGATTATGAGTTATGCCGTAAAATATGCGTCGTCTTTTTATGGACCGTTTCGTGAAGCGGCAGGATCGACTCCCTCCTTTGGAGATCGAAAAAGTTATCAGATGGATTACCATAATAAAAAAGAAGCCATTAAGGAAGCTCTTTTAGATGCAAATGAAGGAGCAGATATTATAATGGTTAAGCCTGCATTATCATATTTGGACATTATTAAGGAAGTATCTGAGTCTGTTAATCTTCCAATTGCTGCCTATAGTGTAAGTGGAGAATATGCGATGGTAAAAGCCGCATCCAGCATGGGTTATATTGATGAAGCTTCAATTGTTTGTGAAATGGCAGCAAGTACGTATCGGGCGGGTACCGATATTTATATTACATATTTTGCAAAAGAATTAGCGAAATACATGGACGAAGGGAGAATTGGATAATGACCAAATCAGAGCAATTATATGAAGAGGCGCAAAAATATATTCCTGGTGGAGTAAACAGCCCAGTAAGGGCATATAAGTCTGTTGGATTAGTACCAAGATTTATCAGCAAAGCAGAGGGTGCTTATATCGTAGATGCAGATGGGAAAAAATATATCGATTACATTGGTTCATGGGGGCCTATGATACTCGGAAGTAATCAAAAACAGGTATTCGAAAATGTAGTAGCGGCCTGCCAAAACGGTCTAAGCTTTGGAGCAGCTACCGAATACGAAGTGAAAATGGCAAAATTAATCTGTGAGTTAGTACCTTCCATTGATATGATTCGTATGGTGAATTCAGGAACAGAAGCGGTAATGAGTGCAATCCGTGTCGCAAGAGGATATACAGGAAGAAATAAAATCGTAAAATTTGAAGGTTGCTATCATGGACATAGTGATGCTATGCTTGTAAAGGCAGGCTCTGGTGTTATGACAGCAGGCGTACCTGATAGTGCGGGAGTACCTGAGGGATGTGCAAAGGATACATTAACAGCCGTTTATAATGATTTTGACAGTGTGCAAACACTATTTGAAAAGTGGGGAAAAGAGATTGCTGCAATCATTATTGAACCAGTTGCCGCCAATATGGGGGTTGTATTACCAGAAGATGATTTTCTAAAGAAACTAAGACAAATCTGTGATGAAAATAAATCCTTACTTATTTTTGATGAAGTCATTACAGGGTTTCGATTGGGAATTGATGGAGCGCAAGGCTATTATGATATCAAGCCAGATTTGACCACTTTTGGTAAAATAATAGGTGGTGGAATGCCTGTTGGAGCTTATGGTGGAAGACGAGAGATTATGGAAATGGTAGCTCCTTTGGGCATGGTTTATCAAGCTGGAACCTTAAGTGGTAATCCTGTGGCAATGGCGGCTGGTTTTACACAGTTGACTTTATTAAAAGAAAACCCATCCTTTTATCAAAAGTTAAATGAAACTGCGACCATGCTTTTTGAAGGAATGAAGCAAATTATTAAAGAGAATGAAGTTGAGGCTTCGATAAACTATATAGGCTCTCTTGGATGTATGTTTTTTACCAATCAGAAGGTTAGAAATTATACAACGGCTAAAATGGCTGATACAAAAGCTTTTGGAACCTATTTTAAACATATGATAGAGAACGGAATCTACATTGCTCCTTCTCAATTTGAAGCTATGTTTGTATCAGGGGCCATGGGAGAGGGGGAAGTAAAAGAAACATTAGAGGTAATAGAACGTTTTTTTGTTCGATAAGGTTAATTCACGTAAGAATATATGAAAAATAAGAGAATAAAGGAAATAAAAAAGACTAGTCATACGATGCAAAAATGAAAGGTAAAGTAAGAATGATACAAAAGAGAAAAGACAAGACGATTATGAATAAAGTACAAAGCGGAATGCTATCGGTAATGATACCTGCGTTAATAATTATTATTATCATTCCGGTCGTATTGATATCAATTACAATTACGGGACTTGAAGATAGTGCTTTGCATGAGCAATCGATTAATGCAAGAAAGCAGGTAGACTCTTTATTTCGAAATAAAATATTTGCGGCAGAGATGTTTCAATATAACGAGGAGATATCTGATTTTGTTGAAAAAGCAACTACTTTGAATGAGGTTGAAAAAAGTAAGGATAAAGATAAAATAGTAGAAAAATTATACGCGGCCTATGAGACTGTTGCAACAGATGGTGGAGAAAATTTATGGATTTATGGAGTACAAAATCAGACTTTTCTATCGAGTGATGGTAGCGTAAAACAAACAGATATTAATTCTTTGGCTTGGTATGAAGCAGTTTCGCAAGCAAAAGATGTCATTGTAAGTGAGCCTTATAAAAATGAAGAGTTAAATAATACTAGTATTAGTATTGTAACCCCAATATTTTCAAGTAAAGATTCTTCGATTGTTGTTGGCTTTTTAGGGATTGATTTATTTGAATCAACCTTAGAAGAAAAGTTAAATGCAATTAAGATAGGCGAGAATGGTTCCATTGATTTAATTACCAATGAGTATCATATTGCTTATTCTGGTGATGAAGCAAGCAAAGGAAAAACACTGGATGAGATAAGTTCAAAACTATCTAACTCCTATGTTGACTCCGTGAAAAATCAATTTGAAGGAAATAAGAATTTTAAATATGACGGGAAAACTTATCTAGGAATATTTGACCAATGTAACACAACAGGTTGGACTATTGTTGCTTATTTGCCAAAAGCAGAAACAACATTTATTCGTAATATCATTATTATTATTTTAATGGTAGTAGCATTTGTAACTTTGGTATGCTTAGTATACTTTATAAAGAAAATTTTATATAAGGCACTTTCACCACTAGACATTCTAAAAGATAAGTTTGAGGAAGTTTCAAATGGAAACCTTGACATTAAAATAGAGATTAGTACGGGCGATGAAATAGAGGAAATCGCTAAGAGTGTTGCTACTATGATTGATATGCTTGCATCCGTAGTTAAGGATATGGATTACTTGTTAGAAGAAATGGCTGAGGGCAATTTTGATGTTTCAACAAGTTGTGAAGAAAAATATATTGGTGATTTCGAAGGATTATTACTATCCGTTCGTAATTTAAATAGAAGATTAGATGCTACCCTAAAGGATATCAACGAAGCATCCAGACAGGTTGCACTTGGTGCAAACCAAATGTCTGAAAGTGCACAATCCTTAGCAGAAGGAGCAACTGATCAGGCAGGCTCGGTTGAAGAATTACAGGCAACCATAGCTAATATAACCAGTCAGGTAGAAGCAAACGCTTTAGAGGCTTATAAATCTTATGAAAAAGCGGATGAAGTGACACAAGAAGCATCCAAAAGTAATGAAAATATGAATGAACTGACGAATGCCATGATACGAATTAGTGAGACTTCCAAAGAAATTGAACATATCATTGGCGAGATAGAAAGTATTGCTTCACAGACTAATCTATTATCATTAAATGCAGCAATTGAAGCGGCAAGAGCAGGAGAAGCTGGAAAAGGATTTGCTGTTGTTGCAGATCAAATTAGAAAACTGGCAGATGAAAGTGCTCAATCTGCAATTAACACAAGAAAGTTAATTGAAGCGTCTTTAAATGAAATTACGACTGGAAACGAAATTACGCAAAAAACTGCTCATTCAAACAAACAGGTCATAGATGGAATTAATGATATTAAAGGTAGCGTGCAAAAAGCGAGTGAACTTACCAAAAAACAAGCTGAGGCGATGGAACAGATTGAACAAGGAATCAATCAAATATCGAGTGTTGTTCAAGGAAATTCAGCAGTAGCAGAAGAAACATCTGCGACAAGTGAGGAGTTATCAGCACAAGCAGATACGTTAAGTGAGTTAGTTGGACGTTTTAATTTTAGAGGCGAATGAAATTAAATTATTCTAACATTCTGCATTTAATTATCGTATTCAAGGAAAGAACTGCGTATACTTATAATAAATAGGTATAAAGGTTTGACAGATGGAATTTAAAAAAATTGATTTTCAATTTACACCAGGAATTACAGCTGTGAACGAAGAGCAGTTTAACGTACATATGAAGCTTTATGAAGGCTACATAAATAAAATGAATGAAATTGATGCATTGCTTATGGAGGGTAGCGATTACGAGAATGCAAATGCCACCTATAGTAAATACAGGGGAATTAAACGAGGAGAAACATTTGCCTTAGATGGTGTGATTCTTCATGAACTGTATTTTCAAAATATGGGAAATGGGTATAATATGCCCAATGAAACAACAACCAACTATTTAATCCAATCGTTTGGAAGTTATGAAAGTTGGGAAAAGCATTTTGTGGCTACTGCAAGAGCAAGTCGAGGATGGGCTATACTTGCTTTTGACTGGAGATCGTATCGATTTCGAAATATTAGTCTAGATGCACATGATGTAGGTAACATTGCATTATCTACACCTGTGCTTGTACTAGACGTATATGAACATGCCTATTTTCTGCAGTATGCAAATAAAAAAGATGAGTATATCAATAATTTTATGAAAAATATTAACTGGCCTGTCGTAGATAAGAGAATTCTACGCAATGTTATGGGAGAGTAAAGGAATACATTAGGATATACGAACAGACAAAGTAGACTCATGCCGATATGGAAGTTGTAATCCAATCGGCATGGATTCTATCGAAAGCAAATTTTTAAATAAAACGTAAGTTTTAAAAAGTTAGAACCTATGCTAGAATAAGAAAAGTAAAATAGGATAAGAAAGGAAGAGAGTATGAACGTAAATAGTAGTAAAAAAAGTTTTATGGCGCTCGTTTTGTGTGCAGCTCTAATTTTAGTTTTAAGCTTTTCTTATCTTTACATATTTTCGAATAGTAACCATCACTGTTCGAAGCACGAATGTCCTGTGTGTGAGCAGATACAAATTGCAGAACATATCATTGAACAAGTAAAAAATGCAATTATTACAATTGCTGTCTTATGTATGACAGTTTTCTTTATATGTCATTTGTTGGATATGACATATGTCTTATTAGTAAAAGATTCCCTAGTGAAAAGAAAAGTAAGATTAAACAATTGATTTCTCCAAATAACTGACAGATACATCAGTAAAGTATTATAATACTTTGCTTCATTTTGTTGCAAAAAACGGAGGAATAAGAATGAAAAATAAAATAAAAGTTATCATGTTGACTGTGCTTTTAGTAACAGTCTTAGTAAGTTGTACAAAAAACTCACCTGCAAATACTACGGTAGAAGGAGAAAATGAAAAGCTAACAGTAGTAACAACTCTATTTCCATACTATGATTTTGTTAGGCAGATTGCAGGAGATAAGGTCAATAATATGATGTTACTATCTCCTGGAATGGATGCGCATTCTTTTGAACCAACACCAGCCAATATGATCGATGTGCAAAAGGCGGATGTATTTATTTATAATGGCGGTGAAATGGAGAACTGGGTAGAACAAATCCTTAAAGCCACAGAAAATAAGAATCAAGTATCATTACGCATGATGGATTATGTGAAAACAGTTGTAGAAGAGGAAAAAGAAGGAATGGAAACAGAGGAGGAAGAGGAAGAAGGGTTAGAAGAGCCAGAATATGATGAACATATATGGACATCTCCAGTAAATGCTCAAAAATTAGTAGAGACTATCTGTGAGACTCTAATGCAGGCAGATGAAAAAAATGCATCGTATTACGAAGCAAATGCAAAGAAGTATTTGGAAGAACTAAAAGAATTGGATGCTTCCTTTCAAGGTGTAGTAAATCAAGCTACCAAAAAAATCATGATAGTGGGAGATAAATTTCCTCTTCGTTATTTGGTAGATGAATATGGACTTGATTATAGAGCAGCATTTAGTGGATGCACAACACAGACAGAACCAAGTGCTGATACAATTGCATATCTAATTAATATAACAAAAGAAGAACAAGTAAATGCGGTCTTTCACATGGAGTTAAGCAATGGAAAGATTGCGGATACAATTAGTGAAGCAACAGGGGCGAAAGTACTTACCTTTCATTCGACACATAATGTGACAAAAGAAGACTTTGAAAAAGGAGTAACCTATCTTGAACTTATGAGGCAAAATGTTAAAGTGCTTCAGGAAGGATTGAATGAATGATGCTTGAGAAGAAACGAATACTTTCTTGTGAAAATTTGTGGATTGGTTATGATAACAAACCAATTGTAAAGGATTTTAATTTGGAGATATATGAGGGAGATTACATTACAGTGATTGGAGAAAATGGTGTAGGAAAAAGTACATTAATTAAGACAATATTAGGTTTACTTACACCAATATCTGGAAGAGTCATAAAGGATATGAAAGGTAAGGGAGGGATTGGTTATTTACCTCAACAAACGAGAGTACAAAGGGATTTTCCAGCTAGTGTATATGAAGTTGTTATTTCAGGTTTTTTAAATAGGGCAAACAAACGCCCCTTTTATTCTTTGGCAGAGAAAAAAGAAGCAATGAAAAATATGGATTTACTTCGTATTCTTGATTTGAAAAATAAATGTTATCGCGAGTTATCTGGAGGACAACAGCAACGAGTTCTACTGGCAAGAGCTTTGTGTGCATCTAATCATTTTCTTGTTTTAGATGAACCTGTATCAGGTCTAGATCCAGAAGCGGCTAAGGACTTGTACTCTAATTTAAAAGAGATAAATGAAAAAAGAAACATGGCAATCCTAATGATTTCACATGATATACAAAACGCTTTGGTACAGGCGGATAAAGTGTTGCATATGAAAAAAGATAGTTGGTATCTCGAACTTGGAGGTAAAAAAGATGAAACTTTTATTTGAAATGCTTTCGTACCCATTTATGCAAAGAGCTTTTGAAGTAGGAATCATGGTGTCATTGTGTTCTGCATTGCTTGGAGTAAGCCTTGTGCTAAAACGATATTCTATGATAGGGGATGGACTTTCCCATGTTTCCTATGGAGCATTATCTATTGCTTTGGCATTTGGTTTAGCACCACTGGAGGTTTCCATTCCAGTCGTTATTATTGCAGCTTTTTTCTTGCTTCGCATTACCCAGAATTCAAGAATAAGAAGTGATGCAGCGATTGCCCTTGTATCCTCAGCTTCTCTAGCCGTTGGCGTAATTGTAACTGCTTTGACAACAGGACTGAATACAGATGTGTGTGGTTATATGTTTGGAAGTATACTTGCAATGAGCCAAAAAGATGTTAAATTAAGTATCTTTTTATCAATCGTAGTCATTCTCTTATTTATTTTTTGTTATCATAAGATATTTGCAGTAACGTTTGATGAAACATTTGCAAATGCAACAGGAGTCAATGTAAATTTTTATCATTCCATGCTTGCTGTTTTAACTGCAGTTACGATTGTACTGGGAATGAGAATGATGGGTGCTATGTTAATATCGAGCTTGATTATTTTTCCAGCACTGACTTCAATGAGAGTGGTAAAGACGTTTTTTGGCGTTGTTATTTTATCGGGTATCCTTTCCGTAGTTTGTTTTGTAATCGGAATCATAGGTTCCTATCGATTTTCCACTCCAGCTGGAGCAAGTGTTGTAATAGTTAATTTGGCTGTATTTTTATTCTTTGTATTGATTGAAAAGTTGAGAAAGGCATAAAGTAAATGCTTTATAGGAGCATTCCTGTTAAGTAACAAATGACAGGTTTGCAAAAAATGAGCGTCACCCATAGAATAATGATTGTTAACTGGCAGGTTAAATAATCATCGTTCAAAGGAGACACTCACAAATGAATTGTAA